>Ga0070672_100002249_pt1 | contig 12174 bp, 7 predicted proteins | sample KBSM13metaG_FD_66151 | JGI IMG/M metagenome (GOLD analysis project Ga0070672, IMG submission 66151) | Miscanthus rhizosphere microbial communities from Kellogg Biological Station, Michigan, USA - KBS M1-3 metaG | ecosystem: Host-associated > Plants > Roots > Rhizosphere > Soil ... | reverse complement strand
CCGCCATACTCGCGGCTGAACTGCCTGATGAACGCCTGCGCGAGCAGCGGGATGTCGTCGACGCGTTCGCGCAGCGGCGGCACGCGCAGCTCGATCACGTTGAGCCGGTAGAACAGGTCGTGGCGGAAACGGTTCTCCTCGACCTGGCGCGCGAGATCCTTGTGGGTCGCCGAGAGGATGCGCACGTCGACCGGCGTCTCGGTCGCCGAACCGACCGCGCGCACCGACTTCTCCTGGATCACGCGCAGCAGCTTGACCTGCATGTGCAACGGCAGCTCGGCGACTTCATCGAGGAACAGGGTGCCGCCGTTCGCGGCCTGGAACAGCCCGTCCTTGTCGGCGTGCGCGCCGGTGAAGCTGCCCTTCTTGTGGCCGAAGAACTCGCTCTCCATGAGCTCGGCCGGGATCGCGCCGCAGTTGACGGGCACGAACGGGCCGGTCGCGCGCGGCCCCTGTTCGTGGATCAGCCGCGCGACGCGTTCCTTGCCGGCGCCCGATTCGCCGGCGATGTACACCGGCGCCTGGCTGCGCGCGAGCTTGGCGATCGTCTGGCGCAGCTGCAGCATCACCGGTGACTCGCCGGTCAGGCCCGAGCCCGAAGGCGAAGCCGACCGCCGTTGCTGGTGCAGTTCCAGCGCATTGTTCACGAGGCGGCGCAGCACGGTCAGGTCGACCGGCTTGGACACGAAGTCGAAGGCGCCGGCCTTGAGCGCGTTGACCGCGGCTTCCACGTTGCCGTAGGCGGTGATCATCGCGACCGGCGTGTCCGGGTAGCGCGCGACGATGTGGGCGATGAGGTCCAGGCCGCTGCCATCGGGCAGCCGCATGTCGGTCAGGCAGAGGTCGTAGCTGTGTTCGGCCAGCTGGGCGCGCGCGCTTGCGACGTCCGCCGCGGCATCGACGCGCAGGCCCATGCGGCCAAGCGTGAGCACCAGCAGTTCGCGGATGTCGCGTTCGTCGTCGACCACCAAAGCGCTTCGCGCGTTCGCCATCGCTGCCCGCCATCCCCATCGATCGCAGCCCCCTGCGCGAGCACCTTAGCCGACCGGGCCAGCGTGGGGAAGGGATGGGCGTGGCCGTCAACGGCCAAGGATGGTGCGGCCGGCGCCGAGCAACGCGATCATCGCGATCGCCACGCCCGCCGCTGCCGCGCAGGGTGCGAACGTCAACAGGCCCGCGAACTGCCACAGGTGCGACGGCCCGCAAGGGCCCCATCCGCCGGCCATCGTCATCACCGAAGCGGTGATCCCGATCGCGAGGCTTGCCGCCAGCACCCGGGTCCAGAACGCGATCTGCAGGAGGATCATGGCCGCTCGCCTGGTCTGTTCGAGGTGGTCGGCGCCCCGGTCGTGCTGCATGGCGGGGCGCCGTGACGCCACGTTCGGCGCTGGCGGGGCAAGGGGCAAGAACACTAGACTTTGCCAACTGCGTTTCGACGCGAAGTAGCGAGAATCGATACCCATGCCCCTTCGCCACGAAATGATCGCGGCCCTCAAGCGCCTGCTGAAGGCGCAGGGCATCACCTACGCGGCGCTCGCCAAGCGCATCGACCTCAGCGAGGCAGCCGTCAAGCGCATGTTCTCGCGGCAGGCGCTGAGCCTGCTGCGCCTCGAGGAGATCTGCACCGTCCTCGACATCGGCCTGAGCGAGCTGGCGTCCGAGGCGCACCACGGCCAGGCCGCGCTCGCCGAACTGGACGTCGACGAGGAGCAGGCCCTGGTCGACGATCCCGCGCTGCTGCTCGTACTCTACCTCGTGCTCAACCGCTGGTCGCAGGACGAGGTGCTCGCGAAGTTCCGCTTCACGATGCCCGAGTGGACCCTGCTGATGACCCGGCTCGACCGCATGGGCGTGATCGAGCTGCAGCCGGGCAACAAGTACCGCGTGCGCACGGCGCGCAACTTCCGCTGGCGCAAGGACGGTCCGATGGAGCGGTTCTTCCGCACGAAGCTGCTGCCGGACTTCTTCGGGCGCGCGTTCGACGGCGACAACGAGTCGCTGGTCCTTCTCAGCGGCATGATGACGTCGGCCTCGGCCGCGCAGCTGCAGCGGCGGATCGACGATGCCGCGGGCGAATTCGACCTGCTGATGGCGCAGGACCAGGCGCTTCCGGCGTCGCAGCGCGTCGGCGTGAGCCTGGTGATCGGGAAGCGGCCGTGGAAGCTGCGGCTGTTCGATCCGCTGCGCGCGAAGTCCTGACGCATCGGGCGGCCGCCTTCCACCGACGGCTCGTGCGGCACTCGCGGATCCGCCGGAAACGCCAGAGCCCCAGGGCTAAGTCCTTGATTTGTAGGACGACCCATGGAGCGGTTAGAATGATGGGCCCCGTCGCTGTTTCGAGCGCGACCGTCCTTTCCCGCCTCTCCTGGCGCCAGCCGGAATCCCCAACGCATGTCCAGCAAACTCGACGCGCTCAACCAGTGGGTCCTCGAAGTCGCACGCCTCACCCAGCCCGACCGCATCGTGTGGTGCGACGGTTCGGACACCGAAAGCCGCGAGCTCACCGAGCTCATGCTGTCGACGGGCGACCTCGTCGCGCTCAATCCGAAGACGCATCCGAACTGCTATTTGCACCGTTCCCATCCCTCCGACGTCGCGCGCGTCGAGCACCTGACGTTCGTGTGCACGCCCGAGCGCGAGGACGCCGGCCCGAACAACCACTGGATGGCGCCGGCCGAGGCGCACGCCAAGATCGATGCGCTGTTCGCCGGCTGCATGCGCGGCCGCACGATGTACGTCGTGCCGTATTGCATGGGCCCGATCGATTCGCCGATCGCGCGCTGCGGCGTCGAGATCACCGACAGCCCGTACGTGGTCGCGAACATGCGCATCATGACGCGCATGGGCGCCGCCGCGCTCGCGCGCATGGAGCGCGAAGGCCACGAGCTCGCCGCTCGCGGCGAGCGGGCGGACACGTTCGTGAAGGGCCTGCACTCGACCGGCGAGCTCGATCCCGAGCGCCGCTTCATCATGCATTTCCCCGAGGAACTCACGATCAAGTCGTACGGTTCGGGCTACGGCGGCAACGCCCTGCTCGGCAAGAAGTGCCACGCGCTGCGCATCGCCTCCTACCAGGCGCGCACCGAAGGCTGGCTCGCCGAGCACATGCTGATCGTCGGCATCGAGAACCCGAAGGGGGAAACGCATTACGTCGCCGCCGCGTTCCCCTCCGCCTGCGGCAAGACCAACCTCGCCATGCTCATCCCGCCGGAAGGCTATCGCCAGGCCGGCTGGAAGGTGTGGACGGTCGGCGACGACATCTGCTGGATGACGCCGGGCAAGGACGGCCGCCTGTGGGCGATCAATCCGGAAGCGGGCTTCTTCGGCGTCGCTCCGGGCACCTCGGCGAAGACCAATCCGAACGCGCTCGCGATGCTCGACCGCGACGCCATCTTCACCAACGTCGGCGTGACCGGCGATGACAACCCGTGGTGGGAGGGCCTGCCCGACGGCATCCCGGTGCGCGATTGGCGCGGCAACGACTACCACCCGGGCAACGGCCCCGCGGCGCATCCGAACTCGCGCTTCACGGTCAGCGCGAAGCAGTGCGCGAGCTTCTCGCCGCACGCCGAGGACCCGCAGGGCGTGCCGATCTCCGCGATCGTGTTCGGCGGCCGCCGCGAGTCGCTGGTGCCGCTGGTGTTCGAGGCGCGCGACTGGACGCACGGCGTGCTGGTCGGCGCGTCGATGGCCTCGGAGACCACCGCCGCCGCGACCGGCGCGGTCGGCGTCGTGCGCCGCGACTCGATGGCGATGAAGCCGTTCTGCGGCTACAACTTCGCCGACTACTTCGCGCACTGGCTGTCGTTCGACAAGCCCGGCGCGAACCTGCCGAAGATCTTCCACGTCAACTGGTTCCGCAAGGGCGCCGACGGGAAGTTCCTGTGGCCGGGGTTCGGCGACAACCTGCGCGTGCTCGAGTGGATCCTCGACCGCGTCGACGGCAAGGTCGGCGCCGAAGAGACGCCGATCGGCAACCTGCCGCGCGCCGCCGACCTCGACGTCAAGGGCCTGGGCATCGACGCCCATGCGGTCGACGAGCTGCTCAAGGTCGATCGTGCCGGCTGGCAGCACGAGCTCGGCGAGATCGCCGCCTACCTCGACAGCTACGGCGACCGCACGCCCGAACAGCTCAAGCGCGAGCAGAAGCGCATCGCCGATGCGTTGAACGGATGGGGAACCCCGGCCGATCGTTCCGCCCGCCTCGCGGTGCCGGACGCCGTCGCGTCGCCGATGCAGTAGGAGCGGTTCCGGGTATCCGCCGCGCGGCGGATGGCGGCGAACCGGCTCAGGCAGCCAGGTCGCCGTCCGCCTCGCGCGCGTCCTGGCCGACGATCCTCTCCAGGCGCTGCAGGATCGGCGCCAGTGCGGCTTCGTGCCGGCGCCAGCGCCCGATGCTCCGCGTGTTGACGCCCTCGCGCACCTGGTGCCGGCTCGCACTCGCGACGAAGCCTTTCTGCGCGGCGAAATCCATCACGTCCGGATGCCACGGCATGCCCATCGCTGCGAGCACGCGGCGCAGCTGCGCTTCCGGCTCGTGCGCGAGGCGCTCGTAGCGGACCTCGACGAGCGCGTCGCCGAGGTTCGCGCGCCAGTGGCGCATCAGCAGCCGGTGCTGTTCGATGCGGTGCGCGATGTGGTCCAGCCGCAGCGACCAGTTGATCTTCGCGAACTGGGTCGACCAGCATGACCAAGCGACGTCGCGCGGATCGCGCAGGACATGCACGATCGTCGCGTTCGGGAACGCGATGAGGATCCAGCCGGCGAGCAGGTAGTTGTCAGGCAGCTTGTCGACGATCCGCTCGGCCGGTTTCACGACGCCGAGGCGCTGCAGGCGTTCGCGCAATTGCTCCAGGTGCCATGCGGCCGCCGCGCCGATCGCGCCCGGCGCCATCGAGCCAGGCAGACCGTCCCCCATCGCGAGCGCGCGCAGCAGGGAGTGGCGCGCGAAGGGCTGCTCGCCGACGCCGACGATCGCCGGATGCGCGGCGAGCATGCGCTCGAGCAGGGTCGTGCCCGAGCGCGGCAGCCCGACCACGAACACGGGCCTCCGGTCCGGAAGGCCGCCGCGGCCCAGTCGCCCGATCGCCTCGCGCGTGTACGTGCGCATCGCGAACGCGACCTCGGCCGCGTGCTGTGCGGCGTCGTAGCGCTCGTTCGGCGCGATCGCGCTCTCCTGCGCCGTGTTCATGCTTTGCACGTGCGCCTGCGTGGACGCGTGATCGCCGCTCCTGTCGAAGTGCCTCGCCAGCGCGTCGTGCATCAACGCCAGGCTGGCCGGATCGCGTTCGTGTTCGACCGCGGCCATGAGCCGGCTCCGCAGGGCCTCGTCGAGCACGCCGCGCTCGAGGTGCGCGGTCTCGGCGAGCGCGGCCGGATCGTCCGGCGCGATCTCCAGCGCGCGGCCGAACCATCGCCGTGCCGCATCGCCATCGCCGCGGCTGACGGCCAGGCGCCCGGCCTCCACCGGCCCGAGCGGATCGAGCGGACGCAGTTCGACGTAGCGGTTCCACGCGGCCTCGGCCTCGTCGAGGTGTTCGGCGGTCCGCAGCGCCTGGGCCAGCTGGCAGAGCAGGTCCGGATTGCCGGGATGGCGCTCGGCCAGCGATCGCAGCATGGTCGCCACGGTGTCCTTCTCGTCCTCGCTCCACAGCAGGCGCAACATGCCTTCGCGCGAGGCGACCAGCGGGTCGAGCGCGAGCGCGCGATCGAGCGGGTCGATCGCGGCGTCCTGTTCGCCGGCCAGCAGCAGGGCGCGACCCCAGCCGACCAGGATCGCGACGTCGCCGGGCCGCCGCTCTGCGGCCGCCTGGTAGCGCTGCGCGGCGTCGAGGGGGCGCCCGGACATCTGCAGCAGGCTCGCGGTCGCGTGCAGCCATTCGACGTTCGCGGGATCGTCGCGGTTCGCGCGTTCCAGCAGGGGCAGCGCCTCCGCGAACCGGCCCATGCGGGCCAGTTGCATGCCGGCGTCGCCATCGTTCGATTGCATTCTCGTCGCCACTCGATAACGGAACGGCGATTATGCCGGGGCGGCTGCGTCTCCACCGCCCTCGTCCCGCGCCGCGACGGCATCGAGCCTCGGCAGGACCTCCGCGAGCGCGGCGCGGTGGCTCCGCCAGCGGCCCACGCTGCGGGCGTGCAGCGGCTCGCGGACCTGCCGGCGGCTCGCGCTCGCGACGAAGCCGCCGCGCCTGGAAAAATCCAGCATGGCCGGATCCCATGGGATCCCGGTCGCCGCGAGGATGCGTTGCAGTTCGGAGGCGGGGTTATCGACGAGGTCCTCGTAGCGCACTTCGACCAGATGGGCGCCGAACAAGCCGCGCCAGTGCCGCAGGATCCGCCGGTGCTGTTCGATGCGGTGCGCGATGTGCGCCAGGTCGAAGCTCCAGGGCACGTCGGCGAACTGGGTCGTCCAGCACGACAGCGCGACGTCGCGGGGATCGCGCAGGCAATGGACGATCGTCGCGCGGGGGAAGGCGATCCGCAGCCAGCCGGCCACGAGGTAGTTGTCCGGCATCTTGTCGACGAGGCGTTGCGGCGTTGGTCCGTCCGCATGGCGGCGCACCCAGGCGTCGAGCGCGGCCAGGTGCCAGTGCGCAGCGGCCGCGACGGCCTGCGGCCGCAGTCCTTCCCAGGAGCCCGAGTCGCGGATCGCGCGTTCCAGCCCGGCCATCGCGAGCGGCTGCTCGCCGACGCCGGCAACGGCCGGATGGGAGGCGAGCATCTGTTCGAGCAGCGTCGTGCCCGAACGCGGCAATCCGACGATGAACACCGGGCGTGCGTCGTCGCTGCCCGCGTCCCGAAGCCGTTCCAACAGGCCTGGCGTGTTCGCTTCGATCGTGCGTGCGATGTCCGCTTCGTGGCGCGCAGGATCGTAGCGGCGCGACGGCGGGACGATCGAGGCCATCAAGGCGTTGGTCCGTTCGAAATGACGGGCCGCGCCGTCGAAGTCGCCGGTGCGTTCCGCCTGCCGCGCCAGCAGGTCGTTGAGGCCGGCGAGTCCCTTGGGGTCGCGCACGGTCCGTGCGAGCCGCTCGACGCGCTCCAGCAGGCCGGGGTCCATCCGCCCGCCCTGCGCCTGGGCCAGTTCCCAGATCGTGGCCGGGTAGTCGGGATCGATCGCGAGCGCGGCGTGGAAATGCGCGACGGCTTCGGCCTCGTCGCCGCGGCTGACCGCCAGCCGCCCGAGTTCGACCTGCGCGTAAGGGTCGGAGGGAGCCGCGTCGCGCAGGCGTTCGAGGACGTCGCGCGCCTCGTCCGGCCGGTCGAGGGCCAGCAGGGCCGTCGCCAGGATGCGCAGCAATCCCGCGGGCAGCGGCTGCGTCGGGACCAGGGGGTGCAGCAGGCGGCGCGTGGTGTCCGGATCGCCGATTTCCAGCAGCAGGACATCCAGCGGGCCCTGCGGATCGGCGATCCGTGCGTCGGCCGCCAGCGCTTTCCCGATCAGGGCACTGGCGTTCGGAGGGTCGCCGGCAAGCAGCAGCGCCCGGGCCCAGCCGACGAGGATCCCGGCATTCTCCGGCAGCAGCGCCGCGGCCTGCTCGTAGCAACGCACCGCATCGGCCGCGCGTCCGAACCGCTGCAGCAGGCTCGCGGTCGCGTGCAGCAGGGCCGCGTCGGCGGGTGCGAGGCGGTTGGCGCGCTCGAGGTAGGGCAGGGCGTCGGCGAGCCGGCCCGTCCGGGCGAGCTGGAAGCCGATCGCAGCGTCCGTCGAGGTCATCCGCCTGCCTTGCGCCGCCGTCCGGGAACGCCATTATCGCGAATCGGCGGCAACGGGCGGCTAAACCCTCGCTGCATGAGTTGCATCCAAGCGGTATGCTCGACCTGGCCATGCAACCCGAATCCAGTCCCTCGTTGGAGCCGCGCGTCCCGGCCGAGGTCGACGACGCGCTCGTGCGCTCGGCGGCCGACGGGAACGTCGCCGCGTTCGAGAAGCTCTATCGCCAGCACGTGCGGCGCGTGCATTCCGTGGTCTGGCGGCTCGTCGGCGGCAACGAGGCGCGCGCCGAGGAGCTGACACAGGAAGCGTTCGTGCGCGCCTGGCAGGCGCTGCCCCGGTTCCGGTTCGAAAGCGCGTTCCCGACCTGGATGCACCGGCTCGCCGTCAACACCGCGCTGATGGACCTGCGCACCCGACGCGAGAGCGAAGACCTGGAAACCGACGACGCCGTCCTTCTGGATGTGGGCGCCGGCGACAGCGCGGGCAGCCGCACGGCACTGGGGATCGACCTTGAGCGCGCCGTCGCGAGCCTGCCGTTGCGCGCGCGTGCGGTGCTGGTGCTGCACGACGTCGAAGGCTGGAAGCACGAGGAGATCGCCGCCGAACTCGGCATGGCGATCGGCAGTTCGAAGGCCCAGTTGCACCGCGCGCGGCGCCTGTTGCGCGCGCGACTTGGAGAATCGCCATGACCGATACCGGACGTCGCTGGCAGTTGCGCCAGCTGCCGCGCGAACGCGAGCCGAGCCGCGACCTGTGGGCCGGGATCGCGGCCGCGATCGAAGGTCCGCGCCTGGCGGCCGCGCCGGCCCGGGGGCGCGGCGCCTGGCGGGCGGCCGGGTCCGCGATCGCGGCGACGGTGCTGCTCGCCGCGTTCGGCATGGGTCTGGCGCAGCCGCGCCTGCTCGCGACCGTCGGCCTGCGCACCGAACCGACCCGCCACGAGCTCGTCCTGAAGGAAGCCGCGGCCATGCGGCAGCGCTACCAGGCCGAACTCGCGAAGTTCCGCGACAAGCCGGTGCCCGCCGACGTGACCCGGGCGCTGATCGAGCTCGACCAGAGCGCCGACAAGATCATGGTCGCACTGAACGCCCATCCGGACGCGGCGTTCCTGCTCGACCAGCTTCACCGCACCTACGCGCGCCGCCTGGAACTGACGAAGCGGGTGGCGATGTACTAAGGCCGGGCGGCGCCCGTCCGCGAGCTGGGCTTAGGCATGGCTCGGGGACGATCCAGGTCATCGCACCGGGGATCGACGTTCCACGGACGGCTCGGCGCCGACGCTTGGCGCCCCGCGGGATGCTCCCGTTCGAGCCGGCGCGGCCAGGCCGACGAGTGCCTGGTTGTGAGGCACCACCCCCGTGCCGTTCATCGATTCCCACGCGCGGATCGGAGCTCCGGCCACCCGGTCCACGCGAGGGCGATCCCGGCGGGCGACCGGCCTTTCGGGCTGCCCAAGACAACCACCCTTGCCGTCCGGGCGGGCCGGTGGATGCGTTCGGACATCCAAAACCCCTGTTGAATCAATCGATTGCGGCATCTTCAAGCCCGCCGCAAAAAGGTATTTCTTTTTCGTTAAAACTTCGCTAGCATTCCGTGCTACCGGGGAGCCCTTGCACCAGGATGTGGTGTATCCCGGTGCTGCCATGGATGGCGAATATCCCGAACTGCTCAGCCACTCTGACGTTGGAGAGAAAACAAAATGACCCCTATCCGTAACCTGCTCAGCGATGCGGTCCGCTACGGCCTCGCCGCCGGCGCGGTCGGTATCGCTGGCCTCGCCAGTGCGTCTGCGTTCGCGCAGGACACCACCCCGCCGCCGGCGGGCAGCAAGCCGAAGACCCTGGACCGCATCGAAGTCATCGGTTCGCGCATCAAGCGCGCCGTCGACACCGAGCCGACCCAGCCCGTCACCACCCTGACGCGCGCTGACATCGCCCAGACCGGCCTGACGACCACCTACGACATCCTGAACCACATCACCGCATCCGACGGTTCGGGCCTGAGCACGGTCACCACCCAGACCAACGGTTCCGACGGTTCGCAGTTCATCTCGCTGCGCAACCTCGGCTCGCAGCGCACCCTCGTCCTCGTCGACGGCAAGCGCTGGGCGACGGACGGTTTCGGCAACGTCGACCTGTCGGTCATCCCGGTCGCCGTCATCGAGCGCATCGAAGTCCTGAAGGACGGCGCCTCGGCGATCTACGGCTCCGACGCGATCGCCGGCGTGGTCAACATCATCACCCGCAAGAAGTACGAAGGCGCGCAGGCCAACTGGTACTACGGCCAGACCGAGCACGGCGACGGCGAGCAGAACTCGGTCGACGTCACGATCGGCGCCAACGGCGAGCGCACCAACGCGGTCATCGCGCTGAGCCGCTCCGAGCAGAAGCCGATCTTCGCGGGCAACCGCCACATCTCCGACGCCTCGGTGTTCGGCTGCGACGAATTGCTCTCGAACTTCCCGACCTCCGACCCGCTGCATCTCGCGGGCAAGTGCGGTTCGACCTTCGGCCAGTTCGGCCGCTTCTTCGGCGCCGGCCTGCCGGGCGCGGGCGTCGCGCTGAACAACAGCTTCAGCGACGCGCACAACGCCTCGGGCGATCCGGCCGACGCGGTCGCGACGGCCCCGGGCACCAAGCCCTCGGACTTCCATACGTTCAGCCCGCTCGACCGCTACAACTTCGCTCCGGTGAACTACCTGCAGCAGCCGGCGATCCGCAACAACCTGTTCGCCTCGGGCCGCTTCGACATCACCGACAGCGTCTCGGCCTACGCGCGCGTCTCGTACACCCAGCGCCAGTCGTCGCAGCAGCTCGCCCAGGTCCCGACCTCGCTGTCGAGCAGCGGCGGCTTCGGCCCGCAGTGGACGTTCGGCGTGACCCCGGACAACATCTTCAACCCGTTCGGCACGCAGATCACCGGCACGTTCTTCCGTAACGTCGGCGTCGGTCCGCGTCACAACAACTACGACTTCAACACGCTCGGCTCGACCGTCGGCCTGCAGGGTTCGTTCTCCTGGGCCGATCGCAACTTCGACTGGGAAGTCTATGCCCAGTACAACTCGAGCCGCAGCAGCAAGGTCGGCGAGAACTACATCAACCTGTTCAACCTGAAGAAGGCACTGGGCCCGTCGTTCGCCGACGCGAGCGGCCTGCACTGCGGCACCCCGGGCGCGGTCATCGATCCGGGCGTCTGCATCCCGTTCAACATCTTCGGCGGCCCGACCTCGGGCGTGGGCAACGGGTACACGACGTCCGACGGCAGCGGCCCCGGCGGCAAGTACCACATCACTGCGGCCGACGTGCAGCGGATGCTCAACTACATCTCGTACACGGAAGTCACGGCGCAGGGCGACAAGGGCATCAACTACGGCGCGAACCTCTCGGGCGAAATCCTCCCGCTGCAGGGCGGCCAGCTGGCCTTCGCGACCGGCGTCGAAACCCGCCGCGAGCGCTTCTTCAGCAACCCCGACGCACTGGTCTCGAGCGGCGGTTCGTCCGACAACTTCGTGCAGCCGACCGCCGGCCACACCAAGGTCGACGAAATGTACTTCGAGCTGTCGGCTCCGATCTTCAAGGACATGCCGTTCGCGAAGGAGCTCGAGCTCGACGCCGCCGTGCGCAAGTCGCGCTACAAGGCCGGTGGGCTGGTCGGCATCGATGAGATCAACAACGATCCGGGCAACCCGCTGACGCGCAAGTTCAGCGTGCGCTGGAAGCCGTTCGCGGACCTGCTGATCCGCGGCAGCTGGGGCTCGACGTTCCGCGCGCCGCAGGTCGGCGACCTGTACGCGGGCGGTACCGAGAACTTCCCGGCGGCGACCGATCTCTGCGCCCAGCCGCTCTTCGCTGGCCTGACGCCGACACAGCAGGCCAACTGCACCTCGCACGGCGTTCCCGCGGGCGGCGCGCCGGTCCAGCTCAACGCGCAGATCCGCGCGCTGGCCGGCGGCAACCCGTTCCTGAAGCCCGAGCACGGCTCGAACTTCACCTACGGCTTCGTGTGGAGCCCGAGCTTCGTCAACGGCTTCAACCTGACGATGGACTACTGGCGCGTCAACCTCAAGGACGCGATCATCGCCGAGTCGGCGCAGACCTTCATCGACGACTGCGTCCTCCAGAACAACCGGGGCAACACCTGCGCGGCGATCCAGCGCCTGCCGAACGGCCAGATCGCGACGATCAATACCGGTTCGCTGAATGCCGGTTCGCTGTTCACGGACGGCATCGACACCGGCGTGACCTACAAGCACGAGATTGGCGGCTGGGGCACGTTCGGCGTCAAGTGGGATACCACGTACGTCCGCCGGAACGAGTTCGCGCTCGAGAAGGGCGACCCGTTGACCGAAATCGTGGGCACCTACAACGGTGCGCCGAACTGGAAGTGGCGCTCGGTGGCCACGTTCGACTGGACCCGCGGCGACTGGGATGCCTCGTGGACGATGCGCTACCTGT
>Ga0070672_100002247_pt1 | contig 12180 bp, 6 predicted proteins | sample KBSM13metaG_FD_66151 | JGI IMG/M metagenome (GOLD analysis project Ga0070672, IMG submission 66151) | Miscanthus rhizosphere microbial communities from Kellogg Biological Station, Michigan, USA - KBS M1-3 metaG | ecosystem: Host-associated > Plants > Roots > Rhizosphere > Soil ... | reverse complement strand
GCTGGCCGAGGCGGAAGCTAGGGCCCGATGGCTGTGGCGGTTCGGTGACGCGGTTGGAATACATCGGCCGGCTGAGCTGGATCTTCGGCCGCACCTCGTGCACGAGGCCGTTCGGGATCTCGCGCAGGAAGCGCGAGGGTTGCCCGTAGCTGTCCTGGCCGTGCAGGCGGCGCACCTCGGCGTAGCTGAGCACCAGCTTGCGCTGCGCGCGCGTGATGCCGACGTAGGCCAGGCGGCGTTCCTCGGCGAGGCGGCCGGCTTCCTCCAGCGAGCGGCTGCTCGGGAACAGGCCTTCCTCCATGCCCGCCAGGAACACCAGCGGGAACTCGAGGCCCTTGGCGCTGTGCAGGCTCATCATCTGCACTGCGTCCTCGCCCGCCTGGGCCTGGCCTTCGCCGGCCTCGAGCGAGGCGTAAGACAGGAAGCCGACGAGTTCGGTCATGCGCTCGTCGTCGTCGACGTCGCGGTCGCGCAGCACGAAGCGCGAGGCGACCGAGACGAGTTCGTCGAGGTTCTCCACGCGCGAGTCGAGCGCGCCCTGCGACTCGGCGGCGTAGTGCGCGCGCAGGCCGGTGCGGATGAGGACCTGGTCGACCTGTTCCTTGAGGTCCAGGTGCAGCAGGTCGCGCTCGAGGGCGTCGATGGTCTCGATGAAGCCGCGCAGCGCGTTGCGCGAGCGCGCGGCGAGCACGTTCATGCCGACGACGAGGCCGCAGGCGTCCCACAGCGTCACGCCGCGCTCGCGCGCGATGCGCCGCACCTCGTCGAGCGTGCGCCCGCCGATGCCGCGCGCGGGCGTGTTGACCGCGCGTTCGAACGCGGCGTCGTCGGCACGGTTGGCGACCAGGCGCAGGTAGGCCAGCGTGTCCTTGATCTCGGCGCGCTCGAAGAAGCGCACGCCGCCGTACACGCGGTAGGCGATGCCCTCGGCCGCGAGCTGCTCCTCGAACGCGCGCGACTGCGCGTTGCTGCGGTAGAGGATGGCGCAGTCCGAATAGTTCCCCTCGCGGGCCCAGCGCTGGATGCGGTCGACGACGAAGCGCGCCTCGTCGATCTCGTTGTAGGCCGCGTACAGGTCCACCGGTTCGCCGTCGCCGGCCTCGGTCCACAGCTGCTTGCCGAGGCGGTCGGCGTTGTGGCGGATCACGCCGTTCGCGGCGGCGAGGATGTTCGAGGACGAGCGGTAGTTCTGCTCGAGCTTGATCGTGCGCACGTGCGGGAAGTCGCGCAGGAAGCGCTGCACGTTCTCGACCTTCGCGCCGCGCCAGCCGTAGATCGCCTGGTCGTCGTCGCCGACCACGAACACCTGGCCGGTCTCGCCGGCGAGCAGGCGCACGAAGGCGTACTGAATCGCGTTGGTGTCCTGGAACTCGTCGATCAGCAATTGCCCGAAACGCTGCCGGTAGTGCGCGAGCAGGGCCGGATGCTGCAGCCACAGCTCGTGCGCGCGCAGCAGGATCTCGGCGAAATCGACCAGGCCTGCGCGGTCGCAGCGTTCCTGGTAGGCCTCGTACACCGACAGCAGGGTCTGCGCGTAGAAATCGCCGCCGGAGGGCTGAATGTGGATCGGGCGGCGGCCCTCGTCCTTCTGCGCGTTGATCCACCACGCGATCTGGCGCGGCGTGAAGCGTCCCTCGTCAAGGCTGAGCTCGTTCACGAGGCGTTTGATCAGGCGGATCTGGTCGTCCGAATCGAGCACCTGGAAGGCCTCGGGCAGCCGCGCTTCCTGCCAGTGCAGGCGCAGCAGCCGGTGCGCGAGTCCGTGGAAGGTGCCGATCCACATGCCGCGCGTTCCGTTCGGCAGCAGCGCGTTCGCGCGATGGCGCATCTCGCCCGCGGCCTTGTTCGTGAACGTCACCGCGAGGATGCCGTGCGCGGGCACGCCGTACACCTCGTGCAGCCAGGCGATGCGGTGGATCAGCACGCGGGTCTTGCCGGATCCCGCGCCGGCCAGCACGAGGCAGTGGCCCGGCGGCGCGCTGACGGCCTCGCGCTGCGCGGGGTTGAGGCGGTCCAGCAGGTGGGAGACATCCATCGCGTCATTTTACGCGACCGGCCTGTGCGTCCGACGTCCCGGTAGGCGAAAGCCGGCCCTCGCTGACAGCGCGTGCCCGGCGCTGCCCTGGTCGCCTACGGTTCATGCACAGCCGCGTAATTTCGGCGCAGGAGTTGCTGGTAGCTGATGCAAGGTCTGCTGCCCCCAAGGAGGGGACAACGCGATCGAATCGATCGCAGTGGCAAACGGTGGTCATGATTTTCCGATGTCGTGGCGCAGGGGAAGGAAACCTCTCGCCCAGGCTCGACCGGTAGTTGAAAGGAAGTCCGCGCAGCGATCGCCCGGGATTGGCCGCGCGTGCAGCTCCCCCCGGGCAGCGAACCAACCAAAAGGAATTGACATGAGCAGCTCTGACAACATCAGGAAGGACGTCGAGAAACAGGAAGCCCGTGACATGAATCGCGATCCCATCAGCGGCGCGCCCGGATCGCATCCGGTCGGCACGGGGCTGGGCGCGGCCGGCGGCGCGGCCGCTGGCGCGGCGGTCGGTTCGATGGCCGGTCCGGTCGGAACGCTGGTCGGCGGCACCGTCGGCGCGGTCGTCGGCGGACTGGCCGGAAAGGCCGGCGGCGAGGCGGTCAACCCGACCGCCGAAGACACCTACTGGCGCGACACCTACACCAAGGAGCCGTACTACAACCCCAGCTACAAGTACGACGACTACGCGCCGGCCTACAAGCTCGGCTACATGAACCGCGCGAACTACGCGGGGAAGACCTATGACCAGGCCGAGAGCGCATTGCGTTCGGACTGGGAGCGCACCAAGGGCACGTCCCGCCTCGCCTGGGACGACGCCAAGCATGCGACGAAGGCCGCCTGGCACCGCGTTGAAGACGTTCTCCCGGGCGACGCCGACCACGACGGTCACTGAAACCCGTAACGCGGCAAACGAACGGGCGCCTTCATGGCGCCCGTTTTTTTCCGGGCGCGTCCGCGCTCACGACGTACAACCGTGGAGTCGACCATGGCAAAGGCACGCACACCCAGCAAGCGCCCGGCGAAGCGCGCTGACAGGCGCGACGGCGGGCCGGCCGCGAGCGGCGGCGAGCTGCACGAGAAGGCCGGTGGCAAGCATCCGGACCTGACCACCAACCAGGGGGTCGCACTGTCCGACAACCAGAATTCGTTGCGGCCCCATCCGCGGGGCCCGACGCTGCTCGAAGATTTCATCCTGCGCGAGAAGATCACCCACTTCGACCACGAGCGCATCCCGGAACGGATCGTGCACGCGCGCGGATCGGCCGCGCACGGCTTCTTCGAGCTGACGAAATCGCTGAAGAAGTTCACGACCGCGAAAGTCCTGACCGACGTCGGCGCGCGCACCCCCGTGTTCGCGCGTTTTTCGACCGTCGCGGGCGGCGCCGGTTCGATCGACACGCCGCGCGACGTGCGCGGGTTCGCGGTCAAGTTCTACACGAGCGAAGGCAACTGGGACCTCGTGGGCAACAACATACCGGTGTTCTTCATCCAGGACGCGATGAAGTTTCCGGACCTCGTGCACGCGGTGAAGATGGAACCCGACCGCGGTTTCCCGCAGGCGGCGAGCGCGCACGACACGTTCTGGGATTTCATCTCGCTCACGCCCGAATCGATGCACATGATCCTGTGGGCGATGTCCGACCGCGCGATTCCGCGCTCGCTGCGCATGATGGAGGGCTTCGGCATCCACAGTTTTCGCCTCGTGAATGCGGCGGGCGAAGCGACCTTCGTGAAATTCCACTGGCGGCCGAAGCTCGGCCTGCAGTCGCTGGTCTGGGACGAGGCAGTCAAGATCGCGGGCGCCGATCCGGACTTCCATCGCCGCGACCTGTTCGAGTCGATCGCATCGGGCGGATTCCCGGAATGGGAGCTCGCGGTGCAATTGTTCACGCAGGAGCAGGCCGATGCGTTGCCGTTCGACCATTTGGACGCGACCAAGCTGATTCCCGAGGAGCTCGTTCCTCTCACCGTGATCGGCCGCATGGTGCTCGATCGCTGGCCGGACAATTTCTTCGCCGAAACCGAACAGGTGGCGTTCTGTCCCTCGCACATCGTTCCGGGCATCGACTTCTCGGACGATCCGCTGCTGCAGGGACGCCTGTTCTCCTATCTGGACACCCAGCTTTCGCGGCTCGGTTCGCCGAATTTCCACCAGCTTCCGGTCAACGCGCCCAAGTGCCCGTTCGCCAACCAGCAGCGCGACGGGCACATGCAGATGGCGGTGCCGAAGGGCCGCGTTGCGTACGAGCCCAGCTCGCTGGATCCGGCGTCGGCGCGCGAAACGCCGCGCGGGTTCGCGAGCTTCGCCGCGCCCTCCGACGGCGCAAAAGGCCGCATCCGCGCGGAAAGCTTCGCCGATCACTACAGCCAGGCGCGCATGTTCTTCCGCAGCCAGAGCGCGCCCGAGCAGGCGCACATCGCCTCGGCGCTGGTGTTCGAGTTGTCGAAGGTCGAACACCCGCACATCCGCGAGGCTATCGTCGGCCACCTGCGCCACGTCGAGGAGGAGCTGGCGCGTCGCGTCGCCGACGGTCTGGCGATGCGCCCCCTGCCGAAGGCGCCGGCCGCGGCCGCGCCGGTACTCGAGCTGGAGCCTTCCCCCGCGCTGCAGATCATCGGCAAGATGAAGGGCACCCTCGAAGGGCGCTCCATCGGCATCCTGGTGGCCGAGGGCTCCGATGGCCGGAGCATTGCGGCGGTACGCAGGGCGGTCGAGGCGAAGGGCGCCCGTGTGAAGGTGATCGCTCCGAAAATCGGCGGCGTCGTCCTCGCGGACGGTTCGGTGCTTGCGGCCGACGGACAACTCGCGGGCACGCCCTCCGTGCTGTTCGACGCGGTGGCGGTGATCCTTTCCGATGCGGGCTGGAAGGCGCTCGCGGACGAGGCGGCGGCGATCGACTTCGTCCGCGACGCGTTCGGTCACCTCAAGGCGATCGCGGTCGATGCGGGAGGCCAGGCGCTGCTGGCGAAGGTGCAGCTTCCGAAGGACGCAGGGATCGTCCCGGCGGACGATGCCAAGGCGTTCGCGATGAAGGCCGCAACGCGCCAGTGGGCACGCGAGCCGTCGGTGCGCACGCTCGCCTGAGCCGCTTCGAGGCTGGCGCGCGCGATGCGAGGGCCTCGCGCGCCCGGCCCGTCAGACGCCGGCGCCCTCCGGGGCGATCCGGAAGAAGCGCAGCATTTCCAGCGAGGCGTTGGGACCGTTGGCGTCCGCAAAGGAACCTCCCGTGTCGCCGCCCGACCAGGCATGGCCCGCGCCGTGGACTATGCAGTGCGCGACGACCGTGCGACCCCGGGCATCCAGGTAATCGACGCGGCTGCAGTCCCGGTTTCCCGCGCGCGAACGGCCCGCGGCCACCGCGCGCGGCCGCGAAGCGGTGGACCAGGCCGCGACCGCATCGGCGACGATCGCCTCGCCGTTGCTCGCGTCCACGGTCGTGTCCCGGTCGCCGTGGAAGACGATCGTGGGCACCGGGTTCCGCCTGGCGTCAGGCCGCTGGCGCGGCGTGCGCGCACCCTGCGCCTTCATCGCGCCGAACGCGGAGGGCATGTCGTGCGCGGCCGCGTAAGGAAGGCCCGAATGCGCGCCGACGCCTGCGTAGAGGTCGGGATAGGTTTCTCCGAGGATAACGGCCATCGCCGCTCCGGCGGAAAGGCCAGCGACGAAGATCCGGGTCGGATCCACCCGATGCGTCGCAATCGTTTCGCGCGTGATGCCCGCTATCAGCGACGGTTCGCCGCGATCGCGCAGCTGGTCCTCCGCACGGAACCAGTTCCAGCAATTCGATCCGTTCGCGTGCGTCGCCTGCCCCGGGTAGAGCACCAGGAAACCATGGCGGTCGGCGAGCGCGTTCATCCGCGTGCCGGTCGCGAAATCCTCGGGTGATTGCGTGCAGCCGTGCAGCATCACGACCAGCGGCATCGCCTCCGGAAAACCGTCGCGTTCGGCGGGCACGTACAACCGGTACACGCGCGTGCCGGCGCCGTTCGTGAACGATCCTGCGAGGAAGCGACCTCCCGGTGCATCCGATCGCTCCGCCGCCGGCGAAGCGGGGTGCACGCGGGGTTCCGCGCGCCCGACGACGCGCGCGCTTCCTTCGATGACCGAATCATCCGCGCCGCTCGCCGCCGGCCGCGCGGGGAGCCCTGACCCAGCCAGGGCGCGCCCGACGGTCGCCGCGACGCCGCGCACCGGCCCCGGGATGGTTCCGATGCCGGCTGCGGCGAGGGCGCGTGCGATGGTCGCCTGAATGGCCTGCGGGTCGGATGCAGCGACGGACGCGTGGCGCACCGACCGCAGCGGCGGAACGAGGAAGCGGGGAAGCGGCGATCGTCCGGTTTTCAATGGAATCCAGTTTGCAAAGGCATCAGGAGATGCGGTCGGCGAGCGCAGCGCGCACCGCCGGGCTGGCATGGAAGGCGCCAAGGACCTCGACGGACGCGATCGCCGCGCGGGCGAGTTCGGGCGTGACGTCCGGCGCGATCCGCGCGAGCCCGACGACGTGGATCCGGAGCATGCGTCCTTGCGCGACCTCGCGTTCCAGGTCGGCGCGGGTGACGTGCTGGAGACCGAGCGCAAGTGTCCGTCGCGCCACGGTCTGCCGGACGGTGTCGGCGTGGATCGCGATCTGGTTCCGGATCGCCGTGCGGATCAGGTCGCTCCGGTTGGAATAGAAGCCCTCCTGCACCAGCAGGTCGATCTGACCCAAGTCCACCACTCCGAGGTTGAGCGTCAGCTTTTCGGTGTCGCCCACGCGGGTGCGCGTTGCCGCGCCAAGGAATTCTGCCATCTGTGTACCATCCATTTGGAATCCATATGGATGGTATACGGCAATCTACCTAGCCGCAAGGGCAGCGCGTGCAGCGGTCGAGCGACACTCCGTCGCGCGCTCCGGGCGGCGCTGGTCCGGCTGGGTGGTAGATAATCCGGCATCAGCGCGATTCCGCGGGGGCGCATCGCCCGATGGAAAGGACAGGGGTCATCGAAGCCAGCGTCGCGGCGTCGGCGCAGCAGCTCGACCTGCTGCGCGGGCTCGCCGACGCGCCGTCGCCGCGCGCGATCGCGGCGGAAATCGTGCGGCTGTGCCTGTCCGATCCGGCGTGCACCGGCGCGATCGTGCTCTGGGGCTTCGACGCCGGGCGCGATCCGGAATGCGAGCCTTCGTCGCTGCCGGACGTCGAAGGCCTCGCCCTCGCGCACGCCGTCGCCTCGCCGCGCGGGCCGGTGTTCCAGGCGGCCGGCGAGCGCGTCGCGCTGCGGCTGTCCGACACGGTGCCCGCGGCCCTGCTCGCGGAGTTCGACGCGCCGGCCGACGGGCAGCGCTTCGTCGACGAGCGCGCGGGCTGGCTCGAGATCGCCGGCCGCCACCTCGCGCGCGCGCTCGAGATGGCCGACCTGCGCGGCTCGCTCAAGCGCCTCAAGCGGTCCGAGCGCGTGCAGCGCGCGCTGTTCGCGATCTCCGACCTCGCCGGCTCGGACCTCGAGATGACCGACATGCTGCGCGGCATCCAGACCATCGTCGGCACGCTGATGTACGCGGAGAACTTCTTCATCGTCGCGTACAGCGAGGAACGCGACACGATGCGGTTCCTCTACTTCGTCGACAGCGAGGACGACGCCTCGCCGCCGCGCGATCCTCGCCACGAGATCCCGATGGCCTCGCGCGTGGGCTCGCTGACCTGGTACGTGATCCACGACCGCAAGTCGCTGATGGGCAACACGCCGCAACTGAAGGCCCAGATTTCCGGCCCGCTGGTGATGATCGGGCCGGACAGCGAGGACTGGCTCGGCGTGCCGATGCTGCGCGAGGGCCACGTGCACGGCGCGATCGTCGTGCAGAGCTACCAGAAGGGCATCGGCTACACGGCCGACGACCGCACGCTGCTCGAGTTCGTCGCCGACCACATCCTCACCGCGCTCGAGCGCAAGCAGGGCAAGGAGGACCTCGAGCAGCGCGTGCGCCAGCGCACCGGCGAGCTCGCCGAGGCCAACGCGGTGCTGCAGCAGGAAATCGTGGAACGCCAGCGCGCCGAGGCGCTGCAGAAGGCGCTGTTCGAGATCGCGCGGCTGGCGACCGCCGACATCAGCCAGGACCAGTTCTACCGCAGCGTGCACGCGGTCGTCGGCGGCCTGCTCGACGCCGAGAACTTCTACATCGGCCTGCTCTCCGAAGACGGGCGCATGCTCGACTTCCCGTACTACCTCGACGAAGGCGTGGACAAGCTGTCCTCGCGGCCGCTGCGCCGCGGCCTGAGCGAATACGTGCTGCGCCAGGGCCGGCCGCTGCGGGCGATGAACGCGGACATCGTCGCGCTCGCACGCGCGGAGGAGGTCGATCCGCGGATGGCCGAATCGAAGGTCGTCTGCTGGCTGGGCATCCCGCTGTTCGTCGCTGACGCCGCGATCGGGCTGATCGTGGTGCAGAGCTACGACGCGGGCGTCGTGTACGGGCCCGCCGACGAGGAGCTGCTGAGCTTCGTCGCGACCCAGATCGCCAACAGCCTCCACCGCCGCCGCGCCGCGCAGTCGCTGCGCCAGGCCTACGCCGAACTCGAGCAGCGCGTGCAGGAGCGCACGCGCGACCTCACCGACACCCTCAACCAGCTGCGCGACACCCAGGACGAGCTCGTGCGTCAGGAGAAGCTCGCCTCGCTCGGCGCGCTCGTCGCCGGCATCGCGCACGAGATCAACACGCCGCTCGGCATCTGCGTGACCGCAACGTCGCACGTGCAGGGCGAACTGCGGCTGTGGCGCGAATGGCACGCGACCGGCACGTTCGAGCCGGCGCGCGTGCGCGAGATGCTCGAGGAGCTCGACGTGACCATCCGCGTGCTCGACGCCAACATCCGCCGCGGCGCGGAGCTGGTGCGTTCGTTCAAGCAGATCGCGGTCGACCAGTCCTCGGGCAAGCGCCGCAGCTTCGACCTGCACGAGTACCTCGAGGAGATCGTGCTGTCGCTCAAGCCCAAGCTCAAGCTCGCGCCGGTCACGGTGACGGTCGAATGCGCCCGCGGGATCGTCATGGAGAGCTTCCCGGGCGCGCTCTCGCAGGTCGTCACCAACCTCATCATGAACGCCCTGCTGCACGCCTTCGAGGGCCGCGCGCACGGCGCGATCCGCGTGCGCGGCGAGGCCGACGGCGACGAGGTCGTGCTGCACGTCTCGGACGACGGCATCGGCATGTCCGACCTCGACCTCAAGCGTTTCTTCGATCCGTTCTTCACGACCAAGCGCGGCAGCGGCGGCACCGGCCTGGGAGCGCACATCGTCTTCAACCAGGTCACCAACGTGCTCGGCGGATCGATCCAGGCCTCCAGCACGCCGGGCGAGGGGCTGCACGTGCGGATCCGGCTGCCGCGCACGCTCGGGACGACCGAGCTGCTGGCGTGAATCGCGAAAAAGACAGGCGCCCGTCGTCCGATCCGGCGCGATGCGCCCTGCAGCCGATCCATGGAAGTGGTAAATAACCCGGGTAGGCACTCACTGGGCCTTCCGGGGACGACCGGTGTGACTCCAGCCACGGCCACGACCGAGCCGATCGACCTCCTGCTCCGGCTCGCCGATGCGGATTCGCCGCGCGAAATCGCGGCGGAAATCGCGCAGCGCGTGCGCACCGGGGCCGGGTGCCGGCTCGCCGAAGTGGTCTGGGGCTTCGACGGCGTGCAGCCTTCCGCGAGCCTGGTCGCGTCGGCGGCGCCGGCCGGCATGCAGAAGCTCGCGCGCGCCACGGCCTCGCGCACCGCGCCGGTGCTGCTGTCGGAAGGCGAAACGTTCGCCTTGCGCCTGTCCGACGCGCCCGCATCGGTGCTCGCCGCGCAGTTCGCCACGCGCGGCGGCGGCCAGCAGTTCGTCGACGAGAACGCCGACTGGCTCGCGATCGCGGGCCGCCACCTCGCGCGCGCGCTGGAGGCCGAGGAACTCGGCCTCGCGCTGCAGCGGCTGCGGCGCTCGGAACTGCTCCAGCGCTCGCTGTTCGCGATCTCCGACCTCGCCGGCTCCGACCTCGACATGAACGACGTGCTGCGCGGCATCCACGAGATCGTCGGCACGCTGATGTACGCCGAGAACTGCTTCATCGTGCGCCACGATCCGGAACGCGACGCGCTGCGCTTCCTCTACTACGTCGACACCGAGGACCCGCTGCCGCCGGGCGACTACCACGAGTTCCCGATGAAGCAGCTCGAACGCTCGTTGACGTGGTACCTGATGCGCGACGGCAAGGCGCTGATGGGCAACACGCCGCGCCTGCTCAAGCAGGTGTCCGGGCCGCTCGCGATCATCGGCCCGGAGGGCTACGACTGGCTCGGCGTGCCCATGATGCGCGACGGCCACGCGCGCGGCGCGGTGGTGGTGCAGAGCTACCGCGAGGACATCGGCTACACCGACGACGACAAGGCCCTGCTCGAATTCGTCGCCGACCACATCCTTACCGCGATCGAGCGCAAGCAGGGCCAGAGCGACCTCGAGCAGCAGGTACGCGCGCGCACCAGCGAGCTCGCCCAGGCCAACGCGGTGCTGCAGCAGGAGATCGTCGAGCGGCAGCGCGCCGAGCGGCTGCAGCGCGCGCTGTTCGAGATCGCCAAGCTCGCGACCGCCGACATCAGCCAGGGCGAGTTCTACCGCAGCGTGCACGCGATCGTCGGCGAGCTGCTGTACGCCGAGAACTTCTTCATCGGGCTGGTCTCCGACGACGGCCACCTGCTCGAGTTCCCGTACTACGTCGACGGCACGCGCCGCGACCAGGCCTCGCGCCCGCTCGGCCGTGGGCTGAGCGAATACGTGCTGCGCCACCGCGCCCCGCTGCGCGGCATGACCCAGGACATCTACGACCTCGCCGCGCACGGCGAGATCGCGCTGCAGACCGCGGGCGCGCCTGCGGTGTGCTGGCTCGGCGTGCCGCTGTTCGGCGAGGACCGCGCGATCGGGCTGATCGTCGTGCAGAGCTACAAGGCGGACATCGTCTACGGGCCGGCCGACGAGGAGCTGCTGAGCTTCGTCGCCTCGCAGGTCGCCAACAGCCTGCAGCGCCGACGCGCCGCGCAATCGCTGCGCGAGGCCTACGACCAGCTCGAGCAGCGCGTGCTCGAGCGCACGCGCGAACTCACCGCGACCCTCAACCAGCTGCGCGAGACGCAGGACGAACTCGTGCGCCAGGAAAAGCTCGCGTCGCTCGGCGGCCTGGTCGCCGGCATCGCGCACGAGATCAACACGCCGCTGGGCATCTGCGTGACCGCGATCTCGCACGTGCACGGCGAACTCGCGCACTGGCGCAACTGGCACATGTCCGGCACCTTCGACGACCGGCGCATGGCCGAGATGCTCGACGAGCTCGAGATGACCGTGCGCGTCATCGAGAGCAACATCCGCCGCGGCGCCGACCTCGTGCGCTCGTTCAAGCAGATCGCGGTGGACCAGTCCTCGGGCCAGCGGCGCACCTTCGACCTCGCGGCCTACCTCGACGAGATCGTGCTGTCGCTCAAGCCCAAGCTCAAGCTGGCGCCGTGCACGGTCCACGTCGAATGCCCGACCGGGATCGTCATGAACAGCTTCCCCGGCGCGATCTCGCAGATCGTCACCAACCTGATCGTGAACTCGATCCTGCACGCGTTCGAGGGCCGCAGCGGCGGCAACGTGCGCGTGCAGGCGCAGGCCGAAGGCGAGGACGTCGTGCTGACCGTCTCCGACGACGGCAACGGCATGCCCGAGGCGGACCTCAAGCGCATCTTCGACCCGTTCTTCACGACCAAGCGCGGCAGCGGCGGCACCGGGCTGGGCGCGCACATCGTGTTCAACCAGGTCACGAACGTGCTCGGCGGGACGATCCGGGTGACGAGCGGGCCGGGCGAGGGGGTTCGGACGCAGATGCGGTTGCCGAGGATGCTGGCGGGGAAGGCGGTCGAGTGATCCTGTCTCCTTCTCCGACATCCGGGAAAGATTGGACGGAGGTGCTCTCCAGTCCTTGCCGTTTGCAATCCAGAGCGTTTCGCGCGCAAGCGGGCGAAACCGCTCTTTAAGGCGAGAAACCGCCGGCTCGAAAGCGCCCCCATCCCAACCTTCAAACCACCACCGGCCTCCTCAACTCCGCCACCATCTCCTCGAACGGCAGCGGCTGCGCCAGCAGGAATCCCTGCACCTCGTCGCAGCC
>Ga0070672_100002225_pt1 | contig 12212 bp, 11 predicted proteins | sample KBSM13metaG_FD_66151 | JGI IMG/M metagenome (GOLD analysis project Ga0070672, IMG submission 66151) | Miscanthus rhizosphere microbial communities from Kellogg Biological Station, Michigan, USA - KBS M1-3 metaG | ecosystem: Host-associated > Plants > Roots > Rhizosphere > Soil ... | reverse complement strand
ACTTGTGGCCCCTGCTCAAGGTCCGGATCGTTCATGCGACGTTCGTCGGGCTGCTGGTCGTTTTGCAATACACGCTTCAGCTCGCGGCGAGCCTGAGCTATTCGCTCCACCCTTTGGTGGAGATATTCGCCGGAATGATCGTGCACAATCTTCCGATCTATATCGTCGGATTCTCCATCATCGCGATCTTCCAGGTGCAGTTCGCGCCCGGACGCAGGCGCACGATCCTCCTGATCGCCGCGCTTCTCGTATGGATCGGCTGCTGGTGTGCCGCGAGCGCGCAGAACTCGCAATTCATCATCGTCAGGCTCGGTCTCGTCTCGCCCGCCAACGTCGCGCTATCGGGACTCTGGACGGGTACGACCTACCTGATGCTTGCCGTGTGGTACTACGAGAGCGCCGATCGCGCGCGGCGTTCGACGGCCGTGCTGCGGGCGAGCGAGCTTGCGCGGCAGGGGGCGGAACGCTGGCTGCTCGAGCTTCGCCTCACCAGCCTCCAGGCTCGGCTCGACCCGCGCGTCCTGTTCGACACCTTGGACGAAGTGAGTCGCGTCTATCGCTCGCATCCGGCTACTGCCGAGAAACTGCTGGATGCGCTGATCGACTACCTCCGATGCGCGCTACCTCGGCTCCGCCAGACCGAGTCGACGCTGCGGCGCGAGGTCCTGCTCGCCCTCGCCTATGTCCGGATGCTGCGAAGCCCAGCGGGCTCCCCGCTCGAACTCGAAGCGAGCGTGGAGGCGAGTGCGGGTGACGCGCGCTTCCCCCCGATGGTCGTTCAGCCGATCTGCGATGTGCTGGCGCGGGCGGCGCTGGTCGGTGACGCTCCCGCGCGACTGCGCATTTCCGCCGTGCGCGAACGCAATACCGCGCGCTTGAGCGTGACCGCGGAATCCGTGCATGCCGCGCCCGCCGGGGAGCGCATGGCCGAAGTGCGGCGGACGCTCCGCACGATGTTCGATTCCGTGGGCCGAATGGAAACGACTTGCCACACCCCCGGCGTGGCAACCGTGCTCGTGGAGGTGCCTTATGTCCAGACCGCGCGCGCTGATCGCTGAGGACGAGCCGAGGCTGCGCGAGCAGTTAGCCGAGCGGCTCGCGAATCTGTGGCCGGAGCTCGACTTGGCCGCCCTCGTCGGCGACGGGCTGGATGCGCTGCACGAGCTCGATCGGTGTCGTCCCGACATTCTGTTTCTCGACATCCAGATGCCGGGCATGACCGGACTCGAGGTCGCCCGCTGCGCAAGCAACCGGTGCCACGTCGCGTTCATCACTGCCTACGACGAATACGCGGTGGCCGCCTTCGAGCAGGGTGCGGTCGACTATGTGCTGAAGCCGTTCACGGCGACGCGCCTCGCCACGACTATCGGACGCTTGAAGGAGCGCCTCGCATCGCCGCCGGCCGACCTCACCGACCTGCTGGCGCGCCTGTCGGGAATCGCCAGCCACGGGAACCATCTGCGCTGGATCAACGTCTCGGTGGGCAAGGCGGTGAAAGTGATCACAGTCGACGAGATCTGCTACTTCCAGGCCGACAACAAGTACACGCTGGTGGTCACGCCCCATGCAGAGTCGCTGATCCAGAAGACCATCAAGGAGCTTTCGGACGAGCTCGATCCGCGGAGCTTCTGGCAGATCCATCGATCGACGGTCGTCAACGTCAATGCCATCGCGAGCGTGGAGCGCAACGTGCGCGGGCGCGTGTCCGTGAAGCTCAAGAATCGGCAGGAGTCGCTGCCGGTGGCCGACGCATACGTCCACCTCTTTCGCAGAATGTAGTGCCACCCAGGAGGGCCATCATGACCACGACATGCGAAGCATCATCCACGTGCGCGAGCACATCGGCATCGACCATGCCCAATCGACCGGCTGCGAAACCGATGACGCGGCGTGAGGCGCTGGGACTGCTTGCGGCGCTCGGCGTGCCGGCGACGGCGTTCGCGCAGGATCCCACGGTGATCGCGCCGAAGACCTATCGCGTAATGTTCGAAAACGACAGGGTGCGCGTGATCGAGTACAACAACCGCCCCGGCCTCGGGCCCTGCGGCCGGGGACGCCACTACCACCCCGCGCACCTGGACATCTTCCTCAGCGAATTCACCGGCCAGATGACAAAGGAGGACGGGACCGTGGTCCGCGGCAGCGTCAAGGCGGGCGACGTGCGCTGGTACGAGGCCGAAACGCACGAGGTGGAGGTCGTCGACAAGGCCGCCTCGCGAATCATCATGGTCGAGATAAAAGGACCGAACTGGAAGCCGAGCACCGGCTGATGGCAACACGTTTCGTTTCGGTGGACGGCGCGTAGGCGTGTGCGGCGTCCACGCTCTGCCTCAACGACCCGGCTAGCGACACACTTGCGCAGGCCTTCCCCGCGGACAACGGGCGCGGAAGAGTTCCGATCAGGATGCCCGGCCCATTCTGCAAACTCGTGCATGCATCGTGCGCGGGCACGCGTGCGGCGCGCCTTTCCGCGCGGAGCGCCCCGCATTCATCGGCCATTCACGGGATTCGTCCATTCTTCGATCCTGTTCGTCGGATTCCAATTCACGGCACGCGTCTTCCTCACTAGGGTTGAGTCGGGGTCACGCCGGGTCCAACAACGGTCCGTCCCGGCGCAACTCCCAAGTCCGCATGTTGCGGCGATGCCATCGAGGGAGACATCCATGACGCCGAACCCGCTGTTGCTCGCACTGTTGGCCTGTGCCGTCGCGCTGCCGTCGCCGGTGCGCGCCGGAGACCCGATTGAACCGAACGCCGGACATTGGCAGACGTGGATCATTTCGTCCGGGCGCGACTACCGCGTTCCGCCGCCGCCGGGCGCCGCGGCAACCCAGGCGGAGTTGCGCGGGCTGGCCGATCTCATCGATCAGAGCGACGCGCAGGCCCAGGCCCGGATCGCGTACTGGGACGCCGGCGCACCTGCCTATCGATGGATGGACCTGCTCAATGCGCGGGCGATGTCGGGCGCCTCATTGACGCCTTATGCGCAGCGCGTCTACGCATACGTTGCGCTCGCCATGCACGACGCGACGATCGCAACCTGGGAGTCGAAGTACGCCTACAACCGGCAGCGGCCGAGCGATCGCAGCCACAGGATCGCAACCGCGGTCGCCGTTCCCGACAGCCCCTCCTATCCTTCCGAGCACGCAGCAACGGCGCAGGCCGCCGCGGCCATCCTCGCTTACTTCTTCCCGGATGAAGCGAAGACGTTCCAGGCCATGGCGGAAGAAGCGGGATGGTCCCGCGTTGAGGCGGGCGTCCAGTATCCCAGCGATTACGTCGCGGGGCTTGCGCTGGGGCTCAAGGTGGCCGAGCAGGTCATCGCGAAGGCGAAAGGCGACGGGTCGGATGCTCCCTGGACCGGCACCGTGCCCATCGGGCCCTGCAAGTGGGTCGGAACGAATCCGGCCAATGTCACTGGAGGGACGTGGAAGCCGCTCCTCATGACGTCGCCGAGCCAGTTCAGGCCTGCGCCGCCGCCGGCCTGCGATTCGGCCCAGGTCGTGGCCGAAAGCGCCACGGTACGCACTTTTCCCCGGTCGTTCGTGACCAACTACAAGGCGTTCTACTGGCAGAGCCCGGAGGGCCTCAGCACCTGGCTGTACCGCTATGCTGACAAGGCGATGTTCGAGGATCGCCTCGATCGGAATGCGCCGCGCGTCGCGAGGGCGTATGCATTGATGGCGGCGGTCCTGTTCGATGCGTTCATCGCGAGCCAGGACGGCAAGTTCACGTACTGGTACATCCGGCCCCATCAGCTCGACTCCGGCATCGTTCCACTGTTTCCGGTGCCGAACTTCCCGAGCTATCCCTCGAACCATTCGACGTTCTCGGCCGCTCGCGCCGAAGTCGCTGCCTATTTGTTTCCGACGCGCGCGGCGTTCTTCCGCGCCCTGGGGAGGGAGGCCGGAGACTCGCGGATCTGGGCCGGGATTCACTTTCCGATGGACAACGCTACGGGCATGCAGCTCGGCGAATCCGTGGCGCAGCTGTTCATCGCGCGAGGACAGCACGACGGCTCGCAGTAGAGTCTGAAGCCACGACCCATCGGCGGGTGTCACCGCCAGCCGATGGGTGCGCCCGCTTCGATCAGTCGTTGGTACCGACCGCCGCTACGCCGATCGGGCGCGCATCGGCACGACGCCGGCGCGAACGAAGCCAGATCAGCGTCCCCGTCACGACGAGCGTCGCCGGCAGGAATCCAACGACGAACGTCAGCGCGGGCCCGACGGAGCCCCACCAGTGCCCCTCGTGCAGGACGCGCTGCGCGGTGAGAAACCCGTCGCCGCGCGTGCGCGTCGCGAGGCCCGAATGCTGCAGGACGGCGCGCGTACGGGGATCGACGAAGACCACGGTCCCAGGTCGTGGCGAGGAGTCGCCGGCCTCGCGCAGGCTGATGCGATACGCGCCGCGCGGGCCCATCGGCAGACCGATGCCGGTCACCGCCGCGCCCGGGTAGAGTTCGCGCGCAGCGTCGACGGCGCGTTCGACGCCGACCGCTTTGCCCGGTGACTCGGGTGACTGCACACCGCGCGGAGACGCGGAAACGGCACCGAATGCGGCGACCACGGCACGGCCCGCGTCCTGATAGGCAAGGAAGATCCCGGTGAACGACAGCATCGCGAGCAGGATCGAACCATAGAATCCGAACGTGTAGTGAAGGTTGCGCGAGGTCGTGAAGCCTCGCCGGAGGCCGAAGGCGGCAACCCCCAGCCCGCGAGCCGGCCACCAGAGATAGATGCCGCTCAATGACGAGATGAGCATCGCGATGCCCACGGCGCCGACGATCTCGCGACCGCTGTAATCGCGAAGCTGCAGCGATTCGTGGAACGTGTGCAGCCAGGCGATCAGGTCGAATCCCGAACCGACGTCGAGCACGCGGCCGCTCGGCGGATCGAGATACACACGCTGGAACGGCCCCTGGCCCGCGCGCGCGAAAACAATGACCGGACCCTCGCCGCCATCGGGAAAGCGCAAGGCGGTCAGGCGTGTGCCGCCGCCGAGGGCCTGGGCCGCGCGATCGGCATACTCGCCAAGCGGCCGCCCCACGCCCGGTCCCGTCGTCGCATAACGCGCCGGATGCAGCCAGGCATCGATCTCGCCGTCGTAGACGAGCAAGCTGCCGGAAAGGCCCAGGAACGCGCCGACCACGCCGAGCGACAATCCCAGCCACAGATGGACCTGTACCCAAAATGCCCGGAGCGCGATTCGGCGCGGCGCCTTCCTGCTGGTCGTACGGTTCATGGCTCCGCCCACATTCGAAGCAGGTTGTGATAACAGCCGGTCAGGCTCACCAGCGATTCATGGCCCGGCGCGCTCTGCGTGAGCTTCACCACGGCCATGTCGAGATCGAAGAGCATGGTCCGCTGCGCGTCGTCGCGCACCATGCTCTGAATCCAGAAAAAGCTCGCGACGCGTGCGCCGCGCGTCACGGGCGTCACGCGATGCAGGCTGGTGGCCGGGTACAGCACGAGGTCGCCGGCGGGAAGCTTCACCCGCTGCATGCCGTAGATATCCTCGACCTGCAGCTCGCCGCCGTCGTACTCGTCCGGCGCCGACAGGAACAGCGTCGCGGATATGTCGGTGCGGAGCTTCTCGCCCGTACCCGGCACGAGTCGCACGGCGCCATCCACGTGCGTGCCGAATTGCATGCCCTCGGCGCTGTCGTAGCGATTGAACATCGGCGGGTAGATACGGGACGGCAGCGCCGCGCTCAGGAAGAGCGGATGGCGTTCGAGCGCGCCCAGCACGACGCTGCCCTGCGCGCGCGCGACATCCGATTCCTCCGCGATCTGGCGATTGTGCTTGACGCGCGCCCCCTGATGCCCGGCCGTGGCACGGCCATCGACCCACACGCCGCCCGCATGGTCGAGACGATCGCGCATGGTACGAACCTGATCGGCCGAAAGCACATTGGGAACGCGAAGGAGCATCGATTCAACCCGGGCGCACTCAGAAGAACTGGTAGGTGAAAGTCAGCATCGCCTGCGTGTCGGTGCCGGGGACCGAGCGTCCGCGATCCGACGGGATCAACGCATCGAAGTTGTTGCGATTGGCCAGGTTGAACACGTTGAGCTGGATCGCGTACTTCGGCTGCTGATACGCGATCATCGCATCCCAGCGCAGATAGTCGCCTACCTTGACCGCATTGTTGTTGGACGCATAACGGTCCGACATGTAGGTGAGCCCGGTCCCCACCTGCCATGCGCGCGTCAGGTCGTACGACGTCCAGAGCGACGCGCTGTTGCGCGGCGTATTGGCCGGTGTGTTCCCCCTGGTCGCGTCGAGCACGGAGGCCTCGACGATCTCCGCATCCAGGAAAGTATAGCCGCCGAACACCTGCCACGCCCGCGTGAGGCGTCCCGCGACGCTGGTCTGGAAGCCGCGCACGCGGACATTGCCGGTCAGCTCGTAGACGCCGGTAGAGATCTGCGAGCGCGTGTTGTACTTGTCGATCTCGAACACCGCGGACGTGACGGACAGGTCACCGTTCAGGAGATCCCACTTGGCGCCGAGTTCGTACTGCCGGCTCGTTTCGGGATCGAGGCTCTGCTGGCCGCTGGTGAGCGCGAGCGTCTCCAGCGAAGGATTGAACGACGTGCCGTACGAGAGGTAGTACGACTGCGCATCGGAGGGCTGCCAGATGACGCCCGCGCGAACGCTCGTGAATCCGACGCCCTGGCTCGCCGAGGGTGGGAGGTTGATCGAATTCGTGAGGCTCGCGTTGTAGCGGTCGTAGCGGACACCCAGGACCGCTTTCCATGTGTCGAGGAACGCCATGGTGTCGTTCACATAGGGCGCGACGTCGGTGGCGCTCGCGTGCACGACGTTGCCCGCGACCGAAGGCAGGTACGCCGCGGGCTCGTATTGCGGATCCACGAGCGACACGGCGCGGAAGTAATTGTTCGGATTGCCCTGGATGTTGCGGGTCGAATTCTGGACATCGTTCGTGTCCTGTCCAAGCTCCAGGCCGGCGATCAGCTGGTGCTGCACCGGGCCGGTCGCGAACGTCATCACGACGTCGGTCTGGTTGTAGATGGACGAATCCGTGATGACCCGGTCGTGGCTGCCCAGGCCAACGTAGAGCACGTCGGGCGGCAGGGGCGTCGAGTTGGACAGATTGGTAGCCGGAAACGCAGTGTAGACGCCGGCTGCCGACAGCGTGCCGACGTTGTTCGGGCCCGACTCGCGCGCGTCGATCCGGTAGCGCGAGTATTGCGTCTGGTTGCGCAGCGTGACGCCGCTTCCGAAATTGTGCGCGATGGTCGCATTGAGGTTGACGACGTCCTGCACGGTCCGGTCGTCGGTGGCGCCGTAGAAATTCTTGCGATTGACCGGCGCGGGCCCGCCGTTGAGGGGCGGCAGGCCATAGTCCGGCTGGTCGTAATAGTGCGTGAGGAGCGCATTCAGCGTCACTTCGGTCGGCGTGCCGATCCCGAAGCGAAGTGAGGGCGCGAATCCGTAATCGTGGTTCTCCATCACGTCGCGGGTCGAATGGACGTCCTGTGCCATCCCGGCCAGGCGAAACGCCGAAGTCGCGTCGATCGGCTGGTTGTAGTCCGCGGTGCCGCGCACCGACGGCTGCGTTCCCACGGAGAGCTGTCCCGTCGCAAAGGGCGCGAGGCTCGGCAGCTTGCTCACCTGGTTGATGATCCCGCCGGTGGAGCCGCGACCGAACAGCATCGAGGACGGTCCCTGCAGCACCTCGACCGAATCCAGCGAGAACACGTCGCGGTAATACTGGCCGCGGTCACGCATGCCGTCTAGATAGAGATCGGTGCGCGCGTTGAACCCGCGCAGGTTGAAATTGTTGCCGATCGTGCCGCCTTCCGCCGCGCCCAGCGTGATGCCCGGCACGTTGCGAAGCGCGTCCGCGAGGTTCGTTGCGCCTTGCGCCTGCATCAGCGCGCTGTTGATCACCGTCACGGATTGCGGAATGTCGCGAATCGGCGTGGGGACACCGCCGCCTACCGTCGCGACGGGCGGGTTGTAGTCGTTGGCCGGTGTCGAATCCTTGACCTTGACCTCCGGCAACGTCGTGTCGGATGGGCCGGGGGCAGGAGCGGGTTGTGAAACGGCAACGCCTGGTGCAAGCGCGATGCACGCACCCCCGGCAAGCGCGGCGGCAAGCGGCCGCAGCGTGAACTTCCGATTCATGCAGATTCTCCAGCGAAGGCGAGGACGGGTTGAGCGGGGCTGCCAACCGAAGCTGGAGCTTGAAATGGGTTGCACTTGGCGAAACGACGATCAGGTCAGCTGATGCGGTGCCGCGCGATCCCGCTCATTTCGTGTCGTCGGGATCGCTGACAAAGCCGATGCGCGTCAGTCCCGCCTTGGCGGAATCGGCGAGCACCTCGGCGACTGTGTGGTATTGCGTCGCACGATCCGCGCGGAGGTGAATCTCGGGTTGCGGTTGCAGTGTCGACGCAGCGGCGAGCCGTTGTCGAAGACCGGCACGGTCGACGATCTCCCCGTTCCAGTGCAGCAGGCCCTCGGCATCGATCGCCAGCTGGATGTTGTCGGGCTTGGTGAGATTGGGCGCGCTCGTTGCCTTGGGGAGCTCGAGCTTCACCGCGTGCGTCAGGAGAGGCGCCGTGATGATGAAGATCACGAGCAGCACCAGCATCACGTCGATCAGCGGGACCATGTTGATCTCCGCCATCGTCCGCGATCCGCCGCTGCCTGAGTCGAAGCTGCCGAAAGCCATGGTTAAGCTCCCGCCGCCTTGACGACCTTGGGTACCGATCGCGGGATTTCGGATGGCTGGATTTCGCCGAGGTGCGAGCCGGTCGTGAGAAACGAGAACAGGTCGTGCGCGAATGCGTCGAGCTTCGCCAGCACCACGCGGTTCGACCGCACGAACGCGTTATAGGCAAGCACCGAAGGCACGGCGACCGCCAGTCCCGCACCGGTCATGATCAGCGCTTCGCCCACCGGTCCCGCGACCTTGTCGAGCGTGCCCTGCCCGCTCATGCCGATGTTGACCAGCGCGTGATACACGCCCCACACGGTGCCGAACAGGCCGACGAACGGCGCGGTGCTGCCGACCGATCCGAGGATCGTCAAGCCGGATTCGAGGCGCGCGGTTTCCTCGTCGATCACACGGCGCATCGAGCGTGTGAGGAACTCGGAGGCGCTGCCCGCTTCGTTCAGCTTGTTCACGCCGTGACGCGCATGATGGCGCGACGACGCGATGGAGTGATACGCGAGATGCGAGAAGGGCTCGTCCGGATGATGCTCTTCGAGATGCCGCTCGACGGCCGACAGCGACGGCGCATTCCAGAACATCGCGAGGAACCGCGCGGTGCGCCGCCTTGCGAGAAGGGCCTGCAGGCTCTTCGCAATGATGAGGTACCAGCTCAGCAGCGACATGACGAGGAGCATCACGAAGATCGTCTTGCCGACGATGTCGCTTTGCGCGAGGAAATGGGCGAAGCCCAGCGTTTGCTGCGGTTCCATGACGTCAGTTCTCCAGCGTGAATGCGATGGGGACGAGCACCCACGCGCCGATCTTCTGGTCGCCCTGGCGCGCCGGTACGAATTTCCAGCCCTTGACGGTATCGACCGCCGATTGATCGAGTCGCGGCGACCCGCTCGACGTACGAAGCTCGACCTTTTCAGCCAGGCCGTCCGCGCTGACGAACACCCGCAGCACCACCTTGCCCTGCTCGCGCATCCGGCGCGCGAACGCCGGATAAGGCGGCGCGGGATTCTGCAGGTAGTCGGCGTTGAAGCGCGGCGGCGTCACGGGAGGCGGCGGTGCAGGCTCCGGGGCGGGGACCGCATCGATCGGTGGCAGCGGCTTGGGCTCCGGTGGCGGAGGGGCGACGAAGGTCGAGGGCGCTTCGCTCGGGGCCGTGACGATCGGCGGCGGCTCCACCTGCTTTGGCACGGGTTGAGGTTGCAATCGCGGCTTGACGACCGGCTTGGGAGGTTCGGGCGGCGGTGGCGGCTCCTCGACCTTCGGCTTGATCATGTCGATGACGATGGGTGCCATCGATTTGAGAGCGTCGCGCGTCGGTGCATAGCTCCAGAGCGCTGCGAACAGCGCAGCATGGAACGCGACCGCCACGGCGACGGCGACTCGCTGTGCGGCGCGGTCCTGCCGGCGACCACCGGCGAAGGGTGCACGGGCCGAAACGGGATGAGTCGCTGCCGCCATGAAGCTCTCTGGGTACGACGCAATCTGCATCGGAGATGTCCCGCGTGGGCGCAGGCGCTAAAACTGTTACGAATGATAACTATTCGTATTACGGAATGTCAAATGGAACCGACGCGTCGGCAGGGGCGTGTCGCTCGTGGCATACAGGAAGATGTCCGGATTGCGCCCGGGGGTCGGACCGCGGGTTGCAATTGACGCTACGCGGACGACATACACTTCGCCCGATGAACAGAGCCACTCCAGGATCGTTCTGGGGCGTCCTTGTTGTTGGCCTCGCCGCCAGCACCCTGGCAGCCGCGGATCCGGTTGCCATCGATCCCGATCCCGGAGCCCTGGCACGCGCGATCCAGGGACGCCGCGTCGTGCTCCTGGGCGAGGTGCACGACAACGCCGCGCAGCATGCGTTGCGCACCGCCGCGTTGCGCCAATGGATCGTCGCCGGTGCGCGCCCTGCCCTTGCCTTCGAGCAATTCGATCGCGAGCATCAGCGCGACATCGAGCGCGCGCGCCGCGACCGGCCCAAGGACGCCGATTACCTTATCGGGGAGGCGAAAGGCGACCCCACCTGGAATTGGACCCTTTACCGGCCGCTCGTCGCGCTGGCGCTCGAGTTCGACCTGCCGATCATCGCCGCGAACCTCTCGCGGACCGACGCGATGCAGGTGGCGCTCCAAGGATGGTCGGCGGTGTTCGATGCCAAGACACAGGCCAGGCTGAAGCTCGATGCCCTGCCTACCGACTTGCGAAGCAGGCAGGAGAGCGCCATCGCGGTTGGCCATTGCAACCTGCTGCCGGCCGCCATGCTGCCGGCGCAGGCGCGGGCGCAGATGGCGCGCGACCTCGTCATGGCCCAATCAATCCTGCCGTACGCCGAACGTGGCGTGGTGCTCCTGGCCGGGAACGGCCACGTGCAGCGGGACATCGGGGTGCCGCTCTGGCTCGAGACGGAGGCAAAGCGCGACGCGATCAGCATCGGCATGCTGGAACGAAGCGAGGATGGCGCCGCCCCCGAATCCGCCACCGACTTCGATGCCTACGTGATCACCGAACGGGCCGAGCGGCCCGATCCCTGCAAGGATCTGGCGCAGCGCTTTCACGCCCCCGCGAAGCGCTGATCGAAGGCGCACGCTTTGGCTTTGGCCTATAGTGGCGATGCGCCAATGCCTCGGCGATCCACTGGAGAAGGCCGTGTCCCATCAGCCACCGAAAGAAACCAAGAAGAAAGCGCAGCACACAGCCAAGGAGAAGAAGGCGATCAAGCAGCAGAAAAAGCATGCAGACGATCGGCCACCGTTCGTCAAGCAGTGAACGGGCATCGTTGGCGGTGCTTTTGCGGCCGTCCATTCTGAGTCGCCGGCGTTCGAAGAGGCCACGCACTCAGAGCCACGCGACTTGACTGCGCTCGAACGAGAACAGGACGTTGCACCTGAGAATCCTGGCTCGTGACGACCGGCAGGACACGCCTCCGCCGCGTGACGTCGCGTGCGCAGGCGCGATCGACTCATTGCCATGATTGAATCGTTGCTCCTTTCCGCTACGCACGTCTTCACCTACGCGGACCAGCAGCGGCTCAGCAACGCAAGCGGCTTTTTTTTCGAGCGCGACGGACGCCTGTTCGTCGTGACCAGCCGACACGTCGTCATCGACGAGCCCGGGCACGTTCCCGATCGCATCGAGATCGAGTTGCACATCGACCCCGACGACATGGCGCGGTCCGTCGCGTTTTCGATTCCCCTTTATCGCGACGGCAGGGGCATATGGCGCCAGGGCGTGGACATCGGCGGCCAGATCGACGTCGCAGTGGTCGAGATCGAACGCCCGGCGTTGCCACCCACGACCGTGTACCGCGCGTTCACGCCCGCTCATCTGTATGCGCCGCAGGATGAGATTGCGGTCGGCGCGTCGCTGTTGATCGTCGGATTTCCGCTCGGCTTTCACGACACGCTGCACCACATGCCCGTGGTGCGCCAGGCCGTCGTTGCATCCTCGTTCGGCCTCCGCTTCGACGGCCACGGCTTTTTTCTTACCGATGCGCGCACTCACCGCGGCA
>Ga0070672_100002217_pt1 | contig 12241 bp, 10 predicted proteins | sample KBSM13metaG_FD_66151 | JGI IMG/M metagenome (GOLD analysis project Ga0070672, IMG submission 66151) | Miscanthus rhizosphere microbial communities from Kellogg Biological Station, Michigan, USA - KBS M1-3 metaG | ecosystem: Host-associated > Plants > Roots > Rhizosphere > Soil ... | reverse complement strand
GTCCGCGAGACGGGAGCTGTCGCCCTGACCGGCGTCGGTTCAGGCTTCTTCGCCGCCCCATCGGGCCGGATCGTCACCAACTATCACGTCATCTCCAATCTGGTGAACGAGCCCGACCGCCATCGCGGAAGGGCCACCTGGGGCAAGGATACCGTCGATATACATGTACTGGCCGTCGATGTCGTTCACGACCTGGCGGTGCTCGAGGCACCGGATGCGCATGGGGAGGCGATGCTCACCCCTGTTACCGCCAGCCTGTCGAAGGGCGATCGCGTGCTGGCGCTCGGTCATCCGCGCGATCTCGGGCTCAGCATCGTCGAGGGGACCTACAACGGGCAGGTCGAGCATGTCCTGACGCCGAGGCTGCATTTCACCGGGCCGCTCAACCCCGGCATGAGCGGCGGCCCGGCGGTCGACGACGCCGGGCGCGTGATCGGGGTCAACGTGGCGGCGCGGCGCGACGGCGAGCAGGTGAGCTTCCTGGTGCCGGGCGCGCTGGCGAGCGAGCTGCTGCAGCGCGGACGCGACGCCAAGCCGCAGACTCAGCCGATGTACGCCGAGGTGACGCGCCAACTCAAGGCGCATCAAGCAGCGCTCGTGGATGCGTTCGTCGCGCAGCCATGGCGCAGCGCCAACCACCCGCGCTATCGCGTGCCGGTGCCGCAGGAGACCTTCATGCGCTGCTGGGGCAGCGCATCGCCCGAGACGCAGAAGTACATGCGCTTCGAGCGCAGCGACTGCGTGATGAACCATTCGGTGTACGCGTCGGCGCAGCTGCGCGCCGGCGTCATCAACGTGCGCCACGAGAGCTACGACGGCGAGCGCCTCGGCACGCTGCGCTTCGCGCAGGAATACAGCGAGAGCTTCGCAAACGAGCATTTCGGCAGCGGTTTCGCGGCCACCGCGCCGCGCTGCAAGGAAGGCTTCACCGATCGCGACGGCCTGACGCTGCGCACGGTGGCGTGCATCTCGGCGCTCAAGCGATTCGAGGGGCTGTTCAACCTGTCGGTGCTGACCACCACGGTGGATCATCCGACGCAAGGCGTGCAAGGCCGGCTCGATGCGGTGGCGGTCGACTTCAACAACGCGATGCGCCTGACCGAGCACTACCTGCAGGGGTTCGGATGGAATCCGAAAGCCGACCCGCGCTGACGGCCGTGCCCGCGCGGCTCGCGCAGGTCGAAGTGGTCGACGCCGCCGGCCACGGCGTGCGCCTGATCGACGTGCAACGCTGGCCGCTGACGATCGGGCGCGCGCTCGACAACGACATCGTGCTGCCCGACCCGCACGTGGCGGCGCACCATGCGAGCGTGGCGCCCGATGGCGACGGCCGCCTGCGCGTCAGCGTGGGCGACAGCCGCAATGGCGTGCGCGTCGAGCACGGCCGCACGCACGCGCCGTTGCGCGCGCACGAACAAGCCACGCTGCCGCCGCTGGGGCGACTGCACCTCGGCCACAGCCAGCTGCTGCTGCGCCTGCCGCAGGATCCGCTGCCCATCGAAGTGCCGCTGGAGCAAGGCCTGGCGGCAACCCCGCGCTGGCTGGTGCCGGCGCTGGCCCTGGGCGCGCTGGTGTGGTTGCTCGGCGCGCGCTGGATCGGCAGCGACGCCGACACCAAGTGGAACGACTACCTCACGCCGCTGCTGGGTGCCGTTGCGCTGCTGCTGCTGTGGTGCGGGGTGTGGGGTCTGGCCTCCAAGCTGTTCACCGGGCGCTTCCGGGTGCTGCCGCATCTGCGGCTCGCGCTGGTGTTCGGCCTCGGGCTGCAGGTGGTCGATGCGCTGTCGATGCTGCTCGCCTTCAGCCTCGACTGGCCGCTGCTGAGCCGCCTGCGGCCCGCCGTCGGGGTCGCGCTCGGCGCGCTGTGGCTGACGCTGCACCTGCGCCAGGTGCTGCCCCACCACGCCCGCACCGCGGCCGGCTGGGTGACGGCGTGCGCGGCGCTCGGCCTCGCGGTGGCGATGACGGCCAGCTGGTACCGCAACGACCGCCTGCTCGAGGAGCTGTACGCACCCAACCTGATGCCGCCGGCGTGGCGCCTGGCGCGTGGCGCACCGGTGCGGCAGCTGGTCGACGAGTTGCGCACGCTGGAGCAACCGCTGCGCGAGCGCGCCGCGAAGGCGCAGGCCGAAGACTACGAGCCGTGAGCCGGCGCGCCGCACGGCGCCATGTTCACTGCACCTCGATCTGCCCGGTGGCGCGCGCGCGGATCAACGACCACGACAGGCCGATGCCCAACAGCAGGCCGAGGATCACCAGTGCCACCCAGGTGAGCGAGCTGACGCCGCTCAGGCTGAGCACGCCAAGGTCGACCAGCAGCCACACCGCCGCGCCGAACAGCGCGGCCCCGAGCACCAGCCCGAGCGCGCCCAGCGCGATGAACGCGGTGCGCAGGCACACGATCCAGCCGATCAGCAGCGCGATGCCCACCAGCGCCTTGGCCGCGACATCGACCTGCGCGCCCAGCAGCCAGTGGTAGACCGACAGGCCGCTGGGGTTGAAGGTCAGCACGACCAGCGCGATGGCGAACACCAGGCGCCAGATCACGCCGATCCACGAGATGCCGGGAGTTGCCATCGAGCTCCTTGCCTGCGCGCCGATCGAGTATGCCGCAGCAGGCCAAAACCCCTGGGGCACCACCGCCTCAATACGACTTCGGCAGCCCGAGCACCTTTTCGGCGATGAAGCACAGGATCAGCTGCGGGCTCACCGGCGCCAGCCGCGGAATCCACGCCTCGCGCAGATAGCGCTCGACGTGGTACTCCTTCGCGTAGCCCATGCCGCCGTGCGTGAACACCGCCTGCTCGCAGGCGCGGTAGCAGGCCTCGGCGGCCAGGTACTTCGCGCTGTTGGCTTCGGCCGCGCACGGCAGCTTCTGGTCGTACAGCCAGGCGGCCTTCTGCGTCATCAGGTGGGCCGCCTCGAGCTCGATCCATGAGCGCGCCAGCGGATGCTGGATCGCCTGGTTCTGGCCGATGCGGCGGCCGAACACCTCGCGCTCGTTGGCATAGCGTGCGCCACGCTCGAGCGCGGCCTGGCCGAGCCCCACCGCCTCGGCCGCCACCAGGATGCGTTCCGGATTCAGGCCGTGCAGGATGTACTCGAAGCCGCGGCCCTCCTCGCCGATGCGGTCGTCCACCGGCACGCGCAGGCCGTCGATGAACACCTGGTTGGAGTCCACCGCCTTGCGGCCCATCTTGTCGATCTCGCGCACCTCGATCGCGCGCCGGTCGACGTCGGTGTAGAACAGGCTCAACCCCTGCGTGCCGCGCGCCTGCTCCAGCGGCGTGGTGCGCGCAAGCAGCAGCACCTTGTTGGCCACCTGCGCGGTCGAGATCCACACTTTCTGCCCACTCACCACGTAGTGATCGCCGTCGCGCTGCGCGCGCGTCGTCAGCTGCAGCGTGTTGAGTCCGGCATCGGGCTCGGTCACCGCGAAGCACGCGCGGTCGTGCCCGGCGATCAGCGGCGGCAGCCAGCGCCGCTTCTGCGCGTCGCTGCCGAACACCACCACCGGATGCAGCCCGAAGATGTTCATGTGCACCGCCGACGCGCCCGACATGCCGGCGCCGCTGGCGGCGATCGTGTGCATCATCAGCGCCGCCTCGCCGATGCCCTGCCCCGCGCCGCCGTACGCCTCGGGCATCGCGATGCCGAGCCAGCCGCTGGCGGCCAGTGCGCGATGAAACTCCTCCGGAAAGCCGCCGTCGCGGTCCTTGCGCAGCCAGTAGTCGGCGTCGAACGGGGCGCACACGCGCGCGATCGCATCGCGCATCTGCTGCTGCTCGGGCGACCAGGCGAAGTCCATGCGAGGCGAGGCGTCGCGCGGCTGGCGTCAGCCGGCGTGACGCGGCTGCGGCAACGGCACCATCACCGGCTGACCGGGCGCGCTGCAGCCGGGGTCGCAGCAGCGGCCCGGTTGCGTGTTGCGGGTGATCGCGCGCTCGCCCGGGGCCGTCGGTTCGGCAGCCAGCGCGCCGCGCTCGAGCAGGCGCTCGACCAGCTGGACCTTGCTGCCCACCGGATAGTGGCGCCAGATCTCCTGCCGCAGCGCCGCCGGCGAGCCGCCACCGTGCAGGCTGATCACCGAGTACCAGCCGCCCTGGTACGACGCGGTGAGGTCCTCGATGAAGCGCGCCACCTCGATGCGCTTGTCGTACGGCACCGCGGGGTTGGCGCGCAGCACCTCGGCCAGCGTGGCGGCAGTGGCCGGGTTGTGGTCTTCGTCGGGCCCGGGCAGCGCCACCACCAGGCCGCCCGACACCTCGTGCGCGAGCCGGTGCATGTCGTAGATCTGCGTGGCCAGCAGCAGCTTGCCGATGTTGGCGAACACCGGCTCGGGCATGAAGGTGCCGCTGTGCGCATCGGGCGTGCCGTACACGCTGGCCGCCACGCCGCAGGCGTAGAAGCCCTCGACGATCTTGATCAGCTCGACCATCGGCTCGCGCAGGTTGTCCTTCTCGCCGGGGTCGAAGCCGTTGGCCTCGCACATCAGCGCGCCGGCGCCGATCAGCAGGTCGCCGAAGCCGGCGCGTGCAGCGATGCAGCTGTGGCGGTGGTGCGTGGCGTAGTGATAGGTCAGCGCCGACGAGTGCTCCCACTCACCGGCATAGAACACGCGCTCCCACGGCACGCGCACGCGGTCGAACATCACCACGCCGGTGGACTGGCCGTACTTGCGCGAGAACAGCGCGGCGCCATGCTCGAGCTTGTCGCCGGGGCGCCCGGCCGGACGCGCGACGATCGTGATGCCGGGCGCGTCGACCGGCACCGCGCAGCACACCGCGAAATCGGCATCGGCCTGGCCCATGTGACGGCACGGCATCACCAGGAACTCGTGCATGTAGGGCGCAGCGGTGACGATCGCCTTGGTGCCCGAGATCACGATGCCCTGCGCATCGCGCTCGACCACGTGCACGTACGTGTCGGGGTTGGCCTGCTGGTGCGGCTTGCGCGAACGGTCGCCCTTGGCGTCCGTCATCGCGATGCCGAGTGCCAGGTCGTGGCGCTGCACGTGCTCGAGGTAGGCCGCGAAACGCGCACGGTGCTCGGTGCTGCCGCGCGCATCGTCGATGCGCGCACACACCTGGGCCAGCGCGTTCAGCGCGTCGTGGCACAGGTAGCGCTGGGCGCAGCCGGTCTCCTGGCACAGCACACGCACCGCTTCGAGCTTGTTGAGCAGGTCGCCCGCCGACGCGTTGATGTGCAGCATGCGCGGCACCGTGGTGCCGTTGCTGGAAGCCAGCATCAGCGGCGCCAGCGCCGGATCGCGCGCGAAGTCGTAGCTGACGCCCAGCGCCTGCACGCCGGGCGCGAACGCCGGCTCGTCGGCCACCGAGTCGATGCGGCGACCGTCGACGTACACCAGCGGACGCAGCCGGCGCAGCGACTCGCGGTAGTCGGCGCTGCTCATCAAGGGGCTGCTGCGCACGTCGTGGGGAGCGTTCATCGGGATCTTTCGCATCGGGGAGCGCCCAGTGTAGACAGGCGGCGCGCGTTCTTAGAATCGGCCATATGCACCCATCGGGCGACGCCCCCATGCCGCTGCTGCTGACGCGCGAGCGGTGCGCGCTGGTGCTGGTGGACTACCAGACACGGCTGATGCCGTCGATCCACGGCGGGGAGGCAGCGCTGCAACGCGCACTGCTGCTGGCGCACAGCGCACGCGCGCTCGGCGTGCCGGTGGTCGGCACCGAGCAGCACCCGCGCGGCCTCGGCCCCAACGACGAGCGCGTGCTCGCGCTGTGCGAGCACACGGTGTCGAAGATGCACTTCAACGCCGCCGACGATGGCCTCACGGGCTGGCTGCGCCAGCGCAATCCGGCCATCGATCAGGTCGTCGTCGCTGGCTGCGAAGCGCACGTGTGCCTGATGCAAAGCGCGCTCGGTCTGCTGCGCGACGGGCTGCGCGTGTGCGTGGCCGCCGACGCCTGCGGCAGCCGGCGGCCCGACGACAAGGCGCTCGCACTGCAGCGCCTGGCGCACAGCGGCGCGCTGCTGGTGAGCAGCGAGATGGTGGTCTTCGAATGGCTGCGCAGCTGCAGCGAGCCGCCGTTCAAGGCGGTGCTGCAGCTGGTCAAGCAGTACGGCGCCTAGCGCGCTCAGCCCTGCTTGCGCGCGATCGCGCGCGCCAGGTCCTGCTTGTTCATCGCGCTGCGGCCGCGCACGCCCAGCCGGGCCGCGCGCTCGAGCAGCTGTTGGCGCGTATGGCCGCGCAGATCGACGCCACCGAACGACTCGGCCTTGCCCTCGCGTGCGGCGCGGCCGCTCTTGGCCGCCTGCGGATCGGACGGGCCCTTGTGCGCCTTGGGCTCCCAGTGGTCGTCGACCTTCTCGAAGCTGTGCTTGAGTGCGGCGTAGGCGGTGCGCGAGGCGCGCTCGCCGACCCCGTACTCGCGCTCGGCGTTGCTCAGCGTCTCGGCATAGGTGCGCTGCGCCTTGGCGGGCGAGCGTTTCAGCGTGCTCGGCATCTTCACGGCATCGGGTTTGCTCGGCATCTCGGTCTCCTGCAGCCCGCGGGGGGACGTGGCAAGTGAGATGCCGGCGGTGGCGCTCGCTCTGGGCTCACGGGAACGGCAATTGCTGCCGGTGCGCATGGGGTCTTCATCGCCGATCGACGTGGTGAGGCGCAGCGCTGCGCCGCTCACGGGCACCGCGCGCGACCACGAGCCCCTGCTGGCCTTGATCGGCGACGCGCGCATCGTGCTGCTGGGCGAGGCGTCGCATGGCACGCACGAGTTCTATGCCGAGCGCGCCGCCATCACGCGCCGCCTGATCGCCGAGCGCGGCTTCGACGCGGTGGTGATCGAGGGCGATTGGCCCGACAGCCAGCGCGTGAATCGCCACGTGGGTGGCCTCGGCGACGACCGCACGGCAGGCGACGCGCTGGCAGGCTTCCAGCGCTTTCCGACCTGGTTGTGGCGCAACCGCGAGGTGGCGTCTTTCGTCAAGTGGCTGCGCGGCCACAACCACGGCCGCGACCCGCACGCGCGCATCGGCTTCTACGGGCTCGACCTGTACAGCCTGCGCACGTCGATGGCCGCGGTGATCGACTACCTGGCGCGCAACGACCCCGCCGCAGCGCAGCGCGCGCGCCAGCGCTACGCCTGCTTCGACCAGTTCGGCACCGACGTGCGTCAGTACGGGTTGCTGGCGCGCCTGGGCGTGTCGCCGCTGTGCACGCACGAGGTGATGGCGATGCTGGTGGACCTGCGGCGCCACGGTGCCCAGGTGGCCGCGCGCGATCCGCACGACGGTGCGTCCGCGTTCGATGCCGAGCAGAACGCGCGCCTGGTCAAGAACGCCGAGGGCTACTACCGCGCCACCGTGTTGCGCGGCGACGCGTCGTCGTGGAACCGGCGCGACCGCCACATGGCCGAGACGCTCGACGAGCTGGAGCGGCACCTCGGAGGCCGGCTCGGGCGCGCGCCGAAGCTGGTGGTGTGGGCGCACAACTCGCACGTCGGCGACGCGCGCGCCACCGAGATGGGGCAGCAGCGCGGCGAGCTCAGCCTCGGGCAGCTGGTGCGCCGGCGCCACCGCCGCGACGCGGTGCTGGTGGGCTTCACGACGCACGAGGGCAGTGTGATGGCCGCGTCCCACTGGGACGGGCCTCATGCGGTCATGCGCGTGCCGGCCGCGCCCCCCGACAGCATCGAACGGCTGCTGCATGCCACCGGCATCGCACGCTTCCTGCTGCCATTGCGCGATTCGCCCGAGTTGCAGGCCGCTCTGCAGGCGCCGCGCCGCCAGCGCGCGATCGGCGTGATCTACCGCCCCGACACCGAGCTGCAGAGCCACTGCCTGCAGGCCTGCCTGCCGCGCCAGTTCGATGCCGTGCTGCACATCGACGTCACGCGCGCGGTGACGCCGCTCGATGCGCACGAACCGGCCTCCGCCCCGGAGACGCCGGAGACCTACCCCTCCGGCGTCTGAAAGCCACCACGATGAGCATTCCCACCACCAGCGACCACCTCGTGCGACGCCTGCACGAATGGGGCGTGCGCCGCGTGTTCGGCTACCCCGGCGACGGCATCAACGGCCTGATGGGTGCGCTGCAGCGCGCGCAAGGCACGATCGAGTTCGTGCAGACACGCCACGAGGAGCTGGCGGCCTTCATGGCCTGCGCACACGCCAAGTTCACCGGCGAGGTGGGCGTCTGCATGGCCACCTCGGGGCCCGGCGCGATCCACCTGCTCAACGGGCTGTACGACGCGCAGCTCGACCACCAGCCCGTGCTGGCGATCGTCGGCCAGCAGGCGCGCAGCGCGCTCGGCGGGGACTACCAGCAGGAGGTCGACCTGGCCAGCCTGTTCAAGGACGTGGCGCACGAATACCTGCAGACGATCACCGTGCCCGCCCAGGTGCGGCACGCGGTGGATCGCGCGCTGCGCATCGCGCTCGACCAACGCAGCGTGACGGGGCTGATCATCCCCAACGACGTGCAGGAGCTCGACGCGGTGGAGACGCCGCCGCGCGAGCACGGCACGGTGCACAGCGGCATCGGCATCACGCGCAAGACGCTGGTGCCGGGCGCCGATGACCTGCAGCACGCGGCCGACATCATGAATGCCGGGGAGCGGGTTGCCATTCTGGCCGGCGCCGGCGCGCTGCACGCCGGACCCGAAGTGATCGAGGTGGCCGAGCGGCTCGGCGCCGGCATCGCCAAGGCGTTGCTCGGCAAGGCCGCGGTTCCCGACGAGCTGCCTTACGTCACCGGCGCGATCGGGTTGCTCGGCACGCAGCCGAGCTGGGAGCTGATGGAGCGTTGCGACACGTTGCTGATGGTCGGTTCGAGCTTCCCGTACTCCGAGTACCTGCCGGCAGAAGGCCGTGCACGCGGCGTGCAGATCGACATCGACGGGCGGCGCCTCGGACTGCGCTATCCGATGGAGCTCAACCTGGTGGGCGACAGCGCATTGACGCTGCGTGCGCTGTTGCCGCTGCTCAAGCCCAGGGTCGACCTGCACTGGCGCGCCGAAGTCGAGCGCAACGTCGCGCGCTGGTGGCGCGTGCTGGAGGCACGCGCGATGAACGATGCCAAGCCGCTCAACCCGCAGCGCGTCTTCTGGGAGCTCTCGCCGCTGCTGCCCGGCGGCTGCATCATCGCCGGAGACTCCGGCTCGAGCGCCGCGTGGTACGCGCGCGACCTCAAGCTGCGTCCCGGCATGATGGCTTCGCTGTCGGGCGGGCTGGCGACGATGGGCTCGGCGCTGCCGTACGCGGTGGCGGCGAAGCTGGCGTTTCCGAATCGCCCGGTGCTGGCCATCGCCGGCGACGGCGCGATGCAGATGCTCGGCATCAACGCGCTGGTGACGATCGCCGACCGCTGGCGCCAGTGGCCCGACCCGAGGCTGGTGGTGCTGGTGCTGAACAACGGCGACCTCAACATGGTCACCTGGGAGCAGCGCGCACTGAACGCCGACCCCAAGTTCGAAGCCTCGCAGCGCCTGCCCGACTTTCCGTACGCCGAGTACGCGCAACTGCTCGGGCTGCACGCGATCCGCGTCAACGCGCCCAACCAGTTGGCCGCTGCATGGCACGAGGCCTTCAACGCCGACCGACCCACCGTGGTCGAGGCGATCACCGATCCCAACGTGCCGCCGCTGCCGCCGCACGTCACCGCCAAGCAGGTGCGTGCCTACCTGAGCGCGCTGCGCAAAGGCGACCCCGACGCGCTGCGCGTCGTGATCGCCACCGCCAAGGAATGGTGGGCTGGGGCCACCGCGCCGGGCCGTTGACGCGGAGCCCGGGATGGTCGAGGTGATCTGCTTGATGGCGGCCGTGGTGCTGGCCGCGCTCCTCATGGGGACCAGCTTCAGTCACGTGCTGGAGATGGGCCCGAAGATGCGGGCCGACGGCGCACAGTGGCTCGGCTACCAGCACACCCTGTACCGGCGCTTCGCGTCGGTGGGCGGCGCGATCGAGGCCGCCGCGCTGCTGGCCACGTTGATGGTGGCGTGGCTGGTGCGCGAGGAAGGCCCGGCGTTCCCGCTCGCGATGGTGGCGGCACTGCTGCTGGCCGCCGGCTTCTTCGGCGTCTGGGTGTTCTTCACCAACTCGGTCAACCGGCGCACCGCGCGCTGGAGCGCGGCGTCGCTGCCGGCCGACTGGCAGCGCTGGCGCGCGCGCTGGGAGTATTCGCACGCGGTGCGCTTCGCGCTGCAGTTCGTCGGCTTCGTGGCGCTGTTGTCGGCGGTGCTGGCGCGCGAGGCCTGAAGCTTCACTTGCCCGTCTGCACGCCTTCGCGCGCCTTGCGCTGCATCTGCTCGACGTCGGTCATCAGCCTGTAGGCCACGAAGTACTTGTAGATGTTGCGCACGTAGGTGGTGGTCTCGATGCCGATCTTCTCGGCAGTGACCAGCTCGACGTTGTTGAACCACTTGTTGTCGTCGAGCCCGCGCTCCGCAGCCGCCGCACGCATCTTGCGAATATTGCCCGGCCCGGCGTTGTAGCAGGCGAAAGCGAACAGCGTGCGGTTGGTCTCGTCGAATTCGGCATCGTTCAGGTACTTGGCCATCAGTTGGTCCATGTACTTGGTGCCGGCGTGCACGTTGGCTTCGGCGATGCGGATGTCGCCCACCATCATCTCGGCGCCGGTGGCCGGCATCACCTGCATGATGCCGATCGCGCCGACCGCGCTCTTGGCGTTCTGATTGAGCTGCGACTCCTGGTATCCCTGGGCCGCCATGAGCAGGTAGTCGACTTTGTACTGGTCGCTGTACTTCCGAAAGAGCTGGACGACGGCCTGGAATTTCTTGCGCTCGGCCTCGGACGCGGCGCTCTTCGCGTAGGTCGTGCTGACCAGGTATTTCCGCTCGACAATGTTGCCAAAGGCCGTGCCCAGCCCATAGTTGCCCATGAACGTGTTGAGGGCCTTGGACAGCTGCGGGCTGTTCTTCCGGATGGCGATGGCCAGCGTCCCGCCGGTGCGAACGGCAACGTTCTGGTGAACGGTGATCTCCGGAAAGATCTTCGCCCAGAAGTTTGCCAGGAAGTCGTCGACCACGGTCGCCGGGATCAGGCCGGCGTTCACCATCTCGAGGAGGTCGTCGTCTTCGAGGTTCTCCGGCACCAGACGAATTTCTACCGGCGGCTTGCCGTCGGTCTTGAACTTCTGATTGAGCGCAACCAGGCTCTCATGGTAGCTGCCCAGCTCGCGGACGAACACTTCCCGGCCCGACAAGTCCGCCACCGTGGCCAGTGGCGGCTGACCGGGGCCGGTGACCAGAATCTCACTGACGTTCATCCTGGTCGGATTGGTGAAGTCGACGATCTTCTGGAGCTCAGGCCTTACCGTGACCTGCGCCGCCACCAGGTCGACCTTGCCGTCGGCGAGCGCCGGCAGCAGCAAGTTGCGCGGCAGCGGGATGAAGACCACGTGCACTTTGTCGTCGGTACCCGTCTTGAAATACTTGTTCAGCCGCTCCTCGACCAGCCGCCCGTACTCGTAGGCCACGCCGCGCTGCACGCCCTTGTCGAGGAAGTAAAACGTGCGATTGAACGTGACGCCAATCCGCACCATCCGCCGTTTGACCAGCGCGTCGAGGTCGCCGGTGAACGGCGTCAGGACACGGTCGCGTACTTGCGGCGGCAGCTGCGTTTCGAGCTGAGAGGGCGGCAGCTCATCACCCGCGGTATCGGCCGCTCGCGGCGCAGATCCACCCTTCGGGTCCGGCCCGGACGCGCTCTTGTCCTTGTCGCCACACGCCGCGACAGCCAACACGATGCCAGCCAGCAGCGCCGTCGCCAGCCCGGTCCTTGCCCTCATGACGCTCTCGACCATCGATGGGTGCTCCTATGGCTCACGACTCCAGGCCAGACGCGCACTCGTCGAGCAGGGGCGAAAACTCGACGAACGCCTTCCTTGCCGTCGAGTTTAACCCCTGCGGCGGGCAGTCGTTCGAATCAGTCACGATATGCCGTGAGTAGACACACTCGGTTCTCCGAAAGACCCGGTAGATTGGGCCGGCACACGCTGTTATACCTGGACCGGGGTTTGCTCTCACCCGCGGTGTCTTTCACGCCGTTCAACGATTGTGGCAGCGGCAGCGGCCCCCACTCAACGGCCATTTGCTGGCCTGGTGCCGGGCACCGCCCCAGGTCAACTGTCACGACTCGCGCCTTGCAGCCGTGAATTGACAGGAACACCCCCGACGATGACTATGAAGACTCGCTGCACGCGACCTGGCGTCTGCCTCGGTGTCGTCGCCTTGCTGGCCCTGACCGCCACGGCTTGCAC
>Ga0070672_100002215_pt1 | contig 12246 bp, 8 predicted proteins | sample KBSM13metaG_FD_66151 | JGI IMG/M metagenome (GOLD analysis project Ga0070672, IMG submission 66151) | Miscanthus rhizosphere microbial communities from Kellogg Biological Station, Michigan, USA - KBS M1-3 metaG | ecosystem: Host-associated > Plants > Roots > Rhizosphere > Soil ... | reverse complement strand
GCAGATCTGCAATCACCCGGCGAGTGCCGGCGGCGGATTCGCAGAGAACGCGACGTCGGGCAAGTGGGAGCTGTTCGTCGAGCTGCTCGACGAGTGCATGGCGAGCGGCCTGAAGGTCGTGGTCTTCAGCCAGTACGTGAAGATGCTCGAGCTGATCGAGCAGCACCTCGCCTCGCGCGAGCTCGGCTTCGCGTCGATCAAAGGCTCCACCCGCGCGCGCGGCGGCGAGATCGCCCGCTTCCGCGACGACGATTCCTGCCGCGTCTTCACCGCCTCCCTCCGCGCCGGCGGCCTCGGCATCGATCTCACCAGCGCGTCGGTCGTCATCCACTACGACCGCTGGTGGAACCAGGCGCGCGAGGACCAGGCCACCGACCGCGTCCACCGCCTCGGCCAGAACAAAGGCGTGCAGGTGATCAAGCTCATCACGCGCGGCACGGTCGAGGAAAAGATCGACGAGCTGATCGCGCGCAAGGCGCGCCTGGCGACTGAGCTGATCCAGACGGACGATCCTGCGCTGGTGAAGCAATTCTCGGTGGAGGAGTTGGAGGAGTTGCTGGGTGAGTAGGGGGCAATACCTGGTTCAGCCGGCCGCTGCAGGTTCTACCTCGAGTTAGGCGGCGGTTCCTACGACAGGCATCTCGCTAGAGCAACTCTTCGCCCGACGTCTCGTGCCGATCGACGACGTTCGTGAACTCCGTTACCAGACGATCGCCGAGTCCTCTACCGGTAATGTGATTCCCAGATTCCTCACGCCAGCAAAATCCCGACACGGCGACGTAGTCAGGATAAAAGGCCGTTTCGCTCACCTCTACAGCTTCTACGGAACTCCCAAAGCGATTCCGCTCTGACGGTAGTGGCCGGTGTCCCTTGTAGGTCCAGATCGTAACGCGAGCATTTTCCAGCGCGTTGGAGAATGCGTAGTACCAATTTACGCGCGCTGATGTTTTTCTTGTGCGCATGACGAGCTCTCGACTCGTCCTCTCAAATTCCAGTCTTAACACGGGGTTTTCGCTACGAACGCGACCGAGAAGTTCTGCCGCGTGAAGATAGGCAATTTCGACGTCTCGTGTGGCGAGCTCGACACCGTCCGTAGTATGAAACAGGCGCTTCTTAGTTTCCGCCGCTGAGACCCTCGCGCCGACTTCCCTTGCCATGCCCAACGCCGGTCCGGCGGACATGAGTTCGAGATCTTTCCGGACCTCCTCCATCGAGGCGTACCGCTGATCGGGATCGAAGCGAATCATCCGCTCAACTACGTCATCTACGTGACGGTGGGAAGGATCGATATCGGACACGCGGCGATATCCCGTGCCGTGGGGAACCGTGTGCGTGAAGAGTTCATTGAGCATGAGGCCGGCCGCATAGATGTCCGAGCGGTGATCGACGACCCCGTCGCGCTTTCTTTGCTCCGGAGCCGCATACTGGAAGTTAGCGAGCCGTTCCGCGTCGCGCGTTTCCACCGCAGTGTGGAGAAGCTCCTCCTCGAAATGCGCAATTCCGAAGTCGGCGACGAGAAGTCTATCTGTGTCGGCGTCAAGAAGAATGTTTTCTGGCTTCAGGTCCCGATGCCAAACACTCTGCGTGTGAGCAAATTGCATCGCGGATAACACACCGTCGAACAGGCGCAGCAGTCGCCGGGAGTCTGTTCTTTCGTCCAGCAAATTGCGCAGAGACGTCTTGTAGAGCGGCATACTGAAGAATGGAACCCGAATGCCGCCGGCGTCGATATCGCCGGAGTCGACAACGGAGACAATGTTGTCGTGTCGTACTCGACGGCCAAAATTCAGCTCATTCGTGAACCGCTTGCGTCGCCTCTCGGTCATACCGCCTGGGCTGAGCATCTTGAGGGCGAACCGCTGTCTATTGCTCGCTTCCACCTCGTAGACGCGGCCACTGCCACCTTCACCGATGATCCCGACGGATCTGTAGGCATCGGCCGGCGTGTCGAATGTCATCTTCTTCGCCATGGCCGTACGAACACCCATTCGAGGCGGAAACTTCTCGGTGCGTTGCCGACAATCTGGGCCAGTGCGCCCGATGGGTGTTCGTCCCCTCGCTCGCGTCGCCGGCGGATGTCGAGCACCGGCCGCCTGACGAATTTCGAATGGATCGAGGGTGGGCGGCGGAACGTGCAGCAGCGAAAACCGTGGTCCGCCTAACGGTCCAGAGGTTAACCCGCGCGGCCAAGGCCCTCGTGACTACTGCAGCGCGGCACGCCGCATGCCCGCATTTGAAGCGCGCGATGCAGGCGGCGTGACGCCGTTCAAATACCGCCAAACGAGCCGGCTCGGCCGGCGGGCCGAAGCCGGGCCGCGCCGGGTTCTACCTCGAGTTAGGCCGCACCATCGTCTGTTTCAATTCGAGCGTGATAGTGCCATCATCAACAAAGCGGTCGAACTGCTCCCAATCAAACCAGGCAAGACTGCTCAACTGATCTGCCGATACGAGAATTGAATGGTGAGCATCCGGTGTTGGCTCGTAAAAGGCCGCATACGACAAGAGTTTAGTGTCGTTCTTACAATAGCCTTCCAGAACTGGGGCAAATTTCAGGAATCGCCTGGTTTCATTAGGATCTTCCGTCGCGGCAAGCAGTATCCCAACGTATACCTTGCCTGACGAAAGCGTAACCGTTACCAGTTCACCAAGCAGATCGCTACAGGTGGCAAAAAATATGTCTACAAATTCAAAGTTTCTTGTCTTGCCGGTAATCAACCTGTGATAGTGCGCGAGAAGGCGTGCTCTTACCGACCGAGTAAAGGCGAGGGTCAAACCCAACAGCTCAGCGATTGGAAAGAGGCCGAGCGCTAGGGTGAACGGATATTCTCTCGGCCAGTAGCATCTGACGTAGCCCGAAAGGCTAGGCAAAAGCCATGACGTGTAGTACACGGCTCCTCGCGCGAGAATAAAACATAATAACGATAATATGCCGACTTCTACAACAAAATCCCAACCGCTCTTGGTACGAGACGGTTTAACTTGTTGTAGGAGGTAATAAGCTATGAAGCCCGGGAAGCCCCAAAGTATGAACTGCGAAGTCATCGCTTACTAGGCTCGACGACCGCTTGTGAAGAAACTTGCGCCAGACGAGCCCTAAAATGCTCTTTGGCCTGATGTAGAAGCACGCGAAGATAGGCTCTGTCGACTCCATACCTTTGGCATATCTCGTCCTTGCTTCGCTCCTCGATAAAGACAGCGCGCAGGATATCCGCATCACGCGCGTCGAGCTCATCAAGTGCTCGACGGACGTGCTTGCTCGTTTCTTCGGCAATAAGCGCACTTTCAATGTCAACGGCTGACGCATCGTCCAGCGTGTCGCGTATTCTCTCCAGAATAGGACGGTTGCGCTCGACTGCTTCGGCTGGGTCGACCGACATGAAGGAGCCGCGGGATTTGGGGATCTCGGCCATAGCGCACGTCTGAGCCTATGCTCGTCCCGGTCGCCCGTCAATCTCCGTTCGTTACAATCCTTGCGGAGGCAACGATCGCCCTAACGGATGGCTCGGCGCGCACAACAAATCACGCGAGCATAACCGCACTCACCCGGTGTCCTTCACCTTACCCGCGCACTTCACGAGGCGGGCGGGGGAAGTGTGAGGCTGTAGGTGCCCGCGCCGGCCTAACGGTGGAGAGGTTAACCCGCGCGGCCAAGGCCCTCGTGGCTACGGCAGCGCGGCGCACGGCCTGCCTGCATGTGAGTCGCGCGATGCAGGCCGCGCGCCGCCCTCCAGCTTTTGACTTCACGAGCCGGCTCGGCCGGCGGGCCGAAGCCGGGCCGCGTCGGGTTCTACCTCGGAGTTGTGCGGCGCCGGGCAGCCTCCTCAACTTCAGCCGGTACTGCTCCGGCCATACTGACGCTGCGGCGCACAACATTTCCGATCTCGGCTTTCCGGGAAGGTGGCAGAACCTGTGTGCAGAAGCCGACATCTATTGCGCTCGCCTCATGGCAGTGATGAATAGTGAGTGATCTTGGCGCTTGGACACGATGCTTGTGCTGACCATCTGCCGACGCGGCGTCACACGGCGCTCGCCTCTTTCGGCAGAATGCTTTCGGTTCAACCCAAAGCCCGAGAGCGTCAAGGCTTAAGGCACCGCGCCGCGAAACATGGCCGTGACGCAGAAACAGACCGCGGTGCCTGGCGAACGAATAGTGAGCGTTTCTCTAGTCGAAGCCAGGGCGGCGTTGACGACGCTGTGACCAGCTCGCACGTGGCAAAAGGATCTGCGGCAGGCACCGGTTCTGTGTGCTGGGTCACCGGCCTGCGATGCTTATGAATCTCGGAATCGTGCCGAGGGTTTAACAGTGCGGACGGAGCGAGCTGCTGCTCGGTCCGTCCGCACAACGGATCAGAGGTTCACCCGCGAGAGGTAATCACGTGCGTGCGGGCAGAGCGGCACGCCGCTGGCTTGCATTTGAAGTGCGCGGTGCAAGCGGCGTGACGCCGTGCGTCTTGGCAGAGTCGAGGCGGCTCGGCCGCCGAGCGCGGAATTCGGCCTCTCGTCGGGTGCTACCTCGAGTTAGGCCGCCAGGGCGATTCCTGCCGAACAGTTTTGGTGAATGTTCGACAACGCCATCGCATATGTTCTGCAGAGAGCCGGCCGAAGAATTCGTGTCGTGTGGCTTCAAGTTCCCGAGAGTTCCTGAGAGAACGATCTTCCTATGGACGCCGCTGAACAGCAACCTATCTCGCCGACCAGTTCAAGTCGCCACGGCTACTGGCTCGGATGACGGGTTTGACCCGAAGCGTTGGGCGTCGTAAGCGCGCCGATCGGTGGGCATAAATATCGCACGTGCTTGCCAGTGAGACGTGATCCTAACCTAGTAGTACAGGATCGCGGAGCGAACGGAGCCTTTAAAGGAGGTGCTGCGTTCGCTCTCCGGAGCAGGCCCGCCGAAAAACGGCGTGTCAGGCGGTGTTATATGCTCGACGTCTCAGCTTCTCCACTGACTACCGCGTTCAACCTCGCGATCTACGCGCTGGGTGCATTGCACCTGCTCCGTATAGGCGTGCGAATCGCACTCATGCTATCCGCAGCGCTTCGGGAAGATTTCATCGCAACGCGTAAGGACATTGGCCTTGAGGCTGAGTCGTGGCGGGCATCATGGGTCTTGCATCTCCCACAAGCTGACGCGAGGTTCGATTCCACGACAAAAGGCGTCGGTAATCGCGCGACCGCGAGTTCGGATCAAGAGATCCAGTGATCTCTGATACGAGGCTCTCGTTGTGTCTGAACGTCGGAGTTCGCGGTGATGTCTTGTGACCGCGGCGCCTGGCGTCACATTGGGTTCGTTGCGGTACAAACAGAAGTACGTCGTCAGCCTAACGGATCAGAGGTTGCAATTCTCCCGAGACCGCAGACGTGCGCTGCCCATGACCAGCTTTTGCAGATGCCGCCGTGAGGCGGCCTCCTTACGTCCCTTGCCTTTTCAACTAACGGGTCATGTCCGGTCGACGTGGGATGGGTGGAGGAAACGTGCGGCCGCAAGGATTTGGCCGGCCTAACTCATGGATAGGCTGCATTAACCGCCAACAGACCTAGACATTGAACGACTGATCGTAGACCTCGAACAACAGGCGGTAGACCTCGAACGACCGGCCGTAGATATCGAACGACAACCCGTAGATCTCGGTCTACAGGAGCCTGACATTGAACGACGGGGCGTAGACCTCGAACGACAGGCTGTAGATCTCGAACGACAGGCTGTAGATCTCGAACGATGGAACGTCGACCTCGAGCGACAGGGCGATCGACCTCGAGCGACGGGCTGTAGACATTGAACGACAGCCCGTAGATAGCGAGCGACGGCTTGTAGATATCGAACGACAGCCCGTAGAGATCGAACGATCCTCCGTGAACCCGTTGTTTCCGGAGAAACGGACCGCCGCCCCCTGCTATCTTGCTCCCATGCGCCTCCTCGTCATCGGCGGCACGCGGTTCATCGGACCGCACGTCGTTCGCCGTCTGCGCGAGCTCGGCGCGGACGTCACGGTCCTCCATCGCAGGAACTGCGGCGACGCCTCGCACATTCACGCCGATCGCTCGCGGGCGGCGGGGACGTGGGACGCGATCGTCGACATGTGCGCGATGACGGAAGCCGATGCGCGTGCGATCGCGAATGTCGAGGGGCGGGTGGTGGTGGCGAGCAGCGCGGATGTCTATCGCCAGTACGACCGGCTGCGCGGACTCGAGGCTGGTGAATCGGAGGCGCCGCTCGCGGAGGATGCGCCGCTGCGGACGAACCTTTTTCCGTACGGCGGCGAGTACGAAAAGATCCTCGTCGAGCGCGTGGTCGCGGATCGCGGCGGCACGATCCTCCGTTTGCCCGCGGTGTTCGGGCCGGGCGATCAGCGGATGCATGAATGGATCGGCGGCATCGTCTCGATGAGCGAGCCGCAGAGCCGCTGGCGCTGGACGCGCGGGTACGTCGAGAACGTCGCCGATGCGATGGCGATGGCGGCGATCGATCCACGCGCCGCGGGGAAGACCTACAACGTCGGCGACGTCGATGCGCCGCCGGAGCGCGAGTGGGTGCAAATGCTCGGCGGGCGCGTGAACATCGTGAAAGAATCGCCGCTCCCGTTCGACTGGCGGTACGACCTCGTCACCGACAGCAGCGCCATCCGGCGCGATCTTGGCTACGCCGAGCGGGCATCGAGGGAGGAAGCGATCGCGCGGACGATCGCGTTGAAACATTAGATGGTGAGGACAGTTTCGAGCGGTCAATCCGCCATCCACCTCCGCGAAGGGATCGAGGCCTACCTCCGCTTCGCGAAAGGCCGCCTCTGGCGCGACGCGTCACAGCACGAGCGCCTCGCCGCGCTCGCCACCGCCGTCCGCCGCCCCGCGCTCGACGCCATGCGCGAGACCGAGCGCCGCTACACGGAGCAGGACGCGAAGCGCGTCTACTACCTCTCGATGGAGTTCCTGATGGGCCGCGCCCTCGGGAACAACCTCACGAACCTCGGCATCTACGACGAGGCGAAGTCGGTGATCACCGAGCTCGGCGCCGACCTCGAGGAGCTCGCCGCGCTCGAGCCCGACGCAGCCCTCGGCAACGGCGGTCTCGGGCGTCTCGCCGCCTGCTTCCTCGACTCGATGGCCACGCTCGACCTCCCCGGTTTCGGCTACGGCATCAACTACGAGTTCGGACTCTTTCGCCAGACCTTCATCAACGGCCAGCAGGTCGAGCAGCCCGACCAGTGGCTCGAGCAGCCGTCGCCGTGGCTCATCGAGCGCAACGACGAAGCGGTCATCGTGCCGGTCTACGGCCACATCGCGCACACGCACGATCGCAGCGGCGCGTACGTCCCGTCGTGGGTCGACTACCGCGTGATCGTCGGCGTGCCGCACGACATGCCGGTCGTCGGCTACGGCGGGCAGACCGTCAACGTGCTGCGGCTCTACTCCGCACGTGCGTCGCACGAATTCGACATCGGCATCTTCAACTCCGGCGACTACATCCGCGCGGTGCAGCAGAAGATCAACACCGAGGCCATCTCGAAGATCCTCTATCCCTCGGACGCCGTGCAATCGGGACGCGAGCTGCGCTTGCTGCAGGAGTACTTCCTCGTCGCCTGTTCGGTGCGCGACATTCTCCGCCGCTACCTCGAGCGGCACGAGTCGCTCGATCAATTCGCGGCGCGGAACGCCATCCAGATGAACGACACGCATCCCGCGCTCACCGTCGCGGAGCTGATGCGGACGTTCGTCGACGAGCATCGCATCCCGTGGGAGCAGGCCTGGCCGATGACGGTCGACGCCCTCGGCTACACAAATCACACGCTGCTGCCCGAGGCGCTGGAACGCTATCCGTTCGAGCTGATGCAGACCGTGCTGCCACGGCACACGCAGATCATCATGGAGATCAACCGCCGCCTGATCGCCGAGGTCGAGCGGAAGTTTCCCGCTGATCCGCTGATGGCGCTCAAGGTGTCGATCATCGACAGCAACGAAGTGCGGATGGCCAACCTGGCGATGGCCGGCTCGCATTCGGTCAACGGCGTCGCCGAGCTCCACTCGCAGCTGGTGAAGGCGACGCTCGCGCCGGAGTTCAACAAGCTCTATCCCGAGCGCTTCAACAACAAGACGAACGGCGTGACGCCGCGGCGCTGGCTGCTGCATGCCAATCGCTCGCTCGCGTCGCTCATCACGAAGCAGATCGGCGACGGCTGGATCCGCAACCTCGACGAGCTGCGGCAGCTCGAGCTCTTCGTCGACGACACCGCGCTCCTCGACAAGCTGGAGACGGTCAAGCGGCGCAACAAGGTCGCGCTGGCGCGGCTCACGAAAGAGCTGACCGGCATTCCGATCGATCCGCTCTCGATGTTCGACGTGCAGGTGAAGCGCATCCACGAGTACAAGCGGCAGCTTCTCAACGCGCTGCAGATCATCGACCGCTACTGGCGCATCGTCGAGGACGGCGAGCAGCCGCTCGTGCCGCGCACGTTCCTCTTCGCGGGGAAAGCGGCGCCGGGCTACTTCATCGCCAAGCTGATCATCCGGCTCATTCACGCCATCGGCGACGTGGTCAACGCAGATCCGCGGACGCGCGACTGGATGCGCGTCGTCTATCTCCCCGACTATCGCGTCACGCTCGCCGAGGCGATCATCCCGGCCGCGGAATTGAGCGAGCAGATCTCGACGGCGGGGAAAGAAGCGTCGGGCACCGGCAACATGAAGCTCGCGCTCAACGGCGCGCTGACCATCGGCACGCTCGACGGCGCGAACATCGAGATCCGCGACGAAGTGGGGGAGGAGAACATTTTCATCTTCGGCCTGCGCGCGGATGAAGTGGCGTCGCTGATGACCGACGGCTACAGCCCGGAGCTTCACCTCGGGCAGCACAGCTGGATGCGTCGCGTCATCGACTCGATCGCCTCGGGACATTTCTCGCGCGGCGACAAGGACGTCTTCCGCCCGCTCATCGCCAAGCTCCTCGGCGCGCGCGACGAGTACGTGCATCTCGCCGATCTCGCGTCGTATGTCGAGACGCAGCAGCGCGTCGATGAGGTGTACCTCGATCGCCACGCGTGGCAGCGCAAGTCGCTGCTCAACATCGCGCGGATGGGGAAGTTCTCGTCGGACCGGACGATCAGCGAGTACGCCCGCGACATCTGGCACATCAAGCCGGCCGTGATCGGGAACTTCGCGCACGCGGCGTTGTGAGACTCAATCCTGCGCGAAGACGCAGGATCTCCGGTTACACAGCGACAGTCTGGTCCTACGTGCAGCGCCCGTGGTTTCGGCTCGCGCTGTGTAACCGGAGATCCTGCGTCTTCGCGCAGGATGAACGGCGATCACGCCAGCCCGTTGACCATCGCTTCGAACACACGACGCACCGACGCGTCATCGAACGGCAAGTCCTTGCCGCTGCGGCGCGCCATCAGCTGATCGCGGATCATCCCCTCGGTCGCTCCCATCATCGCCGACGCGAGGATCACGTCGTTGACGTCGGTGCGGAACGAGCCGTCGCTCTGGCCGCGCTGGATGAGGCGGCAGACGAGATCGACGAACTGCTGGAAGCCCTTCGACAGCGCGACCTCGGTCCCGCGCATGCGCCGCCCTTCGAACATGAAGAGCGCCGCGACCTCGGGATCCTGCGCGAAGGCGCCCATCATCAGCGCGAATACGCCGAGGATCGCCTCGCGGCCGTGGGCTGAATCCTCGATGGTGCGCTTGACCACCTCGTTCAGCCCGCTCCAGCTCTCGTTGAAGATCGCGTCGAGCAGACCGCTCTTCCCGCCGAAATAGCGGACCAGCTGCGATTCCGAGGTTCCCGCCTCGCGCGCGATGGTCGCGGTCGAGGTCCCCTCGTAGCCGTGCTTGCTGAAAAGCATCTTGCCCGCCGTCAGGAGGCGGCCGCGAGAGGTCTGGGTGTCGTCCGTGTTGACCACGGTAGTAGTTCTACCAGCATTCCAACCCTTTTTCAATGAGTGACTTCCGCACGCTGGCACTAAGTGTGCTGCACAGGCCGCATCGTGGTAGTACAACTACCACCCGAGAGAAAGGGAACGCAGCAATGAAACGACTCTCCGTTATCGGTCGGATCGTTCCGGGGGGTGTCGACATGCGCAAATGGATCGCAGTCCTCACCTTTGTCCTCGCCGCCACCAACCTCTTCGCCATCGACGTCCGCCAACCGCAGGCGCTCGATACGAAAACCCTCACCCTTCCCGCGCTGTCGCCGAACTACGACGCGGCGAAAGCGCAGCTCTATCTCGCCAACCCGCTCTGGGTGGCGTTCAACCAGTCGCACGGCGGCAACTGGTCGGCGCAGTTCGACACGCTGACCGGACATCCGCGGCGCGTCCTCGGCGGCGCGATTCCGTTCGGCACTGACGTCGAGCGCGCCGCGCGCGACTTCATCGCCGCGAACAACTCGGTCCTCGGCGTCTCCAATGACAAATTGCGCTTCGTCCCCGAGGCCGCGACGCCGTCGCGCGACGGGCGGATTCGCTTCGCCGCGTTCGACTACGTCATCAACGGAGTGCCGGTCGAGAACGCGCGGCTCGTCTTCGCGGTCAACAACGGCAACATGATCTATTGGCACTCGTCGAACATCGCAGACGTGCCGGCCGTGACGACGCCGGTCGTCTCCGCATCGCAGGCGCTCGCGAACCTGCTGTCGTATGCCGGCGTCTTGAGCTCGGGCGTCAGCGTGGTGCAACAGCCGTCGCTCAAACTTCTTCCGCGCAACCGGCTCGCCGGTCAGCTGATCACGTATCAACTCGTCTACGAGGCGCAGTTCCGCGTCAATGGCGGCGAGGCGACGTGGGCGGCGTACATCGACGCGCTCACCGGCAGCGTCATCGCGTTCGCCGACAACAATCACTACGCGAGCTGCCCCACGCGCACGACGACCACCGGCCGCGTGATCGGCGGCATCCGTCCGGCGCAGTCGACCGACGCCGAGGTCGTGCGCTCGTTCCCGCTCGTCGCGGTCGAGACGGCGGATGGAACCGTCACGACGACGAACGACGGCACGTACAACTTCAGCGGCGTCTCGTCGCTGACGCGTTTGAACGGCCGCTTCTTCGACACGGAATGCGTCGATTGCCTGAAGTCCGAGGTCGATCCGCAGCCGGGATTCCAGCCGCTCGCGGCTTCGATCGGCGGGATCCTCAACCTCGGCACGGGCGGCCGCGACGTCGTGCACGGCGCCGGTCAGCCGACCGATTCGTACGGCAACGGCATCTCCACGCCCGCCGATCGCACCGCGTTCTTCCACACCAACGTCGCGCGGCAGATCGCGCTCAAGTGGCTGCAACTGCCGTGGCTTCTCAATACGACCATCCCGGTGAAGGTCAACATCAACGACGTCTGCAACGCCTTCTGGGACGGCTCGTCGCTCAACTTCTTCAAGAGCGGCGTCCTTGCGCGCAGCACGGGAGACCTCATCTGCGCGAACACCGGCGAGATCCGCGACGTCATGCAGCACGAATGGGGTCATGGTCTCGATTCGAACGACGGACGACCGCCGGGCCTCGCGCTCGGCCTCGGCGATCTCGCCACCGGCGAAGCGGTCGGCGATCACATCGCGCTCTTCGTCGATCACGACTCGTGCATCGGCCAGTCGTTCTACAACCGCCTCAGCGGACCGTTCGTCACCGATCCCGACACGAATGCCATCAGCACCTGCAACGGCGTGCGCAACGTCGACGAGCTGCGCAACACGCGCGGCAACCTCTCCGTCACCAACGTCACGCAGAAGTGCGGCGGCCCGCCGATCTCGACGGGATCGCCGACCGTCATCGTCTACATCGGACCGATGCTCAACGAAGGTCATTGCGAGGGCGAGATCTGGGGGCAGACCGACTGGCACCTCCTGAACGATCTGCTCACCGGCCGCAAGTACGGCACGGTGACGCTCGACGCGAACAAGCAGTACCCGACGAACTCCGGCGACCTGCTGCCGAACGGCGCGAACGGCTCGCCCAATCCGGCGTACGACAAGGACGCCGCGTGGGACATCCTCGAGCGGCTCTACTTCGACTCGCGTCCGATGGTCGCGTCGTATGCGTCATCGCGCAACCAGGCGATCGGACCGTCGGCGTATGACGCCTACCTCGTCGTCGACGACGAAGGCGACGGCTTATCGAACGGCACGCCGCACGGCGCGTACATCAACGACGCGTATTCGCATCACGGCATCGAGGAGTGGGGACTGCCGGGTGGCGTGCCGCAAGGCACCGACTCCGCGAACTGCGCCGCGCCCGCCACTCCGCCGTACACGCTGACGCAGGG
>Ga0070672_100002201_pt1 | contig 12291 bp, 10 predicted proteins | sample KBSM13metaG_FD_66151 | JGI IMG/M metagenome (GOLD analysis project Ga0070672, IMG submission 66151) | Miscanthus rhizosphere microbial communities from Kellogg Biological Station, Michigan, USA - KBS M1-3 metaG | ecosystem: Host-associated > Plants > Roots > Rhizosphere > Soil ... | reverse complement strand
TTTTTCAAGATGGGTGGTAATGAGACAAATAATATTTTGATTTTGTACAAAAGAAAGTGCAAAATCTTTAATTCTTTTTTCAGCCTCAGAATGTACAGTACCATTAAACATCTCGTCAAGAAGAAATAAGCAGAAATTAGAATCTTCTGCATCAGCAAGATCATGCATTTCTTTTGCTGCATTTTTTTGTTGCATAAATTTGGAAATGCCTTTTTCTAAATCTCCTTTTGGATCAAGCGAAGTTCTAATATAAGCAAATGGTGTCATCTTGCATGAACTTGCTGGTGCAATACCAAAACTTTGCGCAAAAACGGTTAAAATACCCACCTGCGATAAATATCCTGATTTTCCACTGCCATTTGGTCCTGTAATCATCATTTTTTGACCTGTTCCGTCTTCGCTAAAGCTTCCGTCTCCGTTGAAACTTCGGCGGACAGGACGCCGGACATGCCGATCTGTTGGAATATTATTGTTACTTAAATCGATCGTTTGTTTTATTGATTTATTTCCTAACAACGGATTCCAAGAATTTTCCGCATAGATCTGCGCATTCTCAGAATTTTGATCAAATTCCACAAAACAAAAAGGATATTCAGTATTTTGCGATTCTTTAACCATTGTTGCAACTGACAGATACGCATCTATTTTTTCCACGAGCATGTGTAATTTTTCAAATAATGTTACTTCTTTTAAGAATTCTTGATAGGTGTAGAGTAGTTTTCCAACATGAAACAAATTGATATCGCTTTTATTTAAGTTTATTATGGCGTTCATGGTTTTGTTATGATTCAACGCGTTAAGAATTTCTGTAATTTCTGGAAATATAGTATCGATATTATCGAATTTTGAAATCATGTTAACAAGAAATTTACTTGTTTTTGTAAAATTATGTAGTTGCCAAACCTGATTTTTTAAAAACATTATTGCATGATATAATTTTTCTATGTATTGCTTCATGGTACTTAATGAGTCTAAAAGATCCATATCGTAAAAGATAACAGGGAGTGCTGCAAAGCAAAAAGCAAAAAAACGCGGTGCCGATTGATACTTTTCTAGAAATTTGTGGTAAATATTATTTGGATAGGCAAGTTGTATAAGTTTAAAAAATCCGTATTCTTTCCCTGCATGATCGTATTCATTATGTTTTTTCCAAAATTGATGTTGCTTAATTACTTCGCCCCATCCAAAATTAATTGCTCTTGCAAAACTAAAAGTATTATAGGTTCCATCATCAATAAATGCTGCTTCTTTTATAAAACCTAAGAGGCCAATTTTTTTAATTACGTGAAATCCGGTACTTAAAAATGTTCCCATATTCCAGATGTCCAGAGAGAATGCGCCACGCGAAAAAATATTTATTAACAATGCATTAGCGGGGTATAACTCTTTTATTTCTTCAGAATGAATCTGTTCAAATACGTTTTCGTTGTGCTTTATTATATGCAATAATTTTTGGGTGCTTTCGTGTATTTTTCTATTCTTTATTAATGTTTTAATAAATTTCTGGCGATTTTTTAATACAAGAATGTTTTGCATGGGATTTGTTATTATTTGGTGTATCCCTTGATTACCATTTTTTGTTTTGGTTTTAAACTGTCGCGAAATACGGTCTAATTTCAACTCGCTTATTTCATTCTCAGTAATAATCGCGTTTTTTGTATATAAAAAAGGAATCGCACAGAAAAGAAATAAATTTGCATAATATGATATTTTTTTCATTTTGTCCCTAACTACGTAATAAATAATATAATTCATACTAGACAATTGAAGGAACAAGTCAATTAATTATTCTATTTGAAAACAAGGTTGATTTTTTTTATAATTAGATTTAATTTTAAATAAACTTGTTTTATAAGAGGTTCATATTGTGACAAAAAACTCAAAAATAATTTTGTGTATTATTTTATTCAGTATTAGTGTAAATATCTCTATTCCTCTAATCGGAGTTCAAGAACAAAAAATAGGAAATGAAGAAAGTATATACGATAAATTAGTAGGGGCCTATCTTGAGGCTTTGACAAAGCATGAAGAGAACAAAAAATTTAAATTTACCTTGCAGCATATACAAAACGAGCTAAAAACTATTTTTTATACCGTTGGGATTACGGGTACTATAAGTTTTGTAGCAAATTATTTCTTAATGAAATGGTTAAATCTGGTTGATACCAATTCAAAAGTAAAAAATATAATGGAAAAAAAAGAAAATCAAGAAATACACAAAGACATCATTTATGAATTTGCAGGCAATGACGCCTTTTCTCGGCATTATGCTTTACAAAAACTAGTGGAAGATATTGGAACTGAGAATGAAAATAATAATAGAAGTTCGAAAACTATATTACTTTTAGGACCTACGGGAACTGGGAAAACGTACTTTGCAAAATTTTTATCCTCGCACTTTGAATATCCTTTATATAAGGTTGCTTCTATTATAAATCAGCTTTCTCGCAACGGTATTTCTGATCCTATTGATACTATTTTTCAATATATAAAAAACAATATCAATACTTCTCAACGTGTTATTCTTCTTCTGGATGAATTTAAGTTTGAAAATAATATAGAGGATTTTCTTAGAAGTTTTGATCGAGATAATATTCCTTCGAATGTTATATGTATTGCTACCTTTAATGGTCAGGAAGAAAGCATGGAGAGAAGAGTAACCGCAAGGTTTGATATGATCGTAACGCTGGAGATAATTTTGTACAACATACCTGACATATTTCATAAAATGCTTGATAGGAAAATGAGTAAGGATAAAATTGTAAATGTTTTTGGAAGATTTAGCAATACGATAAACAATGCATATTATGACGCAAATGGTCTTAAATGCAAGATCGAAAATTTTTGTGCCAAATTTAATTTTGTACCCCCAAGCTTAGAAGTAGATAAGCAAAAGGAATGGACAGAACATAAAGAAAAAATAATTAAATTATACAATACGATGAAATCTAGTCTGGATGTTATTGAGCGATGTTATGACGATATGTTTGGCATGAGCTTTGATAGTAAAATTCCTGCCATTGACTCAAGAACGTTGGAAAAAATTTCTGTTCGTATAAAAAATCGATATTTAGATTGGCAGGGTGGAGTTATAAACGAAGAAGAATTCGATGATTACGCTAAAGAAATAATGATTAACGCGACCCATAATATGCTCCATTATTCGTTAGGAAAGATAAAATCATTACAAGAAGAATATGAAGATCATCGTAAGAATGCGCAAAATTTTCTTGATAGTATCAAAGAAAAATAAAAATTTTTTTTTGTCTTATTCTAATGCTTTTGTAAATGCGGGTGTAAATTTGTCAAAATCAAATGACATTTCCTTTGTATATGTTTTTTGCCACTCAGAAAGTGCAATTGGAAAATGCGGCGCTGATAACTGCAATAAGCTTTGAGCAAACAATTGAATTTCTTTTTGTGCGCCTTTATCAAGTCTTAGTCTTAAAAAGTGCATTAAAGATCTCAAATTACATGTATAAATAAATTCGGTGTATGTACACAGTGGCAACACGGCACGTGCAATTTCTCGACAAACTCCTTGCTCCAATAATTCTTGATATGTTTTACCAGAATTTTCTAATGATTCTTTATATTTTTTTTTCAAATCTTCGTCATGGAACGATCCAGCCGATGCTTGTTTGTTGATTTTATCTTGAAAACGCCACTCTTGGGGAATATAAAATTCAAGTGCTGATTCCACATAGCGATAACTAATTTCATTATATGAGTTCATACGATGTCGCATCCATTGTCGTACCACAAAAATGGGTGCTTTGATACGAAAAGAAAGTTGATTATGTTCAAAGGGTGTGTCGTGATGATGTTCAATTAAAAAACGAATTAATTTTACATCTTTTTCTGAAATTTCCTTGGTAAATTTTCCATAAGAAACTCGTGCTGCGTTAACAATATCAATATCAGAGCCTGAAATACGAATCAAAGTGGCGCCACTAATACCATCTTTTAAGGGATCAAGGCAATTTTCAAGATTGTTTTTTGCATTAAAATCGGTCATAAAACTCATATTTTTTTAAATTATCTTCATTTTCTTTAGTGTATAGTAAAAAACAAAGATTAAAAGTTTAAAAATAAAATTTCTTGCTTTGACTAAAATGTATGCTAGAATATACAAGGTTATTTTTTTCAGAAAGGAAATTTATGAAAAAAACAATGTTGTATAGCAGTATATTTTTAGTGCTTCTTCCTTCTTTTATATTCTCCAGTTTAAAAAAAGCAGAGTTTGATCCATTTCCTTCCAGTCTCCTGAGCAAAATTTCTCCCCCGCTGCCTGATTTACTTCCAAAGATAGTAAAATATCTACCAAGTAGTGAACGGGAAAAAATGAGTCTTTTGAGTCGAGCATTATCGCATATACTAAAACCATTAAGAAAGAAAAGGATTAAAAAGGCCTTTAAAAATAGTTTGCTCTACCCTTATTTAAATAAATTTCAACGCTACACGAACGACTTATCTTTTCTTTTTAAAGATGAAGATAATAAAAAAATATTTTACAGCGTATTTTTGACGTATGCCAAGGAAGTTTGTCTAACGAATGAGTTTATTGATTTTTTGAATGCAAGGTGTGATGAATATAGTATAAAAGAGGAAACACAAACACCAGAGATAAAAATTAGAAGTATTACTTTTAATGATCATGATAAACAATATGATAATGATTTAAATCGAATAGATAATATCCATCAAATCGTGGTAAAAAACAAAGAAGTTGATACCACTATTTTTCCTGTATTAATTGAAAAAACAGTAGCCGACCTTTCTAGGTACAAAAACAAGAATATACGTATCATTTTTGGACAAGAATATGATGATTCAGAGCAGGATGAGGATAACGATCAGCATTGTGTTTTTAAAACAATTAAACTTTTTTTTGAGAAAATTAATGATTACAATAACAATAATAATATTGATTTATATAGTCAAATAAAGTTAGTCGATTTATCTAATTTTTTATTTAATTCGGAAATATGTGGGTTATCTGAACATGCAGAACATTTGGATAAATGCATATCGATTTTGCCACTCGCTAAAAATATAAATTATCTTGTGCCTGTTTTAACCTTCACCTATCTACTCAATAAGGATAAAGTGGGCAGATTTATTTCTTGTCCTGAGATACCTCAGACCTTTGAGCAAGATTTACCTGATTTTAATTTTACTGAATTTGCACTAAAAGAATTAGTTTTATCTCGATGTGCACTGAATATACCTTATTTTTTTCTAGATTTGAAACACCGTTTTACCCTATTTTCCTCGCTTATTCAATCCTTTTCTCCTTTTATATGTTTTAGCTGTGATAAAAAAAATACTCTTATTGAATTGCTTTTAGCTCTGATTATAAGCGATGAAGTGAAAGATGATAAGTTTAAATTAAAAGAAGAATTGGATAATTTTTTTATTTCTACCATCGTATCGCATAAATATGCAGCAAAATATTGGCGTAATCAATGGGGTGATTCATTATTACATCTATTGCTGAAAAATATATGTCATCGTTCAAGGACTACTTATAGTGACCAAATTACGACTCGTTATATACCGGTTGCTGATCATATATCAAAAGAGATAATTAACCATATTTTGGATATTGATATAGATATTCATAAGGCAAATTTTGCGAGAGAAACGCCTTTAGGTCTTTTATTTTCACAATTATATAGTGATGAAATTTTTACGATGATTTTAAGTAAGTTTCTTGAAAAGATGGATACAACGGATTTTGAAAAAATTTTACAAACAACTCAAGGAGATTTTTACTGTGCCAATATAATTATTGATCGCTTATTGCGTCTCAATAATTGTATCTCATTAAATTTATTAAAAAAGATTATAGAGAAGTATCCAGATTATTTTAAAAGATTTAATACTTTTTTTCATAATAGTCCGTTAATTTATCTTTTTAATAACAATGGCCAAAAGGAGGATGTTATCGCGCGTCTTAATTTTATACAATATATTTTAAATGAAGATGTGATAGAGAACATTAATGAAAGGAATCCATTGAATAACTTTATTGGGTTTTTTCATCCATTTAAATCTCCAATAAGTTATAATGATTCTGATGGTATTTGGACAACTTGCGTAAACATAATACGTCTCATGTTGAAAAAAGGTGCCGATTATAGCGCAACCATCGCGGTTATAACAAATGTTACAGATAGTCTTGATTCCCACTCACTAAAATCTCAACCTTACATGTTTCTGTTAGAAATACTTCATTTATTAAAAAAGAAAATATTATTTCAAAAACGGCCATGGTAAAAAACTATGAGAAGGAACCTTATGAAAAAAGCATTTTTTATTTTTTTACTTACCAATTGCTTGACCTCTTCTTTCGATTTACGCTGTTCTATAAAAAAGATAGAAAAGGCAAACTCTTTATTAGAAAATCTTTCTTCAGAAGCTTTTAGTCGTATAACTTATTTTTTACCAAGTACTGAACGCGGAAATATGCGAATTTTGAGTAAATCGTTACTACCCGCGGCGCACAATGCGATGTTAAAACAAAGAGAAGATGCGTTTGTCCTATCTTTGTTGTATGGCCATCTAAGAGGCGAGGATGATTATATTAAAAGCGAGTTGATGGGAGATATTGATAATGTAAAAAGGCCAGAAGTTCCTCTTGCCCGTAATAAAAAAAAATTTCGCAGCCTCTTTTTGAAATATGTGGACGTGCTGCAAAACCATTTTGGCGCCTCCTTGAACAGATACGCATCATTTTATTATAAAAAGAAACATTTTAACCATAAAAACTCAGGAGAAGTTTTAATTGAAATTCTTAAAGAAAATGTCAATGAAAATATAAATACAGAGGACATAGACATTCTTTACGCGGTTTGTTTAGATCAAAAACTAATATGTTTGTCTAGGATGGACAAATATCTAGACACATATCTTGATAAAATTATTGCTGATGTGTCTCTCTATGAAAACAATCGTATGAGAATAGCTTTTGCGGTAAAAAATATTTTCGATCCCGCAGATCAATGTTTAAATTATAGTAAACTATTGGCAGAAATAATTAAAAAATTCTTTGAAAAAATAGAGAAATATAATAAAGAAAAAAATATTAATCTTTTTGATATAATAAAAATAATAGATTTTTCTGATTTCTTACATTCTATGGAATGCTATGCCGAAAATGATCTTGATTGCTTGATCTCGACCATTTTTTTTCCTCAGTGTGTGACTCATTTCGTTACGCCTTTAACTTTAGTGTATTTGTTAAAAAAACGGGAAAATTGTAATATTTTTGTCCCCTTACCCCAACCAGTATCGCGTCCCTCACTTTCTTCTTACAATTGCAACGAAAAAATATTAAAGTTACTTTGTTCTTTTCGTTGTGGACTTATTTTCTCTTGCAACAAGTATTTAAGCAATGAAAATCAATTTACATTATTTAATGAGTTACTTCGAAATACGTCTCCTTTTATAAGGTTTCCGTCTAAGCGTTGTCCCGGAGCTAGACTAGATCCGCGGCAATATAAACCCAGTTTTTTAATTAAAGCACTTTTGCGACTTTTATTTAATGTACATTATGATAAGAATATTGAACTGGAATATAAAACAAAAAGCCTTTTATTTTCTCAATTAAAATACCACAAGGCTAGAGCAAAAGATTTTCAACCTTTATTAATAGAAAAATATATAAAAACGTTACAAAAAAGTAGAAAAGCAGTAATGGATGATTTATTTGCTGAGTTAATAACATTTATGAACAAGACATTGATATAAATCGTTTTGACTATTCCATAGTATTATGAATTGTAGGATAAAGATATTGACTTTTGATTGTTTTTTTTATTACAATTTGGATTAATTGAATTGTTTGGAGGTTTTTATGAAAAAATTAGATGCTTCAAAAAATTAAAAGGAAATTGGAAAGGGCAATGAAACCTAAAAAATCGAGGTAAAATTATGAAAAAAAAGATTAATATTTTTTTCTCTGTTTTGATCTTGATGTTGTTTCATGTATGTAATTCCTCAGATAATCAAACCGAAAAACTTTTAAAAGGTATAAAAGAAAGTAATCGAGAATCAGCCCTTGGATCGATTATTAATGGTGCCGATGTTAATTTTCATAATGGTTTGATACAAATAACTTTTCAATAACAACATGGTCGCTGCTTATGAAGTCTATTGCAATCTTAGGAAGTTCAATTATCGAAGCACAATCGATGCTTAATACCGCTCATTCAACAGCCTCTGATGTTTTTTGGGGAGGAACTGCAATTTCTGGTCTTGCTTCGTTTTTACTTCAATCATGGTATTCGTTGTTATTCACATCAGGATTTTTAAAATTAATGTGGCGTCATGTAACAAACAAGGTAATTATTTCTTACAAAAAACAGATAAAAAAACAATTCGAAATTGTAAAATGTCTTTTAGCGAGTGAGCTTTTGGATATTTCGTATGTTTCGCATGATAATGAATCGGCCTATAGCTTAGTTAAAAAAATAAAAAATTTGCTTTTGTCTTCGCATTTGTCTCCTCCATTCAGTCCACGAGAACCAGAAAGTATATATATTTCTTATTTGGATACGATTGAAGAAAAAGTAAAACAAGAAGGACAAAGGAAAATTAATAAGAAATCTGAAAAAATAGAATATTATCATACACAAAACAAATTTGAAATTTCTCAAAAGCTCCCCATTGTTTATGACAAGGGTTACAATATTACCTTCGGTGGAATTGAAAATTTACATCCGTTTGACACTAAAAAGTACGGAAAAGTTGCGCATTATTTAAAACAACATTTGGGGATTGAAAAATTAAATTTTTATAAACCACCAGTTTTTGATGAAAACGATATGAAGTTGGTGCATACACCAAAATATATTGAATCTTTAAGTAGTCCTCTTACACTTGCACTGTTAGTTGACTTACCTATTGTTGCACTTTTCCCAAAAAGCATTAGAGAAAGTAAATTTATTGCACCGGTAAAAAAAGCAACAAGCGGTACTGTTTTAGCATTAGAATTGGCACTAAAGTACGGTTGGTCAATTAACTTATCGGGTGGTTATCATCATGCAAAAAGCAATGTACCGGTATATGGTGGTTACTGTTTAATTAATGATATTTGTATTGCTGCAAAGAAAAAAGAGCAGGAGCTTTTGCAAAAAAATCAAAATTATAAAATTATGATTGTAGATTTAGATGCACACCAAGGAAATGGACATGAAGATATTGCTGAAAATAATTCCCATTTTGTTATTTTTGATATGTTTAACGGTGACACATGGCCTGGTGATTTTTCATGTCAAGAGCGGATTAATTTTAGGTATCCACTGCGCGCAAAAACGCAAGACAAAGAATATTTAGCAATTCTTAAAACAAATTTACCTGATGCAATAAACCAGGCAAAACCTGATGTAATTATTTATAATGCAGGAACCGATGTATATGAAAAAGATCCTATTGGGGAACTGTCAATCTCTGCAGGAGGTATTATTGAGCGCGATGCATTTGTTTTTCACGAAGCAATTTCAAGAAAAATTCCTATTGTTATGGTTTTATCAGGTGGTTATCACAAGGATAGTGCAGAAATTATTGGTAGGTCGATTGAAAATATCTACAGAAAAATAATAAATCATTAATTCTTATATTTTTTAATTTCACGGCTTTTAAACATATTTGCTCCGCTAAAAGCATTTTTGCTTATTTTTTATTTTTAAAATCATTGACTTAATCTCTTAAAACTTATTACAATTTGAATATAAAAAATAAGAATATGGTTTTTATCATAAATATTATGAAAAAGAAAGGGTATGTATTATGCGATATATTATAAAACAAAGTTTAATATGGAGTATTGTTATTATACAAACAGGGATGATGTTTGCGGCCGGTGTTAATGTTACTGCTGAATTTCCAACTGAAGTTACATTGGTGTTGGATAATGGAACTTCGCGATCGAAAAACATCGGAGTTTCTGACGTTTTTACTACCGACGCGTTTCTTGCAGGATTTAGATCTATACAGTGGAAAGGAATAGACGGACATCTCTATGAAACTTCATTAAATATTTTAGGAATTACGGGATGGACACCTATAAAAATCTATAAAAATAATATCGTATATATTGGAGAAAAAAGTGCTCAAAGCATGGGATCATCTGAAGATATAATAGGTCGGCGAATAGGATATAAAATAGCAGATTGAAAAGATAATATTTTAAAGTAAAAAAAGTCAAAAAATGAATTTGTAAAATAAGAAGGGATATGTATGATTCATGATATAATTGAGAAAAAAAGTATTGGATTATTTATTGTTGCAATGCAATTTTTACCCATTTTTTCTGCGGGAGTTATGGTTACAACTACAAAGGTTACCGGAGCAAAAATAATCTACGATAATGGTGACTTTAGAGTAATTGGCTTATTTCCTGGGGATACAATCAAAGTTGATGCAGGCTTAGCAGGTCTTCGCGAAATACAATGGATCGGGACCAATGGCGGTTTATATTCAGCACAACTGAATATTCCTGGGCTCAATGCCTGGAGGCCTTTAAAAATAGATGGTTATAAGGTAAATATTGGTGCAGAAACAGGATCGCTTTTTCCCGGACCAGCAATGGGTGATCGCAATGGAAATAAAATAGGTTAAAAAAAATGAGGTGTATGATGAAATTTTTTAGAATTATTATTTTTGGGCTATTGTTTATAGCGATAAGCAAGACATGTTGTGTAAATATCAATTTTAGAACAGATGTCCCTGTGTATATAGAAGTAAAGGATGGTCTTGGGGGTACAGAAACTACTCTGTTGATGCCAGGCTCACAGAATAACATTGATGCTGGTATGGCAAGTATTAAAGAAATAAAGTGGATAACGCCAACAGAAGAAAGAGCATATAGTGTTAGCGTTGATATGCCTGGAGCACCACGGCGAAATTATTCACGTAACGCGCAAATTTTAAGTGGCGGAAAAATTTATATTGGTGCGTCAAATGACGATGATGTGCCATTAGGAACATTACAAGGAAGATAAAAAGATAACAAAAATACTCCGAGGTTGGCTTCGAAGTATTTTTATATAAAAGAAATTTTTATTTTACGATTTTTTCATTTTATCCAAAATAAATCCAACAATACCTTGTGTGATTAATGGCTGATATTTTTGTGGAATTTTAATTTCAATGCCAGATTGCTCAATCAAGAATGGCAATGATTCTATGAGTAAAAATTTTATAAGTGCATGTGATAAACCATATACAAAAATTGAACTAAGAAACAAATTAAAACCAGCAAAAATATAATTAAAAATTTGCTTATTTTCCGCGCAAGATTCTGCGAATATCTGTGAAGAAAAGTGTCGTATGGGTGTTTTTTCAAACAGTTGAGGTATTACCCATTCAACAACTGGCATAACCGGTCCAAACAACAATATGTTTTTCCAATTTAGTGGATTGTAACTTGTCATTGACTGTACGTTTTTCTTAAAATCTTCAGAAAATTTATTGATATTTGAGCCATATTTATCTTTTACAATTTGATATGGTTGGCGTTTGTCACCACTTTTTATTTTTTTGTATTTTTCTTTCAGTTTTGTTACATCATTTTCGTGTTGTTTTAATTCTTCGTATTCTTCGTTTTTGTTTTCAGTTACTACATCAGCCAATCCAGTAAATCTATTTTTTTCGGCAACAAAGTAATGATATGTTTCTTTTGCGGTGTATAATAGACTATAAAATATTTTAGGGTTAACAATTTTGACAACCATGGTAAAAATATTAGTCTGCATCAGCGTACAAAATAAAAATAACATTGCTGTTTTATTAAACGACATAAAAAACCCTTTTGGTAAGTACATAATTCATGTATATTAATCTACAAGAAAGAGAAAATTTTAAAAGTTATGTTTGAAAAATTTATTACCATTTTTATTGCATCTCAGGACATTGCGCCACGTTCTCGTGTTACTTATAAAGGTGCGCTCGAACAATTTTTTAAATGGTATAAAAAAGAAAAATTTGATGCGCCAAAGCGTGAAGTAATTTTATTGTATAAATATTTTTTAGATTCACAAAAATTAAGTGCATTTACCAAAGCTACGTATTTAGTTGTGGTAAAAAGATTTTTTATGTGGGCAGAACAAGAAAATATGTGTCCAAATATTACCCGCGGCATTAAGGGAGTTAAAAGACAATTAAAAAATCATCAAAAAGATTCTTTATCGCACGAACAAATTGTAAGGTTACTCCAAATGCTTAAAAAAGACACGAGTTTAATGGGACTTCGTGATTTTGCCATGATTAATATGTTAATTCGTA
>Ga0070672_100002198_pt1 | contig 12297 bp, 14 predicted proteins | sample KBSM13metaG_FD_66151 | JGI IMG/M metagenome (GOLD analysis project Ga0070672, IMG submission 66151) | Miscanthus rhizosphere microbial communities from Kellogg Biological Station, Michigan, USA - KBS M1-3 metaG | ecosystem: Host-associated > Plants > Roots > Rhizosphere > Soil ... | reverse complement strand
AGGACCGCGTCGCCTTCAGCACGATCGACCTCTCGCTCTACCAGACCCCGCAGATCCGCGCGACCGAGATGGTCGATGCCGAGGCGGTGTTCCGCGCGAACCGCGCGGGCTTCGGCGAGCGCCTCGCGCTGTCGCTGCGCGACGGCTGGAACGGATTGCTCGACGTGCTCGTCGCGCTCGCGGCGGCGTGGCCGCTGTGGCTGGTGCTCGGGACTGGCCTGCTGATCGGACGCGTGGTGATGAAGCGGCGCGCGCGCTGAGGCGGGAGGATTGTTGGAAGGGCTTTCCCGGATTTCATCCGGGCTACGAAGCGTGGCCCGGATGGGTTTTCAACAGCCGAAGGCTGGTCATCCGGGTCACGCGCCGGGATCAACCCTTGCGCGGTCCCCAGAAGATCGCCCAGGTGGAGAAGTCCTCGCTGATGCGTTCGAAGTGGTGCTCCACGCGCGCGGCGACGAACAGCGCATCGCCCGCCGCGCAGGGGTGTTCGACGCCGTCGATGTGGAGCACCGCGCTTCCGGCGACGACGATGTAGAGCTCGTCCTGGTCGTGCGAGGACTGGCGATCGCGTCCGCGGGGCGCGAACAGTTCCAGCGACAGTCCGTTGAGTTCGAACGCCTCGATGTCGAACACGCCGTCGGGCCAGCGCTCGGTTGCGGGCAGGGGCAGGCGGGCGAGGAACTCCGCCGGGCGCAGGGGCATCGGTTCGGGCATGGCCGGGGTCCTCGGTCGCGTCGGCTGGATCCAGGGAGTTGCGATGAGGATAGCAACCGCGAAGCCGCGCGGTGCGGCCGGTCCGCGCGATTGGCGATCAGGCATCGGCTGCTGGACCGCCCGCTTGCGCGAGATGCATGGCGCGTGCGCGAGCATTCCAGGCCAGCCACCAGCAGACGGGCGGGACGGTCAGGAGGGCGCCCATCCACCACCAACTGATCAGGAAGCGCGTCACCTGCAGGAGCGCACGCTGGTGGAACGGCAGCTGCGCCGCGGCCACATGCGTGAAGGGTTCGGTGTATGCGGTGGCGAGGTCGAGCGTGGCGGCGAACCCCAATGCCAGCGGGACGACCAGCAGGATCATCAGCCAGTAGGACTGCAGTTCGAGCGCCCCGATCACGCGTGCCGGAGGGAGCAGGGGCCGGACGAACAGGCTGGCGCGTATCCGCGAAAGCTTCCAGCGTCCCAGCCAGGACAGCACCGCGGTCGCGATCGTCATCCATGACAGGACGACGGCCGGCAGGCTCGCGACGACGATGAGGATCCAGTCCAGGGACGGCGGCAGGGGCACCCACCCGGCGACCGATGCGGCGAGACCGGGAAGTGCTTCGGCAGCCGTGAGCGCAAGCACCGCGAACACCACCGCAGGAAAACCGGGCCAGCGGGGCCCCCAGAAAAACGGTGGCCTTTCGCGCGACGCGATGACCTCGCGCAGGCACACGAACGGAAGGGCGAGATAAGCCAGCAACTCCAGCACGAACAAGGCACCCGGCGCGTCGAAATGGGCCAGGGGCAGGGCGACGGCGAGCGCGATGGCAGCCCAGAGCAGCAGGCAAGGCAGGGTGCGGAAGCTCCACCGCAGCGCGTCCGCAGCGTAGGAGGCGGGATCGAGCCAGGAAGAAAAGCCCCGCACCACCAGAGTCCCACCCGCCGCCACGCCCAGCGCCTCGAAAAACCACGGCGCCGCCAGCGTCGTCGGCATCGTGCGCAAATGGAACAAGTCGAGGAACAAGCCGCGCAGAAGCCCCGATCCCTCGCGCGAGAGCGTTGCAGTCTCCCGATTCAGCAGCAGCACGCCACCGAGGGTGAGCCCCGTCCAGGCCGCGGCCAGCAGCGCCAGCCGACTGGCGGCGCGCAGGGCTCCATACAGGTTCATCTTCATCACCGGTCCGCGAATCGTGGGGGAATCACCCACGCATCCTGACGCGCAACGCCCGGGCCGGCGCGATCGGCAATACGGAACGCGTGCGCCTATCAGCCGCTCGGCAACCTCGGCACGCCGTGCTGATCGCGCTCCTCGATCACCGAGGCGTCGAAGATCTGTTCGCGCAGGCTGCGGCCGGTCAGCGCGGCGACGGGTTCGCCGCGTCCGGCGCGCAGCGCGTTCGCGTAGCACAGGCGCGCGTTCGCGTCGTCGTTGAGCGCGGCGTAGACGTGGCCGAGTTCCTCCCACGCGGCCGAACCGGCGCCCTGCGCGATCGCGCGGTGCAGGTAGTCCTCGGCCTTGCCCCACTGGCGCAGCTCGCCGCTGAGGTGGCCGAGCGCGACGGCGAGCGCGGGGCTGTCCGAATGCGCGCGCAGCCAGCCTTCGGCGACGGCCAGGCGCGCGGTCGGCTGCGTCTGCGCGTTGCGGCCCGGCGGGATGCGGCCGTACTGCAGCACGAGGCCTTCGTCCCACTGGTTGCGCAGCGCCTGCTCGATCGCGTTCGCGGCGGCGTCCTCCATGCCGATCTCGGCGGCGCGCTGCGCGTAAGCGGCGACCACGTCGGGCCGTGCGCGCAGCGTCGCCAGCAGGCGGTCCCAGCGGTCGGCGAGCGCGTTCGCATCGTCGGCTTCGCGCAGCGACTGCGCGGCCAGCTCGGCTTCGAGTACCGCGTGCTCGGGCGCCGACAGCGCCTGCGCGCTCTTGAGCGCGCCGAGCGTTCCGTAGGCTTCGCCCGCGCGCTGGCTCGCGGCGAGCGCGCGCGTGCGCAGCACGAGCGCGCGCGGCGACGGCGGGCCCTTCTGCGCGGCGGCGTCGAGGATCGCGACCGCTTCGGCCGCGCGCCCGGCCGCGAGCGCGGCCTGCGCACGCGCGGTCGCGGCGGCGGCGTCGCCGGCGTCGTCGCTGGCGGCGAGCAGGTGCCGGTCGAAAGCCTGCGCATCGCCGCGCGCGAGCGCCGCGTGCGCCGCGCCGAGGCGCGCGGTCGTGCGGAAAACCAGGTCGTCGGACGCCTGCGCGAACAGTTTCTCGGCGCGCGCCCAGCGTCCCTCGAACAGCGCGAGGAGGGCGCCGGTCATGCGCGTTAGCGACTGCTTGCGGCGGCGCCGCTGCCAGAGCCGGAACGGCAGCCGCAGCAGCCAGACCAGCAGCGCGAGCGCGACCAGCGCGACGGCGGCGGCCGCGGCGATCTTGCTGAGCTTGGTGAAATACGTCGTGCCGTGCGCGCTGACGATGACCTGGCTGTCGTCGGTCGCGATCCATTGCCAGAGCACCGCGCCGAGGACGGCGAAGAACAGGCACAGCAGGAGCCAGCGGAACAGTTTCATGGCTGCTGCTTTCCCGCGGCCGGCGAGGCCGGCGCCGTGGCGGGCGGGGCGGCCTGGGTCGCGGGGGCGTCGGGTTGCTGCTGGCGCAGTCGGCGCAGCTCGGCGAGCGTTCCCCCGAGCGCCGGCAGTTCGATCCGCAATGGCGACTGCCGCAGGTCGGCGAGCAGGCGGCGCTGGCCGGCGACGGTGTCGGGCGTGTACAGCCGCGGCAGCCAGCGTTCGAGCCGGCCGAGCGCGGAACGGAAGGTGGCCGTGTCGCGCCGCTCGAGCGCGAGGCGCGCGATCGCCAGTTCGAGCCGCGCGGCCGTCACGCCGGCCTCGCGGGCGGCCGGGTCGAGCAGGTCCTGGGCGGGCGTGCGCCGCACTTCGACGACGCTGCCGACCACGCGGTCGAACACCGACGGGTGCGGCTTGGCGTCCGCCGGCGCGGCGTTCGCGGCGAAGGCCGGCGTGTCCAGGCTCGCTTCGAGCGCGTCGAGGCGGCCGGCGATCGCCGCGCGCGGGTCGGGCGGCAGCGCCTGCAGCGCGGCGATTTCCTGCGCGAGCGACTGCCGCAGGTTCAGCGCCGCCGGATCGCTCGAACCGGCCAGCGTGCCGTCGGCGAGCGTGTAGGCGTGCAGGGCGCTGGCGCGGTCGGATGCGAGTTCCATCTGCTGCTCGCCGATCGTGAGCAGCAGTTCGGCTTCGTCCAGCCGCAGGGCCTGTTCGCCCTGCGCGCGCGGGCTGGCGATGCGCGCGACCGATTGCTCGATCAGAGCGGCGCGTTCGCCGACGCCGAGCACCTCGTCGCGCAACACCTGGGTGCTCGCGGTCGCGTCGCTCATGCGCTGCGCGAGGTCGTGCTGCTCGCGTCGCAGCGCCTGGATCGCGGTGACCGGATCGCCGACCGGGGCTTCCCCGCTGGCGACCGTTGCGGGAGGCGGCGGCGCGGGCTGCGCTCGGGACTGCCACCAGGCCCAGGCCTTCCATCCGCCGACGCCGAGCAGGACGAGCACGACCAGCCACAGCAAGCCGAGCCCGCGCGAACGGCGGGGCGCTCGGGCGCCGGAATCGGTGGGGTCGATGCTCGCCATGGGACCGTGATCGCGGGGGAAGCAACGATGCTACCGGAAGCGCTGCCCGGAGGCATGCGCGAGCAGGGCCGCGATCAGCGCGCGCGGCGTGGGCCCCGGCGCACGGACGACGGTGCCGAATCCGGCTGCGCGCGCGACGGCCTCGAGCCGCGCGCTGGGGGTCACCGCGACGGCCTCGAGCAGGCGCTCGCGCGCCGGCGCGGGCAGGACCGCGAGCACGTTGCGCAGCGCTTCGGCGCTCGTCACGCAGACCGCGCCGCGCCCGCGCGCCGCGAGCAGCTTGCCGGCATGCGACCGGTTCAGGCGCGCCGGTGCGCGTTCGTAGACCTCGGCGATCGCCAGTTCCGCGCCGCGCTCGCGCAGGCTCGCCGCCAGCAGGCCGCGACCGCCGGGCGCGGTCACCAGGCCGACCGGCTGCTGGCGCAATGCGCGCAGGGCGGGCAACGCGAGCAGGCCCTCGGTGGTTGCCGGGTCGGCCACGTGCACCGACGCGACCCCGCTGCGCCGCAGGGCCCTGCGCGTGGCCTCGCCCATCGCGAAACAGCGTTGACCTGAACGCAGGGACGCGGGATCGGGGCGCAACGTGCGCAGGCGTACGGCAAATCGCACCGCCGAAGGGCTGGTGAAGATCACGTTCCTGCAGCGCAAAGCGGTGTCCAATGCGGTGCGAGTCGGCGTATCCTCACGCGCCGCCAACCGCAGGCCGGGCAGGCTCACGGTACCGGCACCGGCAGCGGCCGCCGCGGACAGCAGGCGGCGATGCTGGCCGGCCGGCCGCAGCGACACGACATACCAACCCGACAACGGCGGAGACGACGGTGGCATCGACGACGGCATTCGAACAGCTTCGCACAACCCGCCCGCGCGCCACGCCCCAGCGCGGCCATGCCGAATCCGTCGCCGTCCCCGCCGACCCGGTCCAGGCCGCGCTCGCGCACCTGGCCGCGCACTGCCGCAAGATGCCGCCGGTCGCCGCGCTCGGCGTGCGTCCGCTGGGTTACGACGGCCGCAGCCTGCGCCTCGGCGCGCCGCTGGCGGCGAACGTCAACGACAAGGGCTGCGCCTTCGGCGGCAGTCTCGGCGGCCTGATGACCCTGGCCGGCTGGGGATGGGTCACGCTGCGGCTGCAGCTGCAGGGCCTGGAGGCCGAGGTGTACGTCGCCGACAGCCAGGTGAAATTCATCGCGCCGCTCTACGAGGACCTCGTCGCCGAGGCCATGCCCGCGGCCGGGGAGTCCTGGGAAACCTTCCTCGAAACGCTCGATCGCTACGGCAAGGCCCGCATCGCGATGCAGGCGCGCGTGCCGATGCCGGCCGGCGGCGAAGCCGCGGTGTTCACGGGCCGCTTCGTCGCCCTGCGCCCGATGCGGTAGTCTTTGGCTCCCCGCGCACGCCGGAGCCAACGCATGTCGAGTTCCCTGAATCGCCTCGCCCGTCCCGGGCGCCTGGTCCTTGCCGCGCTTGCGCTCGCCGGCTCGCTCACGGCCTGCGACGCGGTGAAGCCGACGATGGAGCGGTCGAAGGAATACGCGCTCTACGACTACTCGAGCGCGATCCGCTGGGGCGACTGGGACGCGGCCTACGATTTCGTCGACCCCAAGTTCAAGAAGGACCACCCGCTGACGAGCATCGACCGCGAGCGCTTCAAGCAGGTCGAGATCGCCAACTACGAGGTCATCGCCAAGAACGACCACGGCGCGGTGATCGACCAGCAGGTCAAGATCGAGATCATCAACCGGCACACCCAGATCCCGCGCACGGTCAACTACCTCGAGCACTGGACCTACGACCAGGAAAAGAAGAAGTGGTGGCTCGAAACCGGGCTGCCGGACATCACCTCCCAGGATTGATCCGGCCCGGGCACCGGCCCGCCGGGCCGCGGCAATTCGCCGCCGCGGTCGAACGACTATAATCGCGGGCCCACCGCCGTGCCCGGACCGTCGTGCCCCTCGACCAACTGCAAGCCTTCTTCGCGAACCACACCCTGCTGTGCCTCGGGCTGGTCGTCGTCACCGTCCTGCTGATCGGCAACGAGCTCACGCGCTTCACGCGCGGTTACCGGGCGATCGGCCCGGCCCAGCTGACGGGCCTGATCAATCACGAGAACGTGCTGGTCGTGGACGTGAGCGCGACCTCCGACTTCGAGAAGGGCCACGTGATCGGTTCGCGCAACGTCGTGATGAGCCAGTTCGATCCCGAGAACAAGGACCTCGCCAAGGTCCGCGAGCTGAAGGTCGCGCTGGTCTGCCGCAGCGGCCAGACCTCGGCGCTGGCGGCCAAGCGCCTGGTGAAGGCGGGCTTCAAGGACGTCTACTGGCTCGACGGCGGCATCGCGGCGTGGCAGTCGGCGGACCTGCCGCTGGCGCGCGGCAAGTCCTGATTCCCCGAAATCTTCCTGCCATCCCCACGCGCCATGCTGTGGGATAATCCCTGATCCTGTCCGCTGTACCTACCCGGAGTGTCCATTCCATGGCCGATGAAGCCAACAACGGCGCCGCTGATGTCGAGGTGCCCGCCGGCGCCGCGCAGTTCATGGTGCACAAGCTGTACCTCAAGAACGTCTCGTTCGAAGCCCCCGGCGCGCCGGGAGTGTTCCAGGAGCAGGCGATGCCGCAGCTCCAGCTCAACCTCAACCAGAAGGTCGGGCGCTTCGAGACCGACATGTACGAGGTCGCGCTGAGCATCACCCTCACCTGCACGATCAACGACAAGACCGCCTACCTCGCGGAAGTCGAGCAGGCCGGCATCTTCGGCCTCACCGGCTTCGACCAGGCCGGCGTCGACATGATGCTCGGCACGCATTGCCCGAACGTGCTCTTCCCGTACGCGCGCCAGGCGCTCGGCGACCTGATCGCGCACGGCGGCTTCCCGCCGTTCCTGCTGCAGCCGCTGAACTTCGAGGCGATCTACGCCGACCAGATGCGCCGCCGCATGGAGCAGGCGCAGCAGCCGCCCTCCGGTAACGCCTGAGCACGGCGATGACGGACGCGCCGCCGCGGCTGGCCGTCGTCGGCGCGGGCTCCTGGGGCACCGCGCTCGCGTCGCTCGCGGCGCGCAACGGCGTGCCCACGACGATCTGGGGCCGCAACCCCGAGCAGGTCGCGGCGATCGACCGCGAGCATCGCAACCACCGCTACCTGCCGGGCGTCGCGTTGCCGCCCTCGCTGCGCGCGACGACCGACCTCGCCGCGGCGCTCGCCGATGCGCGCCTGATCCTGGTCGTCGTCCCCAGCCACGCGTTCACCGCGACCCTGCGCGCGATCGCGCCGCTGCGGCCCTCGGGCGCGGGCCTGGCGTGGGCGACCAAGGGCTTCGAGCCCGGATCCGGCCGCTTTCTGCACGAGGTCGCCGAAGAAGTGCTCGGCCCGGACGTGCCGCTCGCGATCGTGACGGGCCCGTCGTTCGCGCGCGAAGTCGCGCAGGGCCTGCCGACCGCGGTGACGGTGCACTCGGACGATGCCGGCTTCGCGAAGGAAGTCGCCGACGTGCTCCACGGCGCGACGTTCCGCGCCTATACCGGCAGCGACGTGCGCGGCGCCGAACTCGGCGGCGCGATGAAGAACGTGCTGGCCGTCGCGACCGGCGTCGCCGACGGCATGAACCTCGGACTCAACGCGCGTGCCGGACTGATCACGCGCGGCCTCAACGAGATGCTGCGACTCAACGCCGCGCTCGGCGGCCGTCCCGAAACCCTGATGGGGCTGGCCGGGCTCGGGGACCTCGTGCTGACCTGCACCGGCGATCTCTCGCGCAACCGGCGGCTGGGCCTAGCGCTCGGCAGGGGCCAGTCGATCCCGGAAGCCGTGAAGGAAATCGGCCAGGTCGTCGAATCGGTGGACACCGCGGACGAGGTGATGCGGCTCGCCGATCGCCTCGGCGTCGAATTGCCGATCTCCGCACTGGTGCGGCGCGTGCTGCACGCCGAGCTCACCCCCGCGGACGGACTGCGCGAATTGCTCGCTCGCCAGCAGAAGCCCGAATACACGGGCGACCTGTCCTGAGCGAGGCGTCGCCGCCGCGGCGCGTCGCGCGGCAGGTCACGGGGACGACTTCAGGGCGGGTTTCACCCCCGGCTGGTAGGTTGCCCGCACCTCGTGTCTGCGAGGGCACCCTCCCGCAAAAGGACTTGCGCCATGAGCCTCATCTCTTTCCTGCAAGAAGCCGGACAGCGGCTGTTCCATCATGACCCCACGCCTTCGCCCGCCGCTGCCAGCGGCGCTGCCGCGACCGCGCATGCGCCCACTCCCGCCGCGGCGCCTGCGCCGGACGTGGCGGCGTTGAACCGCACCGCAGCCGATGCGATCAAGAACTATGTCGCGAGCCAGGGCTTGCCGGCCAGCGCCATCACCGTGGCCTTCGACGGCGCCAGCAGGACGGTCTCGGTATCGGGCACCGTGCCGGACCAGGCCACGAAGGAAAAGATCGTCCTGTGCTGCGGGAACGTCGCGGGCGTTCGCCAGGTGGACGACCAGCTCAAGGTGACCCAGGCCGGCGATGCCTCGGACTACTACACGGTGAAGAGCGGCGACACCCTCTCGAAGATCGCACAACACGCCTATGGCGCCGCGAACCGCTACAGCGTGATCTTCGAGGCGAACAAGCCGATGCTCACCGACCCGGACAAGATCTACCCTGGGCAGGTGCTGCGCATCCCGAAGCTTGCGTGACCGCCGGGGCGTGCATCCCGCAGGAGAAAGCCCGGCTCCCGCCGGGCTTTCCGTTTCCGCCGCACTGCGTTTGCGATCAGAAGCTCACGCGCGGCCCGAGAAAGATGCCCTGGCCTTCGCTGGTCACGCGGCCCTCGGCCACCAGCCCCCAGTTCTTCGTGAACTTGTACTGGCCACCGAGCCTGCCGAACGCCCTCCCATGGGTGCCGCGGTCGACGTCGCCGATCTCGTTGTGGCCGCGCGCGTAGCCGGCCATCACCCAGCCCTCGAACTTCGGCGCCATCGCGCTGCGCACGCCGACTTCGCCCGCCCACGTCTTCACGCTGCCGCTCACGCCGTCGAGGTGCGAACGGAGGTAGTCGACGTCGCCGACGAAGTCCGTACGGTCGCTGATCCCGGTGTGGAAGCCCGCGCCGAGGTTCCACCCTTCGCCCGAGGTCGAGCCGGCGGGGATGTCCCGGTCGGTCGTGCCGCCGCCGCCGAAGACCTGGAAATGGTCGCCGAGGGCGGCCGACGCCGTGCCGTGCCAGCCGTGCGCGTTGCGCCCGTTGTCGCCGTGCGAATAGCCGTAGCCGGCCTGCAGGTAGTTGTAGCTCAGGTCGCCCGCCTGCGCGGCGAGCGGAAGAGCGGCGAGCGCCGCGAAAGCCAGAAAGACACGCTTCATGGAACACCTCTTCTCTTGGGTCAGCCGCCGGGGGATCGGCGCGAAAAACCATAGAGAGCAAGGACTTAGCGCAATCTAAATGAATAGGCGGTTCAGGGGAACTTCCAGGCGGCCGCCGATGAATCGGTTGACACGGCGTCCGAGGCCTCGCGGCAAGGCCTAGTCCCCGCCGGCAAATTCCGACTGGCGCCATGCTTCGAACACGGTCACCGCGACCGCGTTCGAAAGGTTGAGGCTGCGGTTGTGCGGGCGCATCGGCAGCCGGAGGCGGCGGCCTTCGGGAATCTGCGCAAGGACGTCCGCCGGCAGCCCGCGGGTTTCCGGTCCGAACAGGAAGGCATCGCCGGGTTCGTAACGCGGCGTGTCATAGCGGACGGTTCCGCGCGTCGACAGCGCGAACAGGCGCGCCGGACCGATCGCCGCAAGACAGGCGGCCCAGTCGGCGTGCACGGTCAGATCGGCGTATTCGTGGTAATCGAGGCCGGCGCGCCGCAGGCGGGCGTCGTCGATCGCGAAGCCGAGCGGTTCGATCAGGTGCAGGCGAGCGCCGGTGTTCGCGCACAGCCGGATCACATTGCCGGTATTGGGAGGGATCTCGGGCTGGTAGAGGATCACGTGCACGCCATCACCACGGCATCGAATGGCCCTGATAATCCATGAAACGCCCGCTATCTTCGGGCTTCAGTCCGGAAATCACCTGCAACATCCCGGCTACCGCCTCGGGCGCCTCCAGCGGTGCTCCGGCCCCGCCCATGTCGGTGCGGACCCAGCCCGGATGCAGCATCACGACCTTCACGCCGCTCGGCGCAAAGCCGTGCGCGAGCAGCACGCCGGCCATGTTGAGGGCGGCCTTGCTGGTCGCGTAGCTGGGTGTGTAGAAGCTGTCGGTGCGCGCGATCGAGCCCAGCTGGGAGGAGATGTTCACGACCACCGGGCTGCTGCCCTTCGCGAGCAGGGGTGCGAGCGCCTGGGCGAGCAGGAAGGGTCCAACCGCGTTGGTGCGCAGGGCCGCGGTCATCGCCTCGGCGGTGACCGTCCCGAAGCGCTCGCCGCGCACGGTCATGCCGGCGTTGTTGACGAGCAGGTCCAGTGCGCCGGTGCGGCTTGCCAGGTCGCGGGCGAACGCCGCGATCGCATCCGGGTCGGCCAGCTCGAGCGGCAGTATGCCCAGCCGGTCCGGCCCGGCCTGGCGCAGGGACTGCAGTGCAGCCGCCGTTTCGGGCTGCCGGCACGCCGCGATCACCCGGTCGCCGCGTGCCAGCAGCTGACGGACGAACTCGAGGCCCAGGCCGCGATTGGATCCGGTGACGAGGACGGTGCGCATGGAAGGGAACTCCTGGCGGAAACCCGCAGTGTAGGAGCTGGGCCGGCCGTGCGCTGCCCGTGCCGTAGGTCGTGCTGACCCGCGCGGCGCCAGCCGCTACCATGGCCGTTCCGCCGCGCGGGGCGCCGTCCCCGTGCCCGACCTTCCGAGGAATCCCATGACGAACCCCTTCCGCCGGCCGCGTGCCGGGCTGCTGGCCCTGAGCCTCTCCGCCGCGCTGGCCGCGCCGGCCTTCGCCGCCAAGGCCGACATCCCGTATTCGGAATTCACCCTGCCCAACGGCCTGCGGGTGATCGTGCACGAGGACCACAAGGCGCCCATCGTGGCGGTCAACCTCTGGTACCACGTCGGTTCGAAGGACGAGCGTCCGGGAAGGACAGGGTTCGCGCACCTGTACGAACACCTCATGTTCGAGGCTTCGGAAAACCACAAAGGCGGTTTCTTCGAGCCGTTCGAACAGGTCGGCGCGACCGACCAGAACGGCACCACCAACTCCGATCGCACGAATTTCTTCGAGAACGTGCCCACCACCGCGCTCGACATGGCGCTGTGGATGGAATCCGACCGCATGGGCCACCTGCTGGGCGGCATGAGCCAGGAATCGCTGGACCAACAGCGCGGCGTGGTCGAGAACGAGAAGCGGCAGGGCGAGAACCAGCCTTACGGACGCGTCGACGACGCCCTGCACGCCGCGATGTACCCCGTCGCGCATCCGTACCACCACACCACGATCGGCTCCAAGCACGACCTCGACGCCGCCTCGCTCGACGACGTCAAGACCTGGTTCCGCACCTGGTACGGGCCGAACAACACGGTCCTCGTGCTCGCGGGCGACATCGACCTGAAGACCGCCAGGGAAAAGGTCACGCGCTACTTCGGCGACATCCCGGCGAGCCCGACGATTCCGACGCCGCAGCCCTGGCCGGCAGTTCGTACCGAATCGGGTCGTGACACGATGCTCGATCGCGTCGCGCAGCCGCGCCTCTACAAGATCTGGAACGTGCCGGGTTTCGGCAACGCCGACGAAGTGCGGCTGCAGATGCTGTCCTACGTGCTCGGCGGCGGGAAATCCTCGCGCCTGAGCCGCCGTCTGGTGCACGAGGACAAGCTCGCCGACGGCGTTTCGGCCGGTGTCGACGATTCCGAGCTGGGCGGCCAGTTCCAGGTCGTGGTCGACATCAAGCGCGGCGTAGATCCGGGGAAGATCGAAGCGATCGTCGATGAGGAACTCGCGCGGCTGCTGAAGGACGGTCCGACGCCCGACGAAGTCGCCCGCGTGCGCGCGGTCTACGAGGCCGGTTTCATACGCGGCATCGAGCGCATCGG
>Ga0070672_100002195_pt1 | contig 12305 bp, 10 predicted proteins | sample KBSM13metaG_FD_66151 | JGI IMG/M metagenome (GOLD analysis project Ga0070672, IMG submission 66151) | Miscanthus rhizosphere microbial communities from Kellogg Biological Station, Michigan, USA - KBS M1-3 metaG | ecosystem: Host-associated > Plants > Roots > Rhizosphere > Soil ... | reverse complement strand
GAGGCGCGGGTAAATGCATTGTTCCTCGACAATTTACGACGCTGGAAAACCCGAGAGCCGCTTATCAACGAAGTGACGAAATCATGAGACTCGCAATTATTGCCGCGTGCGCATTGGCAAGTGCTGGAGCGCACGCGCAAAACTATCCGTCGCGTGCAGTGCGCATCGTGGTGCCGTATGCGGCAGGCGGCAACACCGATTTCACGGCGCGCGTGATCGCGACGAAACTGTCCGACGTATTCGCGCAGCAGGTCGTCGTCGAAAATCGGCCGGGCGGCGCCACGAACATCGGCTCTGAACTCGTCGCCAAAGCGCCAGGGGACGGGTATACGCTGCTGATGGGCGGCGCATCAAATTCGATCAATATGAGCTTGTATCCGAAATTGCCATACGACACGCTGCGCGACTTCGCGCCCGTCATCTTGTGCGTCAAAGGCGCGAACGTCCTGTCAGTCCATCCTTCGCTGCCGGCCAAAAACGTGCGCGAATTGATTGCGCTTGCAAAGTCGCGGCCCGGCAAATTGAACTACGCATCGTCGGGACTCGGCAGTTCCAATCAAATGGCGGGCGAGCTCTTTAAACTCATGGCCGGCGTCAACATCGTGCATGTACCTTATAAGGGCAACTCGCCCGCGCTCACGGACACTATCGGCGGCCAGGTCGACATGATATTCAGCGGCGTGCCGTCGCTCCTGCCGCACATCCAGTCCGGTCGTGTGCGTGCAATCGCCATCGGCAGTCTCAAGCGTTTCCCGGCGCTGCCCGAAGTACCGACTATCGACGAATCCGGACTTAAAGGCTACGAAGCGACGACCTGGTTTGGATTGATGGCGCCTGCCAAAGTGCCAAAAGAAATCGTTGCACGGCTCAATGCTGAAGTCGGCAAGATACTGGCGAGCGCCGATGTGCGGGACCGCTTTATCACGGAAGGCATAGAACCGATCGGCGGCACCAGCGAGCAATTCGGCGCGTTCATTCGCGATGAGATCACCAAATATGCGAAGGTGGTGAAAGCCGCCAATCTGAAGGGCGAATGAGTGTCGGCGCCATGACGCCGCAACGCGATTTCGCACGACTGTTGAAGCCGCGGGCAATCGCTGTGGTCGGCGCTTCGGCTGACATCAGTCGCATCGGCGGACAGCCGATTCCAGTACTCATTGAAAGCGGATTCAGCGGCGGGATTTATCCCGTGAATCCGAAATATCCAAAGATCGGCGATCTGCGCTGTTACGCGAGTGTTGCCGAGGTACCGCAACCGTGCGATCTCGCGCTGATTGCAGTTGCTGCTCCGCTTGTGCCCGACGTCATCACTCAATGCGGCAAGGCTGCCATTCCTTTCGCGATCGTCTTCAGCGCGGGCTTCCGTGAAGTGGGCGCGGCGGGCGCTGCCCTCGAAGCGAAGTTGAAAGCCGCCGCAGCTGCGAGCGGCGTACGTGTCATCGGGCCAAACTGCATTGGCACTATGAATCTCGTTGACCGGGTGTTATGCGGTTTCGGCGTCGGCTTTCGCAATCCCCATCTGCGCCAGGGGCCGGTGGCGTTCGTCTCGCAAAGCGGCGGTTTCGCATACAGTGCCGTTGCGCTCGCCGACTATGAGGGCATGGGGTTCAATTACATCGTCTCGGCCGGCAACGAAGCGGACGTAACGACACTCGAGCTTGCCGCCGACTTCCTCGCCCGCGACGAAGTGCGTGTCCTGGTGTTGTATCTCGAAGGCGTCAACGACGGCGCACAATTACGCGGGCTTGGCGCGGCTGCGTTAAAGCTCGGCAAGCCGATACTCACGTGGAAAGCGGGCAACAGCGCAATCGGCCGCGCAGCAGCAGAATCACATACGGCCAGCATGACTGCCGGTTACGAGCTGTATCGCACCGCTTTTCGAGAGGGCGGTTTTATCGAAGTCCACGATGTGCATGAAGTGGTCGATATATCGCGCGCTTTTATGAGCGGAAGACTCCCGCGTGGACCGCGTGTCGCGATCATTTCGACGTCAGGCGGATCCGGCGTGCTGATGGCTGATGAATGCGACCGCCACGGACTCGTGCTGCCTGCGCTGAATCCGCAAACCGTTGCATCGATCAGCGAGCATGCACCCAAGAATTCGTCGCTCAATAACCCGATCGATCTGACAGCACAGATCGGCGGCGACAACGCGCGTTTCAACCGCATCTTCGACATCGTTATGCACGATCCGAATGTCGATCAAATTATCGTCCGTTATGGAACCGTGCGCGGCGCGGCGGGCGAAGCATGGGCGACGGAGCTCGCGACGATCATGCAGACAACCGACAAGCCCGTCATTGTCTCACTCGGCCGCGCACCGGACACTGCAGGCGCCTCGCTCGACGTGTTCGACCACCATCACATACCCTGGATGCTGACTCCCACTCGCACCGCGGTCGCCGCCGGCGCCCTTGCGCAATTTGCGCAGAAGCAGCGTGCGCATCTCGCCGCACAGGCGCGCGGAGTACAGCGCCTCACGCCGTGCGTCGAGCTTCCACTGCCACACGATATGCCGCGTCTGACCGAGCATGCATCGAAAGCATGCCTCGCTGCGTATGGAATCGGCATTGCCCGCGAAATCGTTTTGGCAGCCGATGCGATTGCTGCGCTTGTAGCGTCACCGCTCAACTTTCCGCTCGCAGTGAAAGTCGACTCGAGCGACATACCGCATAAGACAGAAGCCGGCGGCGTGCGGCTCAACGTCAATAGTCTTGACGAGTTGAAGCGAGCGGCCTCAGAAGTGATCGCCAATGCGCTTCGTTACAAAGCGGATGCGTCCATCAACGGCGTGCTCGTCAGCGAAATGGCAACCGGCACTGAAGTCATCATTGGCGTCGTCAACGATAAGTTCTTCGGGCCCGTCGTCATGTTTGGCCTGGGTGGAGTGTTCACGGAGCTGCTTAAAGATGTTACCTATCGTTTCGCACCATTCGACGCCATTACGGCGCGCGAAATGATCGCGGAAATCAAGGCGGCACCGCTGCTCACCGGATACCGTGGCAGCACGCCGCTGGCCGTCGATGCGCTGGCGGACACGTTGTCGCGTCTCTCGCTGCTTGCAGCCGACCACGCGGATCGCATTGCTGAAATCGATGTGAACCCGCTGTTCGTGAGTGCGGCTGGCGTCGTTGCGGCGGATGCACTGGTCGTGCTTAAACATTGAATCGCGAAAACACAACGACCGCCGCTGAGCAGCGGATAATCGAAGCCTCGACTCAGGGTGCCATTATGAAAAAATCGTTATTGCGCGCAGCGCTGGTGCTCGCGTCCTTGCTGGTTTCGAGCATCGGCTATAGCCAGCCTCTCACACCGCAGCAACAGCAGATGCGCGAGATCTACCAGGAGTTGGTGGAGATAAACACCACGGATTCCGCCGGCGACACTACCCGCGCTGCGCGCGCAATGGCTGCGAGGCTCAAGGCCGGCGGCTATTCTGACGCAGACATGCAGGTTATCGTGCCGCCTGACGGGCCGAAGAAAGGCAACCTGGTCGCACGTCTCAAAGGAAGCGGCGGGAAAAAGCCGCTGCTGCTGCTTGCCCACCTCGACGTGGTCGAAGCGAAACGCGAGGACTGGGAGCGCGACCCGTTCAAGCTTGTCGAGGAAAACGGGTTCTTCCACGCACGCGGCGCCTCCGACGACAAAGCGATGGCGGCCGCCTTCGTGGCAAATATGGTACGCATGAAACGCGAGGGCTTCGTGGCGAATCGCGACATCATCCTCGCGCTAACTGCTGACGAAGAAATCATTCCCTCCAAGTTCAGCGGCGTCGAATATCTGCTCAAAAATCACCGCAATCTGATCGACGCGGCGCTCGCGCTGAATGAAGGCGGATCAGGCCTTCTCGACAATAACGGCAAGCCGCTCTTGTTCGGTATCCAAGCTGGAGAGAAGGTGTTCCAGACCTTCCGGCTCGAAGTGACCAACACCGGCGGGCACAGCGCACGCCCATCTAAAGACAATGCTATTTATCATCTTGCCGACGGTATTTCGAAGCTGGCCAAGTTCGATTTTCCCTTCAAGGTAAACGAAGTAACCCGGTCCTATATGGAGCGCACCGCCGCGCTTGAAACGGGCCAGCTTGCAGCGGACAAAAAAGCGATCTTGCAGCAGCCGCCGGATGCGCAGGCGCTCGCGCGTATCAACGACATCCCGGCGCTCAATGCGATGGTGCGCACAACGTGCGTCGCGACAATGCTCGACGCCGGGCACGCGACGAACGCGCTGCCGCAGCGGGCGCGGGCAGTGGTTAATTGCCGTATTCTGCCGAACGAGACCGTCGACGAGATCGAGGCGACATTAGTACGAGTGTTCGCTAATGACAAGATACGCATCACTCGTGACGGTGTTGCAGTTCCGTCACCCGCACCACCGCTGTCGCCCGAGATTATGCGACCGGTTGAAGAAGTCACGGCCCAAATGTGGCCCGGCACGCCGGTGGTGCCGACGATGTTGGTCGCGGCAACGGATGGACGCTTTCTCAACAACGCCGGCATTCCGACTTATGGCATCACCGGGCAGTTTCACGATATAGCGGGCAGCAACGCGCACGGTCTGAACGAGCGCATTCGCGTAAAGTCGTTGTACGATGCGCATGAATTTTTGTACCGCCTGGTGAAGGCGCTCGGTTCTTAATAATTCATACGATTCGCGCTATGTTCGATCAAGTTGATTTTTCCACGCTGGAGCTGCCTGCCACCGCCAGGCAACTGCAAGGTGAAGTGCGGGAGTTCCTGCGTGCCGACTTCGCGCAGACGGGATATCGGCCGCACCTCGGACATACGGAATTCAACGCCGACTTCTCGCGGCGCGTCGCTGAACGCGGGTGGATCGGCATGACATGGCCGAAGCGTTATGGCGGGCGCGAGCGCTCTTATCTCGAGCGCTTCATCGTCACCGAGGAAATGCTCGCGGTTGCAGCACCGTGCGCGGCACATTGGTTTGGCGACCGCCAGAGCGGACCGAGCCTGCTGCGCTACGGCAGTGAGCAGCAGAAACAGCGCTTTCTGCCGGCGATTGCGCGCGGCGAATATTATTTCGTGCTGGGCATGAGCGAGCCCAATTCCGGATCCGATCTCGCCTCGGTTAAAACACGCGCCGAGCGTGTCGCCAACGGATGGCGTGTGACGGGACAAAAAGTCTGGACGAGCTGGGCGCACAAGGCACATGCATTTTTCGTGCTGTGCCGCACGGCGCCCGACACCGGCAACCGGCACGAAGGACTATCGCAGCTCATCGTCGAGCTCAATGCGCCCGGTGTTACCGTACGGCCGATCCGCTTTATGAATGGCCATCACCATTTCAATGAAGTCTTCTTGGACAATGTATTCGTGCCCGACGATATGGTGGTTGGTGAGATTGGCCAGGGCTGGCGACAGGTGACTTCGGAGCTCGCGCTCGAAAGGAGCGGGCCGGAACGCTACATGACGACCTTTCCCTTATTCACGGAGCTCATACGCCGATTGGGCACAGCGCCCGATGCGCGCGCGGCCGAAGCTGTCGGCAAACTCACGGCACGGCTATGGTCGTTGCGCCGTATGTCCCTCGCCATTGCGATGACGCTCGACCCCGGCCCGGACAGCGAGGCCGGGACACCCAAAGCGACCGTCGATCTCGCAACCGAGGCGGCACTCGTTAAAGACATGGGCACCTTTTACGAACGCGACATCATTGACGCGGCGCGCATGCTTGCCGATAGTGAACCGACGCCTGAGGCTGCCGACACCTTTGAACGCTATCTCGCGGAAACGATCGTGTGCGCGCCGGTGGCCACCATACGCGGCGGCACTACGCAGGTATTACGCAGCCTCATCGCACGCAAACTTCTGGGGCCGCTCAAATGAAGGATGCGAGTGACGTCCGCACGATGCTCGTCGATTCGGCAACGCGATTGTTTGCCGACCATGTCGACAGCAAAATGCTCGACGCCGCCAAGCGCGACGGCTGGTCGCCCGCGTTGTGGCAGATTGTCGAAGATGCACAGCTGGCGCTCGTTTCGGTCCCCGAAGAAGCGGGGGGCGCCGGCGGTACTCTCTCGGATCTCGCCGCGGTGCTGCGTATCGCCGGCAACGCCGCGGCACCAGTTCCGCTCGCCGAGACCGCTATCGCCGCCTGGATGCTTGCAGAAGCGGGCCTTGAGATTCCGCCAGGACCGCTTGCGTTCGGCCCCGTGCAAGGCGACAAAGTCGTCGCGCGCAAAGAAGGCGCTGAATGGAAGTTGAGCGGACGCTTAAAGCGTGTCCCTTGGGCGCGTATGGCATCGCATCTCGTCCTGCTGGTATCGTCAAAGGACGGTGACATGGTCGCCCGCGTCGATGCGCGGGTATGCGCAATCAGCGCCGGCCGCAACCTCGCATCCGAACCGCGCGACGATGTTGAGCTCGACAACGTCAGCATCACATCGAATCGAGTTGCGCCGGCGAGTGCGGCGATCAATCATGCCGCGTTGCGTTTGCGCGGCGCGCTGTCACGCGCGCTCATGATGGCCGGCGCGCTCGAAAAAGCGCTCGCGCTGGCAACGCGCTACGCGACCGAGCGCTCGCAATTCGGCCGCAAGATAGGCCAGTTCCAGGCCATTCAGCAGGAGCTGGCGCGCTTCGCTGGTGAAGTCGCCGCCGCTGTTGCCGCTGCACTATCTGCCGCCGGTGCGCTCGAACGCGGGGAAGATGCGCTGCTACCGATCGCGGCCGCGAAGATACGCACGGCGCAGGCAGCGCATGAAGGCGCGATGATTGCGCACCAGGTCCACGGGGCAATTGGTGTAACGGATGAGTACGCGCTGCATCATTCGACGCTGCGCTTGTGGTCGTGGCGTGAAGAGTTCGGAAACGAAGCCGCATGGAGCATGGAGCTCGGGCGCGTTATCGCGGCCGGAGGCGCAGACCGGCTGTGGCCGACGCTGGCGCAAGGTTGACCATGCGCATCCGGAATACGCTCGCCGCGTGTGCCCTTGTGCTGTTGACCGCGCCGGTGCACGCGCAATGGAAACCTGAACGCAATGTCGAAATCGTCGTGCCATCGGCGCCCGGTGGCAGCAACGATAAAACGGCGCGCAGCGTCGAGCGCATCATTCACGACAAGCGCCTCATGGCAGCGACGCTCACGGTAGTCAACAAGCCCGGCGGCGGCAATGCGATGACTATGAATTACCTGAATCAACATTCAGGCGATGGCCACTACGTCATGGTCGGCACGCCGACGATACTCTCTAACCACATCATCGGCGCGAGTGCGCTCAACTACACGGATTTCACGCCGATCGCGTCGCTCTTCAATGAATACATCGTGTTCGCGGTAAAAAGCGACGCACCGATGAAGAGCGGCCGCGATCTGATCGAGCGTCTTAAGAAAGATCCGAAAAGCGTCAGCATCGGTTTCGCGACGGCGCTCGGCAGCCACAACCACATTGCGGCCGGTCTACTCGCCAAAGCCATCGGCGCCGACGTGCGTGGACTGAAAGTGGTCGCCTTCAAAGGCTCCTCGGAAGCAATTGGTGCGCTGCTGGGCGGCCACATCGATCTGGTAACCACCGCGGCGGGCAATGTTGCGGACCAAGTTGAGGCCGGCAAACTGCGCATCGTCGGCGTCGCGGCAAGTCAGCGGCTGACCGGCCCTTATGCCGCCGTACCGACGTGGAAAGAACAAGGCGTCAACGTAGTGTTTGGCGGCTGGCGCAGCATCATGGGACCAAAAGGCATGAGTGCGCCGCAAACCGCATACTGGGAAAAGATCATGCAGCAAGTGGTGGCTGCGCCCGAGTGGAAAGCCGATCTCGAGCGCAATTATTTGTCTGACGATTTCGCTACCGGCGACCGCTTCAAAGCCGAGCTCAAAGAGGATTATGCAAGCATGAAATCGGTGCTTGCCGAGCTTGGCCTCGCCAAGCAGTAAATCGTCGCACACTGATCGCTCGTTGATCGTTGCGGACTCACTATTACCAAAACGAAGGAAGCTTGCTATGACCGCACCTGTAGTGCTCGTTGAGCGTCCCGCCGATGGCGTGGGACTCATTCGAATCAACCGGCCCGAAGCGCGCAATGCGCTCAATCTCGAAGTGCGCAAGTGCATCGTTCAGGCGTTGTCTGAGATGACCGACGATGCGAATACGCGCGCCATTGTGCTTACCGGGAGCACCAAGTCATTCGCCGCCGGCGCGGACATCAAGGAAATGGCGGGCGTCGGCACCATAGAGCATCTGCTGCGCGGCACGCACAAACTATGGCGCGCAATTTCGTCGTGCCCAAAACCTGTGATCGCGGCGGTGAATGGTTTCGCATTGGGCGGCGGCTGTGAGCTTGCGATGACCTGCGACATCATTATTGCGGGCGAATCTGCGCGCTTCGGCCAGCCCGAAGTAAAAATCGGCATCATTCCCGGCGGCGGCGGCACGCAGCGCCTGACGCGTGCGGTGGGTAAATACAAGGCGATGCGCTATATCCTCACCGGCGATCCGTTCACCGCGCAGGAAGCGTATGCGATGGGCTTGGTGTCAGAGCTCGCGCCGGATTCAGAAGTCGAAAAGCGCGCGATCACGATGGCGCAACAGCTCGCCGAACTGCCGCCGCTTGCACTGCTGCATGCCAAAGAAGCCGTGCAGGCCGCGCTGGAGACGCCGCTCTCGGCAGGGCTTGGATTCGAAACGAAGGCGGTGCAAATTTTATTCTCGTCGCAGGACCAGAAAGAGGGCATGGCTGCGTTCATCGAGAAACGCAAAGCGAAGTTCCAGGGTAAGTAACGGCGACGTCGCTTGAACGGGTCGCGCGCAGCGCAGCGGACTAATTTCGTTGCGATAGCCGTGCTACTGCTCGGCGCGACGGCGATCGGCACCTCCGCGTTGTTCGTCAAAGTGAGCGAGACAGGTCCCGTCGCCACTGCGTTCTGGCGCGTATTTCTGGCTTTACCGATGCTTGCGGTGTGGTCGATGCTGCAGCAGCGCGCGCGTCCAGCAGCTTACGTACGAGCTGATAAACGCCGGCTGATCGCCGCCGGACTTTTCTTCGCCGGCGATCTTGCCGTGTGGCACTGGTCGGTCGTTCTAACGTCGGTCGCCAACTCGACACTGCTTGCAAACCTTGCCCCCATCTTTGTGGCACTCGTCGCGTGGCTACTGTTCCACAAGCATTTGAGCGCGCGCTTTCTGATGGGGCTGGCCACTGCCCTCACCGGCATGACGATGCTGATCGGCAGTGACTTCCACCTGCATGGTAAGGAACTGCTGGGCGATGGGCTCGGCGTCGTAACCGCGATGTTCTATGCAGGCTATCAGCTTACCGTCACCAAATTACGCACCCGCGTTTCGACCGCCGCCATCATGGCCTGGAGCGGCGTAATTACTGCAGTTGTGCTGCTGCCGATCGCGCTGCTCTCGGGCGAGCACATGTTGCCCGCGACGGGCAACGGATGGACCAAGCTAATCGGTCTCGCGCTTATTGCGCAGGTCGCCGGTCAGAGCTTGATCGCGTATGCAATGGCGCATCTGCCCGCAACGTTCTCCTCGGTCGGACTTTTGTTTCAGCCGGTCATGGCAACGCTGTTTGCGTGGCTGCTGCTCGGTGAAGCAGTGAACGCTCTGCAGGTGGTCGGCGGTGTGGTGGTGCTCGCGGGCATAATGCTTGTGCATTACGCCGAAGCGGCCGATTCAGGACAGGACGCTGCTTGTTGAGCACGGCCGCATTCTTTATGCTTGCAGCGTTCCTGCGCACGGGAGACGAGCAATGACGATCGTATGTCGAGCCTGCATGGCATTGCTTGTCCTAATCATTGCAACCGCGGCGTCTGCACAATCATATCCCGACAAATCCGTGCGGATGGTCGTGCCGTTCGCGGCCGGCGCCGGTTCGAACGACATCATGGCGCGCCTCGTCGCACAGAAGCTTTCGGACGCGTTGGGTCAACAGTTCGTGGTGGACAACCGCCCGGGCGCATCCGGCATCATCGGTACGGACATCGTCGCCAAGGCGCCACCCGATGGATATACGGTCTTGATGATGAGCCTGACCTTCACTGTCAATCCGAGTCTCTTCAGCAAGCTGCCCTACGATACGGTGCGCGACCTGATACCCGTCACCATGGTGGCGTCGGCGCCCCTCATGCTGGTCGTGCACCCGTCAGTGCCCGCCAAGTCCGTAACTGAGTTCATCGCTTATGCGAAGGCGAACCCGGGCAAGCTCAACTTCGGTTCCGGCGGGCCCGGTACAACGCCGCATCTCGCCGGCGAAATGATCAAGACGGTGGCAGGCATCCAGGTGACGCATATCCCCTATAAGGGCGGTGCGCCCGCACTCACCGATCTCGTCGCCGGACAAATCCAGTTCATGTGCGAAAACATTCCGGGCACCCTGCCATTTGCCAAGGCGGGCAAGCTGCGAGCGCTCGCGGTCACCGATCTGAAGCGTTCGCCGCTGCTGCCCGAGTTGCAGACGCTCGACGAAGCAGGACTCAAGGGCTATCAGATCGTCGGGTGGAACGGTTTATTCGTTCCAGCGGGCACGCCGCAACCGATCGTCAACCGGTTGAATGCGGAAGTCGTGAAAGCGCTGGCCTTGCCGGACGTGAAAGACAGGCTCGCAACGCTCGGCGCAGATGCCGTAGGCGATACACCGCAGCATTTCGCGGTCTTCATCAAGGCTGAAATTCCCAAATGGGCGAAGGTCGTCAAGGATGCGGGACTAAAAATTGAGTGATACCACGCATGAGCTTGCCCGCTTCATTGTCGATTCGGGATGGCAAGAAGTTCCGGCGAACGTGCGCCATGAAGCGAAACGCGCGCTGCTGAACTGGCTGGGCTGCGCGCTAGGCGGCTGCAACGATGTAACCGTCGATACCGCGCTCGCAGCGCTGCGCGACTTTTCCGGCGCCCCGCACGGGCAACTCATCGGCCGCCGCGAGCGGCTTGATATCCTCAATGCAGCGGTCATCAACGCAATCAGCTCGAACGTCCTCGATTTCGATGACACGCATCTGAGCACCGTCATTCATCCGACGGTGCCCGTCGCTGCGGCGATCGTTGCGTTGGCGGACTACACGCCGGTCACGGGCGCACAGTTTCTGCATGCGTTCATTCTGGGCGTCGAAGCCGAATGCCGCATTGGCGTGGCAGTGACGCCGGAACATTACAACGCCGGCTGGCACATTACCGCCACGTGCGGCGTTTTCGGCGCAGCAGCCGCATGCGGAAAACTTCTGAAACTGAATGCGCAACAAATGACGTGGGCGCTCGGCATCGCCGCGACGCAGTCCTCCGGCCTTACCGAGATGCTCGGCAGCATGGCCAAGACCTATAACATGGGCCACGCCGCGCGTAATGGACTCATGGCGGCGCTTCTCGCCCGACAAGGCTTTACGAGCTCGGAGCGTGCGCTTGAAGCGCCGCGCGGATTTGCCCATGTGCTTTCGCCACGCTGCGATCTCGATTCGATTACCACGGGCCTCGGCACGACATGGGAGCTCACGCAAAACGCGTACAAGCCGTATCCGTGCGGCATTGTTGTGCATCCCATCATCGATGCGTGCCTGGAACTGCGCAATAAGCACGGCATCGTCCACGACGCAATCGCTAGCATCGATTTGCGCGTGCATCCGCTGGTCCTGACGTTGACCGGCAATCCCGCGCCGCGCAACGGTCTCGAAGCTAAGCTGTCGGTACAACACTGCGCTGCAGCCGCGTGCATCTTCGCGGCGGCCGGCGTCAAAGAGTTTAGCGACGCGTGCGTGAATGATCCCGCGACCATCGCGCTGCGCTCGCGCGTAAGGCCTGTCGTCGACAATGCGATTGGCAAAGATGCTGCGGATGTAACAGTGACGCTTAAAGATGGCACGAAGCATCATTGCTATGTTGCGCATGCTTCGGGCAGTCTCGAGCGCCCGCTCAGCGATGACGATATTGAGAGTAAATTTCGCGCGCTGGCAGAGTGGGGGTTCTCGACCTGCAACGCGTATGACGTCATCGAGCTCATCTGGTCGTTCGACAACATACGGGATGCAGCGGCGCTCGCACGCACCACCGTTCCGTCTGCATCAGCCGTCGCGCGCGGCTAATTTCTATGGGATCAGCGATCGAGTGTCGCTGTGCGCCGCGCAGCGCGCTGACTTGCATTGACGTCTGCGTGTGCTGAATTCATGTATCGTATCGCCTGCAAGCCGCTGACATCGACCTTGCGAACAGACCGGTTCGCGCTTTGCTCAAGTTCACCACCGGCCCCGAGCTGATCGCGGGCGACTATCAAGGGAGCTGACATGCCGTACGCCGATTCGAACGGAGTCAAACTTTATTATGAAGAAGCGGGTCGCGGGACGCCCATCAT
>Ga0070672_100002194_pt1 | contig 12305 bp, 11 predicted proteins | sample KBSM13metaG_FD_66151 | JGI IMG/M metagenome (GOLD analysis project Ga0070672, IMG submission 66151) | Miscanthus rhizosphere microbial communities from Kellogg Biological Station, Michigan, USA - KBS M1-3 metaG | ecosystem: Host-associated > Plants > Roots > Rhizosphere > Soil ... | reverse complement strand
GCCTCGCGCCCGAAGACCGACGAGGCGATCGCGATGTTCATCGAGGACGAGCGCGCGCTGTGGCGCATGACGCGCGATGCGAAGTCGCTGTCGGTCGAATTCCCGGTCAAGGCCGGGACGCGGACGGCGGTGTTCGAGGTGGGTGGACTGGATCGCGGGCAGATGCCCGGGTGGGATTGACCGCTCGAGCCCGCGGCATCCCGCGAAAGCGGGGAGCCAGCGGACCTTCCCAGCGTGATCGGTCGATCAGGTCGATGTCAGAGCGCGTACCCGAACTGCTGCCGGAACTGCTCGGCAAACTCGGCATAGGTGAAGCGCTGGTTCTGCGTTCCGGGATGCTCGATCTTCAGTGCGCCCATGAGCGAAGCCATGCGGCCGCAGGCCGGGAGTTCGTAATTGCGCATCAGGCCGAAGATCAATCCGGCGCGATAGGCATCGCCACAGCCCGTCGGATCGGTGATGCGGCGCTCGTGCGCAGGCGGGATCAGGTGCGTCTTTTCGCGCGTCAGGATGCGCGAGCCCTTGGGACCCTGGGTGATGACGTAGGCATTGACCTTGGAGGCGATGACGTCTTCGTTCCATCCGGTGCGTTCCTGCAGCAGGTTGGATTCGTAGTCGTTGACGACGACGTAGTCGGCCTGATCGATGAAATGCCGGAATTCTTCGCCGTTGAACAGCGGCATCGCCTGTCCGGGATCGAAGATGAAGGGAATGCCGGCGGCCTTGAACTCGGTCGCGTGCTGCAGCATCGCGTCGCGGCCGTCGGGGGCGACGATGCCGAAGGTGGCGCCCTCGACGTCTCGCACGTGGTTCTCGTGGCTGCGCATCATCGCGCCCGGATGGAACGCGGTGATCTGGTTGTCGTCGAGGTCGGTGGTGATGAACGCCTGCGCGGTGAACAGCTCCGGCAGTTCCTTGATCCGGTCCAGGCGGATGCCGTGTTCGGCGAACCACTGGCGATAGGGAGCGAAGTCCTGGCCGACGGTCGCCATGGGGATCGGGTCGTCGCCGAGCAGGCGCAGGTTGTAGGCGATGTTGCCCGCGCAGCCACCGAATTCGCGCCGCATCCGCGGCACCAGGAACGACACGTTGAGGATGTGGACCTTGTCCGGAAGGATGTGGTTCTTGAACTGGTCCTGGAACACCATGATGGTGTCGTAGGCCAGGGAGCCGCAGATCAGCGCGGACATGGCAGCCTCGTGAGCCGATCGGGACCGGCGGATGAAAGGGGTCCGGGCAGCCCCGGGGGCGCGCTAGGGTACCGATTCACCTTGCGAGCGGCCAGCCGCGACTGCGTTTTTGCAGACGCTTTCACTGGTTTCGTGGTTGCCGGGGTGGGGGGGGGTTGCTAGGCTAGCCAATCCGCTTCGAAACACCTCACCGCGCCCCCGCGCGGAGTCGGGCGCGCCCCATGGCGCGCGCCTCCAAGCCCCCATCGCACTCCTGACGGACCCCTGCCTCCGATGTTCAAGAAGTTCCGCGGCATGTTTTCCAACGACCTGGCCATCGACCTGGGCACGGCCAACACCCTGATCTACGTGCGCGGGCAGGGCATCGTGCTCAACGAGCCGTCGGTGGTCGCGGTGCGCCAGGACCGCGTCGGCACTGGTCCGCGCTCGGTCGCGGCGGTCGGCAGCGAGGCCAAGCAGATGCTCGGCCGCACGCCCGGCAACATCACCACGATCCGGCCGATGAAGGACGGCGTCATCGCCGACTTCACCTACACCGAGGAAATGCTCAAGCACTTCATCCGCAAGGTGCACAAGTCGCGCTTCCTGCGGCCGAGCCCGCGCGTGATCGTGTGCGTGCCCTGCGGCTCGACCCAGGTCGAGCAGCGCGCGATCAAGGAATCCGCGCTGGAAGCCGGCGCGCGCCAGGTGTCGCTGATCGAGGAACCGATGGCCGCGGCGATCGGCGCCGGCATGCCGGTCACCGAAGCCCGCGGCTCGATGGTCGTCGACATCGGTGGCGGCACAACCGAAGTCGCGGTGATCGCGCTCAACGGCATCGTCTATTCGCAGTCGGTGCGCATCGGCGGCGACCGCTTCGACGAGGCGATCATCGCCTACGTGCGTCGCAGCCACGGCATGCTGATCGGCGAGTCCTCCGCCGAGCGCATCAAGCTCGAGATCGGCTGCGCCTATGCGCAGGACCACGTACGCGAAGTGGAAGTCTCCGGCCGCCACCTCGCCGAAGGCGTGCCGAAGATGACCCGGATCAATTCCAACGAAGTGCTCGAGGCGCTGCGCGAACCGCTGTCGGGGATCGTCAGCGCGATCCGCCAGGCGCTGGAGCAGACCCCGCCGGAACTGTGCGCCGACGTCGCCGAGCGCGGCATCGTGCTCACCGGCGGTGGCGCGATGCTGCGCGACCTGGACCGGCTGATCAGCGAGCAGACCGGCCTGCACGTCCAGGTCGCGGACGACCCGCTGACCTGCGTCGCCCGGGGTGGCGGCCGCGCACTGGAACTGCTGGACATGCACGGCAACGAGTTCTTCGCGCCCGAGTGATGCCGGGAGACGGGAGAGCGGAGTCGTGAAGCCGGACTCGGTGTTCCCCGCCCACTCGTCCGCTTTCGTTCCTTGCCGGCAGCGCGGCGTGACGCCGCCCGCGACCGTCATGGCCTGTTTATTCCCGTCCGTCTCCTACTGACCTCCACGTGCCCGCCTACGCCGGCTCCCCCGCTCCCCGCTCCGGCGATGTCGCCGGCACCCTGCGGTTGCTGGCCTACCTTGCGCTGGCGATCACCCTGATCGTGCTCGATCATCGCGGCGGCTGGCTGGCGCAGATCCGCGAGCGCAGCCAGTTGCTGGTGCAGCCGTTGTGGTGGCTGGCGGGCGCGCCGGCGCGGCTGGGCGCGGAAGTACACGACGACGCGTCGACGCGCGCGCGTCTGGCCGACGAGAACCGTGTCCTGCGCAACGCGCTGCTTATCAGTGGCGCGCGGATGTCGCGGTTGCAGGCCGCTGCGGCGGAAAACGCACGGCTCCGCGGCCTGCTCGGCGCAGGCCGTCGCGAAGGCCTCGACGTGCAGCTCGCGCCGATCCTCGACGTCGATCTCGACCCGACCCGGCAACGGTTGCTGCTCGACGCCGGCAGCCGCGATGGCGTCGAAGTCGGACAAACCGTGATCGACGCCGGCGGCCTGGTCGGACAGATCATCGCGGTGTTGCCGACGACGGCGACGGTGCTCCTGATCACCGATCCCGACCACGCCGTCCCGGTCGTCGTCGCGCGCACCGGTGTGCGCCTGGTCGCGTACGGCAAGGGGCGCAGCGACCGGCTGGAATTGGCCAACGTTCCGCTGTCGAGCGATATCAAGGTGGGCGACCGCATCGTGACCTCGGGGCTGGGCGGACGTTTTCCCGCCGGCTTCGCCGTCGGCCAGGTGATGTCGCTGCAACCCGACGACAGTCGTGCGTTCCTTGTGGGGCAACTCAAGCCGGCTGCGCAGTTGGACCGCGGGCGCGACGTGCTGTTGCTCAAGTCCGGTAGCGCCATCCGGAGCGTCGGATCCAATGCGGTGGCGACGGAACCTGTCCGGCCAGCGGCGACTTCGCTCGGCCAGCAGATGCCTGCGACGACAAAGGCGCAATCGCAGGCGCAGGCTCCGGCATCACCGGCTGGCCAGCAGGCGACCTCCAATCTCCAACCCAGGCCTGTACCGCCGGAGCCGACGCCATGAGCCGTCCGCGCAATCAATGGCTGCTTCCGCTGAGCGTGTTCGTGGCGCTGCTGCTCGGTTTGTTGCCGTTGCCGGCAATGCTGTTGCCGTTGCGGCCATACTGGCTGGCGCTGGTCGTGGCTTACTGGGTGATCGAGGATCCCGACCGCGCCGGCCTGGGCTTCGCCTTCGCGATGGGCGTGCTGGCCGACGTCGCATTCGGCGGGCTGCTCGGCGAGCAGGCGCTACGGCTGACGGTGATGGCCTTCATCCTGCAGCGCTTCCGGGCGCAGCTGCGGTTCTTTCCGTTGTCGCAGCAGGCGCTGGCGATCGGCGGCTTGCTGATCAACGATCGCGTGGTGAGCGCGGCGGTCCATTTCGCGCTCGGCGAACCGCAACTGCCGTGGAGTTTCTGGTGGGCGCCACTGCTGGGCATGCTGCTGTGGGGCCCGTTGTTCCTGCTGCTGGACGGCTTCCGGCTCGGGCGCAGAGGCTGACATCGTGATGCGTCGTCGCCAGCTCAAGAATGCAGGTGCCGAAGCGGCGCAGTTCCGCGCACGTGCGGCGATCGGTTTCGTGCTCGTGGTGCTCGCGCTCGGCGGCTTGGCACTCTGGTACTTCAAGCTGCAGGTCATCCAGCACGCGGACTATGCGACGCGTTCGCAGGCCAACCGCATCAAGCCCCGGCCGGTGATTCCCGGTCGCGGGCTGATCCTGGACCGCAAGGGTCGCGTGCTCGCCGACAACGTGCCGGCTTACCGGCTGGACGTGACCCCGGAACAGGCCGGCGACATTCCCGGGCTGCTCAGGCGACTGTCGAAGATCATCGTGCTCGCTCCGGACGACATCGCGCACTTCAACGCCGACCGGAAAGCCACGCGCGGCTTCCGCCCGGTCACGCTGAAGCTGCGCATCAGCGACGAGGAAGCCGCGCGTTTCGCGGTCGATCGCTGGCGCTATCCCGGCGTCGACCTGGTGCCGTACCTCAGCCGCCGCTATCCGTACGGCGCGATGTTCGCGCACGTGATCGGCTACGTCGGCCGCATCGACGAGGCCGACCTGGCCAAGCTCGGCGCGACCAGCACCGCGTTCACGCATACCGGCAAGAGCGGACTCGAGCGCTATTACGAGGAAGCGCTGCGCGGCCGCATCGGCTACGAGCAGGTCGAGACCAATGTCGAAGGCCGCGCGCTGCACACCGTCGGCCGCATCCCTGCCACGCCCGGCGCCGACCTCAAGCTGTCGATCGACCTGGACCTGCAGCGCGCCGCAGTCACCGCGTTCGGCGATTTCGACGGCTCGGCGGTCGCGGTGGATCCGCGCACCGGCGAAATCCTCGCGATGGTCAGCCTTCCCAGCTTCGATCCGAACCTGTTCGTCAACGGCATCTCGCACGACGACTACCGCACCCTGATGGACAATCCGTCGCGGCCGCTGTTCAACCGCAACGTGCTCGGCGGCGGGCCCCCGGGCTCGACGATCAAGCCCTTCCTCGCGCTCGCGGCATTGGACAGCGGCATGCGCAGGCCTGAGGACAAAGTGTTCTCGACCGGCGAGTTCCACATCCCCGGACAACGCCGCGGCTACCGCGATGCGCATGGCGGCGCCGGCTGGACCGACCTGCGCAAGTCGATCGCCGAGTCGGTGAACTACTACTACTTCAAGCTCGCCTACGAGATGGGCATCGCACGCTTCGACCAGTGGGTGCGCAAGTACGGATTCGGCGAACCGACGGGCATCGACCTGCTCGGAGAAAACCCCGGCATCGTCCCGTCGCCGGAATGGAAGGCCAAGCACAGCAAGGAACCGTGGTACGTCGGTGAAACGGTCATCGCCGGCATCGGCCAGGGTTACTGGAAGGTGACATTGCTGCAGTTGGCGCGCGGTGTCGCGGCGCTGGCGGACAATGGCCGCGGCCATCGACTGCACCTGGTGAGCGCGCGGCGCGATGGCTACAACGCGGCGTGGACGCCGTTGCCGCAGCCCGCGTCGAAACACTTCAGCGACAACCCGCAGCACCTGCGCGTGGTCGCCGAAGGAATGATGCAGACGATGCTCCCCGGCGGCACCGGCGCGGCCGTCGCACGCGGCGCGCCGTACACGATCGCCGGCAAGACCGGCACCGCACAGAACACCAGCCGCAAGGGCAACGTCAGCTCCAATCCGCACTCGCTGCCGCTGTCGCTGCGCCACCAGGCGTGGTTCATCGCGTACGCGCCGGTCGACGATCCGAAGATCGCGGTGGCGGTCATGGTCGAACACGGCGGGTTCGGTGCGAGTACCGCCGGCCCGATCGCGCGCAAGATCATGGATGCGTGGCTGCTGGGCAAGATGCCCGAGCCGGAAGTGAATCCCGACGTGATCGCCGCGGGCGGGCATTCCACGGCGTTGCCAGCGAATGCGCAGGCGCCAACAACGACCGCAAACGCACCGCAGGACGGTGCGACGGCCACCGGTAAGGCGAACAACGGCAACGCGTCGGCACCGACGACGCAAGCGCAGGCCCCGGTCGCGTCGCGATGAACGCGATCCTGCGCTGGCTCTACGACATTGCCCGGCGCCTGGCGCACACGCTGGACGGGTGGCTGTGCATCGCGCTGCTCGCACTGATGGTCATCGGCCTGGCCGTGCTCTACAGCGCCGGCAACGAATCCCCGCATCTGGTCATGGCGCAGGGCTCGCGCTTCGCGCTCGGCTTCGCGGCGATGTGGGGCCTGTCGCGGGTACCGACGAACCAGTTGCGGCATTGGGCCCCGCTCATTTATGGCGTGTCGCTGGTCCCGCTGTTGATCGTGCTTGCGATCGGGCAGGGCAAGCACGGCAATCTCTGGATCAACCTCGGCGTGTTCTATTTCCAGCCCGCCGAAGTGCTCAAGCTCAGCCTGCCGATGATGGCGGCGTGGTATCTCAATCGCGAGATCCTGCCGCCGCGATTCGGCGTCGTGCTGATCGCCGGCGTCATCATTGCGGTGCCGACCGGGCTGATCCTGCTGCAGCCGGATTTCGGAACGGCGATGCTGGTCGGCATCAGTGGCGCGTTCGTGCTGTTCCTCGCCGGACTGTCCTGGTGGTGGTTCATCGCCGCGGCGGGCGGCGTCGCGGCGGTCGCACCGGTCGCGTGGTTCTGGTTGCTGCGTCCCTACCAGAAGGACCGCATCCTGACGTTCCTGGATCCGGAGTCCGATCCTCTCGGCAGCGGCTGGAACATCATCCAGTCGAAGATCGCGATCGGCTCCGGCGGCTGGACCGGCATGGGCTGGGGTCACGGGTCGCAGTCGCACCTGGACTACCTGCCCGAACACACCACCGATTTCGTGTTCGCGGTGCTGAGCGAGGAATTCGGCTGGCTCGGCGTGGCGACCGTGCTGCTGCTCTACCTGTTCGTGATCGGTCGCTGCCTGTGGATCGCCAGCGAGGCGCGCGAAGGCTTCTCGCGCCTGCTGGCCGGCAGCCTGGCGTTGTCGATGTTCGTGTACGTCATCGTCAACGGCGGCATGATCGCGGGGCTGCTGCCCGTGGTCGGAGTGCCGATGCCACTGCTCAGCTACGGCGGCACGTCGGCGGTGTCGCTGCTGGCGGGACTCGGTGTCGTCATGGCAGTGCGCGCGCACAAGCCGGTGCACGGGCATTGATTCGTCATCGATGCGAGGCTCCGGGAGGAGCGAGCGCGGATGTTGGGAACCGCGACTTCACGGACGTTGGCGAGTCTGAAGCGCCATCCGCATGCGAGTTTTTCAGCGCGCGGCGGCGCGTTTGAAATTGACGCAAGCCGGTGCTCCGGCGACGCGTTTCTGGAATCACGTGCTACCCTCGCGCCGATGAATCGACGCGCAATGTTGTTCCCGTTGACGCTCGCGCTCGCGGCGTGTGCGACGCAATCGCCCCCGCCGGCACCTGCCACCGCCGCGCCGCCTGCCACCGTTGCCCCTCCTGCGCCCTTATTGCCGCCGGTACCTCAGCCGCCGGAACGCCCGGTGGCGCCGGCGTCGGTGACGGATCCGATGTTGCCGCAGGCGCAGCGGATCGATGCCTTCGTCGACTACACGGCGAGTGCCTATGGCGTGCCGGCGCAGTCGGTCCGCGATGGCCTCGCGCGCGCCCAGTTCCTGCAGCGGACGGTCGACATCATCGCGCGGCCGGCCGAAGCGGTGCGTCCGTGGAGTGCGTATCGGCCAATCTTCCTCGACGACGCGCGCATCACAGGCGGCGTCGCGTTCTATGCGCAGAACCGCGCCGACCTCGATCGCATCGCCGCCAGCACCGGCGTGCCGGCCGAATACATCGTCGCGATCATCGGCGTGGAGACCAATTACGGAAAGAACACCGGCAGCTACCGCGTGCTCGATGCGCTGTATTCGCTGGCGTTCGGCTATCCCAAGCGCGCACCGTTCTTCGCCGGCGAGCTCGCGCAGCTGTTCGCGCTGGGCCAGGACGAACACATCGACGTCGCCTCGCTCACCGGCAGCTACGCCGGTGCGATGGGACTGGGCCAGTTCATGCCGTCGAGCTACCGGCTGTGGGGCAAGGACGGCGACGGCGACGGCAAGCGAGACCTGATCAGCGACAAGGACGATGTGTTCGCATCGATCGCGAACTACTTCGTCGTCCATGGCTGGCAGCGTGGCGGTGCGGTCGTCGCGCGTGCGACGCGCGATCCGTCGGCGGCGGATTTCGTTGCGGACAGCATCGATCCGGTGTACCCGCTGCCGCTGCTCGCGCAGCGCGGCTATCGTCCGCAGGCCGGCGAACCCGTGCCGGCCGCCGGCGCCGCCGAAGGAGCCACGGTCATCACGCTCGATGGCGACGCGGGCAAGGAGTACTGGCTCGGCTATCGCAACTTCTACGTGATTACCCGCTACAACCACTCGCCGATGTACGCGATGGCGGTGCACCAGCTGGCGCAGGCGATCCGGGCAGGCAGCGGCGGCGCATGACGACGCGCCTGGCCGTTGCGTTGTTGGCGGCCGCTTCGGCGGCATCGCTCGCAGCCTGCAGCGGCGCCCCGACGAAGTCCGCCCAGGTTCCGGCCGCGCGCGTGCAATCGCCCGTGCAACCGGCGGTCACATCGCCGCGGCGCGTATCGCCGTATGCGCCGGCGCAGGAGGATCCGGCCAAGCGCGGCAACTACACGCGCGGCGGGCTCTACGCACCGGAAATCCGCGACAGCGCGCCAGACGGATTGCCGGACGTCGACCTGATCCCCGAGCCGGAAGTCAAAGCCGAACCGCGTTCGTTGTACGGCAACCGCTCGCCCTACCAGGTGCTCGGCAAGTCGTACGCCGTGCTCGACGATCCATCGACCTACGACGAAGTCGGCCTGGCGTCTTACTACGGCAACAAGTTCCATGGCCGCCGCACCTCGAACCTGGAGGTGTACGACATGTACGCATTCACCGCCGCGCACAAGACGTTGCCGTTGCCCAGCTTCGCGCGCGTGACCAATCTCGCCAACGGCAGGTCGGTGGTCGTGCGCGTCAACGATCGCGGCCCGTTCCACGACGGTCGCATCATCGACTTGAGCTACGCGGCGGCGGTCAAGCTCGGCGTCGACCGCATGGGCACGGCGCGCGTCGAAGTGAAGGGGCTGGGCCCGGGCGAATCGGTCGATGCATTGGCCACGCAGCCGGCGGTATCGCATGATGTCGTGTCGAATGCGGTCGTGCCGGCTGCTGCCTCGTCGACCGCCCTCGCGATCCGGGCCAGCGCGGCCGACAGCGCGATCGACCATCTCGTTGCCGCGCTGCCGATTGCCGGCGCCAGTGCCGCCGAACACGCACCGCAGCCCGCCACGCGCATGCCGAATCCCGCCGGCGAACGGTTCGACATGCTGCAGGACGGCCGCACCATGACGGCCGATGAATTCGATCGCTGGATGCGTGCGCGGCAGTTGCATGTCGCCACCGGCACAGCGAAAACGATGTCTGCCTCGCCGCGTGTGCCGGCCGCGCCTGTGGCGACCGCACCTGCACCGGCCACGACGATTCCGGCGATGCCCACCCCGGTCGCCGCCCGCAGCAGCGAGCCGGTCGATGCGACGGCATTGACGTTCCAGGTGGCCAGTTTCGCGGCACGTGCCAATGCCGAACATGCCCTGGCGATGCTGGCCGGCGCCGGTATCGACGGCGCGCGCCTGCTCGATGCCGATGCCAATGGCCGCAGGGTCTGGCGCCTGCGCGTGGGGCCGGTCGCCGCATCTGCGGCGCCGGAACTCATCGCGCGCATCCAGGGTCTGGGCTTCGGCCAACCGCAGCGCGTGCGCGAGTAAACTCGCGCGTTTCCCGCTTTTCCCTTTCCGGTCACGGACGGCCGGCTACCGGAGTCCGTTGTTGATGAACGAAGTGTCCAAGCCGATGCGTGCCAGACGCGCCCCTCTCATCGCCGCCCGCGCCGTGCTTGCAGCGCTCTCGACCGCTGTCGTCGGCATCGCGCTGGCGCAGGCGCCCGCGTTGCCGCAACCGGCGACGGCGAAGCCGGCCGCGCTGAGCGACGCGCTGCCGATTCCACCCGCGCCTGCACCGAAGACGTCGGCCGCCTGGATCCTGATGGATTTCGCGACGGGCCAGGTGCTCGCCGGCGAGAATTACGACAAGCGCCACGAGCCGGCGAGCATCACCAAGGTGATGACGTCCTACGTGATCGCCGCGGAAATGGCCGCCGGCAAGGTCCACGCCGATGACGCGGTGATGATGAGCGAGAACGCCTGGCGCGAAGGTGGCGCCGGCACCGAAGGCAGCTACAGCGGATTTCCGGTCAACAAGACCGCGCCCCTGGTGGAAATGGAAAAGGGCATGGTGGTGCAGTCCGGCAACGATGCCGCGATCGCGCTGGCCGAACACGTTGCCGGGAGTGAGGACGCGTTCGCGTCGCTGATGAACGCCTACGCCAAGCGTATCGGCATGAACGATTCGCACTTCGTCAACCCGCACGGCCTGTCGGTCGAAGGCCACTATTCGACCGCGCACGACCTCGCACGCCTGGGCCGCGCGTTGATCCGCGATTTCCCGGTCGCCTACTCGTACAACAAGATCAAGGAGTTCACGGTCGGCCCGATCACGCAGCCCAACCGCAACCTGCTGCTGTGGCGCGATCCGTCGGTCGACGGCATCAAGACCGGCCACACCGACAATGCCGGCTACTGCCTGATGGCGTCGGCCAAGCGTGGCGACCAGCGCCTGATCAGCGTGGTGCTGGGCGACACCAGCGAAAACCAGCGCGCGGTCGACAGCCAGGCGCTGCTGAACTGGGGCTTCCGGTTCTTCGAGACGCACAAGCTTTACGACGCCGGCAAGGCGATCGCCAAGCAGAAGGTCTGGAAGGGTGCGGCCGACGTCGTCCAGCTCGGCCTCGCCGAACCGTTGCTGGTGAGCATGCCGCGCGGCAAGTACGCCCAGCTCAAACCGGCGATGGACGTACCCAAGACCCTGGTCGCGCCGATCGCCAAAGGCCAGAAGATCGGCACGGTGAAGGTGTCGCTCGACGGCAAGGTGATCGCGCAGCGTCCGCTGGTCGCATTGAACGCGGTCGACGAAGGCGGTTTCTTCAAGCGCCTGTGGGACGAATTCTGGATGTGGTGGGAATCGGTCTGACTGATTCCCATCAGCGCGAAGAAAAGGCCGGCGATTGCCGGCCTTTTCTATTGGATCGAAGCCTGGATCGGACGTTGGATCGAACGCCGTGGACGCCGCCGGCGTCAGAGGCGTACGAAGTAGGGAATCGCCATCAGCAGCGCGCCGATCAGGACGGTCGCCCACGTGTTGGAGACGAAATACGGAAAGACCATCAGCAGCAGTCCGCAGGCCAATGGCACCGGTGCGCCCTGGCGCTTGCCGTAGATGAAGAAGCCCAGCCCGATCGAGCCGAACAGCACGCCCCACAGGAGTATCGCCATGTGTGCTCCCGGCCCGCGCGCCGGTCGACGGCGGTCGGCGCATGCTAGCGCGCCGCCGGTCCTGCCCGTCGCCAGCCGGCGCGTTCACCAATGTCGCTGCGGGTCCGGGGCGTGACGCCGCATAATTGCAGGATGGAAATCAAGTCCGACAACCCCGAGCACGGCTTCCAGTTTCCCGGCGAGTTCGAGATCACCGCGATGGGTCCGGCCGGCAGTGGGCTGGAGGAACAGATCCCCGCGTTGCTGGAGGCGGCGGGCCTGGTCGTCCTGCACGAAACCGTCGCCACGCGCGAGTCCAGCGGCGGCAAGTACGTGTCGATCAAGCTCAGCTTCCGCGCCGAGTCGCGCGAGCAGTACGACGTCGCCCACGCGGTGCTCCGCGAGCACCCGGAAGTGAAGTGGACGCTCTGAGCGTTGCACTCCCGTCCCCACAGGCGGGGTCGGGAGCGCGGTGCCTCGTCCGCGATCTCGGCCGCCAGGATTACGAACCGGTCTGGCGCGCGATGCAGCGCTTCACGGATGCGCGCGACGAGACCACGGCCGACGAACTGTGGCTGGTCGAGCACGAGCCGGTGTTCACCCTCGGGCAGGCCGGCAAGCCCGAGCACGTGCTGATGCCCGGCGAGATCCCGGTCATCCACGTCGATCGCGGCGGACAGGTCACCTACCACGGCCCCGGGCAGATCGTGGCCTATCCGTTGCTGGACCTGCGCCGGCTGAAGATCGGGGTGCGCGAATACGTCGACCGCATCG
>Ga0070672_100002193_pt1 | contig 12309 bp, 9 predicted proteins | sample KBSM13metaG_FD_66151 | JGI IMG/M metagenome (GOLD analysis project Ga0070672, IMG submission 66151) | Miscanthus rhizosphere microbial communities from Kellogg Biological Station, Michigan, USA - KBS M1-3 metaG | ecosystem: Host-associated > Plants > Roots > Rhizosphere > Soil ... | reverse complement strand
GCCTTCACGCGAAGGCCGCGGATTTCCGAGAACACCCGCCGCATGGCCACCCGCAGCAAGTCCAGCCAGCGCTGGTTGAAGGAGCATTTCTCCGACCCCTTCGTGAAAAAGGCGCAGGCCGAGGGGTTGCGCTCGCGGGCGGCCTACAAGCTCGAGGAGCTGGTCGAACGCGACCGGTTGCTCAGGCCGGGGATGGTGGTGGTCGACCTCGGCGCCGCACCGGGCGGTTGGTCACAGTGGCTGCGACAGGCGATGGTCACCATGTTTCCCGCCAGCCCCGGGCGGGTCATCGCCCTCGACATCCTGGAGATGCCCGGCCTGGCCGGAGTGGAGTTCCTTCATGGCGATTTCAGGGAGGATGCCGTCTTATCAGCGTTGGAAGGGATGCTCGGCGGGCAGCCGGTCGACCTTGTCCTCTCCGACATGGCCCCCAATAAGAGCGGTATGGACGCGGTCGACCAGCCGCGCATGATGCATCTGGCGGAACTGGCGATGGACTTCGCCGATCGCCACCTGCGACCTGAAGGGACGTTCCTGATCAAGTTGTTCCAGGGCGTTGGGTTCGATGAATACGTGCGGGAACTGCGGCGGCGGTATGCCAAGGTGGTGATCCGCAAGCCGGAAGCGTCACGCAAGCGCTCGCCGGAAGTCTATGCCCTGGGGCAGGGCAAGCTGCTCCACGCCACTCCACGCAAATAGCTCCTCGCAGGTATCCAACGCAAATGAACGATCTGGCCAAGAATCTGATGCTCTGGGTAGTCGTCGCCGTCGTGCTGATGGTGGTGTTCCAGAGTTTCAGCCCGAAGTCGGCCGGCGCCGATGCGCTGACCTACGACCAGTTCGTGCACGAGGTGCAGGGCGACCGCATCTCCAAGGTGAACATCGCCGAGGATCGCACCACGATCTCGGGCGAGCGCAAGGACGGCACCAAGTTCACCACGTACTCGCCGAGCGACAAGGACCTGGTGAGCGACCTGCTCAACCATGACGTCACCACCGTGCAGACGCCGCCGTCCAGCGGCCTGTCGCTGGGCATGATCCTGATCAACGTGCTGCCCTGGCTGCTGTTCATCGGCATCTGGGTGTATTTCATGCGCCAGATGCAGCAGGGCGGCGGCAAGGGTGCGATGAGCTTCGGCCGTTCGCGCGCGAAGCTGCTCAACGAAGAACAGACCAAGGCGACCTTCGCCGACGTCGCCGGTTGCGACGAAGCGAAGGAGGAAGTCTCCGAGCTCGTCGAATTCCTGCGCGATCCGGGCCGCTTCCAGAAACTCGGCGGCAAGATCCCGCGGGGCGTGCTGATGGTCGGCCCCCCCGGCACCGGCAAGACGCTGCTGGCGAAGGCGATCGCGGGCGAAGCGAAGGTGCCGTTCTTCTCGATCTCCGGTTCGGACTTCGTCGAGATGTTCGTCGGCGTCGGCGCCAGCCGCGTGCGCGACATGTTTGAGCAGGCGAAGAAACACGCGCCGTGCATCATCTTCATCGACGAGATCGACGCGGTCGGCCGCCATCGCGGCGCGGGCCTGGGCGGTGGACACGACGAACGCGAACAGACGCTCAACCAGTTGCTGGTCGAGATGGATGGTTTCGAAGGCGGCGAGGGGGTGATCGTGATCGCCGCGACCAACCGGCCCGACGTGCTCGATCCGGCGCTGCTGCGTCCGGGCCGCTTCGACCGCCAGGTCGTGGTCGGGCTGCCGGACGTCAAGGGCCGCGAACAGATCCTCAAGGTGCACATGCGCCGCGTTCCGCTGGCCGACGACGTCGAGCCGATGGTGGTCGCGCGCGGGACGCCTGGCTTCAGTGGTGCGGACCTCGCGAACCTCGTCAACGAAGCTGCGCTATTCGCCGCGCGCGAAAACGGCAAGGAAGTGCGCATGGAGCACTTCGACCGTGCGCGCGACAAGATCCTGATGGGCACCGAGCGCCGCTCGATGGCGATGAGCGAGCAGGAAAAGACGCTGACCGCCTACCACGAGGCTGGCCACGCGATCGTCGGTCGCCTGATGCCGGAGCACGATCCGGTCTACAAGGTGACGATCATTCCCCGCGGCCGCGCGCTCGGCGTGACCATGTACCTGCCCGAGGGCGACAAGTACAGCTACAACCGCACCGCGATCGAGTCGCAGCTGTGCTCGCTTTACGGCGGTCGCGTCGCCGAGGAACTGATCTTCGGCAACGACAAGGTCACCACCGGCGCTTCGAACGACATCGAGCGCGCGACGAAGATGGCCCGCAACATGGTCACCAAGTGGGGTTTGTCCGAACTCGGTCCGATCACCTATGGCGAGGAAGAGGACGAAGTGTTCCTCGGTCGCTCGGTCACGCAGCACAAGAACGTGTCGGACGAGACCGCCCGGCGAATCGACGAGGTCGTGCGTGGCATCCTCGATCGCGCCTACGAGCGTACCCGCGAGATGCTCACCGAGAACCTCGACAAACTCCACACGATGGCCAAGCTGCTGCTGCAGTACGAAACCATCGACGCGCCGCAGATCGAAGCGGTCATGACCAATCGCGAACCGCCACCGCCCAGCAGCTGGTCCAAGGGCGGCCCGGTGCGCGAGGAGCCCAAGCCGTTCACGATCGGCGGACCTGCGCCGCAGACCTGATTCCGCGGCCGCTCACCTCCGCCAGCCGCGTTATCCCGAAAGCCCTCGCCACTTGGCGAGGGCTTTTTGTTTTGTCCGTCAACGGTTTGCGCCAAGTGTAGGATTCGTCGATGGCGACCGCTTTGACGGCGGCATGGGAGCCAGGATGCGCGACTGGGCGGAGTCACTGAAACGGTTCGTCGAGGAAGTCCGACGCCGGCGCGTGGTCCGCGTCGCCGTGGTGTTCCTGGTGGTGGGCTGGATCGTGATCCAGGTGGCCGGCGCGACGTTCGGCCCACTCGGGTTGCCGGACTGGTCGCTGACACTGGTGATCATGCTGGTGGCCCTGAGCTTCGTACTCGCCTGCGCGTTGGCCTGGACCTACGACCTGACAACGCGCGGGATCGAGCGCACCGCTCCTGCATTGCCCGTGGCCGCAGCCCCGGCTGCACCCGACGCCTCGGTTGCAATCCTGCCGTTCACGGACCTCAGCGAAGCGCACGACCAGGACTATTTCTGCGACGGCCTGGCCGAAGAGATCCTCAATGCGCTGGCATCGATCAGCGGGATGCGCGTTGCGTCGCGGACATCGTCCTTTCGTTTCCGCGACGGCAGCGCCGACGCGCGCGAGATCGGCCGCGCACTCAACGTCGCTGCGATCATGGAAGGCAGCGTGCGCAAGGCCGGCGAGCAGGTGCGCGTCACCGCGCAGCTGATCGACGCGACCAATGGCTACCACCTCTGGTCGAAAAATTTCGACCGCAGGCTCGAGGACATCTTCGCGATCCAGGAGGAGATCGCGCGCAGCGTCGCGCGCGCGCTGCGTGTGTCGCTCAAGGCGCCGGAGGTGCTGGACATCGGGCGCAATGCGCCGAGCGACGTGCGCGCGTACGAGTTCTACCTGCGCGGCCGGCAAATGCAGGTCCTCAAGAGCACGGTGACCTGGCACAGCGCCCCGGAAATGTTCCGGCGCGCGATCGCACTGGATCCCAGCTATGCGCAGGCGCACGCGGGGCTCGCCGATTCATTGGTCGGATTGCTGCTGTGGCGGCTGGTGCGGCCGGAGGACGTGCTCGACGAGGCGCTCGCCGCGGGCAAGCGTGCCCTCGAACTCGCGCCGGAACTGGCCGAGGCGCATGTCGCGCGCGCGAACACGCTCTCGCTGGCGGGCGACATGGATCGCGCGACCGCCGAGTTCGAGCGTGCGATCGAACTCAACGGCGAACTGTACGAAGCGCATTACTACTTTGCACGGCATTGCCATGCCCGCGGGCAGCATGCGCGTGCGCTGGAGGAATTCGAAGCCGCGCACCGCGCACGGCCGGATGAATTCCAGGCGCTGACACTGGCCACGGGTAGCGCCGAAGCGCTGGGCGATCACGCGCGCGCTTACGATATCGCCGCTCGCGCGCTGAAACTTGCCCTGGCCGAGGCCGAGGCCGATCCCGAAAACGGCCGCGCGTTCTATCTGGCGGCTGGATTGCAGGTTCGACTTGGCGACAAGGAAGGCGGCCGACGCAACGTCGAAGCGGCATTGAGGCTGCGCCCGGACGACTTCGGCACGTTGTACAACGCCGCCTGCTTCTATGCGCAGGCGGGCGAGTCGGAGCACGCGCTGGACCTGCTGGATCGCGCGATCGCAACGGGACACGGTTTCCGGAACTGGGTCGAGAACGACAGCGACCTGGATCCGATTCGCGCGTCCTCGCGCTTCAACGAGATCCTTGCTCGGATGGAACGCATGCCGGCGTCCGGCTGAACTTCGGCTTTTTTTGTCGCCTTCGCATCGGGGTGATCCCCTGCGATGCGCTTGCCCCAGCAACGGAGCTTCACCGATGTTCGATCTCTCCCCGCAACTGGACTGCGCCGGCCGCATCCTTACGCTGGATCGCCCCCGCATCGTCGGCATCGTCAACGTCACGCCCGATTCGTTTTCCGACGGGGGCGAACACGCGACTCTCGACGCAGCCGTCGCCCACGGCCGGCGCCTGGCCGAAGAAGGTGCCGATGCGCTGGATGTCGGCGGCGAGTCCACGCGTCCGGGTGCAATGGACGTTTCGCCGGAGGAAGAGTTGCGACGCGTCATCCCGGTCATCGAGCGATTGGCACGGGAGACATTGCTGCCGATCAGCATCGACACCTCCAAGCCCGAAGTGATGCGCGCCGCGGTGGCCGCGGGCGCCGGCATGATCAACGACGTGTTCGCGCTGCGCCGCGATGGCGCGCTGGCCGCGGCGGGCGCGCTGGGTGTTCCGGTAGTGCTGATGCACATGCTTGGCGAGCCGCGCTCGATGCAGGATGCGCCGCAATACGACGACGTCGTCGCCGAGGTGCACCGCTTCCTCGCCGAACGCATCTTCGCTGCGGAAATGGCGGGCATCCCCAAGAAGCAGATCGTCGTCGATCCCGGTTTCGGCTTCGGCAAGACTTCCGCGCACAACCTCCTGCTGCTAGCCCAGTTGGAACGATTCACCGAGCTCGGCGTGCCGGTGCTCGCGGGCCTGTCGCGCAAGAAGACCATCGGTGAACTCACCGGCCGCACGGACCCGCACGAGCGCGTCCATGGCTCACTCGCCGCCGCCCTCATCGCCGCACAACGCGGAGCGAAGCTGTTGCGCGTGCATGACGTCGCCGCCACCCTCGATGCGCTGAAAGTCTGGAATGCCATCGAAAATCAGCCGATGCCGAGGCAAAGAACGACGGCGCCATCGATCCGATGGCCGGACGACGACTGACGCTGTTATCCGTAGCGCGAGTGCTTCGCCTGCCGGGGCTGGAAACTCACCCGATCGACAGGTCCGTCGGCGTCCACAGCTGGCTCCAGCGCTCGCGCTTCGCGTCTGCGGCAAGCAATCGCGGCGACACGATCGTCTCGTCGACGAATTGGTCGTGCGCATCGAACGCGTTGCGATTCGCCGCGCCGATCATGCGCCCGTCATTGGCGCGGGCGACGACCGCCACCAGCACACCGCAATTGCGGCACAGCAGGAATTCGGCCTGGTCCGACCCCTGGCGAAAGCGCTGCAACATCGCACCGTCGCCGCGGATGTCCAGATGCCCTTGGGGGTCGGAAACCCACGCCGCGCGATGCCGGGTGCAGAAGTCGCAATCGCAGGCGCGGGGTGACAGCGACTGCACGGGCACGCGGCTGGCGAACTCCCAACGCAACGCGCCGCAAAAGCAGCCGCCGTGATGTACGCACGACCCATCGGTGGAGGTGTTCGGTGCGGCCATCTTCCAGCCCCGCCGGGGGGACGGCTCCAGACTAACCCGGGCCCGCATCACCGCGAAGCCGGGAACGAAGGCGCTTCGCATTGCCGGGTTCGATCGCTCACTATGTACGCTCCGCCGCCGTTCGACAGAGGGTCGCATGCAGACATGGCTCCGCCGCAAGGACATCGACCGGGTCGCCATCCATGAGGAAGGGCGACGCCTGGTGCCGACCCTGAGCTGGCCGCACCTGGTGGCCCTGGGGATCGGTGCGATCGTGGGCACCGGCATCTACACGCTGATCGGCGTCGGCGCCAACCTCGCCGGTCCGGCCGTCCTGTTGTCGTTCCTGGTCGCGGGCGTGGTCTGCGCCTGCGCGGCGCTCGCCTACGCCGAGATGGCGACGATGATGCCGGCCGCCGGCAGCGCCTATACCTACAGCTACATCGTGCTGGGCGAGACGATCGCCTGGGTCGTCGGCTGGAGTTTGATCCTCGAATATTCGCTGGTGGTCAGCGCTGTGGCGGTCGGCTGGTCCGGTTACGCCGTGGGCTTCCTCAAGGGCCTGGGCGTCGACCTTCCGTTGTGGTTGACGGTGGGCCCGCATGCCGGCGGAGTGATCAACCTGCCGGCGGTTGCGATCGTGTTCGTGGTGGCGGGGATGTTGATGGCGGGGACGCGCGAAAGCGCGACGTTGAACGCGGTCCTGGTCGTGCTGAAGATCATTGCGCTGGCGATGTTCGTCGCGATCGCGCTGCCGCATTTCGACGCCGCCAACACCCATCCGTTCATGCCGTTCGGGTTCGCCAAGTCGATGGGCGGCGATGGCGTCGAGCGCGGGGTGATGGCCGCGGCGGCGATCATCTTCTTCGCCTTCTATGGATTCGATGCGATTTCCACCGCCGCGGAGGAAACCAAGAATCCGGCGCGCGACCTGTCCATCGGCATCGTCGGTTCCATGGTCGGCTGCACCTTGATCTACATGCTCGTGGCCCTGGCCGCCGTCGGCGCGATGAAATACACGGTGTTCGGCAGCAGCCCGGAGCCGCTGGCGCTGATCCTGCGCGAGCTCGGGCAGGGCAAGGCCGCAACCTTGATCGCGGCCGCGGCGGTCGTCGCGTTGCCGACGGTTTTGCTGGCATTCCTATATGGGCAAAGCCGCATCTTCTTCGTCATGTCGCGTGACGGTCTGCTGCCGCGCGGGCTGTCCAAGGTCAGTCCGCGTACCGGCACGCCCATCGCCACGACGCTGTTCACCGCCGTCCTTGTGGCCGCGCTTGCCGGCGTGGCGCGACTGGACGAAATCGCCGCGCTGGCGAACGCGGGAACGCTCGCTGCGTTCATCGCGGTAGCGGTGTGCCTGCTCGTGCTGCGCAAGCGCGATCCGTCACGCCTGCGCGTATTCCGCGCACCCATGGCATGGGTGGTGGGCCCGATCGCGATCTTCGGGTGCCTGTATCTGTTCTGGAGCCTGCCACACCGCACGCAACTCTGGTTCCTTACCTGGAATGCGCTCGGTATCGTGGCCTATCTCGTCTACGGACGTCGCACCAGCCTGTTGGCACGCGGACAGGAAGCGTGATCCGGCCATACGTCCGGCGTCGTTGACGCGTCCTGCGATGACTGCGGATCGCCGGCCGCTCGCGATCGCGTTGATGGGCCCGACCGCCTCGGGCAAATCCGCGCTGGCGCTGGAATGGGCGCAACGGCTGGATGGAGAAATCGTCAGCGTCGACTCGGCGCTGGTGTACCGCGGGCTGGATATCGGTGCGGCGAAGCCGACACGGGACGAATTCGCACGCGTGCCGCACCACCTGATCGACCTGCGCGAGCCGTGGCAGCCGTATTCGGCGGCCGAATTCGCCAGCGACGCGCGCAGTGCAATCGACGGCATCCTGTCGCGCGGCCGGTTGCCGATCCTGGCCGGCGGCACCGGACTGTATTTCCGCGCATTGCTGCAGGGGCTCTCGTCGATGCCCGAAGCGGATGCCGCGACCCGGGCCCGGCTCACGGAAGAAGCGCAAATACGCGGCTGGGAGGCGCTGCATGCGGAACTTGCTTCGATCGATCCGCAGGCCGCGGCGCGCATCCACGCGACCGACGCGCAACGCATACAGCGCGCGCTGGAAGTCTGGCGTGTCAGTGGTCGGCCGATCAGCGAGTGGCAGCGTCGATCCTCTTCATCGCGGTTGCCGTTGCGCGTGCTCAAGCTGGTGCTGTCGCCTGCGGACCGCAGGCTGCTGCACGCACGCATCGAGCAGCGCTTCGACTCGATGTTGCAGGCCGGCTTCCTGGATGAAGTGCGTCGCCTGCGAGAGCTGCCCGAGCTGCGGGCCCATCCGGCGCCGCTCGACTTGCCGGCATTGCGCGCTGTCGGCTATCGGCAGGCCTGGGAGCACCTGGACGGCACTGCCGACGCCGCGACGTTCCGCGACCGCGCGATCTTTGCCACCCGGCAGCTGGCCAAGCGGCAGCTGACCTGGTTGCGGGGGGAGGTCGATGCGCGGTGGTTCGATCCCGCAACCCGGCGGGAGGAACTGGAGCGGGCGCTGGGGATGTTCCTCGGACGGGATTGAGATGGGGGCTCGGCTTTACAAGCGGGTTATCCGACGCGCGGCGGCGCGTTGGGGCGAGTGAGGGGCGTGGCGAAGATCGCGGCGCCCTGAACGCGACCGGGTTCGCTATTCCGCCGGCCGCGGTTGTGACACCATCGGGCCGTCGCCGCCACGGGGAGTGGGTCGGGGGACGCGGAACCAGCAGAGACTGGCCGCAACAACACCACCAAGTTGGGGAAACACCAATGTCCAAAGGCCAATCCCTCCAGGATCCATTCCTGAACGCACTGCGCCGTGAGCGCGTGCCCGTGTCGATCTACCTGGTCAACGGCATCAAGTTGCAGGGGACGATCGAATCGTTCGACCAGTTCGTGGTCCTGTTGCGCAACACCGTCAGCCAGATGGTCTACAAGCACGCCATTTCGACGGTCGTGCCGGCACGCAACGTCCGTGTCGGTCCGGGCGGCGGTTACGTACAGCCTGGTGCGGAAGGCGAAGCGGGCGAGGGTGAGGACGAGGTGGAATAACCGCCTCGGTCCCATGTCCGGCTTGAACCGGGGGTCACGCACCCCCATCCACTCCTGCACGCGCTGTTACGCGCGAAGGAGTGCCAAGACCGGATGTTCGAGCGTTCCCGCAAGGGCGAAACCGCCCTGTTGATCCAGCCCCACGCCGGCGGTCCGCCCGATGATGGCGCGCTGGAAGAATTTGCCGACCTCGCGCGTTCGGCCGGAGCCAGCGTCGCCGCGACGCTCAATGCCCGGATCGACAAGCCCAATCCCGCGACGCTGATCGGCAGCGGCAAGCTCGAGGAGGTCAAGGCCGCCTGCGACGCCACCGGCGCCGACCTGGTGCTGGTCAACCATCCGCTGTCGCCCGGCCAGGAGCGCAACCTGGAGAAGGCGCTGCAGCGGCGCGTGGTCGACCGCACCGGCCTCATCCTCGACATCTTTGCCCAGCGCGCGCGCAGCCACGAAGGCAAGCTCCAGGTCGAACTGGCGCAACTCAAACACATGGCCACGCGCCTTGTGCGCGGCTGGACTCACCTGGAGCGCCAGCGCGGCGGTTCGATCGGCCTGCGCGGTCCGGGCGAAACGCAGCTGGAAACCGACCGCCGGTTGCTGCAGAAGCGCGTCGAGCAACTGCAGAAGCGGCTGGACAAGGTCGACGTCCAACACACGCAGATGCGCCGTGCGCGCGTTCGCAGCGAATTGCCGCGGGTCGCGCTGGTGGGTTACACGAACGCCGGCAAGTCGACGCTGTTCAATGCGCTGACCGGGGCTGATGCCTACGCCGACGACCGCCTGTTCGCGACGCTGGATCCGACGGTGCGCCGGATCGCGCTGCCAAGCGGCAACGCGGTGTTGGCCGATACCGTCGGTTTCGTGCGTGACCTGCCGCACGAACTCGTTGCCGCGTTCCGCTCGACGTTGTCCGAGGCGCGCGAGGCCGACCTGCTGCTGCATGTCGTCGATGCCGCCGATCCGCTGCGCGAGGAGCGGATCGCGCAGGTCGACGCGGTATTGCGTGAGATTGGCGCCGGCGACATCACGCAGATGCTGGTGTTCAACAAGATCGACCGGATCGAGGGCGCGTTTCCGCGCCACGACCTGCCCGGCGACGGCAGCGACCGGGTGCGGGAACGCGTGTGGCTGTCGGCGCGCGACGGCGCCGGCCTGCCGCTGCTGCGCGATGCGCTCGGCCTGCGACTCGGCATGCGTCGCGTGCAGGCGCAGCTGCAGCTGCCGCCGTCGTCGGGCCGCCTGCGCGCCCAGCTGCACGAAATCGGTGCGGTGCGCGGCGAGCAGCATGACGAGCACGGATGGCGCCTGGAGCTGGACCTGGCCGAGTCCGACGCCGCGCGCATCGCCATGCACGCCTATGGCGAGCCGCTACGGGCGCTGCTCCCGGCGCGAATATCAGAAACGGTGGCGGCGAGCCCCACGTGACCCCGGCCGGTTAGAATCCCGGCGCAGCATTACCGGCGCGACGTCGTCGCGTTGAATCCCTTCACGGAGCAGGCATGGCCTGGAATATCCCCGGCGGCTCGGGCAAGGACGGCCGCAACCCGCGGCAGCGCAGTGGACCGGCCGGCCTCGTCGATCGCTTCGTCGACCCGTTGCGCGGCCTGTTCGGCGGCGGCAGCGGCGGCATCACGCGGTGGATCGGCGTGCTGCTCGCGCTATGGCTGGTCTTCAACTGCTTCGTGCTGATCACCGAGCAGCAGCGCGGCGTCGTGCTGCGCTTCGGGCAGTTCGCCCGCGTCCTGCAGCCCGGTCCGCACCTGAAGTGGCCGTGGCCGGTCGAGCACACGATCAAGGTCAACGCCACCCAGAGCCAGGCCTTCAACGACACCGTTCCGGTGCTTACGCGCGACGGCAACATGGTCAGCGTCGAGCTGAACGTCCAGTACCGCGTCAACGATCCCAAGCTGTTCCTGTTCGGCACCCGCGATGCGAAGGAAGTGCTGGAGCAGGCCGCACTGAGCACCGTGCGCGAGGCCGTCGGCCGGTCCGACCTGGACACCGTGCTCGGCGCACGCGGCGCGCTGATCGGCGCCGTCAATCGCCAGCTGCAGGCGTCGCTGGACGAATACGGCACCGGCCTGATCGTCTCCGAGCTGAACCTGCAGAACGCGCGCTTCCCTGATGAAGTGAAGGACGCCTTCGACGAGGCCCAGCGCGCCAACGCCGACAAGACCACCGCCATCAACCAGGCCAAGGCGTACGCGGCCAAGATCGTTCCCGAGGCGCGCGGCGAGGCGGCGCAACGGCGTACGTCCGCGCAAGGCTACAAGACGGCCGCGATCGCCCGTGCCACCGGCGATGCGGAGCGATTCACGCTGCTGCTCGACCAGTACAAGCTGGCGCCGGATGTCACCCGAAAGCGCCTGTGGCTGGAAACCGTGCAGCAGGTACTTAGCGAGAACCGCAAGGTGGTCGGCGGTGATGGCCGGCAACTGATCTACGTGCCGATGCCGGCTGCCACCAACGCCGACAACGCTACTGCTGCCCCCGTGCTGCCGGCCGACATCGTCGCGCCCACCGTCAATGCCACCACCGGCGACGTGCGCCCCGAACGCAGCCCCCGTCCCACTGGCCGCGAGGAGCCGTCGCGATGAAATTCCCCGCATGGATTCCGCTGGCCATCGCGCTGCTGCTGGCGCTGATGGGATCGGTCTACGTGGTCTCCGAAGGGCAGAGCGCGATCGTGCTCAACCTGGGCAAGGTCGTGCGCAGCGACGTCGGTCCCGGGCTGCACTTCAAGATCCCGTTCGTCGAAAGCGCGCGCGTCTTCGACCGTCGCCTGGAGGTCCTTGACGCCAATCCCGAGCGCTACCTGACTTCCGACAAGCAGGACATCAGCCTGGATTTCTTCGCCATCGGCCGCATCGCCGACGTGCGCGCGTTCTACCGCGCCACCGGCGGCGACGAGGAAGTCGCAGTGCAGCGCCTGGCGCCGATCATCAAGAACGCGCTCACCGGCGAGATCAATTCGCGCACGCTGCAGCAGGTGGTATCGGGCGATCGGGAGGAGGTCGTCGCACGCCAGCTCAACAGCATCAATCGCGGCGCGGGCACGCTCGGCGTGAAGATCATCGACATCCGCATCAAGCGCGTCGACCTGCCCGAAGACAGCAATGTGCTGAAGTCGGTGTACGACCAGATGCGGTCGCAGCGCCAGCAGGTCGCAAGCCAGCTGCGTGCGGAAGGCGTCGAGCAGGCACAGACGATTCGCGCCGAAGCCGACCGCCAGCAACAGGTACTGGTCGCCGAGGCCGAACGCGACGCCCAGAAACTGCGCGGTGAAGGCGACGCCCAGGCCGCGGCCATCTATGCCGCCGCGTACACCCGCGACCCGGGGTTTTACGCGTTCCATCGCAGCCTCGAGGCGTACCGTAAGTCGTTTGCCGACGGCAACGCCTTGATGGTGCTCGATCGCAACGATCCGTT
>Ga0070672_100002183_pt1 | contig 12348 bp, 18 predicted proteins | sample KBSM13metaG_FD_66151 | JGI IMG/M metagenome (GOLD analysis project Ga0070672, IMG submission 66151) | Miscanthus rhizosphere microbial communities from Kellogg Biological Station, Michigan, USA - KBS M1-3 metaG | ecosystem: Host-associated > Plants > Roots > Rhizosphere > Soil ... | reverse complement strand
CTTGCGCATCGCGGGCGGGTCGCTGCCAGTCATCCACGAAACACCGATCCGCCGAAGGGGGACGAGACATGACGTGGGACGCCGAGAGGGTGGCGGGCTTCCTGGCCCGCGAGCAGCGACGCCTGGAGCAGGACATCAAGCGGATGAAGGACCAGGTGGCCTACGATCCGGAAGGGGACAATCTCTCCGAACCGATCGCCGAGGCCGAAGGCCAGCTTGCGATCTGCACGCAGCTCAAGGGTTCGCCGGACGTGCTGGCCCGCGAGGCGCTGGCGTCGCGGATCGCGCAGCTCAAATCGTCGCCGACGGACGGACCGATGCCCCGCCACATTCCCAAGACCCGCGACGGCATGGGCGCCTACAAGCGCGGAAGGCTCCGGATGATTAAGGCCCTAGAACGCGGCTATCTCGCGGAACCGCCTGCGCCGCCAGGTTGATCGGATTCGCCCACGTCCTGCGCGTCCTGTTGGGCGCCCGCTGCGATCCTTCGTCCCCCCACAGGAATCCCCATGTCCCGCAACGCCCTCGCCCTGCTCGTTCCCCTGCTCGCCATCGGGGCCGCGCATGCGTGGCCACGCTCGACAGCCACGCCCGGCTGCTGACGCAGGTGGCGGGCACCACGCTCTGACGCGCGCCTTCCCGGTTCCGCAAGCCGGGGTCACCGGAGGTCATGATGCGCCAGCGGGTGGCCGCGAGTTGATGGTCCTTTCGAACATTCCATGGTGCCGGCACCCGCACGGCAGGAAGATTCCGGTGCCATCATTCGTGGGCGACCGGTCCAGGAACCACCCGCGATGTCGGACGCGATGATGATTCTCGCAAGCGGCGTGCTGGGGCTCTGCTCCGCGCTGGCCTTGCGGCCGTTCCGGACGTTCTGTGTCGTCGAAGGTCGTTTCAGTTCGCAACGGTGGGGCGTCTTCATGCTGCTCGCGGTCGCGGCCGGCTTTGGGGCGTGCGTCAAGATGCTGATGTCCTATTACGACTGGAGCCGCCCGCACCTGTTCGGACGGCAAACGGCGCTCGTCATCTGGTTCCTCTTCTTTGCGGTTTTCGTCCCGGTCGCCCTCCGCGACATGCTGAAGTTCATGCGGGAACATCGCTAGCCGGCCTCCTGCCGGACCTCGAAGGCGGGCGGCCCCGGCAAGATGATTGCCTGGTCCAGTTGTTAACCCGATCTTTACTCCGGTTCGGGATTCCTTCTGCTAGCTTTCGTCGGCCGGCGTCGTTCGCGCGCGGAGTGGCGGCCGAGGGGTCCGGCAATATCCCGACTACCTGACTGGAGAATGCGGATGCGCAAGTTCCCTTCATGGGCCAAGCGTGGCCTGCTGTTGCTGTCTCCCCTCCCTCTCCTGGCCGCGATGGCCGCTTCCGCCGCGGGGCCTGTCGACGGGCTCGCGCCGCAGATCCGCGAGGCGATGCAGCGCGACCTCGGCCTGTCGTCGGCGCAGTTGTCGCAGTACCTGCAGATCGAACGCCTCGCGACCTCGCAGCAGAAGGCGTTGAGCCAGGCGCAAGGACGGTACTTCGCCGGCAGCTGGATCGAGCGCAGGCCGGACGGCAACTTCCAGCTCGTCGTTGCGACCACCTCGTCGCGCGCGCAGAAGGCGCCCGCGGGCGTGGAGATCCGCAGCGCCCGCCACAGCCTGTCCGAACTCGATGCCGCCAAGGCCCAACTCGACGCCGCGCTGGCCCGCGGCGCCAGGATGCCCAAGGGCGTATACGGCTGGTACGTCGACGTGAAGAGCAACACCGTCGTGGTCACCCTGGGCAAGGGCAGGGAACAGGCCGCCATCGATTTCGTCGCCGCCAGCCGCGCCGACGCCCAGACCATCCGCTTCGTCACCGAAGCCGAGCAGCCGAGCCTGCGCAGCACCCTGAAGGGCGGGCTGGGTTACCTTCGCGATCCGGGCGACGGCTACCTGTATGCCTGCTCGATCGGGTTCAACGTCACCAAGGGCAGCACCCCGGCCTACGTCAGCGCCGGTCACTGCGGTACCGCCGGCGAACCGGTGTATTTCGAAGGCTCGGCCGGAACCGGCCCGCAGTGGAATATCGGTCCCAGGATCGGCACGTTCACCGCGTCCAAGTTCCCGCAGCCCGGCCAGACCGGCAACGACTGGTCGTATGTCACCATCCTTTCGGGGAACACGCAGACGGCCACGGTCTATGGTTGGGGCAAGGGCGATGCCACCGTCCACGGCGGCACCGCCGGCGGCGTCGGCACGGCGATCTGCCGCTCCGGCCGTACGTCGGGCTGGCAATGCGGCTCCATCGAGGCCCTGGGCCAGACCGTCAGCTACAGCAGCGGCGAAACGATCCTCAACCTGACCCGCACCACCGCCTGTTCCGAGGGCGGCGATTCAGGCGGCTCGTTCATCACCGGCCCGGGCCAGGCGCAGGGCGTGCTATCGGGCGGCAGCGGCAGCTGCAAGGGCAGGCACCAGAACAGCCGCAGCTATTTCCAGCCTCTCGGCCCGATCCTGTCGGCCTACGGCCTGACGCTGAAGACCGGTTGATCGGAGCCGGCTCCGCCAAGGGAGGCCCCGGTTCGCCGGGGCTTCCTACCACCCGAACGTCACCGTCAGGGTCCGGTTCGTGTTGAGCGAGATTTCCGCGCGGCCGATCTGCACCGCGGCCAGCGGCTTGTGCGCGTAGGGATCGGCGTCGCAGCGTATGCGGGCGACGCCGCCTCCCGGCGCGAAGTCGGAAGACCGGATCTTGTGGTGGAAGCGGCATCGCGGTTGTGCATCGGCGTGGTCGCCGGGCTCGCCGAACAGGATCGGCACCGGGCGACGCAACCGCGCCGCGTCGAAGGCGTTCGCATTGCCGATACGGGGCCCCAACGCGGCGGCGTCGCGTGGCCGCTCGTTCCATCGATCGGCGCCCGGCATCGTTTCCCGCGGCGATCCGGCGATCCCATCGCTGCCCGACACGGCGACCGCCAGTGCCAGTATCCAGCGTGCGCAAAGTCCGAGTCGTGATGCGTCCATGCTTCGAACCCGACGACGTCTCTTGGCCCGCCTGTCCGCGGGAGCACGCAACCGGTGAAACCTCCGCTTCGACGAAACGTCCTGTTTCAGCGATGCGGCGCGCCGTGCTGCGCAGCTTCGATCTTACGGCGGCTGCGCGCCGGGAACCTTCGTTTGCAGCGGTTCATTCAGTCGCGATTGCCTCCGCGACGACGACGCACCCGACGACATTGCCTGACGGACCAAGCCGCTGATCGCCCGCGTTTTTCGCCGTGCGATCATGGGCTGCCGAAGGCCCTGTCGCCCACCGAAGGCACCTCACCATGGAAATTTCCGAGCACGCGTACGTCCAGATCCGGGAACTGTGTGCCGAAGGCGATGTGCTCGTGGAGATGGAGGAGTTCGCCGACGCGTTCAAGAACTACATGGCTGCCTTGGAGCTCGTTCCCGAGCCGAGGGAATCACACGAGGCAACCACCTGGATTCTTGCCGCCCTGGGTGACCTCTACTTCCTGACCGGGAGCTATGGCCAGGCGGCCCAGGCATTTGCCGACGCGATGCATTGCCCCGGGGCGATCGGCAATCCCTTCCTTCATCTTCGTCTCGGCCAGGTTCACTTCGAACTTGGGGACGAGGCCCGTGCTGCCGACGAGCTCGCGCGCGCCTACATGGGAGCGGGCAGGCAGATTTTCGAAGAGGACGACGCGAAATACTTCGATTTTCTCAAGACCAGGATCGAGCCACCTGCGAGCGGCGTGTGGTGAAGCCTGACCACGCATTCGTCATCCGCCGCTACGTGGACAACGGCGACTTGCCGGGCCTGGTGTTCGTCCTCCGGTGAATTCCAGCCTCGTGGCGCCTCGTGGATCCAAGCAAGAGAAGGCCCGCCGTGAGGCGGGCCTTCCCGTCATCCGCGAGCCGCTGGATCGGCTCCCTCCAGCTGCATCAGTTCGCGTTGATCCACGCGAGGTAATCGGAGAGCTTCGTGTACACCTGCGTCTGGTTGGCGGTGAATACGTAGCTGATCATCCCGTTCAAGGTGGTGTCGGTGCTCGCGGTCACGAAATCGCCGGGCGTGTAGGTATAGCCCGACGTGGTCGCGAGGGTCCAGGGCGAGGTCGCCGTCGTGCGCAGCACGTTGTGGTTGGTCCCGTTGTTGCCGTAGCCAATCTGCGTGAACTGCGTGCCGATGGCGTTGGAGAACGACGAGGCGATCGTCGAACCGTAGACATTCGTGTTGAAGGCCAGGGCGGTGACGTGGATGATCGCGACGTCGTTGCTGTAGGACGTGCCCTGCGTGAAGTTCGGGTGGCGCGCGACGGACGAGACGCTGCGCAGTTCGCAGGTCGCGCAGTTCGTCACGGTGCGGTCGGCGGATCCGGCGAGGATGGTGTAGGTGCCGATGGAACCGCCCATCACGTGCGCCGGGACCAGGATGCGGGTCGGGCTGAGGATCGCGCCATAGGCCACGTGCGAGCCGGCGACGCGGACGGACACGAAGTTTCCGGTCGGTGGCATTCCGCCGAGGGCCTTGGCGGCGGGGGCCACGGCGATCAGCAGGAGGGCGGCGGAGGCAAGGCACAGGGACGACTTGATGTTGAACATGGATTCCTCGTTCGGGTAGTCGCACGTGGAGCGTGCGCGAAGGGGCCGCGGATGGATCGTGCGGTGTGGTTGCGACACTGGATGAAGCGGCGTTTTTGTAGCACCGCGAAACGACGCTTGAAGAAGTCATTCGGGTGGGCCCCCCGAAATAGTTCGGCTTGCAGGCGGCGACGGTCGGCATGCCGATTTGCCGACGAAATGCACCACCCTCTTCAGGGGGCGCGGTCGCAGGCTCGTCGGATTGCGTGCATGCGACAGCACGCGCCGAGGCGCGCGGCCACGTTGCGCGCATGCCAGAATGAGCCGACGTTTCCGGGGGAAAGCGGAGGCGTTCCCCCGTCCCTCGCTGACCGTCCATCACCATGAAATGGCTCCGCAACCTGCTGGCCGCGCCGCGAACGCCCCGCTACGGCGCGGAGTCCGACGGCGTCGACCCGATCGACTGGAAGCAGCTCGAGGACCGGCTGTTCGACCTCGCGATCCGGGAGATCGACGCGTTCGCGAAGAAGCACGCCGGCGAGTCCTTCTACGGACTCGCCTTCGACTGCGACTCGGAAAGCGGCGAGATCCTCGTCTGCCTCAATACCCGCGACGGCCAGGCCGAAGTGGCGCGCCGGTTCGAGGGCCATCCGCAGATGTATCGCGGCAAGTCCGCAACCGAGATCGCCGCCGAGCTCGAGTGGGACGTCGGTGGCTGGAAGTACCACGCCATCAACCTCGGAAGCCGCCGATGGGAAGGCGGTTGGGGTGCGGTGCAGGCGCAGGTGACGAACGCGACGAACACGTACTTGAACAGCCGCAACGCATCGGCGCATCGACGGTTGCGCGAGGATTTCATCGCGATGGCCAGCCGCGCCGTTCTCCGGCTGGCGCATGACGAAGGGGTTGTCTCGCTGCGAAAGGACCCGGCGTTTCGCGTCCTGTGCACCGACCGGGCCGAAGGCCCGGACGAAGGCTTCGCGCGGCTGGCGCGGATGGCGGAGAGCGGCGGCTGACCGTTCGGCCCGGTGATCCGCAGGCCCGGTGTCGCGTTACCCTTGTGCCCTCGACCGGCGTCGGCCGCCCGACCCGGCCGTTGGGCTGCGAGGTTCATCCATGGGCACCACGGTCGTCCTCGTGACCGGCATCGCCATCGCCGCGCTGGCCTGGCTGGCATGGATGCAGCGCCGCGGCGCGCGCTGGCCGTCGGACGCCGAATGCATCGCGATCCTGCGACAGGCGGGCGTCGACCTGACGAAGCCGCGCAAGCTCGATTTCCACCTGCACTTCGCAACGCGCGTCATCGCACTCGAAGCGGAGCGCACCGCGAGGGAGGCAGGGTTTGCGACGCGGGTCGGCGGCGGACCGGGACTTCCGGATGCGATCCTCTGCGCCAGCAGGACCCTGGTCCCGTCGGTGGGCGAGCTGCGCGCGGTGAGGAAGCAACTCGAAGCGGTGGCCCGCCGCCATGGAGGCCGGTACGAGGGCTGCCTGCCCAGGGGCGGCGATACCGCATAGCCTCCTGTTTGGCGTTACGCTTCGGTCAGGACCGCAGCGGGAAGGGACGCCGCCATGCTCAAGCTCTACGCCTTTTCGAAGGTCAACGCCGCCGCGCGCAGCCACACCCGCGACCTGCGCGTGCTGTGGGCGCTCGAGGAAATGCAGCTGCCGTTCGAAATCGTCGGCATGGACCACCCCGCGCACGATCTCAACGCGGCGTCCTACCGCCCGCTCAGCCCCTTCGAACAGATCCCTTCGATCGACGACGACGGATTGCTGCTTTCCGAATCGGCTGCGATCCTCGTTTACCTCGCGAAGAAGTCCGGCCGCCTGATGCCGCGCGACGCGGAGGGCGAGGCGCAGGTGCTGCGCTGGTGCTTCGCCGCGATGAATTCGGTCGAGCCGCCGTTGCTCAGCCTGCTCGTGCTCGACTGGACCACGAGCGAAGGGTGCGCGAAGCACCGCGCCTTCCTCGTCCACTGGGTGAACCGGATGCTCGGGAACCTGGAGCGCTGGCTCGACGGCCGCGCGTTCGTCGCGACCGGCGAATTCACCATCGCCGACATCCTCATGGCGCACGTGCTCTCGTCGGGCATCAAGGACCAGGCGCTGCTCGCGCCGTATCCGGGCGTCGCCGCCTACCGCGACCGCTGCCTCGCGCGGCCCGCGTGGAAACGGACGATGGAGGCTTACCTCGCGCGGGTCGAGGCGGCCTGACCGCCGCTTGCGCCGCGCTCCGAAGCCAACCGGTCGTTGGCAAAGGACGGTCCGTCCGCGATGATGCCCGCCTCGTTGCTGGAGTTCCCATGAGAAGGCGCATCGCATCCACACTGCTGCCCTACGGCATCCCGAAGGCGCCTCGCGCACACGGTCGGCTCGCGACACGAGCGGCAGGGAAAGGGCCGCCGCGCGAAGGCAGCGAATGACTCCCGCCGATCCCGACCGAGCCCTCGCCGCGAACCACGCCCGGCTGCCGAGGCAGCTGCTCGCCGTCGCGCTGGCCCTCGCCGTTTCGCTGCTGCTCTCCTGGCTCTGCCACGAATGGGACCGGCCGGACGCGGTGTGGTACTTCGGCCCCGCGGACCAGGAACCGCTGACCAAGAAATTCTGGCTTGGCTTCGAAGCCGCCCGCCTTCTGATCCCGGGATTCCTCGTCGGCGCCCTGAAGCTTCCGCGCCCCCTGTGGACGGGCGCCGTCGTCACCGTGGTCACGTTCCTTGCCGCCTGCGCCTTCGTCGCGTTCCACTACGGCCAGACGCCGGCTTGGGGCCCATGGCTGGCCGTACTGCTGGCGCACGGCGTCTTCGGCGCGGTAGCGGCGTGGGTGGGGCGATGGGCGGCGGGGCCGGAAGTCCCGCGCCCCTGATTTCCCGATGACCGGGCCCTCCCACGAGCAGGCAATCGACGCACTCGTCGAACGCTTCTTTGCCTTCTTCGACAACCGCGACGGCGCCGTTCCGCGGCTCGCCGACCTGGCCAGCTGCTTCGCGGACAAGGCGACGATCGCGCGCCGCAGCGGCGCCGGGACGGAGCTCTACACCTTCGGCGAGTTCGCCGCGCCGCGCATCGACCTGCTCACGCGCGGCGCGCTGCGCGACGTCCACGAATGGGAGAGCGCTGCGACGACCCATGTGTTCGACGGCATCGCGACGCGCACGTCGCGCTATGCCAAGGCGGGTCTGCTGGAGGGCAAGCCGTACGGCGGGTCGGGAACGAAGTGCTTCCTCTTCGTCGAGGTGGAAGCCGGCTGGCGCATCGCTTCGGTCGTGTGGGTGGACGACGCGGCGTAGGGATCCCGCAACACGTCACGCATCGGATCGTGCGGGCGGGACACGCACGCCCAGCGCCGCCAGGAGCGCTCGGCACCGGTCGCACAAACCGCGCGAGGCATCGATGGTGGCGATCCGGCCTTCGACGTCCTGCATGACGCATCCGGGCGTCGGGCAATGGTGCAGGCCCAGGCAGTGGCCTGTTTCGTGGACGGCGACCTTCGCGAAGCGCTCGCGCACGTGGGCTGCGTCGCGCGCGCCTTTTGCGCAGCGGAAGGACGAAACGATCGCGGCGTTGCCGGGCACGCGCGCGAGCCCCAGCACGCCCCAGTCGGCGATGTCGCCCTTCGTGGCGGAAACATCGACGCGCGTGATGCCCAGGACCATCGCGTCGGCGGAAGGAACCTGCGATCCGAGGATGTCCAGCAGGCGATCGGCCCGGTACCGGTGGCGCGGCGCGTGGAAGGCACGCGACGGCAGCGGCACGGCAGCCAGAGTGTCGACCGGAATGCCGTACACGGCCCTGACCATCCTCGCGACGGATTCGGCATCGACGCGCGCAATGCCTGTGCCGAGCGGCTGCAGGTGGATGCGGCGAAGGTTCGGGGTGGACGACGCGGCCAGGTCGCCGCGGGCGAACGACCCGGTCGCCGCCGCCGCGACGACCAGCGCCGTTGCCACCAGGAACGAGCGACGCGTCAATCGGGACGTGGACATGTCGGGGCGATGGCGAAGGCGATGCAGGGTGTCGTCATGGCAGGCATCGGCACGCCCGCAGACTTCGGATCCGTTCGCTGCCATCATGCCTCGCGGCCGGCCGGGCCGCACACGTTCCCAGGCGCGTCCATGACCGGATCGGTGTCGCTTCGTGAAGGCGAGCAATCGGGCGGTTGCCAGTGCGGCGCCGTGCGCTACGCGGTGCCGCGAGCGCCGCTGGCCCTCTACGTCTGCCATTGCACGGAATGCCGGAAGCAGTCCGCGTCGGCGTTCGGCATCTCGTTCACCGTCGCGCGCGCGTCGCTGCGGGTGTTGCAGGGCGTGCCGCGCGAATGGTCGCGGACCACCGCGTCGGGTCACGTGCTCGCCTGCGCGTTCTGCGGGGAGTGCGGCTCGCGGCTGTGGCACCGCAGCAGCGGGCATCCGCAGACGCTCAACATCAAGGGCGGCAGTCTCGACGAGCCGCTGGACCTGGGCGGCGCCGTGCACATCTGGACGGCCAGCAAGCTGCCGGGCGTGGTCGTGCCGGAAGGCGCGGTGTCGTTTCCCGGCGAACCGGACCGATAGCGCGACGCGTGGCGCCCGACGCGGCTACCGTTTCGCGGCGGCCTTGCGCCCGCGCCGGGGCCTTGCGGCCTTCGGGCTGGCGGCCGACAGGCGTGCGGCCGCCTCGCGCTTTCCGATCGTCCGCAGGCCGAACAGGACCGCGCGGTGCTCCTCGCCCGGAGCGGACTTCTTCGATTCCCAGTTGCGGATCGTCTGGCCGCTCACGCCCGCGAGCAGGCCCAGTTGCCCGAGCGACAAGCCCAGCCGTTCGCGCAGGGTGCGCAATCCCTTGGCGACAAACCGGGTCGAGCCCTGCGCTTCGCGCGTCGGTGTGGCCTTCCGGCTCGCGCGGCCGAGCGCCGCGGCTTCGCGCTGGAGCTGCGCGACGGTGCGCTTGAGCGCGGCGATCTGCCGTCGGTGGGCAGCGGACGCCTTGCGCAACGGCTCGATCTGCGTGCGCGCTTCCTTGCGCGAGAGCCGGACGATCTCTTCCTTGAGCAGCTTGGCGAGCGTGGGCATCGGCGCGATCCCTGGCTGACGGTCCGGCCATCCTAGCGCATGGATCGGAAACCACGGCGGCGTGGGCGAGCGAGGCCCAACGGGCCGGACGCGCTCTGCGAGCAGCTCGGTCGCATCAGCGGGCACGGGCGCGAGCTTGATCGCGAGGGGGATCGGGCTTCCGCGCCAGCGTCTGGTAGGCTTGGACCCAACGGGGCGGGGGGCTCACCATGCGTACGATTTCCGTATTTTCGACGGCGCTTTCGATCGGGGCCTGCCTGCTGTTCGCGACGCCTGCGCAGGCCGACCAGGTCCCGCTGACGGTCGGCGGCACGACGATCCAGTTCCCGGTCGAAGCGGGCTACGTCCGGATCAGCACGAGCGCACCGAAGGTCTTCGAGATCACGCAGGCTGCGCTTCCGCCAACGAACCGGCTGGTGGAGGTCTTCGAAACGTCCGCCGACCTGGCCCGCCAGCAGGCGGGACAGCCCCTGCGGGACCCGTTCTACCAGGTACAGGTCATCCGGGAGATCGAGGAACGGCACGTCGGCCTGGACGAATGGAAACAGGCGCTCCCGCAGCTCACCGCGGGCATGGCCAACGTGGACATGAACAAGGTGGCCAACCAGGAACTCAGCGGGGCCAACGACCGCATGACCGCGGCGGCAGGACAGCCGGTCGGAATGACCATGGGCAAGCTCGGCCAGCCGCAGATCTACCGGCAGACGCCGGCCAGCTTCGCCTTCACGATGGTGGTGCCGATCCAGGTCAATGTCGGTGGGCAGAACGTGTCGGGAACCATGGGCGTGGCGGGCGGAATGCTGGTCGCGGGCAACCGGGTGATCGACGTGAACGTCTACACCTCGAGCGCCTCCCCCGAGTCGCTGGCGGACCTGCGCGATCGCCTCGACCGCACGGTGGACCAGACGATCGCGCTCAATCCTTCCGACCGCGGCGGCTTCGACTGGTCGAAGGTCGGCCAGAAGGCGATGATCGGCGCGCTCATCGGTGCGGTGATCGGCGTGTTCGGCATGCTGTTCCGGCGCAAGGGGTGATGGACCGGATCGACCGAACAGCCGGCGCGATCGCATCGACGCCGCGATGAGCCGGCTGATGCGCTTCCCGTCCGCCACACGGCGCGATCCGGCCGTCGATCGCTGGATGGACGCGCATCCGGGCGCACTCGGCGCGCTGGCGCGGCGCTGGTTCGAAGCGATGCGCGCCTGCGGCGAGGACGTCCGCGAGCTGCTGCACGACGGGCAGCCGACCGCCTGCGTGGGCGATGCGGCATTCGGCTACGTCGATGCGTTCGCGCACCATGTCGACGTCGGCTTCTACCTCGGCGCGTGCATCGCGGACCCGGATGCGCTGCTTCAGGGTCGCGGCCGCTTCATGCGGCACGTGAAACTCGGACCCCGCCACGCGGTGGACGACGCGGCCCTCGCGAAGCTGGTCAGGGCCTCGTGCGACGACATGCGCGAACGCCTTCGCGCCGTCGACGGACCGGCGCGCCAAGGCGCAGGTGCGAACGCAGTGTCGGCGAAGACGCCGCAGCGGTCCTCGTCGCCGTCGCGCGCGAAAACGATGCGGACGTGAGGATCGGTTTCGAACCGCGAAGCCCTTGCTGGACGCGCAGTCTCAGCGCTCGTGGAGCCCGAGGAATCCGACGACCGCCTCGGTCGCCTCGCCCGGCGGCGTGAACAGCGACCGCGTCTCGGCGCCGTCGTTGACCTTCAACTCGGCGCCGCTGGCCGCGAAGCTCTGGCGGTTGCCGGGGCGGATCGAGACGATCCAGCGCGGATTGACGTACTGGATGTCGCCGTCGAGGTCGACGATCTTGAGGAAGGTGCTCATCTGCGGCTCCGGCAGGCAGGTTTGGGTCGTGCCGCGCCGGGCGTCGGCGCGGGTGCGTGGAGTCTAGACCAACTCGGCGCATCGACGGGCCTCGCACGCGCGCCATCGCTTCCGGCCGCACGCGCCGACGGCTGCGGCGCGCAGCCGCTCTGCTAGGCTGCGCTTCCAATGGCTGGAGGTGGCGCGTGATGAAGACGTCGTGCGGATGTGCGCTGGCGTGGATCGGGCTGCTCGCTTCGACCTGCGGCGCGCAGCCGGTCTACAAGTGCGTCGTCAACGGCGCCGCCACGTTCCAGCAGGAACCCTGTCCGGCGCCTGCGCCGAAGGCCGCGCACGCGGCCGCGCTGCCCGCGGACTCGCCATTGCTGGGAACTTGGCGTTCGGACCACGCGCTCACGATGGCGTGGCTGCGCCAGCACGCCCGGCTCACGCCCAAGCAGGATGCCTTGCTCGACCAGCTGAGCGGGCACATGCGCTTCACCTTCACCCGCGACCACGTGAAGACCGACATGCCCGACATCGATGTCCGCATCGACGGCAAGCCGTTTCCGATGAAGGCCTTCCAGACGAACGCCGCCTACACGGTGCTGTCGGCCGGCCCGAAGAAGGTGTCGATTTCCAGCGCCGACCCGGCCGGAGGCGGCGCCAGCGTTTCGGACTTCACGTTCGATGACCGCGACACGATGTGGCAGCGCATGGGCGGCCCGCAGATGCCCGGGCTCGATCCGCAGGCGCGCGAGTACTACCGGCGCGTCAAGTAACGCCTGCCCGCAAGCAGAGGCATCCTTCTTCGCCGGAAAACCTCGAAGCCGTCGTTCGTATCGCCCCGGAACATCCACCGGGAGGCAGGCTTCACCTGCGTTGCCGGACCAGCACCGTCACGACCCATCCTGCGACGGCGGCCGCGAGCC
>Ga0070672_100002182_pt1 | contig 12349 bp, 9 predicted proteins | sample KBSM13metaG_FD_66151 | JGI IMG/M metagenome (GOLD analysis project Ga0070672, IMG submission 66151) | Miscanthus rhizosphere microbial communities from Kellogg Biological Station, Michigan, USA - KBS M1-3 metaG | ecosystem: Host-associated > Plants > Roots > Rhizosphere > Soil ... | reverse complement strand
TCGCGCGGGCACTTCGGGCCGTACGGCGGCAGCTTCGTCGCTGAGACGCTGGTCCATGCGCTCGACGAGCTGAAGGCCTGCTACGACCAGGCACGTCGCGACCCGGCGTTCGACGCCGAGTTCCGCTCCGAGCTCGCCCATTACGTCGGCCGGCCGAGCCCGGTCTATCACGCGGCTCGGCTGTCGCGCGAGCTCGGCGGGGCGCAGATCTATCTCAAGCGCGAAGATCTCAATCACACCGGCGCGCACAAGATCAACAACACGATCGGCCAGGCGATGCTGGCACGGCGAATGAAGAAGCCGCGCGTCATCGCCGAGACCGGCGCGGGCCAGCACGGCGTCGCGACGGCGACGATCTGCGCCCGCTACGGCCTCGAGTGCATCGTGTACATGGGGAGCGAGGACGTGAAGCGGCAGGCGCCCAACGTCTATCGCATGAACCTGCTCGGCGCGACCGTTGTGCCGGTCGAGAGCGGATCGAAAACCTTGAAGGACGCACTCAACGAGGCGCTGCGCGACTGGGTGACGAACGTCGAGAACACGTTCTACATCATCGGCACGGTTGCCGGCCCGCATCCGTATCCGACCATGGTGCGCGACTTCCAGCGCGTTATCGGCGACGAGTGCCTGGTGCAGATGCCCGAGATGATCGGCCGCCAGCCGGACGCGGTGATCGCCTGCGTCGGCGGCGGCAGCAACGCGATGGGAATGTTCTATCCCTACATCGATCATCCGGCGACGCGCCTGATCGGTGTCGAGGCGGCAGGCGAAGGACTGGCGAGCGGTCGTCACGCGGCGTCGATCAGCGGCGGCAGCCCCGGCGTCCTGCACGGCAACCGCACCTACCTGCTGCAGGACGCGAACGGCCAGATCATCGAGACGCATTCGATCTCGGCCGGCCTCGACTACCCCGGCGTCGGCCCAGAGCATGCGTGGCTGCACGACATCGGCCGGGCCGAATACGTGAGCATCACCGACGATGAGGCGCTGGCCGCGTTCCATCGCCTGTGCCTCACCGAAGGGATCATCCCCGCGCTCGAGTCGAGCCACGCGGTCGCCTACGCGATGAAGCTGGCGCCGACGCTGGCGAGCGATCGCCACCTGCTGGTCAACCTCTCGGGCCGCGGCGACAAGGACATCGCTACCGTCGCCGAACTCGACTCGCGGGGTCGGCGATGAGCCGCATCGCCGCGACCTTCGCTGCCTTGCGCGAGCGGCGCGCCAAGGCCCTGATCCCGTACCTCACCTCCGGCGATCCGCATGTCGACAGCACCGCCGAGATCATGGCCGCGATGGCCGTCGCGGGCGCCGACGTGATCGAGCTCGGCGTTCCGTTCAGCGACCCGATGGCCGACGGACCGGTGATCCAGCAGGCGAGCGAGCGGGCGCTGGCGCGCGGCATCGGCCTGACGCAGGTGCTGCAGATCGTGCGCGAGTTTCGCAGCGGCAACGCGCACACGCCGATCGTTCTGATGGGCTACGCCAATCCGATCGAACGCTACGGCATCGCCCGATTTGTTGAAGACGCGCAAAGCGCGGGCGTCGACGGCGTCCTCGTCGTCGACTACCCGCCGGAAGAGTGCGTCGATTTCGCCCAGGCCCTGCGCAGCGCCGGCATCGATCCGATCTTCCTGATCGCGCCGACCACGACCAACGCCCGTATCGCCAGCGTCGCCGAGGTGGCGAGCGGATACGTTTACCATGTGGCGCTCAAGGGCGTGACCGGTGCCGGCCACTTCGACATCGACGCCGTCCAGCAGATGATCCCGAGAATCAAGCAACGCATGGACCTGCCGATCGGCGTCGGCTTCGGCATCCGCGACGCGCAGACGGCACGCGCCGTCGCCGATGTCGCCGATGGAGTCGTCATCGGCAGCGCGCTCGTGCAGCTGCTCGAGCCGACCGGGCGCGGCGAGGCGCCGCAGGTCGCGGCGCGGTTCATTGCCGGCATCCGCAGCGCGCTCGACGCATGAGATCTCGCGACCGGCGCGTTCGCCGGCACTCCGCCATGAAAGGAACGCCGCGATGAGCTGGCTCGAAAAGCTTCTGCCGCCGAAGATCCAGCCGACCGATCCGAGCGAGCGACGAGCGGTCCCCGAGGGCCTGTGGGTCAAGTGCCCCGCGTGCGAAACGGTGCTCTACAAGACCGATCTCGAGAAGAACATCAACGTCTGCCCCAAGTGCGCGCATCACCACCGGATCGACGCCCGCGCCCGGCTCGATTCGTTCCTCGACCCCGAGGGGCGCTACGAGCTCGCCCAGGAAGTGCTGCCGGTCGATGCGCTCAAGTTCAAGGACAGCAAGAAGTATCCCGAGCGGCTGAAGGACGCGCTCGAGAACACCGGCGAAACCGATGCCCTGGTGGTGATGGGCGGGGCGCTGATGAGCATCCCGGTGGTCGCGGCGTGCTTCGAGTTCGACTTCATGGGCGGCTCGATGGGGTCGGTCGTGGGCGAGCGCTTCGTTCGCGGCGTGCATACGGCGGTTGAGCAGCGAACGCCTTTCATCAGCTTCACCGCCACCGGCGGCGCGCGCATGCAGGAGGGCTTGCTGAGCCTGATGCAGATGGCCAAGACCAACGCTTCGCTGACCAAACTCGCGCAGGCCGGATTGCCGTTCATCAGCGTGCTCGCCGATCCGACCATGGGTGGCGTGTCGGCAAGCTTTGCCTTCGTCGGCGACGTCGTCATCGCCGAGCCGAAGGCGCTGATCGGCTTCGCCGGACCGCGCGTGATCGAGAACACCGTGCGCGAGAAGCTGCCCGAGGGCTTCCAGCGCGCCGAGTTCCTGCTTCAGACAGGCGCGATCGACATGATCGTCGACCGGCGCGAGCTGCGCGCCACGATCGCCCGGCAGATCGCCATGCTGCAGCGCCTGCCGTCCGACGCAGTAGCCTGAGAGTGCCTTTGAGCAGGACGCTCGTCGAGTGGCTCGCCCACTGCGAGCGGCTGCACCCGAAGACGGTCGAGCTCACGCTCGACCGGGTCGCCGCCGTGAAGGCGCGTCTCGGCATCGGGTTCGCGTGCCCGGTGATCGTCGTCGCCGGGACCAACGGCAAGGGGTCGACGTGCGCGATGCTGGAGTCGATCGCGCTCGCCGCCGGCTATCGCGTCGGCCTCTATTCGAAGCCGCACCTGGTCCACTTCGAAGAGCGTTGCCGGATCGGCGGCCGGAGCGTCGAGGGGGATGCGCTGTTGCCGCATTTCGAAGCCGTCGAGGACGCACGTGGCGACATCAGCCTCACGTACTTCGAGTTCACGCTGCTCGCGATCACCCGCTTGCTCGCGGCGTCGCCGCTCGATCTGGTGATCCTCGAGGTCGGGCTCGGCGGGCGCTTCGACGCGGTCAATGCCTTCGACGGGGACTGCGCCGTCATCACCAGCATCGACGTCGATCACGTCGAATTCCTCGGCCCCGACCGCGAGTCGATCGGGCGCGAGAAGGCCGGGATCATGCGTCGCGGCACGCCGGCGGTGGTGAGCGATCCGATGCCGCCGCAGAGCATCCTTGACGAAGCGCAGAGGATCGGCGCCGACTTGCGCCTGGCGGGACGAGACTTCCGGCATTCGGGCGATCGCCAGCAGTGGGCCTGGTCGGGCCGAGACACCCGCTTCAGCGGCCTCGGCTACCCCGCGCTGCGTGGCGCCAACCAGCTGCTCAACGCCTCGGGAGCGCTTGCCGCGTTCGAGGCGCTGCGCGAGCGGTTGCCGATCAGCGCGCAGGCGATCCGCACCGGGTTGGCGACGGTCGAGCTCGCGGGACGATTCCAGGTGATCGCCGGCCAGCCGACGCTCGTCCTCGACGTCGCCCACAACCCGCACGCCGTCGCCGCGCTTGCTCAGAACCTCGACCAGATGGGCTTCTTTCCGCGCACCCACGCGGTGTTTGGAGCGATGCGCGACAAGGACATCGGCGCGATCCTGGCGCGGATGGCGCCGCTGGTCGACGCCTGGCATTTCACCGATCTGCCGGCGGCGCGCGCCTCCAGCGCCGGCGAGCTCGCCGAGCGCTTGGTGGCCGTCGCCGGCGCGTCGCGTGGAGCGACGGTCGCGACCCACGCCAGCCCGCCGGCGGCGCTCGCCGCAGCGAGGGCCGCGGCCGACCCCGCTGATAGAATCGTTGTCTTCGGCTCGTTCTACACCGTCGGCGGCGTTCTCGAGCACGGACTGCCGCACGGAGCCGGTCGCCACACCACCTGAAGCGGGGCCGGATTTGTTCCGCGGCTCGTCATCGCCCTCGCATTTCGGCTCGAACGCGCGGCCACCATGTTCAAGCAGAAGAGCGATCCCGTCCCCGCCAAGCTCGAGCCCGCCGACGCCGTGCAGCAGGCACGAACGCGCGCTCGCCAACGCCTGATCGGCGCCATCGTCCTGGTGGCGATCGGCATCATCGGCTTTCCGCTTGTCTTCGAGACCCAGCCAAGGCCGATTCCGGTCGACATCCCGATCGAGATCCCGCGTCGCGACGCGTCGCCGCCGCTGACGATGCCGCCGACGCGGCCGAGCCCGGGTCGGGCCGCAGCGATGCCTGAAACGGCGCCGAGCGCGGTCGTCGCCACGCCGCCGGCGGCAAGCGAAGGCTTGCCGGTCGAGCGGGCCGCGTCGCGGCCCGCGGCGCGCGCTGCGACGGCGGCGGACATGCCACCGCGCATCGCCACGGCAGCGGAGCCGCCGCTGCGGCCGCCCGCGGCATCAGCCGCCGCTGCGGCCGCGACGTCGGCCTCCTTGGCAGCGTCGACGGCGCGCTTCACCGGCGACGGCGAGCGCGCGCGTGCCCTCCTCGAAGGGCGGCCGGTCGCCGCCGCGGAGGAGGCTCGCTTCGTCGTCCAGGTCGGCGCGTTCGCCGACGCCGAGGCCGCGCGGGAAACCCGCAAGCAAGTCGAAAAGCTCGGCTTCAAGACCTACACCCAGGTGGCGCAGACCGCTTCCGGGAGCCGCATCCGGGTACGCCTCGGTCCGTTCGCGACGCGCGACGAAGCAGAGGCTGCGCTCGTCAAGGTCAAGACAGCCGGCCTCGCCGCCGTGCTGCTGACGCTGTGACCCCGTGCCGTGGACACGATCCCGATCGGTTGGGTCGACGCGGTCATGCTCGGCGTCATCGTCGTCTCGGCGCTGCTCGGCGCGATTCGCGGCCTGACGCTCGAGGTGCTCTCGCTCGCCGGCTGGGTCGTCGCCTGGTTCGCCGGCCTCTGGCTCGGACCGCCGCTCGCGCCGCATCTCCCGATCGGCGACGTGGGATCGACCTTGAACGGCATCGCCGCGTTCGCATGTGCGTTCCTGCTGGTGCTGGTGTTGTGGGGCCTGGCGGCACGGATGGTCTCGGCGCTGGTCGGGCGGACGCTGCTGCGGCCCTTCGATCGCGGCCTCGGCGCCGTGTTCGGCGTGCTGCGCGGCCTGGTGGTGCTGCTCGCCATCGCCACGTTGTTCACGTTCACGCCGCTAGGCACCGCTCAGGGCTGGCGCGACTCGGTCGGCGCAGTCTGGTTGAATGCGGTGTTGCGCGAACTGGTTCCACTGGTCTCGCCCGGGCCGGACGAGCGGCCCGGACTGCGCAGCGTCTGACCGTGTCGTTTGCTCACTGACTCTCGAGGAGCTGCCATGTGTGGAATCGTCGGAGTGATTGCCAAGGGGCCCGTCAACCAGCTGATCTACGACGCGCTGCTGCTGCTCCAGCACCGCGGCCAGGACGCAGCCGGGATCGTCACGATGCAGGGAACCAAGTGCTTCATGCAGAAGTCGCGCGGCATGGTGCGCGACGTCTTTCGCACGCGCAACATGCGCGCGCTGCCCGGCAGCGTCGGCCTCGGCCAGGTGCGTTATCCGACCGCCGGCAACGCCTACAGCGAAGAGGAGGCGCAGCCGTTCTACGTCAACGCGCCATACGGCATCGTCCTGGTCCATAACGGCAACCTCACCAACGCGGCGGCGCTGAAGCAGGAGCTGTTCGACGTCGATCGGCGCCACATCAACACCGGCAGTGACAGCGAGGTGCTGATCAACGTCCTTGCGCACGAGCTCGAGGTCGCCGCGCGCGACAAGCAGCTCTCGCCGGAAGAGGTGTTCGGCGCGGTTGCCGCGGTGCACCGCCGAATCAAGGGCTCGTACGCGGTCGTCGCACTGATCGCGGGGCATGGCCTGCTCGCCTTTCGCGATCCGTTCGGTATCCGGCCGCTCGCCTTCGGCGAGGGAGTGGGTCCCGACGGCCCCGAGGTGATCGTCGCCAGCGAGTCGGTGGCGATCGTCGGCACTGGCCACGCCATGGCGCGCGACGTCGCACCCGGCGAGGCGATCTTCATCGATCTCGCAGGCACGGTCCACGCGCGCCAGTGCGCGGCGAATCCGCAGCTCTTCCCGTGCATGTTCGAGTACGTCTACCTGGCGCGGCCCGACTCGATCATGGACGGCATCTCGGTCTACCAGGCGCGCCTGAACCTGGGCGAGACGCTGGCGCAGCGCGTGATCTCGACCCTGCCGCCGTCGGAGATCGACGTCGTCATCCCGATCCCCGAGTCGAGCCGGCCGTCGGCGATGCAGCTCGCGCAGCGCATCGGCAAGCCGTATCGCGAGGGCTTCGTCAAAAACCGCTACGTCGGCCGCACCTTCATCATGCCGGGGCAGGGGGTTCGCAAGAAATCGGTGCGCCAGAAGCTGAACGCGATCGAGGTCGAGTTCAAGGGGCGCAACGTGCTGCTCGTCGACGACTCGATCGTCCGCGGCACGACCTCGCAGGAGATCGTGCAGATGGCGCGCGACGCCGGCGCGAAGAAGGTCTACCTCGCCTCGGCCGCGCCGCCGGTGCGATATCCGAACATCTACGGCATCGACATGCCGACCTCGACCGAGTTGATCGCGCACGACCGCTCGATCGAGGAGATCCGCGAGTTCATCGGCGCCGACAAGCTGATCTACCAGGACGTCGCGGCGATGAAGCGCGTCGTCGCCGCACTCAACCCGAAGCTGAACGGCTTCGATGCCTCGTGCTTCGACGGCGTCTACGTCGCCGGCGGCGGCAGCGCCGACGAGCTCGCGGCGATGGCCGCGGCGCGCAAGGGCCAGGGCGACGACGACGAATCCTCCGGCGACCGCACGACGCTGACGTTGCAAAGCGCCGCGGAGCCCGCCTGATGACCGGAGCCAAGATCCCGCGCGTCGATCTGCCGCCGGGCCTCAGGCTCGACACGCTGGCCGTGCGCGAGGGCCTGCCGGCCAGCGCCTGGGGCGAGAACTCGGAAGCGCTGTTTCTCACCAGCAGCTTCGTCCAGCCGGACGCGGCGACTGCGGCGGCGCGTTTCGCCAACGAGGAAGAGGCGTTCATCTACTCCCGGTTCACCAACCCGACTGTGACCATGATGGAGCGGCGGCTCGCCGCGCTCGAGAAGACCGAGTCGTGCATCGCGACCTCGAGTGGGATGAGCGCGATCCTGCTGCTCGGGATGGGTTTGCTCAAGGCGGGCGACCATGTCGTCTGCTCACAAAGCGTGTTCGGCTCGACCGTGATGCTGTTCGGACGCGAGTTCGCCAAGTTCGGTATCGAGACCACGTTCGTGTCGCAGACCGACGTCGGCCAGTGGCACGCGGCGATCAGGAAGAACACCCGCCTCCTCTTCGCCGAGTCGCCGACCAATCCTCTCACCGAGGTGTGCGACATCCGCGCCTTGAGCGATCTGGCGCGCGGCGCCGGCGCATGGCTCGCAGTCGACAACTGCTTCTGCACGCCAGCGCTGCAGCGGCCGGTCGAGTACGGCGCCGACTTCGTGATCCATTCCGGCACCAAGTACCTCGACGGCCAGGGCAGGGTCATCGCCGGTGCCATCTGCGGCAGCGACAGGATGATCACCGACAAGTTCGTCCCGGTGATGCGCAGCGCCGGCATGTCGCTCTCGCCGTTCAACGCCTGGGTCGTGCTGAAGGGGCTCGAGACGCTCTCCATCCGGATGCAGGCGCAGAGCACGCGCGCTCTCGCGCTGGCGCATTGGCTCGAGCGCCAGCCGGCGGTCGAGCGCGTCTACTTCCCCGGCCTCGAGTCGCATCCGCAGCACGCGCTGGCAATGGCGCAGCAGGCGGGCTGCGGCGGCGCGGTCGTCTCGTTCATCGTCAAGGGCGCTGCGGCGGGCGGCGCGGCCGCGGCGCGAAAGAGCGCTTTCCATGTCATCGACAGCACCCGCATCTGCTCGATCACGGCCAACCTCGGCGACACCAAGACCACGATCACCCATCCGGCGAGCACCTCGCACGGGCGGCTCACGGAGGAGCAGCGAGTCGCCGCCGGCATCACGCAGGCAATGATCCGGGTGGCGATGGGACTCGACGACGTGGAGGACATCCAGGCCGACCTCGCGCGCGGGCTGGCGAGCCTGTGAGCGCGCCGCACGCGCCGCCGCGAATCGCGCCCGGACAGCGCGTCCGCACCCGGATCGCGCCATCGCCGACCGGGTTCCTGCACCTCGGCACGGCCCGCACGGCGCTGTTCTCGTGGGCGTTCGCTCGCCACCACGGCGGCGACTTCGTGCTGCGCATCGAGGATACCGACGTCGCCCGCTCGAACGAGGCGTCGGCCGAGCAGATCGTGGCGTCCCTGCGCTGGCTCGGCCTCGATCACGACGAGGGCCCGATCTACCAGATGCAGCGCCTCGAGCGCTACGCCGAGGTCGTGGCCGGGATGCTTGCCGCGGGCAGTGCCTACCGCTGCTATGCGACGCCTGCCGAGCTCGAGGCGATGCGCGAGGCGCAGCGCGCGCGCGGCGAGAAGACGCTGTACGACGGCCGCTGGCGGCCCGAAGCCGGCAAGACGCTGCCGCCGGTGCCCGAGGGCGTGGCGCCGGTGATCCGCTTTCGCAACCCTCAGCGCGGCGTCGTCACGTGGGACGACATGGTCAAGGGGCCGATCACGATCGCCAACCACGAGATCGACGATCTCGTCATCGCTCGCGCGGACGGCGTTCCGACCTACAACTTCGCGGTCGCCGTCGACGACTGGGACATGGGCATCACACATGTCTTTCGCGGCGACGAGCACGTCAACAACACGCCGTGGCAGATCAACATCTTCACCGCCCTTGGCGCGCCGCTGCCGGTGTTCGCGCACGTGCCGATCATTCTCGGCAGCGACGGCCTCAAGCTCTCGAAGCGGCGCGGCGCGGTCAGCGTCACGGCGTACGAGGACGCCGGTTACCTGCCCGAGGCGATGCTCAACTACCTGGCTCGTCTCGGCTGGAGCCACGGTGACGAGGAGCTGTTCTCGCGCGAGCAGATGGTCGCCTGGTTCGATGGCGGCCATCTCTCGAAGAGTCCCGCGCAGTGGGACGCGGCCAAGCTCGACTGGGTCAACGCGCACTACCTGAAGGCGCTCGATCCCGCGGCACTGGTCGCGCTCGCGCGGTCGCAGCTGGCGCGGCGCGGGATCGCCGCCGCCGACAATGCACAGCTCGCGCGCGCCTGCGCGGTGTTCAAGGACCGGTGCAGCACCGGCGCCGAGCTCGCGGACTGGCTCGCTGCCGTCTTCGCCGACGTGACGCCGAGTGCGGCGGACTTGGCAGCGCACGTCGGCGAGGTCGTCCGCCCGGCGCTTCCGGTCCTCGCCGGCAAGCTCGCGACGGTCGATTGGAACAAGGCCGCGATCGCGACGGCGATCAAGGAAACCCTCGCCGCGACCGGACTGAAGATGCCGCAACTGGCGCCTGCGGTGCGGGTTCTCGTCTGCGGCCGCTCCCAGACGCCTTCGCTCGACGCGGTGCTCGAGGTGTTCGAGCGCGAGACGGTGCTGCGCCGCTTGCGCCCGTCGTAGCCGTCGGCGCGGCCTGACGGGCGCGCTGGCTATAATCTCGGGCTTCGGTGGCGGCAACCCGACCTGCCTGGCAGGCGAGTTCAGCCGCTTTTCGCAGCAGTTTCGACGGGGGTATAGCTCAGCTGGGAGAGCGCTTGCATGGCATGCAAGAGGTCAGCGGTTCGATCCCGCTTACCTCCACAAGTTGGTTGAAGCCGGGCTCCACGATGCCGGCGACGAGAGAGTTTGCAGTCCCCTTCGTCTAGAGGCCTAGGACACCACCCTTTCACGGTGATTACAGGGGTTCGAATCCCCTAGGGGACGCCACTTCATCCGGTCGCGACAGTGCTCCGGGCGGGGTTGGCAGAAGAGTTCAGAGAGCGGGAGTGGTAGTTCAGTTGGTTAGAATACCGGCCTGTCACGCCGGGGGTCGCGGGTTCGAGCCCCGTCCACTCCGCCAAAGATCAGTTCCACAAGATCCCAAAGAGGACTAGAAACATTGCACTACGCCCGGTAAATCCGGGCGTTTTTGTTTCCAGAGGTCTCAGGCGATCCGTTGACAGCCGAGCAAATGCGGGGGTAGATTGAGGGGGTACACCTCCTCCGTCTCAGGAGCCTACCCCCATGCCGCTGACTGACACCGCGGTCCGGAACATCAAGCCTAGCGACCGTCCGCAGAAGCTGTTCGATGCCCGCGGGCTCTACCTCTTGGTTCAGCCGAAAGGCGGCAAGCTGTGGCGTTTGAAGTACCGATTTGGGGGTAAGGAGAAGCTGCTTTCGTTCGGCAGCTACTCCGAGGTCTCGCTCAAGGAAGCCCGCCTGAAACGCGACAAGGCTCGGGAGCAGTTGCGCGATGGAGTCGACCCGAGCCAATTGCGTCAGGCAACAAAGGCCGCGCATGTGGCTGCGGCGATGAACTCCTATGAAGCCATCGCTCGGGCCTGGCACATACGCTGGAGCACTGGCAAGAACCGGAAGCATGCAGCAGGCGTTCTTTCCCGCCTTGAGCGAGACGTGTTTCCAAGCGTTGGCACGATGCCGTTCGAATCGGTGACTGCCGCACATCTGGCAGCCTGCGCGTTGGCGATCGAGGCCAGGGGGGCACCCGAATACGCCAAGCGTGCGCTGCAGACGGCAGCGCAGATCGGCCGCTACGCCGTTGCGCACAGCATTGCGGTACGCAACGCCGCCGCTGATATCAAGCCGGCCGACGTCCTCAAGCCGATGAAGAAGGTGAACTACCCGCGTCTCGACGAGGCCGAGTTGCCTCAGCTGCTGCAACGTATTGATGCGTACGACGGCAGCTCGTACACGCGTGGCGCGCTTCGGTTGATGGCGCTGACCTTCGTTCGCACCAGCGAGCTCATTGGTGCTCGTTGGGACGAGTTCGACTTCGGTGCGGCTCAGTGGCGGATCCCGGCCGAGCGCATGAAGATGAAGACGCCACACATCGTGCCTCTTTCAAAACAGGCGATTGCTGTCCTGAAGGGATTGCAGCCGCTGCGGAACCTCTCCACGCTGGTCTTTCCCGGCGAGCGGGATCATGACAAGCCCATGAGCAACAACACGATCCTCTTCGCTCTCTACCGGATGGGCTATCACTCGCGGATGACGGGCCACGGCTTTCGCGGCGTCGCTTCGACGGTGCTACACGAGCTCGGTCATCCACATGAACTGATCGAACTGCAGCTGGCGCATCAGGAGCGAAACGCCGTGAGCGCGGCGTACAACCACGCCACCTATCTCCCGCAGCGCGCCAAGATGATGCAGGCATGGGCCGATCATCTCGACGCGCTGAAGAAGAAAGCGCCGAAGCATGCGGAAAAAATCGTAAGCATCGCGAACTCCACCTGAGACCTCAATGAACGTCAGTGGACGTCTCGCGATCTTGCGGGACTCAGGTCCCGAGCGAGCGGGGACTTTTCAACAGCGAGACTCGGCATCACGATGCGCCCATGCGCATGTCGTGGCTCAAATCGAAAGGCATTCAGCTCGATCTGGCTGGACTTGATCCAGAGCCGGACGGTTTGCCTTCGTTCGCAGACGCTACGTCGGTTTCCTGTACTCCGTCAGCCGCCTCGGAGGCGAACAATTCACCGATTCCCATCGTTGAAAATCACCCAGGGCGAATGGCCCAGGTGGCGATCCATCTGCTGGACGAAGACACCGGTAACCCGCGCACCGAATTCCCCGACGCCGAGCTCGAGGAACTGACTGAAGACATCCGCGAGCATGGCGTCCTGCAGCCCATCGTCGTGCACGCTGCTGATGAAAACGGTCGCCACCTGATTCACTTCGGCGCTAAGCGTCTGCGGGCGGCAGCGCGAGCCGGAATGTCGCACGTTCCGGTTGTCATTCGTGATCTGCCGGCGGATCCCTACGCGCAGGTCGCCGAGAACCAGAAGCGTCACGGCCTCACTCCTTTGGACCTGGCGCGCTTCATCAGGAGCCGCAGCGAAGCGGGCGACTCCAACGCGACGATCGCCAGGCGGCTTGGCATGAACCTCACGTCCGTGGCGCATCACCTGGCGCTGCTCGAGCTGCCGCCGGAGCTCGATCAGGCGTTGAAGGAGGGCCGCTGCACGTC
>Ga0070672_100002181_pt1 | contig 12354 bp, 10 predicted proteins | sample KBSM13metaG_FD_66151 | JGI IMG/M metagenome (GOLD analysis project Ga0070672, IMG submission 66151) | Miscanthus rhizosphere microbial communities from Kellogg Biological Station, Michigan, USA - KBS M1-3 metaG | ecosystem: Host-associated > Plants > Roots > Rhizosphere > Soil ... | reverse complement strand
GCCGGCTTCGTTCGCGGCGTCCAGCGCAAGGGGCTGCCACTGCAAGGCGCTCGCGCGCTGGTCTCGGGCAACGGCGGCGTGGGCTGCGCGATCGCGGCGTCGCTCGCGGCGGCCGGCGTCGCGCACCTGGCGCTCTACGACAGCCACGCGGCGGCGTCGCAGGCGCTCGCCGGAAGACTGCGCAAGCACTACGCGGCGCTCGAGATCGCGACCGATTCGAACGATCCGGACGGCTTCGATCTGATCGTCAATGCGACACCGCTCGGCATGAAAGACGACGACCCGCTGCCGTTCGACGTCTCGCGCATCGCCGCCCGCACCTTCGTCGGCGAGGTCGTGATGAAGCAGACGATCACGCCGCTGCTCGCCGCCGCGCAGTCCAAGGGCTGCCGGGTCCAGATCGGCACCGACATGCTGTACGAGATGATCCCGGCCTACCTCGAGTTCTTCGGCTTCGGTGTCGCGACGGCCGAAGAGCTACGCGCGGTGTCGCAGATTCGTCCCTGACCGAGCAAGCGGAGTGATGCCATGAAAAGATTCCTGATGCTGCACGGCATCAACCACAACATGTTCGGCAAACGCGATCCGAAGCAGTACGGCACGATCACGCTCGAGCAGATCGACGGCCGCCTGAAGGAGCTGGCGCAGGAGCTCGGCGTCACCGTCGAGAGCTTCCAGACCAACGGCGAAGGCGAGATGTGCGAGCGCATCCACGAGGCCTACACCGACCAGGTCGACGGCGTCCTGATCAACGCCGGCGCCTGGACCCACTACAGCTACGGCATCCGCGATGCGCTCGCGATCCTGACCGTGCCGATCGTCGAGATCCACATGTCGAACGTGCACGCGCGCGAACCGTTCCGCCACGTCTCGGTGTTCGCGGAGGTGGTGCGCGGCCAGATCTGCGGCTTCGGCGTCGACAGCTACCTGCTCGGCCTGCGCGCCGCGGTCGCGGCCGCCTGAGATCGGCGCCGGCTTTCGGCGATCCGGCACACTTGGCCGACTCAATACCCAGGAGAAGCATCCACCATGGGACCGACCCCCGCCGCCGACGGCGAATACCTGATGCGCGACACGACGTCGCACCCGCCGTCGTATACGCCGGCCTACAAGACCAGCGTCCTGCGCAGCCCACGGCTGGCGCTGATCTCGCTGCAGCAGTCGCTCTCGGAGGTGACCGCGCCGGTGTTTCGCGCCGACGAGCTGGGCCCCCAGGACAACGACCTGATCCTCAACTACGCCAAGGGCGGGCTGCCGATCGGCGAGCGCATCGTCGTCCACGGCTACGTCCAGGACCAGCTCGGCCGGCCGATCCCGAACGCCCTGGTCGAGGTCTGGCAGTGCAACGCCAGCGGTCGCTACCGGCACAAGAAGGACCAGTACATCGGCGCCCTCGACCCGAACTTCGGCGGCTGCGGCCGCATGCTCACCGACGCGAACGGGTATTACGCCTACCGCACGATCAAGCCGGGCCCGTACCCGTGGCGCAACCGCGTCAACGACTGGCGGCCTGCGCACATCCATTACGCGATCTCGGGCAGCGGCTGGGTGCAGCGACTGATCACGCAGATGTACTTCGAGGGCGACCCGCTGATCCGGAGCTGCCCGATCCTCGGCGTCGCGCCGAGCGAGGAGCAGATCCGCGGCCTGATCGCGCTCCAGGACATCGGCGCCTTCGTCCAGCTCGACAGCCGCGCCTATCGCTTCGACATCGTCCTGCGAGGCCAGCGCGCGACGCTGTTCGAGAACCCGGTCCAGAAGACGCCCGCAGGAGCACAGCCATGAGCGCCCCGATGCAGCATCGCCATGGCCTCGAAGGCCCCTACGCTGCGCCCGGCGGCAGCCAGCTGGTCGTCCGCCGCGAGACCGCGTCGCAGACGGCTGGGCCCTACGTCCACATCGGCCTGGCGCCGCAGGCCGCGGGCTTCGACATCTTCGCCAACAACTTCGGCAACGTCCTGGTCGACGCCCAGACCAAGGGCGAGCGGATCCGCATCGAGGGCCGCGTCTTCGACGGCATCGGCACCGTGCTGAAGGACGTGCTGATCGAGATCTGGCAGGCCAACGCCGCCGGCAAGTACGCGCATCCCGGCGACCGCCAGCCGAAGAAGAAGATCGATCCGCACTTTCGCGGCTGGGGCCGCGCCGCGACCGACTTCGACACCGGCGTCTACTCGTTCGAGACGATCAAGCCGGGCGTCGTCGAGGGCCGGAACGGCCGCTTCATGGCGCCGCACGTCAACGCCTGGATCGTCGCCCGCGGCATCAACATCGGCCTGAACACCCGGATTTACTTCAGCGACGAGGCCGAGGCCAATGCCGGCGACGCGGTCCTGAACCTGATCGAATGGGAGCAGCGCAGGAAGACGCTCGTCGCCGAGCGCCAGTCGAAGAAGGCCAAGGACGGCGCGGCCGTGTACCGGTTCGACATCCGGCTGCAGGGCGAGGATGAGACCGTCTTCTTCGACGTCTGAGGCATCGCTGCCGCCGCCGATCTGAGATGCGCCGCGCCGTCGCCACCGTCTCGCTCAGCGGCACGCTGCGCGCCAAGCTCGAGGCGATCGCCGCCGCGCGCTTCGACGCGATCGAGCTGTTCGAGAACGACTTCATCCATTCGGCCGCGCCGGCGAAGGAGCTGGCGGCGATCTGCGCCGACCTCGGCCTGGCGATCGACCTCTACCAGCCGTTTCGCGACTTCGAGGGCATGCCCGACGAGCTGTTCGCGAAGAGCCTCGATCGCGCCGAGCGCAAGTTCGACCTGATGCAGGCGCTCGGCGCGCCGCTGATGCTGGTCTGCTCGAACACCTCGCCGCATTCGCTGGGCGAACCCGAGCGCGCGGCGGCGCAGCTGCACACGCTCGCCGAGCGCGCCGCCAAGCGCAACCTGCGCATCGGCTACGAGGCGCTCGCCTGGGGCCGCCACGTCAATCGCTACCAGCAGGCCTGGGGCATCGTCGAGCGCGCCGACCATCCGCACCTCGGCCTGATCCTCGACAGCTTCCATACCCTGTCGCTCCAGGACGACCCGGCCGGCATCGCGTCGATCCCGGGCGAGCGCATCTTCTTCGTGCAGATGGCCGACGCACCGATCCTGGCGATGGACGTGCTGCAGTGGGCGCGCCACTTCCGCAATTTCCCCGGACAGGGCCAGTTCGACGTCGTCGGCTTCTTCGAGCAGGTGCTGCGCTCGGGCTACGCCGGAACGCTCTCGCTCGAGATCTTCAACGACGTCTTTCGCGAGACGCCGAACCGGCGCACCGCGGTCGACGCGATGCGCTCGCTGCTCTGGCTCGAGAGCGAGGCGCGCGGCCGGCTCGGCCATGGCGACGCAGAGGCGCGGCGGGTGGTGGGGCGTGTCGAGCTCGCCGATCCGCCGGCGCCGACCGCGCTCGCCGGCTTCGCGTTCATCGAGTTCGGCGTCGACGAGGAGACTGCCTCGCAGCTGACGGCGCTGCTGCTGCAACTGGGCTTCGTCCAGGCCGGCCGTCACCGATCGAAGCAGGTGACGCTCTTTCGCCAAGGCGAAATCCTGCTGATCGTCAACGCCGAGCCCGGCTCGGACGCACGCGAGCGCTTCACCGAGCAGGGCGCCTGCGTCAGCGCCGTCGGCGTCCTCTCCGACGATGCGCCGCGCGCCGTCTCGCGCGCTGCCGCACTGCTCTCGGCACGCTTCGACAGCCCGCTCGGCGCCGGCGAACTGCGCCTGCCGGCGCTGCGTTCGCCGGGCGGAATGCTGGTCCACTTCGTGCCGACCGCACTCGGCGCGTCGGGGCTCGCGGCCGCGGACTTCGTCCTCGACGAAGTCGGCAGCGACCCCACGAAGGCAGGCCTCGCCGGCATCGACCACATCGCCATGGGCCTGGCCGCCGACCAGCTCGACACCTGGGTCCTGTTCAGCCGCAGTGTGCTCGCGCTCGAGGTCGGCGACAGCCTCGAGCTCGCCGACCCGTTCGGGCTGGTTCGCACGTGCAGCGTCGCCACGGCCGACCGGCGCCTGCGCATCGTCCTCAACATCTCGCGCGGGCCGCTGACACGCACCGCGCGAACGGTCGCGGCGCTCGGCGGCAAGCCGGCGGTGCACCACATCGCCTTTTCTTGCACCGACATCTTCGAGACGGTCGAGGCGCTGCGTGCGCGCGGCGCCTCGTTCGTCGCGATCTCGGGCAACTACTACGACGACCTGCTGGCGCGCTTCGCCCTCGATCCACCGCTGGTCGAGCGCATGCGCGGCCTCGGCATACTCTACGACCGGGACGGCGCCGGCGAATACTTCCACATCTACAGCGAGAGCTTCGCCGAGCGCTTCTTCTTCGAAGTCGTGCAACGCTCGAACTACGACGCGTACGGCGCGCTCAACGCACCGGCGCGCATGGCGGCGCAAGCGCAGGAGGCGCACGCGGCTGACGGCACCAGGAGACATCCATGACGACGACGACCCCCTGCATCATTTCGGTGGCGATCACCGGCTCGCTGCCTAAGAAGGCCGACAACCCGGCAGTGCCGATCAGCGTCGCCGAGCAGGTCGAGTCGACCCAGGCGGCGTTCGAGGCCGGCGCGACGCTGGTCCACCTGCACGTGAGGAACGACGACGGCACGCCGAGCGCGGCGCCGGAGCGTTTCGCCGCCGTCCTCGACGGCATCCGCAAGCACGCGCCGGGAATGATCACGCAGGTCTCGACCGGCGGCCGCTCGGGCGCCGGCAAGGAGCGCGGCGGCATGCTCTCGCTGCGCCCCGACATGGCGTCGCTCGCCACCGGCTCGGTCAATTTCCCGACCCGCGTCTACGACAACCCGCCCGACCTGGTCGACTGGCTCGCCAGCGAGATGAAGGCCTACGGCATCAAGCCCGAGGTCGAGGCGTTCGACCTGTCGATGATCTTCCAGGCGGCGGCGATGCAGAAAAGCGCCAAGATCGACGGCGCGCTCCACGTCCAGTTCGTGATGGGCGTCAAGAACGCGATGCCCGTCGACCGCGAGGTGCTCGAGTTCTACGTCAGGACGCTCGAGCGCCTCTCGCCCGGCGCCACCTGGACCGGCGCCGGCATCGGCCGCGACCAGGCGACGCTCGCGCGCTGGTCGCTCGAGCTCGGCGGCCATTGCCGCACCGGCCTCGAGGACAACGTCCGCCTCGACAAGGAAACGCTCGCGCCGTCGAACGCGGCGCTGGTCGCACAGGTGGCGCGGCTGTGCCAGGACTACGGCCGGAAAGTCGCGACCGCCGCCGAGGCGCGCCGCCTGCTCGGCCTGGCGCCGGTGGCGGCATCCGTGCCGGCCTAGGGTCGCGGCGGCACGGCCGGCGCCCGCACGCCGCGCCAGCCGAGGTCGGCGATCACCGGCCGGTGGTCGGAGGCGTCGTCGCTGCCGACCGTGCTGTCGCGCACCGCGAAGTCGGCGCTGACCAGGATGTGGTCGATGCGCAGGAACGAGAACCCCGGCCGCAAGGTGTGGCCGTAGGTGTAGCCGTAGCCGCGGCCGCCGCTCGCGAAGGCGTCGCGCAGGCCGAGCGCGAGCAGGCTCTGCACCACCGCCGACGCGTCGGGCGCGTTGAGGTCGCCGGCGACGATCATCGGCCCGGGGGCCAGGTCGCGGGCGAGAGCGCGTGCCTGTGCCAGTCGCGTCTCGTGATTGCGCTGCCACGCGTCGATGCCGTCGACGCCCTCGTGGCGCGCGGCATTCAGGCCCATGCGCGGCGACTCGAAGTGGACGGTGACGAGCGTGAAGGCCGCGCCGTCCGCGTCGACGCTGCAGCGCGCATAGGACAGCGGCTCGACACCTGTCGCGACGCGAGCCTGCACGACGGCGCAGTCGCGCAACGGCCACCGGCTGGCGACGGCGTACTCGCGCTGTGCGAAGACGTACGGCAAGCCGAACAGCGGCCCCTTCGCGTCGTAGCCGCGCCAGTGACGGATGCCGTTCGCGTCCTGCATGACGACGATGTCGGGACGGTGGGCGACGATCTCGCGCTCGATCGGCGCGAGGTCGCCGGTGCGCTCGAGCAGCTGCGCCGCCTTGGTGTTGTAGGTCATGACGCGCAGGTCGCCGGGCGCACGCTCGGGCGCGTGCCAGACCCAGCCCATGGCCACGGTGACGAACAACACCACCGCAGCGGCGCTGGCGACGACCCAGCGCCAGCCAAGCCAGGGCGACAGCACCAGCGCCAGCACGGCCGGCGCCAGCATCAGCGGAAAAGGCAGGTAGCGCGTGAGCTCCAGCCACCAGGGTCCGTCGCTGCCGAGCTGCTGCGCCACGGTGATGGCCACGCTGGCGGCGACCAGCGTCGAGACGACCCCGCGCAGCAACACGCCGCGCACGCCGTTCGAACCGACGTTCACCCGGCGAGACCGAGCTCGACCAGGAGGAAGACGTCGTCCTCGGCGATCTCGCGCAACGAATCGAAGCGGCCGGAGGCGCCGCCGTGGCCGACCTCGAGGTTGACCTTCAGCAGCAGCGGCCGATCGTCGTTCTTCAGGACACGCAGCTTGGCGACGTACTTGGCCGGCTCCCAGTAGGCGACCTGAGTGTCGTTGAGGCCGGTGCGAACGAGCATCGCCGGATAGGCGCCGCGCGTCAGGTTGTCGTACGGGCTGTAGGCGCGCAGCCACGCGTACTCGGCGGGGACCTTGGGATTGCCCCACTCGATGAACTCGCCGACCGTGAGCGGCATGGTCTCGTCGAGCATGGTCGTGACGACGTCCATGAACGGCACTTCCGCGACGACCGCGCGAAACAGCTCGGGCCGCTGGTTGACGACGGCGCCCATCAGCAGGCCGCCGGCGCTGCCGCCCTCGATCGCGAGCTGGCCCGGCGTCGTCAGGTGCGCCGCGATCAGCGCCTCGGCACAGGCGATGAAGTCGTCGAACGTGGTCTGCTTCTTCGCCATCTTGCCCGCCTCGTACCAGCTGCGGCCGAGGTCGCCGCCGCCGCGGACGTGGGCGATCGCGAACACCACGCCGCGATCGAGCAGCGAGACGCGCGTCTGCGAGAACGACGGGTCGATCGGGATGCCGTAGCTGCCGTAGCCGTAGAGCAGGAGCGGCTGCGGCTCGGCGCGCTTGCGGTCCTTCCGGTAGACGAGCGAGATCGGCACCGCGGTGCCGTCGTTGGCGCTCGCCGTGATGCGCTCGCTCGCGTACAGCGACGGATCGTAGCCGGGGACCGGCTGGCGCTTCTTCAGCACGCGCTCGCGTGTCGCCAGGTCGTAGTCGTAGGTCGACGCCGGCGTCGTCAGCGAGGTGTAGACGAAGCGCAGCTGGCCGGTCTCGAACTCGGCGTTGCCGCTCGCGTGGACGCTGTACGCCGGCTCGTCGAAGGCGACCGTGTGGGCGGCTCCGGCCAGGTCGACGATCCGCAGCTGCAGGCTGCCGGCGACGCGCTCGGTGACGGCCAAGTGGCTCGCGAAGACGTCGACGTCGTCGAGCATGACGTCGGCGCGTGCGGCGATCAGCTCGTCGGCGTCCGCCAGGTCGGGCGCCGCGGCGTCGACGCTGACCAGGCGGAAGTTGCGCCCGGTGTCGTTGATGCGGACGTAGAAGCGGCCGGCTCGGTGCGCGACGTCGTATTCGATGTCGGCGCGGCGGGCGAATACCGTGCGCAGCGCGAGCGGCGCGTCGGCGCTGCTGTCGGCGCCGGCGACACGCCACTCCGACGAGTCCTTGCTCTCGCTGCCGACGAGCAGGAAGCGCTCGTCGAGCGTCCTGGCGACGCCGATGTCGAACAGCTCGTCGCCCTCCTCGAACAGCAGCTCCTCGGCGCGAGCCGAGCCGACGACGTGGCGCCAGAGCCGGTTGGCGCGCTTGGTCTCGTCCATCGTGACGTAGTAGAGCGAGCGGCTGTCGTTGCCCCAGACCGCCGACGAGACCTGCTCGACCGACCAGGGATCGGTCGCGCCGCTGGCGAGATCCTTGACATGCAGCGTGAAGTCGCGCCCGCCGGTGTGGTCGACGCTGTAGGCGAGCCGCGACGCGTCGCGGCTCACCGTCGACAGGCCCAGGCGCAGGAACGGCTTGCCGAGCGCCATCTGGTTCAGGTCGAGCAGGACCTCGTCGACGCCGTCGCCGTCGTAGCGGCGCTCGGCGCCGACGGCACGGCGGCGCAGCAGACGCGGGTACTGCTCGCCGGTGCGCGTCTGGGTCGAGTACCACCAGTCGCCTTTCCTCATCGGCACCGAGTCGTCGTCCTGCTGGATGCGCGAGAGCATCTCCTGGTAAAGCGTCTCCTTGAGCACCGCGTGCGGCTCGAACCAGGCGTCGGCGTACGCGTTTTCGGCCTTCAGGTAGTCGAGCGTGCGCGGATCGTCGCGGTCGCGCAGCCAGAAGTAGTCGTCGTTGCGCGGATCGCCGTGGACGCTGACGTCATGCGGCTGGCGCGGCGCGAGCGGCGGCGCGGCGGTCATCGCGACGCCCCGAGCACCGCGCTCGATACCCGGCCGACCGACTCCAGGCAGATCACAACTTCGCGACATTTCATGACGGGTTCCGGGTCTGAGCAGCGGGGCGGATTCTCGCGTGCGAGGCCGAGCGCGGCAACCGCGGCCAAACGTGCTGACGCCATGGCCTTTACTGCGCGCGCCTTGACTTTTCGCGCCTGTGCTCGCCGAATGTCGGCCCGGTTTCGAGCGCGCAGCTCGCCGTCCCCTCACTTCCCAGAGACCCTCGCGACAGGAGTTCCCATGTCCTATACCCCTGGAAGATTCGTCTGGTACGAGCACTGCTCCAACGACATCGCGAAGGCGCGCGCCTTCTACGAGAAGCTGTTCGACTGGAACACCGAGCTGACCGCCATGCCCGGTTCCGATCCGTATCCGATCATCCACAACGGCGACAACGGCATCGGCGGCTACGCCACGACTCAGGCCGGAGCGCCGTCGCGCTGGCTGTCGTATCTGTCGGTGAGCGACGTCGACAGCGCCTACAAGGCCGCGCTGGCTGCCGGCGCGAAGAGCCTGATGGCGCCGATGGACTACGGCTCGGCCGGTCGCGCGGCGACGATCGTCGATCCGACGGGTGGCGTGTTCTCGCTCTGGCGCGGCGCCGACGGCGACCCGGCCGAGAGCGAGACGACGACGCCGGGCGGCTGGATCTGGAACGAGCTCGCGACCCAGGACGAGAAGACGGCGCTTGCCTTCTACGAGAAGGCCTTCGGCTTTTCGAACGACGCGATGGCGATGCCCGACGGCACCTACTACATCCTCAAGCAGGGCGACAAGGGCCGGGCCGGGCTGTACCGGTCGAAGGACGCGAAGATGCCGACGCAATGGACGCCGTACGTCTGCGTCGCCGACGCCGATGCGACCAGCGAGCGGGCGAGGAGTCTCGGCGCGACCATCGTGATGCCGCCGATGGACATTCCCGGCGTCGGCCGGCTGGCCGCGTTCATCGATCCGCTCGCCGCGTCGATCGCGATCCTGAAGCCGGACCCGAGCATGGGCTGATGGGAGAGGGGCGCGCCGCGCTGCGGCGCAGGCGCGTCCCTTGCCGTGGCTGCGGTCCGCACATCGCGAGGCCGCATGACCGCTTCCGCTCCCACGCTCGATCTCGGCGACCTGCGCCGGGTCACGCCGATCGATTCGGGCTTCGGCCTCGGCCGCGGCAAGCCGGTCGATCGTCACTACATCGAGCACTTTCTCGGCCGTCATGCCGGCGATGTCCGCGGCCGCGTTCTCGAAGTCGGCGACGACGCCTACACGCGCACCTACGGCGGCGCGCGGGTGAGCCGCAGCGAGATCCTGCACGCCGACGACTCGAACCCGCGGGCGACGCTGGTCGGCGACCTGGCCGGCGTCGACAACGGTCTGCCGAGCAGCAGCTTCGACTGCTTCATCTGCACCCAGACGCTGACCTACATCTACGACGTGCAGCGCGCGGTGGCAACGATCCATCGCCTGCTGAAACCAGGCGGTGTGCTGCTCGTCACCGTTCCCGGCATCAGCCAGATGAGCCCGTACGACCGCGACCGCTGGGGCGAGTACTGGCGCTTCACGGCGCAGTCGCTCGGACGCCTGCTCGGCGAATCGTTCGGCAGCGGCACGGTCGAGGTCGAGGCTTACGGCAATGTCCTGGCGGCGACGGCGTTCCTGCAGGGCCTGTGCGTCGACGACCTCCGGCCGGCCGAGCTCGATCACCGCGACCAGCGTTACCAGATGCTGATCGCCGGCCGCGCCGTCAAGGCCGGCTGACGCGGCGCCGGGGGCGCGCGGCGCCGGGGCGACCGGCGCAGAATCGGCCGATGACTTGCTGCCAGCCGCCTCGCCGCGCGCCGTCCGGGCCGTGACTCGTCTTATCGTCCAGCTGAGCGACACCCACATCCGCAAGCCCGGCGAGCTCGCCGAGGGGCGCGTCGACACGGCCGCGGCGCTGGCGCGCGCGGTCGCGGCGGTGAATGCGCTGCCGCAACGCGCCGACGCGGTCATCGTCACCGGCGACCTCGTCGACTCGGGCAAGCCGGAGCAATACCGGCACTTGCGCGCGCTGCTCGCGCCGCTCGCCGGCCCGGTCTATCTGCTGCCCGGCAACCACGACGACCGCGACGCCCTGCGCGCGGCGTTCCCGGACCACGGCTACTTGCGCGACGCGCCCATCGCCCATCTGCACTACGCCGTCGATCTCGGCGACGTGCGCCTGGTCGTGCTCGACACGTCGGTGGCGGGCGCGACCCACGGCGAGATCGACGCCGCGCAGCTTGCCGACCTCGACGCGACCTTGGCGGCCGCGCCCGCGGTGGCGACGATCGTCGCCATGCACCATCCGCCGTTTCGCACGCTGATCGAGCGCATGGACGACTACGGCCTGCGGCGCGGCGGCACCGGCCTGGCCGACGTGCTGGCGCGCCATCCGCAAGTCGATCGCATCGTCTGCGGCCACCTGCACCGCAGCATCGTCGCCCGCTTCGCCGGCAAGCCGGTGATGACCTCGCCGTCGACGGCGCACGCGCTCGCCTTCAATCTCGGCGCCGACGTGCCGCTGGCATTCACGCTCGAACCGGCGGGATTTCTGGTCCACGCCTGGTCGTCCGGCGCCGGGATCGCGAGCCATCTGGTCCACGTCGATGCCTATGATGGGCCGTTCGCCTTCGCTTCCGCCTGATCGAAAGAGGACGCCATGGACCGCGCCGCTGCCCCGCCCGCCCTCGCCCGCGAGATCGCCTGGGAAAGCCCGGGGACGAGCCGGATCCCGTTCGCGACCTACACCAGTGAGGACTTGCACCGGGTCGAGCTCGAGCGCTTCTTCTACAGGAACCACTGGTGCTACGTCGGCCTCGAGGCCGAGATCCCGAATCCGGGTGACTTCAAGCGCACCGCGATCGGCGAGCGCTCGGTGATCCTGGTGCGCGACCAGGACGGCGCGATCAACGTCGTCGAGAACGTCTGCGCCCACCGCGGCATGAGCTTCTGCCGCGAGCGGCACGGCAACAAGAAGGACTTCACCTGCCCGTACCACCAGTGGAACTACTCGCTGAAGGGCGACCTGCAGGGCGTGCCGTTTCGGCGCGGCGTGAAGCAGGACGGCAAGGTCCAGGGCGGCATGCCGGCCGACTTCAAGCCGGCCGAGCACGGCCTCACCAAGCTCAAGGTCGCAGCGCGCGGCGGCGTCGTCTTCGCTTCGTTCGACCACGACGTCGAGTCGCTCGAGGAATTCTTGGGCCCGACCATCCTGCGCTACTTCGATCGCCTGTTCGACGGCCGCACGCTCACGCTCTACGGCTACAACCGCCAGCGCATTCCCGGCAACTGGAAGCTGATGCAGGAAAACATCAAGGACCCGTACCACCCGGGCCTGCTGCACACCTGGTTCGTCACCTTCGGCCTCTGGCGCGCCGACAACAAGTCGCAGCTGCTGATGGATGCCCGCCACCGCCATGCGGCGATGATCTCGACCCGCGGCCAGATGGGCGCCGCGGCGCAGGTCACGTCGGTGGCCAGCTTCAAGGCCGACATGAAGCTCGAGGATCCGCGCTTCCTCGACATCGTCGCCGAGCCCTGGTGGGGCGGGCCGACCGCGGTGATGACGACGATCTTTCCGAGCGTCATCTTCCAGCAGCAGGTCAACTCGGTCTCGACCCGCCATATCCAGCCCGATGGCCACGGCGCGTTCGACTTCGTCTGGACCCATTTCGGCTTCGCCGACGACACGCCCGAGATGACCGAGCGGCGCCTGCGCCAGGCCAACCTGTTCGGCCCGGCCGGGTTCGTCTCGGCCGACGACGGCGAGGTGATCGAGCTCTCGCAGCAGGGCTTCGAGCAGAAGCCCTTCCATCGCACCCTCGCCGAGCTCGGCGGCACCGACGTCGCCGACGCCGACCACATGGTCACCGAGACGCTGATCCGCGGCATGTACCGCTACTGGCGCGAGGTGATGG
>Ga0070672_100002175_pt1 | contig 12364 bp, 13 predicted proteins | sample KBSM13metaG_FD_66151 | JGI IMG/M metagenome (GOLD analysis project Ga0070672, IMG submission 66151) | Miscanthus rhizosphere microbial communities from Kellogg Biological Station, Michigan, USA - KBS M1-3 metaG | ecosystem: Host-associated > Plants > Roots > Rhizosphere > Soil ... | reverse complement strand
CGCCGCACGCCTTAGTAAGGTGGCGGCGCAGTCTGGCTGGCTGCGGCCAGCCAGGCGATCCATGGACGGATCGCGCGTGGATCGGACTTGTCCGATCCGCGGAGCCGGATACGGACAGGTACCGGATCCGGCGAGTTGAAAAAAAGCCAGGACGTCTTTTTTTCAACCCATTGTCAGGGGCCCCCATGTCCAAGTTGACCCAGTTTCTCCAGAAGGCGGGTCTGGTCGAGTCCGACGATCCGCCCTTCGAGCCGGCCGCCGCGCCGGCGCCGCCCGACGATCCACCGCCTCCCGCTTCCGATCCCGCGCCGCGCGTCGTCGCACGCTCCAGCGTGTCGGGACCGGCGAAATTCGCGATCGACGGCGACCCGCCCTCCGCTTCCGGCGACGAGGACGCCGATGCGCCGACCGCCGGCTACGTCGTGCCCGAGGGCGTCGCGATCGAGGACATCTACCAGGCCGCGGCCATTCCGCCGGCGCCATTCCCGATCGAACGCCTGCAGAAGCTCATCGAAGGCCTGCGCCAGCTCGACCCGACCACGCAGAAGGCTGCCGTGCTCGCGATGGACGCGGCCGACGAGAGCTGGACGATCGAGGGCGTGCTCAAGGACGCGCAGGCCAAGACCGACGCGCTGCACGCGTACGCCGACCGCGTCGGCGCGAAGGCCGTGCAGATCCAGAGCGACATCGACCGCGACATCGCCAGCCTGACCAGCGAGAAGGATTCGGCGATCGCCAGCCTCCAGGGCCAGATCGCGGTGCTGCAGCGCAAGCTCGAATCGACGGCCGCGGGGCACGCCACCGACATCTCCAACCTCGGCGCGAAGAAGACCGCCGCGCAGCAGGCCGCCGAACGCGAGCGCCAGCGCGTGATCGAGGTCGTCAACAAGATCAACAACCTCGTCCATCCCTTCCTGTCACCCGCAAGCAATCGCTGAGGAAATTCCATGGCACGTCTCACCCCGCTGGCGAAAGGCCTCATCACCGTCGCCATCCTCGGCGTCACCGCTTCGCTGATCTGGCGTTCGAGCCTCGGCGACAAGCTCCGCGGCATGACCTCGGGCAACGGCACCACCACCCAGAGCGCGTCGGCCTACGGCGGTACCGCTGCGAGCGGCAGCACCGGCGCCGCGAGCACGGCGGTCGCATCGAACGACCCGAACGACACCGGCGCGGGCCCGCTCGGCGGCCCGAACCATCCGCTCAAAGTCAGCATCGTGAGCTTCCACGGCTACGCGCCCGCCCTCGTCGCGAACGGCGACAGCCTGTCGACGCAGCCGGGGTCGATCTACGACAAGCTCGGCCTCAACGTGAAGTTCGTGATCCAGGACGACATCCCCACCCTCTCGACGATCTTCGAGGCGAAGACCGCGCAGTGCGCGTGGCGCACCTCCGACTTCTGGGCGCAGGAACAGCCGAACCTGCGCAACGCCGGCCACGACGGGCGCGCGGTCATGATCGTCGACAACACGCAGGGCGCCGACGCGATCATCGCGCGCGACCCCTCGATCCGCAGCATCGAGGACCTCGCGGGCAAGAAGGTCGCGCTGCTGCAGTACACGCCTTCGCACGGCATGGTCATCGACGCGATCGACAACTCCTCCCTTTCGGCGCGCAAGAAGGCCTCGGTGCAGTACGTGTTCGTCAACGCCGAGGAAGGCACCGCGGGCGTGCGTTCGACCCTCGAGTCGGGCAACGTCGACGCCGCAGCGCTGTGGGATCCGGACCTCTCGCTCGCGATCACCAACGCCAATGCGCACGTGGTGTATTCGACCAAGATCGCCAGCAACCTGATCTTCGACGTGATGGTCTGCGACAGCCGCGTGCTCGCGACCGACGAGGGCCGCGCCGCCGTGCAGAAGTTCGTTCAGGGCTGGATGGACGGCGTGAAGGCCGCGCGCAGCGATCCCGACAACGCGGTCGAGGCGCTGGTCAAGACCGAGCAGTACTTCCAGCTGCTCGAGCAGAAGCAGGGCAAGCCCTTCATCAAGGGCCTGTTCTCCTCGCTGGTGTGGACGGGCCTGGAGGACAACGCGCGCATCCTCGGCCTGGCCGGCGGCACCAACCACTACGAGCGCGTGTACCAGCGCTTCGACGGCATCTACCGCGGCGCCGGCGCGCTCGCGAACCCGAAGTCGCCGGTGATCCCGCCGCAGGAGAGCTTCGACTACAGCTTCATCAAGAAGATGCTCGAAGCCGACCAGTCCGCGAAGACGGCGGCCGCCGCACCGCAGGTGACCTTCACCCAGGCCGCGCAGCAGCAGGCGATCCAGGAGGACAAGCCGGCGACCGTCACCAAGCCGGTCACCGTGAACTTTGCCTCGGGCAGCTCCGAGCTGACCAAGCGCTCGCAGAAGATCATCGACGAGACGATGGTGCCGTTCATCGAGAACAACGGCACGGCCTACTTCGAGGTCACCGGCAACACCGACTCGACCGGCAACCACGCCGCGAACATGGCGCTCTCGCAGGCGCGTGCGAGGGCGGTGGTGGACTACCTCGTCGCGCAATGGGAATTCCCGCGCGAACGCTTCAAGGCGGTCGGCAACGGGCCGGACCATCCGCTGTGCAACGAGTCCAACCTCGGCGGCGAAGGCATGTCGCTCGAGGAGTGCCGCGCGGCCAACCGGACGACGCGCGTCGCCGTGTTCTCGGCGAAGTGAGCGATTTCTGGAACCCCTACGCGCCCCTGCCCGCGGCCTCGCGCCGCGCGCACGGGCTCGTAGCCGTCATCGGCTCGCTGCTGGTCTGGGGCGCGCTCGCGCTGTCGGGCATGATCAGCGCGAACAAGCTGCCCGCGCCGTGGCAGGTGATGCACGCGATGAGCTACCTCGCCTGGGACAACGGCCACAGCATCCTGCTCAACGCGACGCTGTGGTCGGCCGGCCGCGTGGCGGTCGCGAGCGTGCTCGTGATGGCGCTCGGCATCCCGGCCGGCATCCTGATGGGCGCCTCGCCGCGCATCAACGCGTTCTTCTCCCCGCTGGTCGATCCGTTCCGCTCGGCGCCGATCGTCGCCCTGCTGCCGATCCTGGTGATGTGGTTCGGCATCGACGAGCTCATGAAGATCGTGTTCCTTTTCTGCGGCTCGGTCGTGTACCTCGTGCCGATGGTGCGCGACGCCGTGCTCGCGGTGCCGCAGTCGTACTGGATCAGCGCGCGCGACCTCGGCGCGACGCCGTTCGAATGCGTGACGAAGGTGATCGTGCCGATGGCGATGCCGCGCATCGCAGACGCGATCATCGTCGGCGTGTCGGTGATGTGGACCTACATCACCGTCGCCGAATACGTGAACGCGCGCGAAGGCCTCGGCCAGATGATCCAGGCCTCCAAGCGCTTCTCGGCGATGGACCAGGTGTTCGCGGGCATCATCGTGATCATCGCGCTCGCGCTGGTCACCTACCAGACGATGAGCTGGATCAAGCGCAGGCTCTATTCGTGGGAGACGCAGGTATGAACGCGGCCGCAGCCCCCACGCCCGCCGCGGTCAGCCTCGCGCTGCAGAACATCACCCAGGACTTCCCGTCGCCCGGCGGCGGCGCGCCGAACCGCGTCATCCACGACATCTCGCTGAGCTTCAACCAGGCCGGCATCAACATGCTGCTGGGCCCCTCGGGCTGCGGCAAGAGCACCCTGCTGCACATGATGGGCGGCGTGCGCCCGTTCGGCGTCACCACGCCGACCTCGGGCACGATCCTGATCGACGGCAAGCGCTGCGACGGCCCGAACGAGGACGTCGTGATGGTGTTCCAGCAGTACGCCAACCGCCCGGACATGACGGTCTGGGAGAACGTGTACTTCCCTTTCACGCTCAGGCTCTGGCGCAACAAGGTGTCGCGCGCCGAGGCGAAGCAGCGCGTCGAGTCGATGCTGCAGGCGGTCGGCCTCTCCGACAAGCGCGACCTCTTCCCGTACCAGATCTCCGGCGGGCAGAACCAGCGCGTCGCGCTCGCGCGCGCGCTCGTTCTGCGTCCGCGCATCCTGCTCATGGACGAGCCGTTCGGCGCGCTCGACGCGCAGACCCGCGAGGAGATGCAGCGCCTGCTCGCCGAGCTGTTCCGCACGAACCCGTGCCTGGTGATGTTCGTGACCCACGACGTGACCGAGGCGCTCGTGCTCGGCGACCGCGTGATCGTGTTCGCGACCCAGCCCGCGATCGTCTCGGACGACTTCACGATCGCCCAGCCGCGCCCGCGCGACAGCGCGTGGCTGCGCTCGCCCGAGGCGACGGCCCTGCAGGAGCGCGTGCTGAGCCGGCTGCACCAGGCCAGCGCCGGCAAGGGCTCGCTGCGCGTAAGCTATTGACGGATCGATGAGCTGACGTGGCCGAGAAGCCCTCCTACCTGAAGGCCATGCTGACCAGCCCGGCGAACATGTACGCCGGGCTCGGCAGCGGCGCGCTCGGCGCCCTGCTGTCGCTGCCGTTCGGTTTCGGCATCGGCCTGCTGCCGATCCTGCTGTACGCGGCGGGCGCGTCGATCGCAAGCCTCTACGTGCCGTCGAGCATCACCTTCCGCGCCAAGGTCGACGCCGAATTCCGCAAGCAGCAGCGCGCGGTAGCGCGCGAGCACCTGTGCCGGGAGATCGACCAGCGCGTCCCCAACATCATCTGGGACAAGCACCTGCCGCCGCCGCTGGACCTCGACAACGACCCCGCCGGGCGCCGCCAGCGCGGCAGCCGCAACCCGTACGCGGTGCCGGGCAACAACGCGAACTACCTCCAGGCCTACCAGCGCATGTGCGACCGCGTGGCCTCGCTGACCCAGGTCGCCGCCGACCGCCAGACCCAGCTCTCGTCGCAGGACATCGAGCGGCTCGACGACACCACCCTCGACTACCTGTCGCTGTGGCTGGCCTCGCTGGTCACCGACGACCGCTCGCGCTCGGTGGACCAGGACGACGTCAAGCAGCGCATCGCCGACCTCGACGCTCAGCTCGCGAACGCCGGCGACACCCCGGCCGCGCGCCAGCTCCGCCATGCGCGCGCCGACTACGCCGCCCTGCTGTCGCGGCAGTCCGCTATGCTGACCAAGCGCCAGGCGATCGAGGCCGCGATGATGGCGATGCCCGACCAGATCGAGGAGATCTACCAGATGATCATGGCGGCGCCGTTCTCCTCGAGCCTGAGCAGCAAGCTCGACGAATCGCTGTCGCGGCTGCGGCTGGAGGACGAATTGCAGGCCGAGCTGGACGACGAACTGCACGACAGCATCCCGAGCCTTCCCGAGCGGCCGCCGGTCGTGGCCATCGCGCCGCCGGGGGCGCAGGCGAAGAAAATGGCGCCGGCGGGGAACGCGAAATGAACCCGCGCGACGCCCATCGCCGCCCGACGGCAGGATCGCGACCTGAGCGCGCGTCCGGCAGTTCCTCCACCCGCGGCGCAGCCGCTTTCTTCCGCTGAAACCGTACACCCCAGGACGCATCCCATGGCCAACATCAGCTTCTTCGCCCGCCTCGGCAACCTCTTCAAGGGCTTCATGTCGCTGTTCATCAGCAACATCGAAAAGGAACACCCCGACATCGCGTACCAGAACGCGATCGATTCGATGATCGAGAAGTACGAGCAGCTCAAGAACGCGACCGCGGCGATCATCCGCCGGCGCCAGGACATCGAGTCGCGCCTGGAGGGCGTGCAGAACGACTACGCGCGAACCTCCGCCGACCTGGACGCGGCGGTCGCCACCGGCCAGGACGACCTGTCCCTGCTGCTGATTCCCAAGAAGGACGAACTCGAGAAGGCGCTGGCCGACCTCAAGGCCGAGCTCGCCCAGGCCTCGAAGGACGCCACCAACGCCAAGAACTCGCTGCTCGAGGTCAAGAGCGAGATCGAGAAGCTCAAGGCCGAGAAGGACCGCATGCTTGCGCAGATGGCCAGCGCGCAGGCGCGCGTGAAGATCCAGAACCAGCTCGAGGGGCTGTCGGTCGATGCCGAGGTCAAGGCGCTCGACAACGTGCGCGAGCACATCAAGAACACCGTCGCCAAGGCCAACCTCGGCGACGAGCTCAAGGAATCCGACCTCGACACCCGCATCGCCAACCTGCGCAAGGCCGGCGAGGCGCAGACCAGCCAGTCCAAGCTCGACGCGCTCAAGAAGGCGTATGCGGAGAAGCAGGCGGGGGCGCAGAAGTCGATGTGATCGAAGCCCCTCTCCCGCCGGGAGAGGGGTTGGGGAGAGGGTTCGGAGGCACCGCGATCTCAAAGGTCGCCCGTCGACCGAACCCTCATCCGGCGCTTCGCGCCACCTTCTCCCGGAGGGAGAAGGGAAGAGCCAAGCCCTGCACGGGCGACCCGAGCCGAGTCCCGCCATGCCCGTATCCACGCCCGCCCCGTCCACCAAGCCTTCTCCCGCGACGTCGACCGCCGCCCCGGTCATCCCGTCCTGGGCCCAGGCCATCCGCCAGAAGTACCTCGCCGGCGAGGCCTCGCTGTTCATCCTGCACGGCAACGTGTTCGACCGTTTCTGGGTCGACGGCAAGGCGTGGTCGCTGCAGGACTTCCTCGCCAACATCCTGTTCGCGAACAACAAGGAACTGGTGCTCGAGCTGAGCCTCGGCCGCGGCCTGTCGCCGCTGCTGCCGGACAAGGCCGGCAGTCCCCCGTTCAAGCGCGTCATGCGCGACGAAGCCGGCATCGCCGGCCTGCTCGACATCGTCGAGACCTTCGTGTCGATCGGCCGTTCGCTCGCGCTGATCGTCCCCTACGCCTCCACCCTGCTGCCGAACGGCGACACCCAGTTCCTGTCCGCCGACGAGCGCGTGACGATGACCACGCTTCACCGCTGGTCGCTCGACGAGTCGGTCGCGCGGCACGACGCGATCGTCGTGCTGATCACCGAATCGCTCGGCGAGATCAACCAGGCGATGGTGACCAACCCGCGCGTCGCCGCGATCGAGGTGCCGATGCCCGACGTGGAGGAGCGCGCGGTCGCGATCCGCTCCAGCGCCCCGCACATGCCCGAGGACCACGTGCAGACGCTCGCGCAGCACATGGCCGGCCTGCGCGCCCTGCACGCGGCGAGCATCGTCGCCAACCAGGTGCCGACCAGCCTCACCGAGCAGCAGCGCTACGACCTGATCTATTCGATGATCAAGGGGCAGAAGGACGACGTCGAGCGCTCCAAGCGCATGGCCAACATCACCGCGGGGATGAGCGCCGAGGAAATCGGCAACATGGTCAACCCCGCGCATCCGATCGCCCCGGCCGGCGCCTCGCCCGAGGACGAGATGCTGACGATCGTGCGCAAGCGCAAGCGCGAGATCATCGAGCGCGAATGCGGCGGGCTCATCGAGTTCATCGATGCCGCGCGCGGCCTGGAATCGGTCGGCGGCTGCGACTACATCAAGAGCGAGCTCAAGGAGATCGCCGAAGTGTTCAAGAGCGGCGACCGCACGCTCTCGCCGATGGGCATGCTCGCGGTCGGCCCGATGGGCGCCGGCAAGACCTACGTGATCCGCGCGTTCGTGAAGGATGCCGGCCTGGTCGCGGTCGCGCTCAAGAATTTCCGCAGCAAGTGGCAGGGCGCGACCGAGTCCAACCTCGAGCGCGTGCTCTCGACGGTCAAGGCGATGGGCCCCATCGCGGTGATCATCGACGAGGGCGACCGCACGTTCGGCGGCGGCGGGGGCGGCGACGACGCGGACGGCGGCACGAATTCGCGCGTGATGGCGCGGCTGAAGGAATTCATGTCGGACACCGACAACCGCGGCAGCGTGCTGTTCATCCTGATGACGAACCGCCCGGACCGCATCGAGGTGGACCTCAAGCGGCCGGGGCGCCTCGACCGCAAGATCCCGTTCTTCTACGCGCAGACGCCTTCCGAGCAGGCCGACATCCTGCGCACCGTGTTCAAGCGGTACGGCGGCAACACCGCGATCGACTGGTCGGATACCGACAGCTTCCTGGCGAGCCTGGCCGGTTATTCCAACGCCGACCTGGAGGCGGTCGCCCTGCTCTCGCTCGACCTCGCGCGGCGCGCCGGCAAGCCGGTCGACAACGCGGTCTTCCAGCAGGCGATGGGCGACTTCATCCCGCCTCGCGAACCGCAGATGATCGAGTTCATGGAGCTGCTCGCGGTGCAGGAAACCTCGCGGCGCTCGCTTCTGCCCGAGCGCTTCCGCAACATCTCGACGCGGGAAATCCAGGACCGCCTCGCGGTGCTGGCGCCCCGCTACCGCTGAGCGGCCGGCGTAACGACGCATTCATCGCGTTCGCGGCAAGCTCGCAGGCTCCCAGTCCGCAGCGGAGGTCCGCCATGAAAGGCGAGAAAGACGAGTTCACGTGCATGCACGCCGGATGCCGCTGCACCGTCACGGAACAGGGCGGCTACTGCAGCGAAGCCTGCCGGACAGCGGACCAGCAGAGCGGGCAGGCCTCCACGAGCGCGAGCACCTGTCCCTGCGGTCATCCGGGCTGCGGCTGAAGAACGAAGTGGCCGGCGCGCTTCGCAAGCGATGCGCGCCTCCCTACGTTTTAAGGACCGGGCGCCCGTCGGGTGACGGGCGGTGGATGGCGAACGGGTGTGGTGAGGGTTTAGCGTCGCCGCGACATCTTCGCGAAGACGTAGCCGACGGCGAGCGCGATGCCAACGGCGGCCCAGGGGCGACGACGCACCGCGTCGGCGGCGCTGTCCGCCAAGTCCCTGCCTTGGTCGAGCAGCGAATCGACGCGATCGCCGATCCTGCCACCGGCTTCGCGGGCGGCATCGACGCCCGCGTTGACCGCGTCGGCGGCGCCGACGATCACGTGGTCGCGCGCGTTCGCGAGTTTCTCGGTGACGGATTGCAGGGTGGACGCGGGTCCTTGCATGACGTGCTCCTTGGTCGGTGCGAATGGATCCCGGATACCAAGACGGCCCGGGAAGCGTGGAGGGATTCTCGCGTCACACGGCTGAACGGGATGTTTTCCTTGCGGCGGACGCCAAGGTTGGCCTGTTCAGCAAACTACGCCTTGGCTCGCCGGTAGATCAGGTCGAATCCGGGCTGCCAGGTCCTGCCTTCGTCGTCCGAGGTCTCGCCGGCCTGTTCGACGCTGCCGTCCGGATGCGGGGTATAGGTCATGCGCGTGCGCTGTGTCGGATGGCCGGGCTGGGGCCACACGCCTTCGAGGACCATGGCCTTGCCGTTCCATCCGCCGACGAATTCGGCGCGAGCGCCGGATGCGTCGATCCAGGTCTGCCGCCACTTCCCCTCGCTCGCGACGTAGCTGTTGAGGCTGCCGCCCTCACCACCGGCCGCGAACGGCTTCCAGTTCTCGCGGATCGCGCAGCCCGCATAGAGTTTCTCGACGAGGCTCGTCGCGGTCTGCTGGCCGGGCTTGTCCGCGCGCGCCACATTCCAGCGACCGACCCAGAAGTCGAACTGCCGGCTCTCCGCGGAATGACAACCCTGCGGCGCCGGCGGCGGCGATGCCGCTCCGGACTGCGCGAAAGCGGGGACGGCGAGCGCGGCTGCCAGCGGGAGCCAACCCCTCAGTGCGATCGTGGGCATCGTCGTTCCTCCGGGCGGATGCGCCACGTTAGCAAACGCCACGGCGGCCGTCCGCCGAGCGACGACTTCGTGAACGGGAATCCTGCGCGCCAGCCGTTGTCCGGTCGCCGTCGCACTTGGCGTTCCCTCTATCAACACCCCCACCACGAACCCCGGAGAAACCCGCTGTGTTCCAGCCCACCGTCCGTCAACCCCGCGTCGTCGACCAGCCCTCGCTCGAGGAGATGCTCGCGAACGTCCTGCGCAACACCGGCTGGATCATGGCCGGCGGCTCGGCGCAATTCAGGCAGGGCGCGTTGTCGGAGCTGCAGGCGAACCTCGGGATGATCCACCTCCACACGATCGACCAGCGCGTCGCGAATGCCGCGAAGGTGCTCGGCGAGAAGGCGATCGTGATCGCTTCGCGCAACGTCAACGACGTCGACGCCATCATGGGACTCGGCCGCGTGCTGAAGGAATTCGAGTCCGCCGTGAAGACCTGCCTCGCGCGACGCTGAGGCGACGGTCCGGCCGAAAGATCCGACCCGGAGACCGCCCGATGCATGGGCGGTCTTTGCGTTTCCGGGCTGGCCGGAGTCCAGGCGCCGCCAGCGGCGCTCGCCCCGGTCCGCGATTCCATGATCGGATCCTCCCGCCTTCTGCGCGTCATGCAGAAGGAATCCGATCGCCGGCGGCGGGCGGATCCGGCGCCCTCCCCCCGACCGGCTCCGCATGGACGAACGAACCGACAACTCGGAGTGGCTGCGGCTTGGCGACCTGTTCGACCACGCCATCGGCCTCGGACCCGAAGAGCAAACCGAACTGGTGCGGAAGGTCGCGATCGATGACGCCGACCTGGCGCAGGCCCTGCAGTCGCTCCTCGCGGCCGACGCACGCCACAACGAGAACACGGCCGAGCACCGCGCGCTGGTGCTGAAGAATTCCCTGCAGGCCCTCGAGGTGACCACCACGATCCCGGGCGACCGGGTCGGGCCGTACCTGCTCTGCGAGGAACTGGGGCGCGGCGGCATGGGCGTGGTGTTCCGGGCCGAACGCCACGACGGCCAGGTCCGCCAGGAAGTCGCCCTCAAGATCGTCAAGCGCTCGGTGCTCGAGGCAGGTGGCCTCGCGCGCTTCCTTCGCGAGCGGCAGATCGTCGCCGGCTTCCAGCATCCCTACATCGCACGCATGCTCGATGTCGGCGAAACCGCCGACGGCTCGCCGTGGCTGGCGATGGAACTGGTCCGCGGCGCGACGATCACGGCCTGGTGCGATGCGCGCCGCCTCGATTCGCGGGGACGCGTCGCACTGTTCGTGCGCGTGTGCGAAGCCGTGCAGCACGCGCACGCGAACCTCGTGCTGCACCGCGATCTCAAGCCGGGCAACGTCCTGGTCGGCGAGGACGGCCTGCCGCGGCTCATCGATTTCGGGATCGCCAAGCCGCTGCCGGTCGCGGCGGACGGCGGGCCCACGCGGACCGCCACGGCGCACCGCTTCTATTCCCCGGGCAACGTGGCGCCCGAACAACTGCTGGGCGAACCGGTCGGCGTTGCCTGCGACATCTACCAGCTCGGTACGCTGCTGCACGAATTGCTGTGCGGCGCACCGGTGTTCGATTCCGCCGGCCTCACGCCGGCGCAGTTCGAACGACGAATCCTCGAATCCGAACCCAGGGCACCGAGCACGCACGCGGCAAGGGCGGGCGAAGCGCTGGTCCGCCGGCATGGCGCCACGTCAGCCGCGGTGCTCGCCGGCTCGCTCCGCGGAAGCCTCGATGCGATCGTCGCGCGTGCGCTGCGCAAGAGCCCGCGCGAGCGCTACCCATCTGCCGAAGCGATGGCCGACGACCTGCGAAGCCACCTCGAGGGACGGCCGGTGCGGGCGGCGCGAGGCCTGTTCGGCCATCGCCTGCGCGACCAGCTGCGACGGCGCGCCACGCCGATCGCCGCCTGCGCGATGGCGCTCGCTCTGTCGGCAGCCTTCGCGGCCGCGATGCGGTGATGCCCGAGCCGCCAAGACCCGCGATCAACCGGCGGGCGGCGCCTTCCGGTGCTGCGCTTCCATCCGCTTCCTGCGCTGCGCCGACTGCCAGATGCCGTAGGCGCTTATGACCGACCAGGCCGATTCGAGCACGAACACTGGCAGGTTGAACTTGCCGATCAGCGATACGAGCACTGCGAGCGCGCCAAACAGGTTCATCGCCTGGTAGATGATGCGTTGGCCGTGCAGCTTGCCGGCCTGCAACAGGAAGAAGCCGAGCAGGATCGACGTCGTTCCACAAAGGCCGACGATGTCGTACCAGTAGAGTTGGAGGACCATGGCTGCTTCCTTGGGTCGCGCGCTGCGACGGGGTGTACCGGTGATGCGTGGTTCGCGCTGGCAGGTTTTTCCCGGCGACTTCCCCGGACTGCATCCGGGCTACGCGACGCGGATCCGCGCTACTTCGCCGGCGTGCGCTGGCGCACGGCCTCGAACAGCGCCACCCCGGTCGCGACCGAGACATTGAGGCTTTCCACGCCGCCCGCCGCGTCGCCGCCCGGCATCGGGATGTGCGCGAGCGCATCGCAATTCTCGCGCGTGAGGCGGCGCATGCCATCGGCTTCGCCGCCGAGCACCAGCGCGACGGGGCCCTTGAGGTCGAGCGCGAACAGCGAACCGCCCTCCTCGCCCGCGAGCCCGTAGATCCACACGCCGGCCTCGCGGATGGCCTTCATCGCGCGCGCGAGGTTGGTCACGCGCACCACGGGCACGCGGTCGGCCGCGCCGGACGAGGTCTTTCGGACGGTCGCATTGACCGGCGCCGACTTGTCCTTCGGGATCACCACCGCGGTGACGCCCGCCGCCGCGGCGCTGCGCAGGCAGGCGCCGAGGTTGTGCGGATCCTGCACGCCGTCGAGGA
>Ga0070672_100002169_pt1 | contig 12375 bp, 10 predicted proteins | sample KBSM13metaG_FD_66151 | JGI IMG/M metagenome (GOLD analysis project Ga0070672, IMG submission 66151) | Miscanthus rhizosphere microbial communities from Kellogg Biological Station, Michigan, USA - KBS M1-3 metaG | ecosystem: Host-associated > Plants > Roots > Rhizosphere > Soil ... | reverse complement strand
CGCATGATCTGTAGTTGACGATCGAGGAACACGGTCGCGATTGCCGTGGCGCCCATGAGGTTCCTTAGATCGCTATTGGCATGGGCCAGCCCATCCACGTTGCCCTTCAGCTCTAGGTTGACGGTCGTGAGCTCCTCGTTGATCGATTGCAGCTCTTCACGGCTGGTCTCGAGCTCCTCGGTGGCCGAACGCAGCTCTTCGTTCATGGCGTGGAGCTCTTCGTTGCTTGCCTTCAGCTCCTCGGTGGAGGCTTTGTGTTCCTCGACGATGTCCCGCCAATGTTGCTTGACCTGCTCGAGCTCGCGTTCGAGCGGCTGCTCGCCGTCCGTGAGCGAGAGGTATTTGCCGGTAGGGATCACGTACACGTGATCCGGCAAGACCTCTTGTCCCTGGCGTGCCTGCTCGACAGGCATGCCCGTTGCCTGCTGCAGCACCTCGGCGAGCGAGCTCTCGTGCTCAGGAGCCAAATGCAAGATCACGACGAAGGCCAAGCCCGAAGTCGCCGGCATCGCTGCAAAGAAGCGGGCACAACGCAGGGATGGAGCCCGCCGAGCCGCCCAGGCCAACCACGCGGATCGAGCCATTTCCGGCTGCCCGCACGGCGTCGTCCGACTCGTTCGCGAAGTCCTGCTCGCTCAGGTCGGGGTCGGCTGCAGTCTCGCCTTCCGGTAGCGCGTTGCCCATGCGCCAATCTACCCCCGGTGCCCCTCGGCCAGAAATCGGAAAGCGAAGCAGGAATGCTCAGGAAGACCCGATCGGATTAGCGGTCGACCCGTTCCAGGATTAGAGTGGGACACGAGACTGGCTGCGCGCAAGCAAGTCGAAGGCCCTCGAGCGTATATCCATGACCGCTGCTCTGAAGACCGACCTGCAGCCGTTGCGCCTGTTGCTGGTGGACGATCACCCGGTGCTCCGGGCCGGCCTGAATGCCTTGTTGTCGGCCGAGCCCGATCTGCAGGTGGTCGCGGAGGCAGACAACGGCGCGACAGCGGTCGAGCTGGCCTTGGAGCTAATGCCCGACCTGATCGTGATGGACGTGACGTTGCCGGGCCTCACGGGTGCGGAAGCGACGCGCCAAATCAAGCTCGCTCGTCCGGCGCTGGTGGTGCTCGCGTTGTCCGTCCATGAGGAGATCTCGTTTGCCCGCCTGTTGCTCGACGCCGGTGCCAGTGGTTACGCCCTGAAGCGCTCGGCGTGTGAGCAGTTGGTGCGCGCGGTGCGTGTGGTTGCGACGGGTGGAAGGTACCTCGATCCATCGCTGGAAGGTCACTTGTTGCGCCCAGCTGCCCGCGGCCGCCCGCTCGCTCGAATCGCCCCAGTGAGCTTGAGCGAACGTGAGATGGAGGTCGTGAAGCTGCTCGCGGAGGGGCTGACGATGAAAGAGATGGCCCAGCATTTGTCGTTGAGTCCCCGGACGTTGGAGACGTACCGCGCTCGTGCGCTCGAAAAGCTCGGGCTCAAGACGCGCGCTGAGTTGGTGCGTTATGCAATTCATTGCGGCTGGCTGAAGCAGTCCTGACGCGCGCTCGCCATGTTTTCGCGAGAGCCAGACTGTCAGTGAATCCACGGACAGCCAAGCTAGGCTGACGGAGTATCTTCGCTCTCGACCACCGCGCCGGGCTCGTTGCGTGCGCAGGGAAGGCGAAGCGCGTGAGAATTCTGATTGTCGAGGACGACGCTGATTCGGGCGAAGCGTTGATGCATTTGCTGCTAGACGTCGGCCACCAGGTGAGGCTCGTCATGAAGCCGGCGTTGGCGCGCGCCGCAGCGAGCGAGTTTCTGCCTGAAGTTGCCATTGTGGACATCGGGCTGCCCATGATTTCCGGCTACGAGGTGCTGGCGCTGTTGCGTGCGCTTCCCGAGCTTGCTGGCTGTCGCTTCTTTGCCGTTACCGCCCACGCTGGCGTTGACATGCTCGAGCGAAGTCTTGCTGCGGGCTTCGATCACCACCTGACCAAACCGTTGGCGGTGCCTCATTTGCTGCGCTGCCTCGACGGGCTCGGCTGAGCCTAGCAACGCTCGCATCTGCGGTGTACGGCTCGACACCCGTGAGGGTGCTGCTTCGGTGCAAATTTCGAGCAACAGTGTTTTCGAGCAACCTACTCGTGATTTCGTTGCTCGTCTGGACCTGAACGACAGCGTGCAATACCTCGAGGGTGATAGCGCGTATCGCGTCGCAATCATGCCTGGTTGAAATATTCTTCGTAGGCGCACGTTCGTGAGTCAGGATTGCGTTCTGACTGTGTCTGCTCGGCATGTCCGGCTCGCCAGCGTGCCGACGCGTGGTAGCCTGCCCGGGTGCGCATGGATTGTGTTTTGGTCTCCCGAAGGAGCCTTCCGTGGAAGCTCTCCTTTCCGCTCAGGCTCAGTTCCCTCGCGGCGATCGCCGGCCTCACGCTGACTTCCGCGTGCGTGTCCGGCAAAATCGAGGACGTTCCCACGCGGGACGGCAGCGGGAACGTCCCGTCGCAAGGGGGAGCGAGCGCGGGCGGGCAACCACCGGCAATGGGCAGCACGGCTGGCGGGTCGAATCCAGCGACCGGGTCGACCGATGTTGCCCCGACGGCGCTGCCCAAGGAGCAGGACTGCGCGACCCCGGATAACCCCGGTCCGCGCATCTTGCGACGCCTGACTGCGGGCGAATTCGCCGCGTCGATCGCGGATTTGTTCGGCAAATCCGCCCCGGTTGCACAGGTGTTCAACGATTCGCGCGTGCTCGGCTTCGCGGTGGATGCCAGCACGCTGCGCGTGCAGGACCTGAACGCCGACCAATTGATGACGAACGCCGAGGCAGTGGCTGACTGGGCGGTCACGAACAAGTCCGACTTGATCACGCAGCTCGCCCCGTGCGGCTCGCACGATGCCGCTTGCGCCAAAACGTTCATCATGAACTTCGGGCGCAAGGCGTTCCGCACCGCCATTCCCGAGAACGACTCGCGGATCCAGGCCTACAGTGACCTGTTCACCGCCGAGGCCGACTTCAAGACGGGCGTTTCCGCCGTCATCTCGGCCATGCTGCAGTCCCCCTATTTCCTGTACCGGAGCGAAATCGGGGCCAAGGACGCGACGGGGTCGACGGTCAGTCTGACGCCGTACGAGGTCGCGAGCAGCTTGTCCTATTTGCTCACGGGCAGCATGCCCGACGACACGTTGCTCAAGGCGGCTGACGACGCCGTGAAGAGCGGTAAAGCCGACGCCTTGACCGCGATGGTCGATGCCCAGGCGGACCGTCTGCTGGCACCGTCCGGGGCAGATCCGCTGGCACCGGCCGCGCAAGACGCATTGATGAATTTCATGAGCGGTTGGCTCGGGCTCGATCGGCTGTACACCAACGTCAAGGACGACACGGTGTACAAGCTGACCGACGCGGAGCGCGCCGGTGACGCAGCCGAGACCAAGAAGTTCATCCTGGGTATCTGGGGTGCTCCGACCGGCAACAGCGTGGGCGACTTGTTCACGGCCGCCAACAGCAGCGGTCCCGAAAGCGGCATCCTGGCCCAGCCGAGCATTCTGATCGGCTACGCGCGGGCGAACGGTTCGTCGCCGACGCAGCGCGGACACCTCGTGCGTTCACGTATCCTGTGCCAAGACGTACCGGCCCCGCCAGCGGGGCTCGACACCAAGTTCACACCGAGCACCAATCTCAAGACGACGCGCGAGCAATATCTCGAGGGGCACGCCGCAAAGGACCATCAACCTTGCTACGGCTGCCACAAGCTGATGGATCCGATCGGCGTCGCGTTCGAACATTACGACGCGTTCGGTAGGTATCGCACGGAAGAAAATATGGTGACGATCGACGCGACGGGCACCATCGTCCCGGGGAACGCGACCGACGTCGAGGTTGCAATCGACGGGCTGTCGGGCGCGAAAGGCTTGCAGACGTACCTGGCCCAGAGTGAGGACGTGAAAACCTGCCTGGTCCGCTATTGGTCCTACTATGCGTTCGGTACGGCAGACGCTTGCACGTACAAGGCCATTCGTAGCGTTGCGGCGGCCGATTCCTACTCTCTCAAGAGTGTCCTCAGGGGCATCCTTCACTCCCCGCGCTTCACCACGCGCGTCAAAGACCAGTAGGGCTTACGGGAAATCGCCATGTACAACCTGAGTCGCAGACAATTGACCCTCGGTGCCGGCGCCGGCATTTTGCTCGCGCCCTTCGTCTCGATGCTGAGGGAAGGCACGACGCGTGCCGGCACGACCAAGCAAGCCAAGCGGCTCTTGGTATTTTGCACGATGGGCACGAAGCCGGACAGCTGGAAGCCCACCGTGTCCGGTGAAACGATCAGCAGCTGGAGCGCGATGACGCAGCCGCTCAGCGCGATCAAGGACAACGTGCTGCTGGTCGAGGGCTGTCCCGCCGGTCAACCGGGGGAGGGGCATGGCTCGAACGCAGGGCTGACCGGTCAGGGCAACGGCTACTTCGCCATCAACAACGTGGTGCAGCCCGCGATCTCGGTGGATCAATTCGTCGCTGACAAGCTCAAGAAGGCCGGCGTAAATCGGCCGCTGGCCTCGCTGGTGCTCGGCGCCGACACCTCCGGTGGCGTCACCCTGTCTTATCGCGGCGGCAACCCGGTCGCGCCGATCGCGTCGCCGGCTTCGGCGTTCGCCACCGCGTTCGGCGGGGTGAGCAGTGGCGGCGGCACGCCCATGTCCGGCGGCAGCACGCCCATGCCCGATCTCGCGCTCAAGCGTCGGCAGAGCATTCTCAAGCTAGTATCCGGCGAGATCTCCGCCGTGAAGGATCGCCTGGGCACGAGCGAACGACAGAAGCTCGACGCGCACCTTCAGTCGATCAGCGACCTCGAAAACAAGCTGATGCAATCGAGTGGCAGCGGCACCAGCACTGGCGGGGGCAACCCCAACGCCGCCCAGGCCTGCGCGGGTCTCGCCAAGTCGAGCGACGCCAGCGGTACCCATCCCGCCATTGCCAACGACCTGCTGCACATGGATATTTTGGTGAACGCCTTGGCTTGCGACATCACGCGCGTCGGCGTGATTCAGTTCGGGACCGACCAAGGGCTGCAGGTCGATTTGCCGAGTCTGCAGGGTGATCAGCACAACGGTTTCATTCATTCGGGGGCAGGCGACAACTTCAAGAGCCTGATCGCCTTCGAAGCCTGGCTCGCGACGCAATTTGCGAAGCTGGTGACCAACCTCAAGAGCAAACCGGATCCGGACGGCGGCGGCGGTACGCTCTACGATTCGACGCTCGTGCTGTGGGCGCGCGACATGGGCGACGCCGTGAACCACGACATGAAGGATATGCGCTTCGTGCTCGCGGGCGGCGCTGGCGGCTACTTGAAGCAGGCCGCCGGTGGGCGCTACCTGAACGCGGGCGGCGGAGCCAGCAATCGCCACGAACGCGTGCTGTTGAACGTGCTCGAAGCCATGGGCATCACGGACTACGCCGGTTTCGGGGATCCGAACTTTACCGGCAAGTCTCCGCTACCGGGCATCGCCGCGACTTAGGTTTACTGCCAGCTGGGCAGGCTCGCCCGGCGCGGAGGCAAGGGCCGCCCAGCCCGGAGCTCAGTGCTCGAGTCGCTCCACGAGCGGCTTGCCCGTGCGAAAATCGCGCCCCTTGACCTCGATGTAGTCGACCGAAAGCGGGCCGCTGAGCTTCACGTAGATCGATGACAGCTCCGCGTTCACGCCGGCAATGGTCGTGCGCGCGGTCGCCACGCAGCGCCCGTTTTCGCCGCGGCGCGTCGTGATGCCGATTGCGCGAGCCACCTGTTTGAGGCGCAGCGCGTAGTCGCCGCCCGTAGGCCCACGCTTGACGGCCCTTTGAGCGGCGATCCCATAGCCGACGCGTGCGAACATGCCGAGTGCCTTGGTGTGCACGGGCGGTGGCTCGAACTGGCGCCAATAGGGCACGACGGCCTGGTCATTCGCGGCCGAGCAGGTCGCGTCGAGATGCATGCCGTAGTCGACGCGATTGCCGCCGTCGCTCTTGTTGATGAAGAACACCGTCGGCACGTCATTCGCGCCGAACAGCGGGAATACCGCGTGTGCGGTGGCTGCCGTGAGCAGGCTGGTGAGCCCGACAACCAGCGCGATGCTGCGATTTCGTAGCCATGCTTGCGTCATAGGCTGCCCGATGACGCTCAGCATAGCCTGGCCGTGGACTTTCGCACGCTCGGTCCTCCACTAGCGGCAGGACCAGTCGTGACTCAGTGCGCGGGTGTCGCGTCCAGTCGCTGCTCGGCGATCATGCAGTCGGTGGCCAACATCAGGCCGGCGACGCTGGCCGCGTTCTGCAGGGCAGCCCGGACCACCTTGACGGGATCGATCACGCCCATCGCAAATAGCGCGCCGTATTCGTCGGTGGCAGCGTTGTAGCCGAAGTCGCCTTGGCCAGCCCGGACGCGGTTGACGACGATCGAGCCCTCGATCCCGGAATTTTCGGCGATTTGGCGCATCGGTTCTTCGATTGCACGGCGAATGATCTCCAGTCCGAAGCGCTGCTCGTCGCACAGTTTCAGCGTGTCGAGCGCCGCTTGCGCGCGGATCAGCGCGACGCCGCCGCCCGGCACGATGCCTTCCTGCACCGCCGCTCGCGTGGCGTGCAGGGCGTCTTCGACGCGCGCTTTCTTCTCTTTCATCTCCAGCTCGGTGGCTGCCCCGACTTTGATGATGGCCACGCCACCGACCAACTTAGCCAGGCGTTCCTGGATCTTTTCCTTGTCGTAGTCGCTCTCGGTGTGCTCGAGCTGAGCGCGGAGCTCCTCGATGCGCCCTTTGATCTTTTCCTTGGAGCCGGCGCCATCGACGATGGTGGTGGTGTCCTTGTCCAGCGTGATGCGCTTGGCGCGACCGAGGTCCGCGAGCGTCAAGTTCTCGAGCTTGATGCCGAGCTCTTCGCTGACGGTCTGGGCGCCGGTGAGCACGGCGATGTCACGCAGGATTTCCTTGCGGCGGTCTCCATAGCCTGGTGCCTTGACTGCCGCGCAATTCAAGGCGCCGCGCAGCTTGTTGACCACGAGAGTTGCCAAGGCTTCACCCTCGATGTCATCGGCGATGATGACAAGGGCCTGCTTTTCCTTGGCGATCGCTTCGAGCACCGGCACGAGATCGGCCATGTTGGAGATTTTCTTTTCGCTCACGAGCACATAAGCGTCTTCGAAAATGGCTTCCATGCGCTGGGCATCCGTGACGAAATACGGGGACGAATAGCCGCGGTCGAACTGCATGCCTTCGACCACGTCGAGCGTGGTCTCCGCCGTCTTGCTTTCTTCGACCGTGATCACTCCCTCTTGGCCGACCCGCTCCATGGCCTCGGCCAGCTTGGCACCGATTTCGCGGTCGCCGTTGGCGCTGATCGTCCCAACCTGAGCGATCTCCTGCGGATCTTTGGTGGGTTTCGCCATCTGCTTCAGCGACGAAGTGACGCACTCGACCGCCTGGTCGATGCCCAGCTTGATCTGGCCCGAGCTGTGACCGGCTGCTACCAGCCGCAGTCCCTCTCGGTAGATGGCCTGCGCGAGGACCGTGGCGGTCGTCGTGCCGTCCCCCGCGACATCACTGGTCTTGCTCGCCACTTCCCGCACCATCTGGGCGCCCATGTTCTCGAAGCGGTCGGAGAGCTGGATCTCTTTGGCGACCGTGACGCCGTCCTTGGTGATCGTGGGCGCGCCGTAGCTATTCTCGATCAAGACGTTCCGGCCACGCGGGCCGAGCGTCACTTTGACGACGTTGGCGAGTGCGTCGACGCCTGCGAGCATGAGTTGTCGCGCATCTGCCGAATAGAAGACCTGTTTTGCCGTCATGGAAAACCACTATCTAGCCCGGGGGGCCGTTATTCGAGGCGCGCGCTCGGTTTCCGAGGCGTGCCACGCGCGGATCGCGCAATGCATACACCTCGGGTCGCAGTCGCGAGCTCCGCCGTGGCACGACGTTAACCACGAATGTCTGCTGCGCAATGCAGAATGCGCGGAAGCTCGGCGCCGAAGCCTTTTGACCTTTCCTAAAGCGCGGCGTACCCTGCCAACTTGGTCAAGACGGCGATCGGCGCCGCGTTTCGAAGCGAGCTCACCCCGCACAAGGCGGTCGCACGCGACACGCGAGGGTGCAATTCACTTCGCTGCGAGCAATCAACCCAGGAGGGAGTCGATCCGGCTCCGAGAAGGTCAGCATGAATCACAGCGAACGTGGCGAGCACGAACGCAGCACGCTAGCCCGTGCCCTCGAGATGGCGCCGCGAGCCACGGCCGGTGCCGCGTGAACGAAGAGATCAAACTGCTGCGCGCCGTTCATGGCAGCGCACGGGCAAATGGCGGCGAGGCATTCGGGCGCATCACCTTTCGCTTGAACCGGAGCCCGGAGGCGCGTTGGCGCGAGTTGTTCGATGCCGGAAAGGGCGAGGGCATCGCCACTGAGGAGCGCGGCGCCGAGTTTCTGCTGCACGCCGAAGTGAAGCCGGGGGAGGTCGCGAGCAAGCGGGACGCCTTGCTCGCGCTGATCACCGACGTGAACGACAAGCGGCGCGCAGAGCTGGCCCAGCAAGCGGAGCTCACCCGTGAGCGCACCGAGAACAAGCGCAGCATCGAAGATGCGCTCAACCGAGAGCTCGAAGCGCTGAAGTTCGAATGAACGCACGACGGAGCAGGCGCAGCTCATGAACAAGCAAATCCTCCTCGACAAGATCAAGGTGGCGCGGCAAGAGCTGAGCGACGCAGAAGCCAACGTCGGGACGGTGCTGCGTGAGCTCAAGGTTTCCGTGCGCGCCGACAAAGCAATGATTAGCGAGGCACTCGAGCAGGCCTTCAGCAAAGTGAAGCTTGCCAACCAGGACCTCGTGGAGCTCGAGAAGTTGATCGAAAGCGCGCTCGCGTGAAAACCTGCGAGTATGCGGGCGATCCCTTCGACGAGCCCCGTTCCCATCCCTGGCTCGGAGCCGAAAATAGCCCGGAAGCGCAGTACTACGATCTGACGGCGGCACCGGCGCTGATCAGGAGCTCGCTGGAGGACCTTCTGCCATGGCGTCGCTTCGCGGCAGTGGAGTCGTTCTATGTGCTGCTCGAGCAGCTGAACCACCCCAAATCGGCGCTCGAGTCGAATGATTGCGCATTTTCGGGCCCGCATGCCAATGAGGACCCGACCATTCCCAAGGCACTCCAATGCTGTGGGCGCGTGATGGTGCTATTTCGTGCCCTCGAGCGGAACACCGACGACAGCCTCGTGGCCTGGTTGAAGAACGAGCTTCATCTCGAGCTTTCGCCGGTCGACTCGGCGTTTCGCTGGGGCGTCGTCGGCACGACTAGTATCCCCGTTCGCTACTTGGCGCTGCCCGAGGTCGACCGGCAGCAGCTCGGCTGGCAGTTGATGATCTCTTTCTGGGCCTGGGGAGACGACGAAAGCGACACCATGCAGAACTTGGCGAGAGTGCTCAAGAACCTGTCGCGAGCCTTGCGTCGTGTTTCGGCCAACGCTGGGCGCTGCTAGCGAGTCCTCAAACCCGAAGCAACACTCCGCGCGCGGGCTCGCCCGTCGCCCGCTGCAACGCCAGCACGTATAGCCGGAGCTGCTCGGCGTACGCGCCGGTCGCTGCGACGACTTCGTCGGTCTTGAAGTCCACCACCACCCACTCGTGGTCGCTACGGTAAGCCAAATCGATCACGCCCTCGGCAATGGTGCCATCGCCGAGCTGCTCGGCCACGACCACTTCGCGTCGCGCATCAGCGGAGCGTGCGGCCGCGCGCAGTTGGGGATGTGCCAAGGCGGCCAGCGCGGCGTCGACGGCGCACGCCGTTTCCTCCGGAGTTGCACCGATCAGGCGCGAAAGTGAGCTCGACAGCGCGGTCAGTGCCGGTCGAGCTGCGTCGAAAGGTGCGTGGGCGAGCACGGCGTGAACCAGGGTACCGAAGCGTGGGCCGCGGGGACGGCCGACGCGGCTGAGCTCGGTGCTCTCCACTACGGCCGTGGCGGGCTCGTTGAAGGGCTGCTTGGATAGCTCGGTCATGGTGCGAGCCACGACGCTCGGGCGGCTCCCGGCTTCCACCGTAGCGCGTCGGCGTGCGAGCCAATGCGCGTATTGGGCGACGCCTTCGGACGAGGCTTGCGCTTCGGCGAGCAGCTTTTGTTGTCGGACGCCGCCTAGGGGCTGGGCGCGCAGGCGTAGCGTCGCCGGATCCCACCAAACGACCGGATTGCCGGACGCGGAGCGATGTAACCCTGGAGCGACTGAATCCTCTGCTGTGGCTTGGGTTTGGGCGGAGCGGTTGAGCACGCTGTCGTGGCCAAACGCTGGGCAGCCTGGGGCGGGGGCGGGCTCTTTGCGCTCGGAGTCGCTCGGATAGAGCGCGGGCGCGAGCACGTCACACCAGCCAACGTCGACACTGCGCGCGCTGAGATCACCGATCGTGGGCACGACGAGCAGATCGCGTGCCCGCGTCGCAGCCACGTAGCCGAGGCGCACGAGCTCAGCGTCGTCGTGGCGGCGCGCCAGCGCTTCGTTCTCGATCAGTTCGAACGGCCGACAGCCGCAAATGGCGTGCGCGCTCAGTTTGCGCGTCGCATCGGTGAAGCGGAAGGCGGTGGCGGTCTTGGAGGGCGCCGTCGGATCGCACAGGATGACCACTGGGAACTCGAGCCCCTTGGCTTTGTGGACGGTCATCAGGCGCACGCCCTCCGTCCCTTCTTCCACGATTGGAGCTTCACCGCCTTGCCCGCGCTCGGCTTGTTCCTCGAGCGCCTCGACGAAGGCGCGGAAGGACGTTCCGCCACGGCCGTCGAAATTGCGCGCTAAGTCGACGATCGCCAGCGCATTGGCCAGGGCTTGCTCGCCGCTCGGCCACATCGCGAGCGAAGCATGAGCGCGCGTCTCGGACAGCAAGCGCTCGACCGTGTCGGCCACGGGGCGTCGATTGCGGCCGACATTCAGCTCGCGCAGCAGCTCGAGGGCGTCGATCACCGCCGGGTGCTTGGCGCGCTGCTCATCGTCGAAGCGCGCCAGCGGCTTCAGCCGCGCAAAATCGGCGCGAAAGCACAAAAGCTCTTCGTCGCTCACGGCCAGTAGCGGGCCGCGTAGGCAAGCGTACACACTGAGCTCGTCGTCTGGCCACTCGATCGCCTCCAGAGCCACTCGGATCGCCACCACTTCCTCGCGGTCGTGAAAGGAGCGTCCTCCCACCAAGATATGCGGAATGCGGCGGGCCTCGAGTGATTGCACGTAGGCGCGCGTGGTATCGCCGTAATAAGACTGAAAGCGCTTGAACAACAGGCAGATGTGGCGTGGCTTGATGGGCACGAGACCGCTCTCGTCCTGCACTTGCCAGCCGCTCTTCTGCAATAGCCACTCGACGAAGCCGCCCACGGCCTGTGGGTAGGAGTTGGACACGGCGGCTTTGGTGGGCTTCCACCAAGTCCCGTATGGCTCTGGCACGGGCAAGGCAACCACGCCTGGTTGCGACGGCAGCTCGGGGCGATGCTCGGCGAGCGCCACGTACGCCGCTTGGCTGCCGTCGTCCGAGGCGACCATCGCCAGGGAGAACGCGCCGTTCACGGCTGCCTGAATCGACGGCACGGAGCGAAAGTTGCGGTTCAAGTGCAGCAGCTGGGCGCCTTGCGCCAAGAGCTCGGCCTTGATCCGCTCATAGAGCGTCACGTCGGCGCGGCGGAAGCGGTAGATGGCTTGCTTCGGATCGCCGACGACGAACAGCTTTCCGGGCTTGCTGCGCACTTCGCGATAGTCGCTGGCGTCGGGCGAGTCGCTGGCCAAAAGCATCAAGATCTCCGCCTGCAGCGGATCGGTGTCTTGGAACTCGTCCACGAACAGGTGCGTAAACCGGCTTTGCAGCTGCTCACGGACGCTGCGGCTGCCTTTGAGTAAATCGCGTGTGCGCGACAGCAGATCGACGAAGTCGAGCGCGCCGAGTCGCTCCTTCAGTCGTTCGCGTTCGTGCACGACGCCGATCAGCTCCTGCCGCAAGTGGGCTGCCAGATCGGCTTCGGCCAAAACCACGAAGCGCCGCAGGCTTTCGGTCAGCTCGTCGCGTTCTCGGACCACGGCGCTGCGATCGAGCGATTGCCCGTACAACCTGCCGGAGCCCACGGCGCGGATGCTGCGCTCCTTGTTGCGCAGGAACTCCGAGAGCTCGACCTCGAGCGCATCGTAATCCCTATCCTGGACCCGCTCGCGAGCATCGAGCTCGTCGACGAAGCTTTGAAACTCCGCCATGGCGCGCGCCAACGGATCCGAGGCCCGCAGCGCCAAATTCTTGAAGCTGCCCAAGGTTCGGAAGCGCAGCACGAGCTCATCGATCAGCGGCACGGGCTCGAAGTCGGGGAACGCCCAGGGCGCGTCGAAGTCGCGGTATTCGACCAAATCGCGACACGCGCGCAGCAGCTCCTCTCGCGGGGTGCTGCGTT
>Ga0070672_100002166_pt1 | contig 12384 bp, 11 predicted proteins | sample KBSM13metaG_FD_66151 | JGI IMG/M metagenome (GOLD analysis project Ga0070672, IMG submission 66151) | Miscanthus rhizosphere microbial communities from Kellogg Biological Station, Michigan, USA - KBS M1-3 metaG | ecosystem: Host-associated > Plants > Roots > Rhizosphere > Soil ... | reverse complement strand
CGATGTGTTGACGACGGGTGAGATGACGCGGGTGCGGTTCATCATTGGGTTTTATAGTCGGTTCACGGGGGTTCGGGCGTTGGAGGCGCCGCGGAAGCTGGGGCAGCCGTTGTGGGATACCAATACGCCGTTCGAGGTGGTCGAGAAGCTGAGCGCGCCGCAGGGGTTGGGGATCGTCGAGGAGTTTGCGCTGGCGCGTCGGCTCACGGATCAGCCGTTGAAGGCCACGGTGCCGGGGCCGTACACGCTGATGGTGCCGCTCAAGCTCGCGGGGGGATACAAGGACAAGGGCTCGCTGCTGGCCGACCTCGTCGCCATCGTCAACGCCGAGTGTCGCGCGCTCGCCGCGGCCGGCGCGGACTTCATCCAGATCGACGAGCCGCACCACGGCATGTACGCCGGCACCGTGCACGACGTCACCCACGGCATCAACGAGGCGGTGAGCGGTGTCAGGGCCAAGATCGCCGTCCACGTCTGCTTCGGCAACCTGTACGGCCGTCCCTTCAGCGCCGTGCGCGACTATCGCAATCTCTTCCCCGTGCTCGGCGACCTCGCGGCGTCCCAGGTGGTCCTGGAGTTCGCCAACAAGGGGCTCGAGGACACCGCCCGCTGGCAGGACTGGCCGAAGCATCTCGAGCTGGGCGCCGGCGTGATCGACGTCAAGGCGTTCAAGGCCGAGACGGCCGAGGAGGTCGCCGAGCGGATCCGCGCGCTGCTGCGCCACATCCCGGCCGAGCGGCTCTGGCTCAACCCCGACTGCGGCTTCTGGGAAACGCCACGCTGGGTCGTCAAGCACAAGCTGGCCTCACTGGTGCAGGGCGCGCGGATCGTCCGCAAGGAGCTGGCCGGCTAGCTCGCACGGTGCTATGACGTGAGGCATCCGGTCTTCTTATGCTGATTCGCTACGCATGGTGCGACCCCAGTCGTCTCACAACCGCCACACTCACGTCATGATCGCGCGCTATATAAGATGATGAATGCGCGCCATTCGGGTGGCGCGGCGCGCTCGACCTGTTGGCATCGTGGTTGCCACGGTCAGCGCCGCGACAGGAGGTGCCAGATGCACGATGCGACGACGATCGAGGCCGGCTGGTGGAGCGAGATCGACGAGCAGATCATCGCGTGTCTTCGCAGCGGTCCGCAGTCAACCCAGGATCTCGCCTGGAAACTTGGCATGTCGCCCACCGCGGTGACGTCGCTGCTGTCCATGATGGCCGCCGAAGGTAAGGTGCGTATCACCGGGGCTGAGCTGGCGAGGTAGTTCAGACCAGTAGACAGAAGACTTTCTTCAACGGGCCGTCTGACCGGCCCTCCTCCCTGACCGTCGCATTGCCGTTGGCTGTAGTCGGGCAGTCCTGAGTCGTCCCGCGAGGCTGTGGCACACTGAGAGGGATTGCCTGCCGACGACCCATGTCAGTAGAACGGTCAGAGCTCCTCAAGCAGCTGCGGATCGACCGCGACGAGGCCCCCGCGCGGTCACGCGGACGTCTGCTCGCGGCCGGGGTCGTCGTGCTCGTCCTGGTCGCGGCCGGACTGTGGTTCTACGTGGGCCGGCAGGCGAAGCCGGCGGTGCGGACGGCGGTGGCCCGGGCGGCGAGCCAGGGACCGGGGGCGGGCTCGGTGCTGGATGCCAGCGGCTACGTGACGGCCCGACGTCAGGCCACGGTCTCCGCGAAGATCACCGGCAAGGTCACCGAGGTCACGATCGAAGAGGGCATGCGGGTCAAGGACGGCGAGATCCTGGCCCGGCTCGACGACACCGAGGCCAGCGCCGCGCTCGCGCTGGCCCGCGCTCAGCTCGCCGCGGCGCGCTCGCAACTGGTCGAGATCCGCGCCATGCTGGCCCAGGCCGAGCGCGACTACACCCGACAACAGGAGCTGCTGCGGCGTCAGCTGGTCAGCGAGCAGTCGATGGACGCCGCACTGGCGCAGCGTGACGCGCTCCGCGCCAAGCTCGGCAGCGCGGAGGAAGGGGTCCGCGTGGCGCAGGAGTCCGTGCGCGTCGCCGACGTGCAGATGGACAACACGGTGATCCGCGCGCCGTTCGCGGGCGTGGTGGTGGCCAAGTCGGCGCAGCCCGGCGAGATGATCTCGCCCATCTCCGCGGGCGGCGGGTTCACACGCACAGGCATCGGCACGATCGTCGACATGGACTCGCTCGAGATCCAGGTGGACGTCAACGAGTCGTTCATCAACCTGGTCACCGCCGGGCAACCCGTCGAGGCCACCCTGAACGCCTATCCGGACTGGAAGATCCCCGGCTCGGTCATCGCCATCATCCCCACGGCCGACCGCAGCAAGGCCACCGTGAAGGTGCGCATCGCGCTGGGCTCGAAGGATTCGCGCATCGTGCCCGACATGGGCGTGCGCGTGGCATTCCAGGGCGCCGCCGGGACCAAGCCCACCGCGCCCGAGCCGGGCGTGCTGGTGCCGGCCGAGGCGGTGCGGGGCGATGCCGCGTCGGCCGTGGTGTTCGTCGTCGCCGGCGAGAAGGTCGAGCGCCGCAGCGTCACGCTGGGGCGCACGGTAGGCCCCAATCGCCAGGTGCTCAGCGGCGTGCGCGACGGCGAGCGCGTGGTGCTGGGGCCGCCCGAATCGCTCAAGGACGGTGACGCCATCCGGCTGGCCGAGAAGAGCTGATGGGGCCGCCGCCGACCGACGTGCTGATCCAGATTCGCGGCGTCACCAAGACCTACCGGCGCGGCAGCGAGAAGATCGAGGTGCTCCACGGCATCGACCTCGACATCCCCCGCGGGGACTTCGTGGCGCTCATGGGCCCGTCCGGGTCGGGCAAGACCACGCTGCTCAACCTGATCGGCGGCCTCGACAGCCCGAGCGCGGGCACGCTGGTGGTGGACGGCCGGCGCATCGATCGTCTCTCGAGCGGCGAGCTCTCGCACTGGCGGGCCGCCAACGTCGGGTTCGTGTTCCAGTTCTACAACCTGCTGCCCACGCTGTCGGCCCAGAAGAACGTGGAGCTGCCGCTGCTGCTCACGTCGCTGACCGCGGCCCAGCGCAAGCGGCACGCCGCCATCGCGCTGTCCCTGGTCGGCCTGGAGGATCGCCGCGGGCACCGGCCCAAGGAGCTCTCCGGCGGCCAGGAGCAGCGCGTGGCCATCGCGCGGGCCATCGTGTCCGATCCGACGCTGCTGGTCTGCGACGAGCCGACCGGCGACCTCGACCGCACGACCGCGGCGGAGATCCTGCTGCTGCTGCGCATGCTGAACGAGGAGCACGGCAAGACGATCGTCATGGTCACCCACGACCCCAAGGCGGCCGAGTACGCCAACCACCAGCTGCATCTCGACAAGGGCACGCTGGCCACCGCGTCGCCCGAGCCGTGAGGTCGCCGGCGTGAAGTATCTGCCGCTGCTCTGGGCCGGGCTGTTCCGCAAGAAGACGCGCACGCTGCTCACGCTCGCCTCGATCGTGATCGCCTTCCTGCTCTTCGGCCTGCTGCAAGCGGTGCAGGCCGCGTTCGAGGCCGGCGCCGACGCCGCCGACGCCAAGCGGCTGCTCACCATCTCGCGCTACTCGTTCATCGAGCTCTTGCCCATCGCGCACCTCAAGCAGATCGAGCGGGTGCCGGGCGTGGTGGGCGTCTCCTACGCCGAGTGGTTCGGCGCCAAGTACCAGAACGAGAGCAACGCCTTTCCCGTCTTTGCGGTGGATCCCGAGCGCTATCTGGCGATGTACCCAGAGTTCACCATCGCGCCCGCGCAGCGCGAGGCCTTCGCGCGGACGCGCACCGGCGCGGTGGCCGGCGTGCGCCTCGTCGAGCGCTTCGGCTGGAAGATCGGGCAGACGCTGCCGATCAGCTCGGAGATCCACCCCAAGACCGACGGCGACCTGAACTGGCAGTTCGACCTGGTGGGCGTGCTCGACGCCGAGGACCCGGCCGTCCGCGGCAACACCGACATCGTCCTCATCAACGTCGCCTACTTCGACGAGGCGCGCCAGAACAACCGCGGCAAGACGGGCTGGTACGTCGAGCGCGTCGCGGACTCCAGCCAGGCCAAGGCCATCTCGGAGGCCATCGACGAGCGCTTCGCGAACTCGCCCGACGAGACCAGAACCCAGCCGGAGAAGGAGTTCGCCGTCGGCTTCGCCAAGCAGATCGGTGACATCGGCGCGCTGGTGACGCGCATCCTGATCGCCGTGTTCTTCACCATCCTGATCCTCACCGGCAACACGCTGGCCCAGTCGATCCGCGAGCGCATTCCCGAGCTGGCCATCCTCAAGACGCTGGGCTTCTCGGACGGCAAGGTCACCGCGCTGGTGGTGGCCGAGGCGGTGCTGATGCTGGTCCTCGGCGGCGCGATCGGCATGGCCGCGGCCACCGCGCTGTTGCCGGTCGTCAACGGCGGCACCGGCGGGCGCTTCCCGCCGCTGTTCGTCGGCGCCGAGACGTGGATGTGGGCGCTCGTGCTGGCGCTGTTCGTCGCGCTGGCGGTCGGCCTGCCGCCGGCGTGGCGAGCGCGCCGCCTGCGGATCGTGGACGCGCTGGCGGGGCATCGCTGATGCCCGGCGGGGGTGGCCGATGCGCTGGCTGAACCAGGTCGCGCAGATCACGCTCATCAACCTGCGCAACGTGCCCCAGCGCATGGGTACCTCGCTGGTCGTGGTCATCGGCATTGCCGGCGTGGTCGGGGTGCTGGTCTCGGTCCTGGCCATGGCCGAGGGATTTCGCCACACGCTGGCCAGCACGGGACGCCCCAACCGCGTCATCCTGCTGCGCGCGGGCTCGGACGCGGAGATGTCGAGCGGCATCGGGCGCGATCAGATCCCCTTGATCGCCAGCCTGCCCGCCATCGCGCGCGATGCCAGCGACCGGCCGCTGGCGTCTGCCGAGCTCGTGGTGATGGTGGATCTGCCCCGGCGCGGCCAGACCGATCCCAACAACGTTCCCTTCCGCGGTATCCAGCCCTCGGCGCTGTCGATCCGCGACGAGGTCCGCATCGTGAACGGTCGTCCGTTCGCGCGCGGCGTGCGTGAGGTGATCGTCGGCCGCAAGGCCGCGCAGCAGTTCGAGGGGCTCGAGGTCGGCTCGCGGATCGCGTTCCGCGACAGCGACTGGCAGGTCGTGGGGATCTTCACCAGTGGCGGCGACGTCCACGAGTCCGAGATCTGGGCCGACGTCGAGGTCGCGCAGTCGGCGTTCCGCCGTCTGGGCTTCCAGTCGGTGACCGCGACCCTCGCCGACGGCAGCGACGCGGGCCTCGCCGCGCTGGAGGCCTCCGTGAAGCGCGACCGCCGCTTCTCGCTGGCCATCCTGCGTGAGCCCGCGTACTACGCCAAGCAGGCCGGCGTGCTGTCCCGCCTCATCAGCGTGCTCGGCTACACGGTGGCCGCCTTCATGGCCGTCGGCGCCACCTTCGGCGCGCTCAACTGCATGTACTCGGCGATCGCCAGCCGTCAGGTCGAGATCGCCACGCTCCGCGCGATCGGCTTCGGCGGCGCGCCGGTGGTGGTCTCGGTGATGATCGAAGCGCTGGTGCTGGCACTCCTGGGCGGCGCCGTCGGCGGCACGCTCGCCTACGTCTACTGCGACGGCGCCACGCTCTCCACCCTCAACTTCAACACGTTCTCGCAGGTGGCCTTCGACTTCCGCGTGACGCCGCGCCTGCTCGCCCAGGGCTTCGTGTGGGCCCTGCTCATCGGCGCCGTCGGTGGCCTGCTGCCGGCGGTGCAGGCGGCGCGCTTGCCGGTGACGGTTGCGCTGCGAACGTCGTGACTTCCGAACAGGAGGACATCCATGTCCGTACCACTATCGGCCGAGGCCAAGGCCCTCATCGACCGCCCGAACTTCGCGCATCTCGCCACCCTGATGCCCGACGGCTCACCGCAGAGCGTGCCCGTCTGGGTGGGGCGCGAGGGCGACCGCCTCGTGGTGTGCACGAGTGAAGGATCGCTGAAGGGGCGCAACACCCGCCGCGACGCCCGGGTTGCGCTGTCCATCGTGGACTTCCACAACCCCTACGAAGAGGTGCAGCTCCGCGGCCGCGTCGTGGAGCGGCGTCCCGATCCGGACCTCAAGGTCATGGACCCCATCTCGCACAAGTACATCGGCAAGCCGTTCCCGATGCGCAGCTACGAGGGCCGCGTGGCGCTGGTGATCGAGCTCGACAAGGTGCGGTACACCAAGCTGCCGTTCGAGCACACGCCGCCGCGGCCGTAGGGGGCTCAGGCCAGCGTCAGCGTCTGCTCCGGCCGCACCAGCACCAGCGGCTTGACCGCGTCCACCCAGTCCTCGCCCGCTGCCAGCGCGATGGAGGCCGAGCGTACCAGGAACGAGCGCGGATCCCGGCCGGGCGGCGGCGTCCCCCCCTCACGCAGCGCGCGCGCCGCTGCCATGAGGCGCCGGCGCACCTGGATGATCGCCGTGTCGCTCGTGCCCAGCCGCTCGATGCCACGATCGACGATCGGTCCCTGGCTCTCCTGGATGGCCTGATCCTGCACGCCGAAGCCCGGGATGCCGCAGAACATCCGGGTGCGGTGTGCGTCCCAGTCCATGAAGTAGTCGTTGTCGCGGTTGGCCGCGGTGCGGATGTCGCCGTAGGGCTCCGAGGTCGCCGGGGCGAAGTCGCACACGTGGGCGCCCTTGCCCTCGATGTGCAGCGCGATCTCTTCCCGCGTGAGCGGCCGGTCGAGGTGCCAGGTCACCATCCAGTTGACGACGTGGGTGTCGTCCATCGGCACCCAGATGTGGGACTGCACGACCTTCTCGCCGATGCCCACCGGCGGCATCGTGTAGAACGGCAGCAGGAACTGCGTGACCCGCCAGTACCAGCTGCCGTCGGGCTGCGTGCGGCGGGCGCCGATGAGGCTTCCGTAGTCGGTGTCGATCACGTCGAAGCGCGGCGCGCGGTCGCCGGTCTGCACGGCGGCGCCCACGCCGAAGCTCACGCGATCCATGTCCTCGGTGATGTCACGCGCGGCGTGATCGAGCGGCGCGTGCAGGAACGAGATGTGGCTGGAGTCGATGCCGCCCTCCATCGCCTGGAACCAGTTGCAGTCCTGGATGCGCTTGGAGGCGAACACGTGATCCGCCGGGAGCAGCGTCCACTCCAGATCGGGTAGCGGCGGCGGGTCGGCCGGGCCCATGCAGGCCCACACCACGCCGCCGCGCTCGGTGCAGGGATAGGCGGGCGTCGTGACCTTGGCGGCGAAGCTGGACTCCGCGGGCTCGCTCGGCATCTCCATGCAGCGGCCGTCGTGACCGAATTTCCAGCCGTGATAGACGCACCGCATGCCGGCCTCTTCGACCCGGCCGAAGTAGAGCGAGGCGCTCCGGTGCGGACAGAACTCGGCAATGAGCCCGGGCCGGCCGCTCGGGGTCCGGTAGGCGATGAGGCGCGCGCCCAGGAGCTTCACCCGCTTGACCCGCCCACCCGGCGTCAGCTCGCTGGACAGCACGACCGGGGTCCAGTAGCGACGGAGCAGATCGCCCATCGCCGTCCCGGGTCCGGTCAGCGTCAGCAGCTCGTTGTCTTCCCGATTCAGCATGGCTGGCTCCTCCCTGCCAGGCGAGAGCGTACACCGGCGACGGCGGACGGTGCAGGTGGTCAGAAACGAGCCGGACGCGAATCGACCGCCGGCGCCTGGGCCGACCCCACGAAGACTGTAGCGACGGTCACTTGGCGGGCACCTCGAACCTGGTACTCCGATTGCCTTGTAACAGGGACATGCGCAAAACAGTCCTTCGCTACCTCCGGTACCTCACGATGTTCGCGGGCGCCGTGACGACGGTGGGAGTGGGCATGATGTTCGCCCCGCTCGTCCGGCCGGTGAACCCCGATGCCTCCGTGACGTTCGAGAACGGGCGGCTCGTCGGCCACACCACGGGGTACGTGCGCGACGTCGACCCGCGGACGGGCACCCTGCGCGTCAGCTCGAGCCTGCTCGGCTTCGGCGCGGTGCCGGTGACGGTGAGCGAGGACACGCTGATCCAGATTCGCGACAAGCGCGGCGCCTTCGAGAACCTCAACCAGTACATGCCGGTGCACGTGGTCTACGAGATTCGCGACACCATGCGGCTGGCGACGTCCATCGAGCTGCTCGAGGCCGCCGGCACCGCACACGCCAGCACCCTGGACACGGCCGCGCGACCGAGCGAGTCGGCGGCGGCCTATGCATACTGGGTCGAGGCGGGTGTCTTCTCCGAGGCGGATTCGGCGGATGCGCTCGTGGCGCGACTGCTCCAGCAGAAGTACACCGTGTCGCTCGACACGGTTGCCGCCCAGCCCGGGCAGCCGCGCTTGCTGCGCGTGCAGGTCGGTCCCTTCCCGAACGAGGCCTCAGCAATCGCCGCGCAGCATCGCCTGGAAGCCCACAGCCTGCAGGCCTCGGCTCGGTAGAAGTCTGTCGGAGTATCGAGGGGCGCCACGGCTTTGCCGGGGCGTCCCGAGCCGCCCTGGGGGGCTTGGGGGGCCCGTTCGAGGCCCCCCATGAAACTAGCCGGCCGCCCGCGGCGCCGGCGCCGGAACCGGCGCGGCCATCGGGATGCGACCCGGCAGCATCGAGACGAAGAGCGTGGTCAACGCCGAGATCAGCGCCATCACCGTGAGCAGCGTCGTGAACCCGGCGGCCTTCACGGTCGGTCCCAGCACGTAGACGGCCAGCGAGCTCACCCCGAACGACACCGCCAGCCGCATCCCCGACACCCGCGAGCGATTCCGATCGTCCACGTACTGCACGATCATGGCGTCCACGAAGGGGATCGCGCCGAACACGAAGATCATGAACAGGAGCACGGTGACATAGAGCGCCCAGCCGCTGGTCTGCGCCGCGATCGCGAACAGTGGCACCTGGCAGGCCACGATGGGCAGGTAGATCCACTTGAGCGGATACCGGTCGATGAGCTTGCCCACCACGAGCTGCGCGAACGACGCGATCGTATAGACCAGGGCGAGCAGGATCCCGATCCGCGCGGGATCGTCCACCAGCCCGCTCAGCCGTTCGGCCAGCAGCCGGCCGTTGCCGTTGGTGGTGAAGTTGAAGATCAGGCTGCTGGAGATGGCGGCCAGCGTCATCACCAGGAGAATGCGCGCCATCAGCGCGCGCGGCAGGTCCACCTGCTTCTTCGCTCGCTTGGCCGGCGCCATCTCCTCGCGCGGCGCGACGAGGGCGAAGACCAGGCCGCACACCAGGGCGAGGATGCCCGGCACCGCAAAGGCCGTGCGCCAGCCGGCGTACTTGACCAGCAGGCCGGTCAGGATCGCCGCGCCCGCGATGCCCAGGTTGCCGGCCAGGCCGTTGACGCCGATCGTGAACCCGGGATTCTTCGACTGCTGCACCAGCATGGGGATGCCGACGGGATGGTAGATGGAGGCGAACACGCCCATCAGCGTGAGCGCGGCCGCCAGCGACCACACGCCGCCGGTCAGCGCGATCAGCATCGCGGCCACACCCATGCCCAGGAAGAACACGATCATCATGGCCCGCCGGCCCCACAGATCGCCCAGGCGTCCGGCCGGCAGCGAGCCGAGGCCGAACATGACGAAGGCCCCGGCCGTGTAGGGCATCAGATCCGTCCACACCATCCGCCAGTCGGCGGCGATGGCCGCGACCGCGGTGGCGAAGATCAGCAGGAAGAGGTGATCCAGAGCGTGGCCGACGTTGAGCAACAAGGCCGTCGGCGTTCCAAGCGACGTGCGGGGGGAGTTGTCCATGGTGGGCCACCGTAGCCCACCGGATTCCCCCCTGTCAAACCAGGCGCTTGCCCATCAACCCAGGGCGGATGTCGTTGAGCTTGTCCGTCAGCGCGCGCGTGTCGTGGTCGTGGACCAGCACCAGCACGCCGACGGGTCTCACCCTTCTGCTCTTCCTTAGCCGAAACTGCGCCCGCGTACCGCCGCCGTGAGCGCGGGACCGGCATGGGGTGGGCTCGCTAGAACCCGTTCCCGCCACCCATTACCGCGCGCCCCGCCCGAGGTGGAGCCCAGCCACGGCCGGTCCGAATCGGTCTCCAACCTCGTGGTTCCAGCGGGCCCACCCCATGCCGGTCCCGCACTCACGGCGGCGGCACGCGCCGCGACGTACGAACCTCGACGCCAGCCCAGCGCTCGAAGAGCGCGGTCACGGCAGCCATGTCCTGCCCGTCGAGCCCGGCGGCCGCGGCGGCCTCGTACACCTGACGGACGACGGCCGTCGTCAGCATCGGCACGCCCAGGCTCTCGGCCAGGCGCGCGGCGAGTCCCAGGTCCTTGCGCGAGAGCGCGATGCTGAAGCGCGGGGCGAAGTCGCCGGCCAGCACGTAGGGGAAGCGCTTGAGGAAGTGATGCGAGCGGCCGCCGCTGGTCGAGAGGATCTCGAACAGCCGCTGCGGGTCCATGCCGGCCTTGACGCCGAGCACCATCGCCTCGGCCGCCACGGCCACGTTGCCCATGGTCATCACGTTATTGACGATCTTCACCACCTGCGCGGTGCCGAGCGGGCCGACGTGATGGATCTCGCTGCCGAGCGTGGCCAGCAGCGGGCGGCAGCGCTCCAGGACCGAGGCCTCGCCGCCGACCAGGAAGACCAGCTTGCCGCTGCCGGCCTCGACGGGCCCGCCGCTCACCGGCGCATCCAGACAGTCGAGCCCGCGAGCCGCCGCGGCCCGCGCGACGTCCTTCCACGTATCGGGATCGACCGTGCTCAGATCGATCAGCGTCGCGCCGGACCGCACACGCGTCAGGACACCGTGGTCACCGAGATAGGCCTCCCGCACCGCCGACGGAGTGGGCAAGCTCGACATCACGACGTCGGCGGACGCGGCCGCCTCGGCGGGCGATGCCGCCAGCGTGACGCCGGCCAGCGCCGCGGCCTCGGCGCGCGCGGCGCTGACGTCGTAGCCGGTGACCGCGTAGCCGCTCTTCACCAGGTGGCCGGCCATGGCGCCGCCCATCGCCCCCAGCCCCACGAATCCGATCCGCGGCGTCGTCATCGAGAATCCTCCCGGTCGCGCGACAGGTACTCGGCGGTGCCGACGATGGCCTCGCGCTCGGTGAACGTGGCCATACGCTCGGCCAGCGTGCGGCTGTTGCCGTCGCGGCGGATCGCCACCAGCACGTCCTGCATCGCCCGGATCGCGGCGCGCTGCAGGTCCGAGGGGATGATGACGATGCGATAGCCGAGCGCCTGCAGCCGCTCGAGCGGCACCAGCGGCGTCTTGCCGCCCTCGAACATGTTGAGGAGCTTGGGCGCCGTCACCCGCCGGGCGATCGTCTCCATCTGGGCCTCGCTGGTGGGCGCCTCGACGAAGATGACGTCGGCGCCCGCCGCCGCGTAGGCCAGCGCGCGCTCGATGGCCGCGTCCAGCCCCTCCACCGCGATGGCGTCGGTGCGCGCGATCAGCACCAGGTCATCGTCGGTCGCTGCGTCGCGGGCCGCCCGCAGCTTCTGGACCATCTCGCCCGCCGGGACGATGGTCTTGTCGTCGAGATGGCCACACCGCTTGGGAAACGTCTGGTCTTCCAGGTGGAGCGCGGCCACGCCGGCGCGCTCGAACTCGCGAATCGTCCGGCGCACGTTCAGCGTGTTGCCGTAGCCGGTGTCCGCGTCGGCGATGACCGGGACGCCCGCGTGCTCCACGATGACACTCAGCCGCTCGGCCACCTCGGTGAGGCCGAGCAGTCCCAGGTCCGGGTAGCCCATGCTCCGCGCAATGCCTCCGCCCGTCGCGTAGGCGGCGGCGAAGCCGGCGCGCTGCACGAGGCGGGCGGACATGCCGTCGTAGACGCCCGGCGCGACCACGATCTGCTCACCGGCGATCAGCTTCCGCAGTGCGGTGGTCGGCCGCACCGATCACGCTCCCGCCGCGCTGGCGCCGGCGATCCGGCCGAAGACGGCGCCCGACATCAGCCCGGTGCCGCCCGGATAGTTGCCGTGGAACAGCCCGCCGACCATCTCGCCGCACGCGTACAGGCCGGGGATCGGCGTCCAGCTGGTGCTCTGCACCTGGGCCTGCGCGTCCACCTTCACGCCACCGAACGTGAAGGTGATGCCGCCGGTCACCGGCCACGCGGTGTAGGGCGGCGTGTCGAGGCGCTGCGCCCAGTTCGATTTCGGCAGCGCCAGCCCCCTGGTCCCCAGCCCATCGCGCACGGTCGGATCGAACGCGCCCGATCCCACAGCGGCGTTGTACGCCTCGAGCGTCTCGCGCAGGCGCGCGCGATCGACCGGCAGCTGCTCCACCAGCGCCGCCAGCGAGTCGGCCGTCGCGGGCTTGCCGGTCTTGTAGCGCCCTTCGAGCAGGCCGGTGACCTTGTCGTCGAAGATCTGGTAGGCGACCCCGCGGGGCTGGTTGAGGATGATGCCGCCCAGCTTGGCGTACGTGTAGAACTGGAAGTCCTCGCCCTCGTCGAAGAACCGCCGGCCGTTGACGTCCACCAGCACGCCGAA
>Ga0070672_100002158_pt1 | contig 12418 bp, 13 predicted proteins | sample KBSM13metaG_FD_66151 | JGI IMG/M metagenome (GOLD analysis project Ga0070672, IMG submission 66151) | Miscanthus rhizosphere microbial communities from Kellogg Biological Station, Michigan, USA - KBS M1-3 metaG | ecosystem: Host-associated > Plants > Roots > Rhizosphere > Soil ... | reverse complement strand
ATGGTGCGCGACAACACGTCGTCGCATGGGACCAACTTCACCGTGTCGATCGAAGCGGCCGAAGGCGTGACCACCGGCATTTCCGCCTACGACCGCGCGCATACGATCCGCACCGCGGTGCGTCCGGATGCGACTGCACGCGACCTGTCGCAACCCGGCCATATCTTTCCGCTGCAGGCGCAGCCCGGTGGCGTGCTCAACCGCGCCGGGCATACCGAAGCGGCGAGCGACCTTGCGTTGCTCGCCGGTCTGGAACCTGCGGGCGTGCTGGTCGAGATCCTCAATCCCGACGGCTCGATGGCGCGACGCCCGGAGCTGGAGGTCTTTGCGCGCGAACAGGGCCTGAAGATCGGTTCGATCGAAGAACTGATCCGGCATCGGCTGGCCACCGAGCACACCGTCGAACGCGTCGACGTGCGCACGATCGACACCGAGCATGGCGCGTTCGCGTTGCACACCTATCGCGACCGCCTGAGCCATGCGTTGCATTTCGCCCTGTTGCGCGGCGACGCCGACGCCGGCACGCCCACGCTGGTGCGCGTGCACATGCTCAATCCGCTGGCCGACGCCCTGCATTGGCGTCGCGCTGATTTCGGCCCGGCGGTCGGCGACGTGCTGGCGATGATCGCGCGCGAAGGCCGCGGCGCATTGGTGCTTCTGGGCGAAAGCCACGATGCCGATGCGTTGCTGGCGCGCGTGCGCGAACAGCCTGAAGCACCGCGCACACGCGGCGGTTCGCTGGCCGAATGGCGGCGCAACGGCGCCGGCGCCCAGATCCTCGCGGACATCGGCCTGGGCAAGTTGCGGGTGCTCGGCACGCCGCGGCGGCAGGTGGGATTGGCCGGGTACGGGCTCGAGGTCGTCGAGTTCCTCGAGTTGCCGCACGCCGGATAAACGGGCATGGGCCGGCAGGCGTTAAACTGGCCCGCCGCCACCAGCGTCCCGTCCATGCCGCATTACGAAGGCGACCTGCGCGCCAGCCAGGGCGCTCGCTTCGCCATCCTCGCCAGCCGCTGGAACCCGCGCATCACCGATGCGCTGGTCGCCGGCGCGCGGAAGACATTCGCCGAACACGGTATCGCCGACGAGATGGTCGACGTCGTCCGCGTGCCGGGCGCCTGGGAGCTGCCGCTTGCCGCCGCGCGCATCGCCGCCGCCAGGACCCACGCCGCGATCGTTGCGCTGGGTTGCGTCGTCCGCGGCGACACGCGGCATTACGAACACATCGCGGATGGCTGTTCCCACGGCCTGATGCGCGTTGCGCTCGACCATGCGATCCCGGTCTGCAACGGCGTGCTCGCGGTCGAGGCGCACGAGGATGCGGTCAAGCGTTCCGGCGGCAGCCACGGCAACAAGGGCGAGGAAGCGGCGCTGGTCGCGCTCGAGATGGCGCAGTTGCTGGAGCAGCTGCCATGACGCCGTCGCAGCGCCGCAGCGGCATCGATCCGGTGCAGCGTTCGCGCGCGCGCCGGCGCGCCTTGCAGGCGATCTACGCATGGCAGGTGTCCGGTGGCGACGCGAACGGCGTCATCGCGCAGTTCGCGCACGAACAGGCGCATGAAGTCGCCGACCTCGAATATTTCGACGACCTGGTGCGCGGCGTGATCCGCCATCGCAAGGAACTCGATGCGGCGCTGTCGCAGTTTGTCGACCGTGGCGTCGAGGACGTGGACCAGATCGAACGCGCGGCCCTGCGCATCGCGGCTTACGAACTGCTGCACCGTCCCGATGTGCCTTATCGCGTGGTCATCAACGAGGCCATCGATACCACCAAGCGTTTCGGCTCCGAGCACGGACACACCTATGTCAACGGCGTGCTCGACCACGCTGCCGCGGCGTGGCGCGCGGTGGAAGTCGACGCGCGGGCGAAGTGAGCGGAAACGGGGAATTCGACCTCGTCGCGCGCATCAGGGCGCGCGCGGCAACCGCGATGGGAACGCGCGAGGACGTCGTGCTCGGCATCGGCGATGACGCGGCGCTGTTGCAGCTGCCGGCCGGGCGGCAACTCGTCGTCGCCACAGACACCCTGAACGAAGCCGTGCATTTTCCGGTGGAAACCGCGCCTGCCGACATCGGCTGGAAAGCGCTCGCGGTGAACCTCTCGGACCTGGCGGCGATGGGCGCGACCCCGGCGTGGTGCACGCTGTCGTTGTCGCTGCATGCAGCGCAACCGGCGTGGCTGGACGCATTCCTGGACGGATTCCTGTCGCTGGCCGCGCAACATGGGGTCGCTTTAGTCGGCGGCGACACCACCCGCGGGCCGTTGTCTATCTGCGTCACGGCGCACGGTCATGTGGATGCGGGCAGCGCCTTGCGGCGCAGCGGAGCGCGGGTCGACGACGATCTCTGGGTGACCGGTACGCTCGGTGACGCGGCGGCTGCGCTGTCGCAATGGCGCGCGGGTGGTGCGGCGGAACCGGCGTTGCGCGCGCGACTCGATCGGCCGACGCCGCGCCTGGAAGTCGGCCGGGCGCTCACGAACATCGCGCATGCGTGCATCGACGTCTCCGACGGGCTGCTCGCCGACGTCGGTCACGTGTGTGATGCCAGCGGCGTGGGCGCACGGCTCGATGTCGATGCCTTGCCGGCGTCGTCGATGATGCGGGCGATGTTCACCGCCGAAACCAGGCGTGTGCTGCAGACCTCCGGCGGCGACGACTACGAACTGTGCTTCGCCGCCGCGTCCTCGCAACGCGAGGCCATCACCGCGCTCGGCGCGGCCACCGGCGTGCCGATGACCCGCATCGGCGCGATCGTGGCCGGCAGCGACGTCGAGTCACTCGTCAACGGATCGCACTGGCAACCGCCGCGGCGCGGCTTCGATCATTTCAACGGTTGAGCCGTCGGACGGCTGGCATTCGGTCCGCACGAGGATGCGGGCGCCCGGTGGCGCCCCCACATCCACGGTGAAGTGCTCGCGCAGGTAGGCCCATACCTGGGGATGCGTTTGCGAGAACCGCAGGTCGTCGCGCCCATCCACGGGGCCGTCGGAAACCAGCGCCACCCGCGCCTGCGCACGCACGATGCCGTCGATCATGTCGCATTGCGCCTGCCGCGACGCCGGATACAACGGGAAGATGTCGTACACCGGCGCATCGACGCCCATGCGGGCATACACCGCGGGAAACGCGGGCGCGGCGAACAGCCAGGCGCCCTGGCGGCCCGCGGACAGGTGGCCCAGGTGATCGAGCAATGCGGCTTCCGCACGACTGTCATCGATCGACCATCCACCCGCCAGGCGTCGCACGAATGCATCCGGATTGCGATGGCGCTGCACTGCAGGTTGCAAGGGCCACACCAGCCACAGTGCCAATGCGACGAGCACGAACGCGGCGGCCGGCTGCGCGCACAGCTGGATCGACAACAGGCACACCGGGCCGAGCGCCTGGGTGATGTGCGGCGGGTCGGCGCGACTGGCCGCGTGGTGGCTCACGAACAGCGCCAGCGCGGCGGCCGGGACCAGCATCGCGTAGCGCGCCGGATCGAGCACTGCGGCGACGAGGGCGACGAGCGGCAAGGCCATCATCGCCAGGAACACCCAACCGAACGCACGCCGGTGTGCCGGATCCAGCGATCGCAACTGGCGCGGCGCCTCGCGCCATGGCCACGGAAGCGGCAGGGCGAGGTTGCTTTCACCACGCGCGAGCACGGTCGCCACGCGCCGGCGGTGGAAGTTGCGGGCGAAGCCGGGCACGCATGCCATGCAGGCGAATGGGAACAATCCGAGCAGGGCGCCCGCGACCAAGGCGGACAGCGTCTGCGGCTCGAGCGCGACCAAGCCGATGGCGGCCGCCACCACGAGCGTCAGCAGCAGCGCGGCACCGAAGTACAGAAACAGGTTGAACCCAAGGAACAACGACAAGCCGACGGTGGCCGCCGCCGCACCGAGCGTCCATGCCGAGGGATGCATCCAGAGTGCGAGGTTGGCCGTCCAGGACAGCAGCATCGCGCCATGCTCGAACTGCTTGTGCTGCGGATGCGACAGCACGGTCAATCCCACGGCGGCGCAGCCGACGGTCCACCAGTCGATCCCCGCCCGGCGCAGCATCACCAGCGCCGCGACGAGGGCGCAGGCGAAAAACAGGTGCGTGGACGCGCGCAACGCGAGCAGCCCGTCGCCGAACACCCGCGCGAATCCACCGCTCCAGAGATAGCGCCCCGGTTCGTAGGAGCGGAAATCGCGGTGTGGCATCCGGCCCTTGAGCCATTGCTGCACGCCATACCAGAGGTAGCCCTCGTCGGCGCCCAGCGGCGCACGCATGCGCGACCACAGCATCACCGAGGTCGCGATACCCGCCAGGCCCAGGCAGCCGAACACATCCCCCGCCGCCATCGCGCCCCCTCCTGCGTCATGCGCTCGTCGCGATGCGATGAACGGCAATCGATGCGCCGCGCGAATTGATAATCGTTACCATGGTCACAAATCGACTCGCTTCGGGCAACGCTTGAACACCACGCCCCCGGTCACCTTCGCGGCAGAACGGCTGGACATCATCGCCGAGGGCGAGCCGACGCATTTCTGGTACGGGCCGCGCCGAACGCTCCTGCTCCACACGATCGGTCGCGGCCGCCTGGCGGCCGGGACGAAGATCGTCGATGTCGGCTGCGGTACCGGTGCCATGGTCGAGGCTCTCGCCGCGTGCGGATACGATGCGTCCGGCATCGACCCTTGGGCGGCCACGCGCGGGCTGGCCCCGACGCGGTTTTCCACTGGACAGGCGGAAGCCATCCCGCTCGCCGACGGCAGCGTCGCGGCGGCCTGCTCGTTCGACGTGCTCGAGCACACCGACGATGCGCTCGCGTTGCGCGAATTGCATCGCATCCTGACGCCCGGCGGCCTGCTGTTCGTCAGCGTTCCCGCCTACGCCTGGCTCTGGAGCGTGCGCGATACGCTCGCCGGACATCGTCGGCGCTATACGCGCGCGAGCCTGCGTCGCACGGTGGAGCTCGCAGGGTTCGAGGTCGAACGCCTCTTCGGCTATCAGTTCCTGCTGCTGCCGCTGTTTGCTGTCGCCCGGGTGTGGACCCGGCTGCGCGGGAGTGGCGATACGACGGCAGAAGACCGCCCCTCGCGTGCGTTGAATGCAGCACTGCTGGCGGTCAACCGGCTGGAAGTGGCGCTTGGACGGTGGTGGCGGCCGCCGACCGGTTCGAGCCTGGTGCTCGTCGCCCGCAAGCACGCGGGGCCCCTGTGACCCGGGCGCTGAGCCGGCGCGAACAGATTCCCATGCAGGTCCTTTTGTTCTCCCATGACCCGATGTACGCCAGCGCGGCCGTTGCCGCGGGCGTCGCCGGCGTGGTCGTGGACTGGGAATGGCGTGGCAAGGCCGAGCGCCAAGCCGGCTGGAATACGCAGATCAACCGAGCCACCGTCGACGACCTGCGCGCGATACATGCGGCGGCTGGCGATCGCGTGGTCTGTCGCATCAATAACAGTCCCGACCGCGTCGCCGAGTGTCGCCTGGCGATCGACAACGGTGCCGGTGAGGTGTGGTTGCCGATGGTACGCAGCGTCGATGAGGTCGAAGCGTGCCTGGCCGCAATCGATGGGCGTGCAGGATTGGGCGTGATGGTCGAAACGCGCGAAGCGATGCGGCTCGGCCGCGCGCTGTCGCAGTTGCCGCTGGCGCACGCCTACATCGGCCTGCACGACTATTACATCGATGGCGGCAGCACCGGCCTGTTCGAGCCGATCGTCGACGGCACGCTCGACAGGTTCCGCGAGGACTATCCGGGCGAGATCGGCTTCGCCGGCATCACCCGCCCGGGCGGCGGCAATCCGATTCCGCAGCGGCTGCTGCTGGCCGCGATGGCGCGGCTGGGCTGCGCGTTCGGCGTGGCGCGACGCGGCTTCCTGGCGGACGTTCCGATCTGCGCAGTGGATGCCGCCATCGACGAAATCGCGGCCGAAATGACGCGTTTGCGGTCGCGTGCCGCGCACGCGGTCGACCATGACCACGCGCTGCTCGCCGCGCTCGTCCAGCGGCGCGTTGAATCCAAGTCGGCACCCGAAGGCCAGATCGCATGCGCGCCCTGATCATCGGGGGCAACGGTGCGATCGGCTCGGCGATTGCGCGTTGCGTGCATGCGGAAGGCGTGGAAACGCATGCGGGACTTCGCGACACGCGCCGGGCCGAGCGCCTGTCCGCGCATCCCGGCATCGTGGTGCACGACGTCGATGCGACGGACGCCGAGTCCGTGCAACGGACACTCGTGCGCCTGCGTCCTGATTGGGTTGTCATGGCGGCGTTGCCACAAGCTGGCCACGCCATGCATTGGCAATCGCGCCAACTGCTTTTGTCTGGCATGTGCGCGGGTCTGCTGGGCGTGCTGGAAGGCGCGCACGCAGCCGGTTTTCGCGGTCGCATGACCTGGATCGGTAGTGCGATGTGTTACGGCGCAGGCCGCGGCCCGCGCGATGTCGGCGCGCCGATGCGCCCGCAGAGTTTCCGCGGTGCCGTCAAGGCGGCCGAAAGCCTGCTGGCCGCGCAACTGGCGGCGCAATTCGACATCGCACTGACCGAGATCCGCGTGTTCACCGGTTATGGCCCCTACGAGCAGCGCGAACGCCTGGTCGCCAGCCTGTTGCGCGCGGCGCTTTCGGGCGAACGGGTACGGCTGGAACGGATCCCGGGGCGGCGCGACTGGATCCATTACGACGATATCGCGCGTGCGTGCCTGGCCAGTGCCTTCGCGCCGGGGGCGCGCGGTGTCTTCAACGCCTGCAGCGGGCGCCTGCACGATACGCGCGAGGTCGCGACGCTGCTCGAAACAATCGTCGGCAAGCCTCTTGTCGCGGACGAACCTTACGAGCAGGGCGACCGCTATGGCGATGTCGAACCCGGCATCGTTCCGGACGCGCGCGACGGGCTGGCGTGGCAACCCAAGGTGAGCCTGTCGGAGGGGTTGCAGCGGTGCTGGGACTGGGCCCGTTCGCGCGATGGGCGTGACTACCTCCTCGCGGATTCGCCGGCATGAGCCGCGATCCCATCGCGGCGGGTGCGCGTTCGATGCCCATCGAGCTGAGCTGGGTGCTGCCGTTGTACCGCACGGCCGAGCAACTCGGCGAACTGCTGGCGCGCATCCACGAGGTGTCGCGCACGCTGGGCATCACCGCCGAGACGATCCTGGTCGACGACGCCTGCCCCGACGGCAGCGGTGCGCGGGCCGAACACGCCGCCCTGCACGATCCCCGTGTCCGCGTGCTGCGTCTTCCGCGCAATCGTGGCCAGGACGCGGCATTGCGCGCTGGACTGCGCGAGAGCCGCGGACAATGGGCAGTGATCATGGACGCGGACCTGCAAGATCCGCCGGAGGCGATCGCGCGACTGTGGCCGCTGCGCCATCGTTTCGACATCGTGTTTGCGCGCCGAACCGGCAGCTATTCGCAGGTCGCGCGGCGCATCACGTCGCATCTCTATCGCGCTGCAGTGGCGGTCGTCGGCGGATTGCCCCGCGGTGCATGCCTGTACGCACTCATGTCGCGCCCGGTGCTGGACCGCATCAACCAGGCGGGCGCGACACGGGTGTCGCTGCTTGCACTCATGGCCGCCGCGCGGGGACGCAGCACCAGCGTGACGATCGTCCGCGCGAAGCGGTTGCATGGCGAATCGGGCTACACCTCGCTGGCCCGATGCACCAAGGCCGCCGCATCGCTGTGGCAGATGTTCGCCGCGCGCCGGCTCAACCGTGTTCTCTAGACGACCAAGGACTCACATCACCATGCCCCAGACCGTCACGCAGGCCGTCCACGACGACGTACTCGAACGCCAGATCGCCTACTTCGCACAACGCCGGCCGGTGCGGATGCTCGCGCTCGACACGCCCTACATCCATCGCCATTTCGACGAGGTCATGGCGGCCGGTGCGCTGCAGCCAGGTGAATCGGCTTGCGAATGGGGCGCCGGGCTCGGTCGCTTCTCGCGACTGCTGCTCGATGCGGGCCTCGGCGTCGCGGCGGTCGAGCTGTCGCCCCAACTGTCCGACGAAGCGCGCCAGGCACTTCAGGCCCGCGACGGGTTTTCGATCCGGTGCGGCGACATTGCCGGCGTGCTGGAGCAGGACGCCGCCAGTTACGACGTGATGACCGGTTTCTTCGTGCTGCACCACCTGCCGGAACTGGCGCGCTACTTCCGCGCAGCGCATGCGCGCCTGCGTCCGGGCGGACGCATGGTGTTCGTCGAACCCAATCCGTTCCATCCGCTGTTCCCGGTGCAGATCGCGCTGACGCCGGGCATGCGCTGGTCGGCGGAGCGCGGAATCTACCGGCTCACGCCCCAGGCGATTCGGCGTGCGGTGATGGACGCGGGTTTTTCCCGTGTCGGGATCCGCCACTATGGCGGACTGCCGCGCGCGCCCTACAACTGGATGGCGCGCTGGAAGCGCGAGCGGACGATCGAACGTGTGATGCCCGCGATCATCAAGCCATTCCAGTCGATCGTCGCCTGGCGATGACGGCGGCGACACCACCGTCGACGCCGGCGTTCGACGCCGTCCTCCTGCATGCCGATTCGCTCGAGTCGTTGTGCATTGACCAGGTGCGCGCGACCATCGCCGAGCATGCGCTGGTCTGCATTCGCGGCGTGTTCGATCCGTCAGCCATCCGCGCCGTGCTGGCGGGCATGCGCGATCGTTTCGACCCGAGCGAGGATCGCAAGCACGATCCGCGCGACAGCGACGCGGTGCGCAGGAATTTCCAGAAGCTGCAGATAGGCGCGAACTCCGGCGTGGACAGCAGGCGCACGTTGGGCCGGTTCATGCGCGCGCTTTACAACCCGATATTCGCCGAAGACATCCACGGCATGCGCGCGCACTTCATCCAGCTGGCGCGCTTCCGCAACCTTCTGTACGGAGTGCCGGCGGACTTCGCCGTGCATGGGACGCAGGAAGGGTACTGGTCGTGCACGCGCATCCAGCAGTACCCGCGCGGCGGCGGCTTCATGGTCCCGCACCGCGACGTCTATTCGCAGCTGGCGACGACCGAAGCCGGCATGGGCTACTACCAGCCGATGCTGCTGATGAGCGATCCGGGACGCGACTTCGACGAGGGCGGTGCCTACGTCGATCGCGGCCAGGAGCGCTTCCATTACGAACGTTTCTGCCAGGCAGGGGACCTGCTTGCCTACGACGGCAATTCAATCCATGGCGTCGCCGACATCGACCCGATGCATGCCCTGGACCTGCAGCAGTTCAGCGGCCGGGTGGTCGCGCTGGTGTCGCTGTTTCGCCATCTCGATGGCGCGTCGGACGACTACACGCGCTTGTCGCGGCGCGGCGTGGAGGCGATCGGGCTGGGCGAAGGTACCGCCGCGGCATAGCGCAGCGTGCCGGTGCGCCGGCAGTGCGCGTTCGTGCTCTATCGGTTCGACCGCGGCATCAGGGATCGTCTGCGCGGAACGCGTCGCGCAACCACCGGAGGTTCGGCCGCTCCGGATCGCCGTCGGCGAAGACGACATCGAACCGGCAGTCGGCATGCGCGAACTGTCGATGCGATGCGATGAACAGCTGCGCGGCGTGCACGAGCTTGCGCTGCTTGCGCCCGTCGATCGAAGCCGCGCCGTCGCCGAAGTCCTTGCCGCTTCGATAGCGCACCTCGACGAAGACAACGCGGGGGATTCCGCGGGCGCCGGCTTCCAGCATCACCAGGTCCAGTTCGCCGCCGCGATAGCGGGCATTGCTGGCGATATCGCGCAAGCCCGCGTCCAGCAGGTGGCGTCGCGCCGCCGCTTCGACCAGCGCGCCGCGCGTGCGGCGGTCGAGCGGTGCCTCCAATGCCACGTGTTACGGGCGACCCAGCGGGACCACGGTGCCGCCGCTGAGGGTCGACCATGCCGGCGTGCGTGCCACGTTTCCGAATCCGTCGAGCCGCAAGGTACCGGTGGCGCCCTGGATGCTGCCGTCGGCGCGGGTGGCGAGACGTTCGAGGTAGGCGGTGAGCAGCCACGCGTCATGGCCGAACGCGAACAGCTTCGCGGCGGGACCACGCGCGCTCGGAAGCAGTTTGGCCGCGGTACCGGGCGATGGCAGGCCGCTCACGCCCCAGGACTCGCTCGGGAACGCGACGCCGTCGAGGGCGTGGTCGGTCGCGCTGGACTCGGCCAAGGCCAGTTGCGAGGTGCCGACCCGCGGCTTGGCGGCAAGGCCGGCCGCAGCGAGTTGGGGCGCCAGCGCCCTGGCTTGCGCAGGTTTGACGGCCAGGAACACCGCGTCGACGCCCCCGGCCTTTTCGGATGCGGCCTTCAACGCGGCGGCCATGTCGCCGGGCTTGTCGGCGACGGCGAGGGCCTGGGTGATGCTGCCGCCGCGACGTTCCAATTGCTCGCGGAACGCGCCCACCGCGCGCTGCAGGCTCGGATCGGCCAACACCAGCACGTGGCGGGCGTTGCGCGCGAGCAGGTATTCGGCGGCGGCGATGCCGTCGTCTTCCGGCGCAAGCGAGAAACTGACGCTGCCTTGGGGGGGCGCAATGTTGCCGCGATTGAGCGCCAGTACCGGCACCGTCAGGTGCTCGCGGAACAGCGCGCTGACCTCGTCGCGGCCGAGCGGGCCGACGATGTAGTCGGCGCCTTCGCCGACCGCACGCGCGTAAGCGGCGATGGCGCCGGCGGGCGATCCGGCGGTGTCGTAGAAGATGACGTCCGGACGCCGCCGACTCTCGCCGTAGTAACCGGCCAGCAGGCCGTCGCGCACCGGCACCGCGGCCCTGGACAGGTCGCCGGACAGTGGCAGCAATACACCCAGTTTCACCGGCGGCCGATAGCCATCGCTGTCGGCGGGCGGGCGATTGGCGGCCAAGGCGTGCCAGTTGCCTCGATCGAAGGGCCGCGGCAGCGACAGGCCGCGATTGAGCAGCGCACGACCTGCGAAGTCGTACAGCGGATCACCGACGGGCAACGCCGCGGCTTCACGGGCAAGCGTGGCGTTGTCCAGACCTGCGAGCAGACGATCGATCTGCGCCTCGTTGTCCTGCCGGGCCTGGCCGGTGAGCGACGCGTCGTTGCGCGCGAGCGCGGCGGCCTGCGCGATCGTCGGATTGGTGGTCGCCAGGGACGGGCCCGCGGATTGGGTCTGGACGCTGCCGCAACCCGCCAGCAGCAGGGCTGTCGCCAACACGACCGCGCCTATCCCGGAGCGCAACAACACGGGCGTTCGGATCCGGGTGGCGACTGCATCCATTCGAGTCCGGCTCATTGCATTCGCCACGAAGGCGTCCATTGGGAACCGGTTAGGATTCTACCCGCCCCTCCCGCGGAAGCACGATGACAACACCCAGTGTGCCCGCGACCCTGCATGTCGTGGCGACGCCGATCGGCAACCGCGCCGACCTGTCGCCGCGCGCGATCGACACGTTGCGCGCCGTCTCGGCGATCTGCGCGGAGGACACGCGACACACGCGCCAGTTGCTCGCCCAATTCGGCATCGACAAGCCGTTGGTCGCGCTGCACGAACACAACGAGGAGGCGATGGCCGAACGGCTGGTCGCGCGCTTGCTGTCGGGCGAATCGCTGGCGCTGGTCTCCGATGCCGGCACGCCGCTGGTGAGCGACCCGGGCTATCGGCTGGTGCGTGCAGCGCGCGAAGCGGGGATTCGAGTCAGTCCGGTTCCCGGACCATGCGCGTTCGTCGCCGCGATGAGCGTGGCCGGGCTGCCAAGCGATCGCTTCGTCTTCGAAGGCTTCCTCCCCGCAAAAGCGGGCGCGCGCCGGGAACGGCTGCGAGCCCTGGCCTCGGAACCACGCACGCTGGCGTTCTACGAATCGGCGCACCGGATCGACGAGGCTCTGGCGGACATGGCGACGGCGTTCGGTGGCGAGCGCCGCGCCGTGTTGGCGCGCGAACTGACCAAGCTGTTCGAGACCGTGCTCGACGACACCCTGGCCGGGCTGGTCGAACGCGTCGGCAGCGATGCCAACCAGCGCAAGGGCGAATTCGTCGTGCTGGTGCACGGCGCCGGCGACGACGCCGACGCCCGGATCGCCGAGGGCCGGCGCCTGTATGCCAAGCTCGGTGAGCACCTGCCGCCCTCGACCGCCGCCAAACTGGCGGCCGAACTCAGCGGCGCGCCGCGCAAGGCCTTGTACGGCGGCCAGTAGGGCCCGGACATTGGCGCGTGCCACAATGGCCGTGGCGGAGTCGGCCAGGCAGTCGCGTCATTCGCGGTCATTTCGGTGACTGCGGATGCCGAGGAAAGTCCGGGCTCCACAGGGCACGGTGCCAGGTAACTCCTGGGCGGCGCGAGCCGACGGAAAGTGCAACAGAAAGATACCGCCGAACGGTCCTCGGACGCGTGGCAAGGGTGAAATGGTGCGGTAAGAGCGCACCGCGAGCCTGGCAACAGGCCGGCACGGCAAACCCCACCGGGAGCAAGGCCAAATAGGGACCTCATGACGTGGCCCGCGTCGGGTCCGGGTAGGCTGCT
>Ga0070672_100002152_pt1 | contig 12435 bp, 5 predicted proteins | sample KBSM13metaG_FD_66151 | JGI IMG/M metagenome (GOLD analysis project Ga0070672, IMG submission 66151) | Miscanthus rhizosphere microbial communities from Kellogg Biological Station, Michigan, USA - KBS M1-3 metaG | ecosystem: Host-associated > Plants > Roots > Rhizosphere > Soil ... | reverse complement strand
AGCGGATTGCGCGTCGCGCCCGCGGCCAGCATCGGAGGTACGTGTGCGAATGCCGCTGCAGCGACGACGGCGGCCAGCGGCGGCACCTCGGTGACCGTCGCGAACCTGCAGGTTGCCGCCGGGCCTTCTTCCTGTTCCGTCACGGTAAACATCACCAATGCCCCCGACCAGTACAACGCCGATTGCAGTGCGCTCCCGCCCGCGTTCACGAACGGACCGTCGAACGTCAGCGCCAGCATCGTGAATGCCGTCGCTCCTTCGTGCCTCGTCATCGATCGATTGTTCGCCAGCGGGTTCGACCCGCTGCGCACACTGCAGAAGGCTTTCAACCCGGCCACGATCGTCGCGGGAGCGTCGACAGAACTGAAGTTCACGGTGACCGTTCCGGCGGGCTTCCCGTCGCGCAGCGACATCGGATTCATCGACAACCTGCCGTCCGGTCTGCGTGTCGCGTCGTTCGCCGGCCTCGGCGGCACCTGCGCGAACGCGGTCTCGGCCACGACGGCGACGAGCGGCTCGACGTCGATAACGGTGGCAAACCTGGAGGTGCCTGCAGGCCCGTCCTCATGCACCGTCACGGTGCAGGTCACGAACGCCGTCGGTCAGACCAACGCAACTTGCAACGCACAACCCGCGGGTTTCACTAACGGGCGCGCGAATGTGGACACCGTCAATATCTTCAATGCCGTTTTGCCGTCGTGCTTGGTTGTCCAATAAGAACGTGTGTCTGATCGTATGCGACTAGCGCCATGTCGCGTCGTCCGCGCCAGTCATTGCCAGGCCACGCCGCAGGGGACGCACTCAGGACCGGCTGGATTCAATCCGATAACTGCTCCGTCCCCGTTTCGGTCTACAGCGGAATGAATCCGTCGCGGAACAATACATCCGACTCGACCGCACCGATGTCGACGTGCGCAGTGAATGGCCGCGGATAGCCGCGCTGGTCGGTGAGCGGCGCGCCGGCCGGATTTCCCGCGGATACCGCGGGACTTCCGGCAAGCGGATCGTGAGTCTTCGTCGAGCCGCCGTTGTAGGCGAGCGGCGCAAGCAGCGCGGGCAGGTTGATCTGGTCGCCGGTGTTGGTCAGGAAGCCTGTGCCATCGTCGTTTGCCAGATTGTTGCCGAGGCTGATTGTGCCGAACCCGTCTTCGCCGTTGATGTTGGGCAGTGAATTGCCGGCCACGATCGTGTTCCGGATTTTCGTCAGCGCGTCCAGACTCGTGTACAGGCCGCCTTCGCTACCGCCGACGTTGTTGACGATCGTCGAGTTGAGCAGCGATGTGAATGCCGGGCCCGAGGCGGAGTTCAGATTCGTGATGCCGCCGGTAAAATTGAACCCGGAGTCGTTGCCGCTGATCGTCGTGTTGATCAGATGCGCGAATCCCGAACCATTGAACATGCCCGCACCGTCGTCCGCCATATTGTTGCTGATCGTGGAATCCTCGATCGTGAGGGTGCCGCCGTTGTAGATTCCGCCGCCGCGGCCGGATGGCGCCTGATTGCCATCGATGGCCATGCGCGCGAGTGTCAGCATGCCTTCATTGTAGATGCCGCCGCCAACGCCGCTGGCCGATGCCTGGCCGTTGGCTACCGTCAGGCCAGACAGGCTCGCCGAGGCACCGGCGCCGATCGTGAAGACGGAATAAGGATCCACCGAGTTGCGTCGCACGGTCAAACGGTTCGCGCCGGTCCCGATGACGTCGACGCTGCCGGTGATATCCGGCAGCGCCGAACCGAGATTGATCGTTTGCGGTGAAGCAAACGCCGTCGGATCGAATCCGATGTCGACGAGCGTGCCGCCGGCGGCATTGGCAGCGAGCACCGCGTCACGCAGCGTGCAGCTGCCATCGCACGCGCCATCGCCGGGATCGCTGCTGGAATTGACCAGCCGCGGATTCATTTCGACGGCGCCGATGTCGACGTGAGCGCCGACCAGACGCAGACCGCCGCGCTGGTCAGTGCCGGGCGCCCCTGCATCGTTGCCGGCATTGACGGCCGGGCTACCGGTCATTAGCGCATGCGTCGGCGTCGGTCCGCCGTAGTTGCTGAGTTTTGTGAGTCCGGGATCGGTGTTCAGGATGTCGGAGCCCCCGGTCAGCAGCCCGTTGCCGGAGTCGCTGGCAAGATTGTTGCCGTTGCTGATGATGCTCGCGCCCGCTCCGGACGCGGCGAGGTTGGCCGATGGCCCATTGCTGAAAATGGAATTGCCGAGCACCGTGTTGGCCTTGGCCGCGAAGCCGGCGGAGATCGTCAGCACGGTTGCCGGCCCGTGGTTGTCGGCAAGCGTGCAGAACGACAGCGTCAGGTTCGAAACCGAGGCAGAAGAAATACCGTAGTTCATTATGGCGCTGCCTGTCGAACCAGCCCCTGCGCTGTTGCCGGACAACGTCGTGTTGACCAGTGTGACGTCGGCGCCCGCATTGTAATTGTCGCTATACAGGCCCCCGCCGCTGAGGCCCGACGCGACGGAATTGCTGCTGATCGTCGAGTTGCTGACCACGATTCGTCCGGAGGCATTGAAGATCCCGCCGCTTCCGGCCTGCGCCGTGTTGCGCGTGACTAATGTATTCGTCACCGTCAGTGTGCCGGCCTGATTCGAGATTCCGCCACCGGCAAACGTGCCACCTTGATTGAGACTGACGACGGAATCCGTGATCGTCAACGTGCCGTTGCCATTCTTGATGCCGCCGCCGCTGAATGAGAGGGACGACGAGTTTCCGCTGACGACCACGTTGGCGAGGTTCATCGTACTGGCGACGTTCAAGATGCCGCCTGCCGACGTGCCCGCGCCGTTGGCAATCGTCATGCCCGAGATGCTGACGCTCGCGCCGCCTTCGGCGTCGAAGACGCTGTAGTCGCCGCCGCTGTCCCTGCGCACTTCGAGCAAGTCCGAACCCGTCCCGGCGAGGTTCAATTTGCCAGTGAGGGTCGGCAGCGCCGAAGCAAGCTTGATCGTCCGTGGCGACGCGAATGCGGCGGCGTCGAACTCAATGTCGGCCAGCACGCCCTGCGCATTGGCCGCGCTGATTGCATCGCGCAGCGTGCAGGTCTCATCGCAGATTCCGTCGCCGGGGTCGGACGCCACGGTCACGAGCAATGGATTGAGTTCGACCGCGCCGATGTCGACGACGCCTCCGTTCGGACGCGCGACGCCGCGCTGATCGGTCGCCGGGGCACCGCTGTTGTTGCCGCCATCGATGGCGGGACTGGTCCACTTCAACAGGTGGGTTGGCGTGCGGCCGCCGTAGTAGCCGAGCGCCGTCAACTTCGCGTCGGTATCGATCGCGTCTCCCGGGCCCACGAGAAAACCGTTGCCGTTGTCCGTCGACAGGTTGTTGCCGAGCGAAATGATCTGCGCGTCCGCACCCACTGCCACCAGGCTCGGCACCGAATTGTTCGCGATCAGCGTGTTCTTCAAGGTTGTCGTGGCGCCGCCCCCGACGTTATAAGAGGCAATGGTTCCAGCGGGTCCTGTATTCCCGGAGACCGTGCAATTGGTCAGCGTGACGCTCGGCGCGGCACCATCGAAGTTCACGTTCGAGATCGCCCCGCGTCCGCTCGTCGACGAATTGGCGGAGAGCGTGCTATTGACCAGCACGGCCGCACCCGCGAAGCCGAGGCTCGTGTAGTTGAACAGACCGCCGCCGTCCGAGCCTGCCGTGTTGCCGCTGATCGTCGACCCGGTCACCACCAGAGTGCCGGCGTTATGGATGCCGCCACCGTTTACCACGGCGTGATTTCCGCTGATCACGCTGTCGGTGAGATACAGCGTGCCGAAGTTGCCGATGCCACCTGCAAAATTGGCGTGGGCGTTGGTGATGGTCAGGCCGGACAGGTTCACGGTGCCCGAACCGATGGAGAGAATCGTATAGTTGCCGCCGTCATTCGCGCGAACGGTGAGCAAGTTGGCGCCGGGGCCGGTGATCGTCAGATCGCTATTCACGGCTGGGAGCGCGCTGCCGATCGCGATCGTCTGCGGCTTGTTGAACAAGCTCGAGAACGCGATCGTATCGCCCGCCTGCGCGGCGCTCATCGCCTCACGCAGCGTGCAGTTCGCCACGTCGCATACGCCGTCGCTGCTATCGGCAATGGAATTCACGGTCCACAGCGTGCCGGTCACGCTGAGCGCGCGGACCGGAGCGGCGACAGCGGCCGGCGCGTTGCGCGGGAAGGGCTTGAGTGTGGCGGGTCCGAGTGCACCGCAAACACTCGGTGCGATCGCGATCAACCCGAGTAGCGCCAGAAACATACCCGCGAGATGACGTTGCGAACCACGTTCGCGAGTTGACATGCGCGCCCCCTGATTGAGTCGGCCAACGAGACAGGGGCAGAGTACACTTTTCCGACGACTGCATCCGATGTTTCGTACCGATCGCACCGCCGCGCGCATTCAACTCGCCGAGACTTCGACGAGGCCACGGACGTGGCGCCCTTCCCTGTCGCACTCCGGCTGCAAGCGGCGTTTTACCGGAGCAGGAACGCAAGGAGGATGCGATTGTTTCCTGAGTAGTCTTGCTGCCGTAGTGTCGGTGGGCGCCTGAACGCTGTCGCAGGCAGCGCCGCACTACGACCATGTCGTCCTCGTGATCATGTCTATTCACAGCCCGACACGATCTTCGAGCAAGAAAAAAGCACTCTGATCCGTTATTTCCTGACCCCGATATTCCGTGACGTCGCCGGTTTCCATTGCAATTGTTCCGGCGTACCATGAGCGTCAGAATCGCGATTCTGACATCCTGGAATGCAATGAGGAGAGCCTCAATGCAATTCGCGACCCTTCAGGAAAATTCGGCTATTTGTGTCCTGCGGTCGTTGGCCGTCCTGACGTCATTCGTTGGCTCGCCGGCCTTCGCCGCTCTCCCCGACACAACTTACGAATCGGGTTTTGAAACCTGCGCGACGCCCGCACAGTTCTGCGCCGACGTGGACCAGGACAACTACGGCGACATCGGCTACTGCCTGGGGACCTGCGAAAAGCCCTACGATTTCTTCGCCCTGCCGCCCACGGACTGCGACAACGATTCGGCGCTGATCAATCCGGGTGCCGAGGAGATCTGCGATGGCAAGGACAACGACTGCGACGGCGCGGTCGACGAGGATTTTCCGCAACTCAACACCGCGTGTACTGACGGCAACCTTGGCATATGCGCCGGAACCGGAACGCTCGAGTGCGATATCGGAGGAACGGGAACGGTTTGCAGCATTACAACACCGGGACAGGTGCCGAGGACGGAAACCTGCAACGGCCTCGACGACAATTGCGACGGCACCGTTGACGAAGGCAACCCAGGCGGCGGTGCGGTATGCGACACGGGCCAAGCTGGCGAATGCGCGGTCGGCACCGTCACATGCGAAACCGGCACGCTAACGTGCAAGGCAAACGCACCGGGCTGCCAAGAAATACAAGTGAACAGAACAAACGAAAAGAGGCCTTAGCCAATTAGTTCGTAGCTATGTGCTTTATCGAGTTGGCCGCCGTGACGAAAGGGCACTCTGACACTTTATTGCGGATCAGCAGGATTCAACTGGCAGATTACTCCGTTCCCTTTCTGCGTCGCCTTATTGCCCCCTCTTTTCCCAGTACCACGCCGCCCCACAGTGCGCTAGGCTGTACCAGGGCCGAAAGGGGCAGCCCGCGAATTCTTGATAGCGCGGAGGCCACCGTGCGTAATTCTCACAAGTGCTCACTTGCAATAGCCGTGCTGGCCGCATTCGGCACCTCGCTCAGCGCCGACCTCTTCGCCGACAGCGTGATCGTCGACAATTGCGGCGATTCGGATGATCCGTCCGGAATCTCCTTGCGTCAGGCGATTGCGCTCGCCAACAACGGCGATGTCGTCGACTTGAGCGGACTCGGCTGTAGCACGATCACGCTCGCGCAAGGCGAGCTCACTGTCGAACAGAATATCCTCGAGCTGCGCGGACCTTTCGATGGCGGGCTCACGATCGATGCGCACGCTTACAGCCGGGCGATCAACCACGTCGGTACAGGCACGCTTTTCATCACCGACCTGGGCGTGGCGTATGGAGTGGTCGGCGCTGTCGAGTCCGGCGGCTGCATCCATTCGTACGCCAACGTGGAATTGCTTCGATCGACAATTTCGCACTGCATGGCTGGCAATCGCGGCGGCGCTGCCTATGCCAGCAACCTGCATGTTGTCGACACGCGGATTTACGACAACTCTGCGAACACAGGCGGTGGACTTGCGGGCTCCGAGATCCTCATCGAACATGGCGACGTAACCGGCAACCACGCTGGCATCCGTGGTGGTGGCGCCAGCGCAACTTACAAGATCACGATCAATGACTCGATCATCACCGGCAATACGTCAGACGGAAGGGGCGGAGCGGTCAGCGGCGACTACAAGATGTATCTTGCGCGTACTTCGGTCAGCGGCAACGCTGCCGCAGGCTACGGTGGCGGGCTTTACCATTCGCCTTCGAAAGTCGGCGCGCGGCTTTTGCAGATCGCCGACTCGACGATCGACAACAACGTGTCGGGTTACCGCGGCGGCGGCGTCTATGGCGGCTACCATGTCGAAATCGTCGGCAGCACGATTTCCTCCAACATCAGCGGATCGGGCAGCAAGATTTTCAGTGGACAAGGGGCGGGAATCTTCTGCTACCACCTCTCGATGAAGAACAGCACGGTAGTCCTCAACAGGGACCTGCGGCCAGGGGGTGCTACCGGTGGCGTTCAAGCGAAAGACGCGACGATTATCAGTTCAATCGTTGCCAACAATGTTGGCTACCCGCATGGGGACCTGTACGTAGCGGCTGGAGGCCTTACCGCGTACACGAGTCTGATCCGGGTTTCGTCGGAGCCCAGCGTCAGCCTCACCGTGGATCCGCGCCTCGGGCCGCTCGCCGATCATGGCGGCGGACGCCGTACGCACGCCGTGCTGCCGGGCAGCCCGGTCATCGACGTGGGATCGAATCCTCTCAGCCTGCAAAACGACGAGCGCGGCTTGCCGCGCGTCGTCGGACTCAAGCCTGACATCGGCGCCTACGAGCGCCAGGCGGACGACGATCAGCTCTGGTACGACGGCTTCGACTCGTCTTGAGAAGCGAGCAACTAGGGTGGGCCTTGGCCCGCTTCGCTCTTATGCCCAAAAGAAGAGCGGTGGGCCAAGACCCACCCTAGGGCCGCGCGGCGATTCCGGGACGCAATCGAAGGCAGCTCGGCCGGCGCGCCGGCGGCGGAGATCCGGGCGACCATTGTTTTTGTTTGGCGCTCGCGTCTCACGCCCCCAGTCCCGCATCGCCCTCCACCACCGTCTGCCGCATCTTCGGCTGCTCGCCGGCCTTCCACAGCGCTACTTCGTGGCGGACGCGGTAGCGCAGCGGTCCTCCGTCCGGCGTGGCGCTGCGTTCGATCGGCCGAGGAATGCAGACGAACTCGGTGACCATCGTGCTCGCGTCCACGCGCACGGTGGCGTAGCCGTGCCCGCCCACGTCGACGAAGCTCAGGTGCGGCGCCAGTTCGGGATTGCGCAGCGCACGCGCCTTCGCGAGGTCGCCGCTGTGGGCGTACTCGAGGGCGGCACGGACTCCGTGGCGCAAGAGCAAGTTCATGGTGGGTTGCGGCGGTCCGCCGTTCGGATTGGCGACATACAGCGGGCGCAACGGATCGTCCGGTTTGAAGTTATGTTCGTTGGCTTCCGCCGAGCCCGGGGAAGAGATCGATCCGCCGACGAACGTGACGCCCACGGGCTCGAACTTGCCGGGCGGCAATTCCTTCGCCGCGTAGCCGGCCCAGAAGCTGTGGCGATCGCCTGAGACGATCGCGAGACCGGTGACGCCCGCATCGCGCACGGCATCGAAGATCTCGGAGCGCTCGTGGTACATGGCACCCCAGTCCCAGGTGCCCATCAGCCCATAGCCTGCGCCGTTCCACTTGCCCAGCGCGGGCGGGAGATTCTGCGGATCGACGCGCTGGTCGGGCGTACTCAGCGAAGTGCCCCAGATTTTCCAGGTGGCTTTCGCGCCGCGCAAGCGTGCGAGGAACCAGGCCTTCTGCTTCGCGCCCAGCATCGTCTGCGCGGCTTCGCTGGCGCGGTAATTGGCCACGCTCTTGTCACCGAAGCTCAGCTTCGCCGGCGGATGGCCATTGGCGAAGTCGCGGCCAGCGTCGAGCTGCGCCCACAATTCCTCGGGGACAAAGCCGAGCTTGTCGCCTTCGAACAGCGGATTTAATTCGTCGTGATTGCCCGGGTCGCGCGAACGGAAGCTGCGCTGGTCGGTGAGGATCAGGTCGATGTGCCTGCCCCAGCGCAAGGCGCGATAAATGATCAGGCTGTTGATCGCGGCGAGGTTGTTCGGCTCGGTACCCAGGCCGGTGTCGTCGAAATCCTTGACCAGCGTATCGACCACGTGCGGCGCATTGAACGTGTCCAGCTTCGAGCCAGGCGGCAACACGCGCGCCGGCTGATACTCGAACCAGGCCTGGTTCGCCGCGACCTTGAGCGTCTGCGCGGGGACCCACCCCTCGGTGCCGGCAAATTCCTGGATCGACTGCCAGCCGTTCCACGAGAACTCGTGGTTGTCCCAGATGCACACGAACGGAAAGCGCGCGCGCGCATCCTGCAAATCGGGGTCCTGCAGGTAGGCGTGGTAGGCGACGCGATAATCCTCCAGCGAGTCCGGAACCCAGAAGCGGTTCTTGGCAACCGGCTTGCCCTTCGGATACTTGATCGGGAACGTGATGAGGCGGTCGTAGCGATGGCCGTTCTTGACCTGGTCCGGGTACTGCACGACTTCGTAGATGAAGTCGCCCAGGTGCAGCACGAAGCCGAGTCTGTCCTCGGGCGCCGCCTTCTCGTCTTCCCAGATCATGCGCCGATACGCATTCATCGCGCCCTCGGGCAGGCTCTGGCAACTGACGAACGCGAAACGCGAAGGCCGCGGATCGTCGGAGCTCGGCGCCGTCAACGTGCGGCCGATCCGGCTGCCGTTGCCCTTGTCGTCCACGAAGCGGTACCAGTATTCGCCGGCCGGTGTCAGGTGGCCGACCAGCACGCGACAAGTCCAGTCGGACGCTGCAGACACCTGCGCCGACGTGGTCGCGATGACCTTCGTGAACGCCGAATCCTCTGCCACTTCAACCAGCAGCTTGGCGCTCTTGCGTCCGTCCGCGTACGGGCGCCGCGTCCATAGAAGTACGCTGTTGTCGTCGGGATCGCCCGACGCGACGCCTTGCGGATACAGCTCGCGTCGCTCGCGCCAGCCGCTCTTCGAGGGACGCCCGAATGCGCTACCCCAGGCCAGCGCCGCACCCATGGCGGCGGAGACTTTCAGGAACTGCCGACGGTCCATGGTTGACATGACGTGCTCTCTCCGCTTCGGATCGCGATGATCGATGCGTGGGAACGCTAATCCTGATTGCGCGTTGCGGAGCGTGCCGAAAGTATGGCAGGAGCGCTGAAGCGCGCTTGCGCGGTTTTCCGAAGAACATTGCAAGCGTGTAGCCGCGCCGCGGACAGAGTGTGGCGTGCGATGCGGCGAAAAAAAGGGGACGGAGGCGACTAGATAACCTTAGTTACCTCCGTCCCCTTTTCGTCGCAGTCCCGTCGCAATTTTTCGAGTTCGGGAAATGGACCTGACTTCTTTTGACGCTGCTCCACCTCAGCGCCTATGTGCTCCCTGCCAGCCCGTCAGTCCGTTCCAGGTTCTCGCCACTTGCTCCAGCTTTCGCTGCAAAAATGAACCCGACCTCTTATCAATCTTCTTGTTCGAATCCGTCCTGAAACAGCACATCGCTGACCCACACCACCAATCCTTCCAGTGGGCCGCCGAGTCCGATGAGCCCGATGGGCGAAACCGCGCCGGTATACAGGTTGATTCGATAGAGCGACGTGGAACCAGTACCCAGCGCGGCATATCCTTCGCCAAATACCGGGCTGGTGTTTGAGGCTGTGTTGACGCCGGGCGGGATGTCGAAACCGGCGACGGTATCGAAATCGAATGGCAAACCGTTCAATGTCAGCGTTTGTGGAAAAGTCTGCGTTCCGAGATTCGCCGGGTTCTGGATAAACAGGCGATTGCCCGATGAATCCAGCGTATAGAGCGTCGTTACCGACGCACCCAGGACATTGTTGGTATAGGCGGCACCCGATATGCCGATACCAACGGGACCGTTGATTATTCCGTCGGGATTGATGCCGGTGATCACACCGCCCCCTCCGCCAAAATCGCCATCGAGCGGGGCGCCGGTAATCGGATTGACGCGGAAGTTGAGTCCGTTGGCGCTGCTGACCACGCGAATGCGATCCGTCGTGGGATTGAAATCGAGCCCCCACGAGGCATCCGGAAAATCGACCGGATTTCCTGTCCCATCGACAAACGCGATCAGCGAGCCGCCGCCGATGACCGTGGCCGCTCCGGTTTGCGGGTCCAGCCGGTATGTCGTCGCCGTATTGGCCGTCGCATTGACGCCGATTCCCATCAACTGACCGCTTGCCGGACGGACGTCGATGCCGACGAGACGTTCGCCAGCAAGCACACCACTTATGATTATCACGGTCGTCGTGCCCGGATCGTGCACCTGGAATCGCACAAGTGATGTGCCGACGCTCCCCAGCGCAATCGCCGGTTCGGTTTCCGCTGCTATCGCCATATCTCGCGCGGTCAGGCCGAACGGCCCCAGGAAAGTCGCCGCACCGGTTACCAGGTCCACTCGATACAAGCCCGAGATTCCTCCGACCGAGAACGCGGCCAGCGCCTTGCCGGTCGCCGGAGTATTCGAAGCGGCGGCATTTACGCCGGTCGGTATGTCAAAACCCGACTCGGATCCAAAATCCAGTGTCGACCCCGCGAGCTTGATGGGCAGCGGCAGAGTCTGCGTACCGGAATTGGCGGGGTTCTGGATATACAAGGTATTGGTAATACTGTTGATCGTATATAACGTGGTAACCGAGGAATTGCTGATATTGTTCGTATAGGCCGAGCCGTCCAGCGCCGTGGTGGCGCCATTGACCGGTCCGTCCATGTTTATACCCGCCACGGAGCCGAGCGCTCCGCCCAGATCGCCGTCGACGAACGCGCCGCTATTCGGATTGATCCGGAAATTCTGGCCGTTGTTGTTGACGACGCGAATACGGTCGGTGGCGGGATTGAAATCCATGTCGAAGGCGCTGCCGCCGATCGGCACGGGTGCCGCGGCGGCGTCTACAAAAACACCTGTCGAGCCGACGGCAAATGCCCGCGCGCCAGCGGCATCTACCGCGATGAGATAGAGCTGCGCCGTGCCGGCCACGCTGTTGAATCCCAGACCGTACAGCTGGGCATTCTGTGGACGCACATCGATCGCCATCAGCAGGTCACCTGGCGCCAGCCCGGTCACCGCGACCGCCGTCGAAGCCCGTCCGGGATTGGACTCCGGAACCAGCGCGATATTGTTGCCCGTGCCGAGCACATAGATGGACCGCGCCGTTGCGACGTTGGCGTGCAGCAATGCCAACAGAAGTGCCGTTGTAAGCACCCGCAAAATGGTTGAACCGTGCCTGCGTTCAGATTTCGGCATGCCGCTCATCGCGATTCCTCTTTCGACACGAACCTTATAGCAGCATTCTTGAAATCGGACTCGGCGAGATGGGTCATGTAGCGCAAGGAACGAGAAAGAGGGGTGCCCGAAGAATCATGTGTCGCAAAAACATTTCCTCCGTGCGCTTCGTTCGCGCTTAATTAGGAATGACGGCGAGCGACTTCATGTGTAGGGTGGGCCTCGGCCCACCTCTTCGCCTGATATGCCGAAGAAACACGGTGGGCCAAGGCCCACCCTACTGACGAACGCTACGCAACGCGCTGTTGTCGTGCGCCCTGCGATTCCGGTACAAGTCGTCCGCGTCCATCAATCGGCACCGAGACGAGCTGCATGCAGATCAGTGCGCGTTCGCCAGACGCGCACGCGCCGATGACGAGCCGGCGCAGAGTTTGGCAAGCTGCGCGCGCAGTTCTGTCTCGCGTTTGCGGTCGCCGGCTTCGTGCGCCGCTTGCGCCGCGCCGAACAAACTGTTGTAGCGCTCTGGTGCGGCCTGCAAAGAGCGCTCGTAGGCGGCCAAGGCGACCCGCGGCTGCCCGAGTTCGCGCAGCAGGTCGGCGAGTTGCTCGCGCGCCGGCAGCACGGCGCCAGGCGTGACCGGATGCTTGTCGGTGGTGTCCTCCAGATCGGCGGCTTCATTCAGTCGTGCCAGCGCATCCTCGTTTTTCTTTTCGGCGTAGGCGAGCCAACCCGCCGCCGCCAAACGCTGCACCTTGACCTGTGCCGCCCAATCGAAGCCAGGCTGCTTGCGCAGCGCGGTTTCGATCGCGGTGAGCCGCTCGATCGCGGCGCGCGCCGTAGCGCCGTCGCCGGAGCGCGCCGCGCCGATGGCACGCGCGAACTGCACGATCGCTTCGGTTTGCGGTGCGTTGTCCCAGGGAAACGTCGACGGTTTC
>Ga0070672_100002150_pt1 | contig 12437 bp, 9 predicted proteins | sample KBSM13metaG_FD_66151 | JGI IMG/M metagenome (GOLD analysis project Ga0070672, IMG submission 66151) | Miscanthus rhizosphere microbial communities from Kellogg Biological Station, Michigan, USA - KBS M1-3 metaG | ecosystem: Host-associated > Plants > Roots > Rhizosphere > Soil ... | reverse complement strand
TGAGCATCGAGGCGGCGACCGCGAGGATGGCCTTCTTGGCGCCGCGGCGAGCCTTGATGCGCAGGAACTGAGCACGCAGGTAGCTGGTCTTGACCCGCACGGCGGCCCAAGCGGCGGTCACCGGGGTGGTCTTGATCCAGGTGCCGCTCTTTCTCACCCGGGTCGAGCGGCGCTTGCCGGCGCTCTCGTCGCTGCGCGGGCACAGCCCGGCCCACGAGACGAGATGGCCGGCACTCGGGAAGCGCGACATGTCCACGCCGATCTCCGCCACCAGGACGCTGGCCGTGAGGTCAGAGACCCCCGGGCATCGTCGTCAAGAGGCGGGCGCACTGCTGGATCGGCGCCAGCGCTTTTCCCACTGCAGTGTCCAGCTCGGCGAGCGTGCGCTCGAGCGCATCGACGACCTGCAGGTGCAGCTTGAGCATGGTGCGGTGATGCTCGGTGATGCGCCCGCGCAGGGCCTCGCGCAGCTCGGCGCTCTTGTTGCGCGCGGTGCCTTGGGCCAGCTCGGCCAGTTGCCCGGGATCGCTCTGTCCAGCCACGATGGCATCGAGCATGGCGCGCCCGCTCTTGCCGAGCACGTTGGACAGCACACTGCCCAGCTTGAGGTTGGCGTCTTCGAGCACCTTTTGGATGCGCAGCGAGTGCCGCGAGACCTCGCGCACGAGCTGCTTGCGGGTGCGGGTGAGGTCGCGCAGCTGCTGGATCGCCTGCGGCGGCACGAAGCTGGAGCGGATCAGGCCGTGCGCAAGCAGGTCCGCGATCCACATCGCATCGTTGACGTCGGTCTTGCGCCCCGGCACGTTCTTGATGTGGGCGGCATTGGCCAGCACCAGCTCGAAGTCTGCCTCCAGGATGTGCCAGACCGGCTTCCAATAGACGCCGGTGGCCTCCATCGCCACGTGCGTGCAATCGTGCTCGGCCAGCCAGTCGGCCAGCGCGAGCAGTCCGGTGGTGGTACTGCCGAAGCTGCGCACCTCCTGATGCAGGGGCGGCGAGACACAGCGCACGCAAGCCACGATGGTGTCCTTGTGCACGTCGAGCCCCGCGCAGCGCGGATGAAGTACCTGCATGCAAACCCCCTTTCGGTTGTAGGGCGCCGCAGGCAGTCCTCGTCTTCGAACTCTACTAAGCGTGCTTCGGGGCGTCGCCGCCCTCTGCCACATTGCGGGGTGCTCGCAGGACTGCGGGTCCAACTACTGAACGGGTTCGCAACACCAAGCAAACGCCGACCTCATCAGCAGCGCCACGTCCCATCCTACGACCGCCACCAATCGGCGCACAGCTCCGCCCCCAGCTTCATGCCCCGGGGTCGGGTCCAGCCGATGAACAACTACTGAGCCTCCCGTTCTGCGTCGCGCGGGCGCGGTGCCTGATCCAACCACGCTTCCCTCCGGGCAATGCGGATCATCGTCTTCGGACCCACCGGCGGCACCGGTCGCCACCTGGTTGCGATGGCGCTTGCGGCGGGTCACCGGGTGACCGCGTTCGCCCGGGATGCGGCGATGGTCCCGGCAGCTGCCGGGCTCGATGTCGTCGCTGGCCGGACTGGCGACGCGGGTGCCGTCGCCGATGCGATCGCCGGACACGACGCTGTCCTCTGCGCACTCGGTGGCCGACCTTGGCGAAGACGGGCGCGTGTGTGCTCGACGGCGATCGAGAACATCGCGCCGGCGATGGCGCAACACGGTGTGCGCCGGATCATCGCCATTTCCACATTCGGTGCCGGTGATTCGCGCCAGCGCGTCGGCTGGCTTGCCCGCAAGGTCCTCTTCGGTCTGGTCCTGCACAGCGAGGTCGCCGACAAGGAGGCGATGGAAGCGACCCTGTCAGGATCCGATCTCGAATGGACCGCGGTGCGGGTCGGCCTGCTGACCGACGAAGTGGCGCGCGTATCGTGGCGCGCGGCCGACGACGGTTCGATCCGGGGCATGGGCAAGATCGCGCGCGCCGACGTCGCCGCGTTCATGCTGTCTCAGCTCGAGAGCGACCTCTGGCTTCGGCGCAAGCCGGCGCTCATGTATTGAGCCGCACCGGCGTCAGGGCATGAGGCCGGTCTTGCCGAACTGCCAGAGCAGGAAGCTGTAGACGTCGGCCAGCTTGCTGTAGCCCTGCAGCGCCGTGCTGCCGATGCCGTGGCCGGCCTGCTCGTCGAGCCTCAGCAGGATCGGCTTGCCGCTGCTCGTCGCCACCTGCAGTCGCGCCGCCGCCTTGGCGCTTTGCCAGACGTCGACGCGCGGGTCGTTGAGGCCGTGAATGAGGAGCACCGCCGGGTAGGGCGTGCGGTCGTGAATCTGGTGATAGGTGCTCATCTCGAGCAAGGACTTGAACTCGTCGGGGTTGCGCCACGAGCCGAACTCCGAGATGTTGGTGATGCCGTTGGCCGATTCCTCCGAGCGCACCGCGTCCAGCATGCCAACGTCGAAGATCGCCGCAGCGAACAGCTCGGGCTCGCTCGTGACAGCGCGGCCGACGAAGATGCCGCCGGCGCTTCCGCCCCAGATGCCGAGTGTCTTCGCCGACGTGTAGCGCTCGCGGATCAGCCAGCGCGCGCAGGCGATGCCGTCCTTCCAGGTGTTGGCCTTGGTCGCCTTGAAACCGGCGCGGTGCCAGGCATCGCCGAGCGCGCCGCTGCCGCGAACGTTGGCGTACGCGAGCACGCCGCCACGCTCGAGCCAGGCGATGCTGCGCGGGTCGAAGAAGGTCTTGTACGAAGAGCCATAGGCGCCGTAGCCCATGAGCAGCGCCGGGTTGCTGCCGTCGAGGACGAGGCCCTTGCGGCGCAGCACGGCCATCGGCACGAGCGCGCCGTCGTGGCTGGGCACCATCACCTCCGTCACTTCGATCTCGGGCGCGCCGGGCGGAAGTTCGCCGCTCAGCAGCCGGGTGTCGGTCACCTTGCCATCGGCGCTCGCGGCGACGATGCGCGGCGGCTCGGTCCAGTCGCGCGTCGCCAGCCATGCGTCGTCGTACGCGCGCGCGGCGTCGGTCACGAGGAAGGTCGAGCCGGCGCGGCCGGGCGCTGCGTCGCGGCCCGCTCCGCCTTCGAGCGGATGGCGCCGCACACGGTTGGCGAAGCCCTGCTGCACTTCGCTGTAGAGGGCGTTGCGGCCGAGACCGAAGCCGGTCAGCGCGCCGGCGTCTGGCTCGGCGACGATCGTCTTCGCCTCGCTCAGCATCGGGTTGGCGAGCGGCAACGACAGCACGCGGCCGCGCGGCGCGTTGGCGAGCGACTGCAGGTAGAGCGTGTCGCCACTCAGAGCGACGTCGGTGATCTTGTCGGCGGCGGTCGCGATCGGTCGCCAGGCGATCTTCGCCTCGCCGAGCGCGGCCACCGGCGCGACGAACAGGCGCCCCTCGGGAACGGTGGTGTCGGTCGTGCGCGCAATCATCCAGCGACTGTCGGCGGCGAAGATCACCTGCGCGACGTCGAGGCGCTCGAGCCCGAGCGACTTGTCGACCAGCGGACCGAACAGCGGCGTCGGCGCGGCGTCCGGGCGGCCGGGCTCGAGCAGCCAGACGGTGGTGTCGAGAAAGGTCTCGGTGTCGGGCGCTCCGGGCGCGAGCTCGCGCAACTGGTTGTAGCTGAGGTACCGGTTGTCGGGCGTCCAGTGCAGGTGGGGCTCGATCACGCGTGGGATCGGCGCGCCGATGCGCCGGCCGGTGTCGCTTTCGATCACCTCGAGCGATGCGTTCTCCGAGCCGCCGGCCGAGATGCCGTACGCGACCTGCTTGCCGTCCCATGACGGCCGGAAGTAGTTGATCGCTCGCGGCACGCCGTCGCCGCGCGAGAGCATCTCGGGGTCGACGAGAACCCGCTCGGCGCCGGCGGCGCCGCTGCGCATGACGAGCTTGAACTGCGTCTCGCCACTCTTCCTGCGCATGAAGAAGACGCGATCTCCGGGCATGCGAACGACGCCGTAGACGGAATCGCCCGAGGCCCGGGCGAGCTCGGCGATGCGCTTGATCATCGCTTCGCGGCCGTCGATGCGGGCGAGCAGCGCTGCCGCCTCTTCGCCCTTGGCCTTGAGCCAGGCCTGGGTCGTCGGGCTCTTCAGGTTCTCGAGGTTGCGGTAGGGGTCGGCGACACGGACACCGTGCAGGACGTCGACGACCGGCTCGCTCGGCGCGGGCGGCGCGGCGGCGATCGCGAGAGTGCAGGCAGCGAGGAGCGACGCGCCGGCGGCAAGGCGGCGGAGGGCAGTCGGGGGATGGGGCAAGGCGGTCTCCGGCGGGCGCAGGACGGGCGCGAGCGGCGGATGCTACGCGTGCGCGCTGCGCGCGGGCGGTGTAGGCCGAGACCTACCGCGAGATGTCGCCTCCTGGCGAGTGCGACATGGATGTCGCCGACGAGCCCGTGCTCGGCGGGTGCCCATGATGCGTGCTCCGGCGCGAGCCGCCTTCACGCTTCCAAGGAGCCGCCATGACATCGATCGCGAAATCACATTCCAAGAAGAACCGGCCCGGGGCCGATGCCGTCGAGCTGCTGACCAGCGACCACGCCGAGGTCAGCGCCCTGTTCAAGAAGTACGGCAAGCTGGCCGACAGCAACGCCAAGGCGTCTGACCGGCAGGCGCATGCCGAGCAGATCTGTACCCTCCTGACCGTGCACGCGACGATCGAAGAGGAAATCTTCTATCCGGCGGCGCGCGCCGCCGGCGTCGAGGACGCGCTGATGGACGAGGCCGACGTCGAGCACGCCGCCGCGAAGGACCTGATCGCGCAGATCCGGGCGATGTCGCCCGACGAGGATCACTACGACGCCAAGGTCAAGGTGCTCGGCGAGCAGATCGAGCATCACGTCGAGGAAGAGCAGGAGAAGATGTTCCCGAAGTGCCGCGAGGCCGGAATGGACATGGCCGAGCTCGGCAAGGCGCTGGCGGCGCGCAAGGCCGAGCTGATGCGCGAGGCCGCCGAAGAGATCGTCTGAGGCTGCCCGTGCCGGGCCAAGGCTAGCGCGCCACCGGGTCGTCGGGCAGCCCGCTGCCCGGCCCGTGCCGGTGCAGCCGCGAGATGCAGCGCTCGAACCAGAGGCGCGCGACGTCGTGCTTGGCGGCGAGGTCATCGAGGTCGCTGACGAACGCCAGCGCCTCGATCCGGACGCAGGCGTCGGCCGGCAAGTCGCGGGCGAGGTAGCGCAGGCCGAAGACGCGCCGCTGCGGGCAGTGCAGCAGGCGAAGCGCCTCGACCAGCGGGCGCAGCGTCATCGCCTGATAGAACATCAGCGCCTCGACCGCTCGGTCTCGCAGTCGTTCCTTGGTGACGATGTGCTGGAACATCGCGAACGCTGACGCCAGGGCGGGCACGCGCGCTCGCGCCTGAGCGGCGTCGCTCGCGGCGTCGAGGTGCGATTCGACCAGGATGCCGCGGCGATCGAACCATGCCTGACCCTGGCCGTGCAGCTCGGCCTCGCGGAACAGCAGCGGGTCGCTGCGCCGGATCAGGACCAGATCGACCACCAGGAACTCGCCGGCGTCGCGCAGTCGGTAGAACTTCTGCGCGAAGCCGACCGTTCCGGCGACGTCGTGGCGCAGCGTCACCGGCGAGAGCGCGTCGAGCGCGGCCTCGACGCGCGCGAACGTGGCGTCGACGGCATCGTCGGCGACGACCGCTACGGCATCGACGTCCGAGAGTTCGTCCTCGCTTGCAAACGCCGCGCTTCCGCCTTCCCACGCCGCGTCGACGGCGTCACCTTGCGCCAGCGCCTGACAAAGCGTCGCCACCAGCTGGGACCGCGTGACCGAATTCATGGGCCGGAAGAATACGGCGAGACGGCGCGGCAGCGCCTCGGACTGCGGCGGGTGACGGCGCTGTGAGGCGCCGCCACAATGGCGCCGATGGCTGAGCCGCCCACCCAGCGCATGACGAGGATCCGGCCCCGGCTGCTGCTGATCGCGGCGGTTGCGATCGTGCCGCTGGCGCTGATGGCGGCGGTCGCGCTCGAGGCGCTCTTGGCGCAGCAGCGGCGCCAGGCCGAGGAAGCCGCGCTCAACCTCACGCGGGCGCTGGCGACGGCGATCGACAACGAACTGCGCTTGACGGTATCGGCGTTGCAGTCGCTCGCTCTGACGGAGCCGTTCGGCGCGGTATCGCCAGAAGGTCTCTCCGAAGCGCGCGTGCTCGCGACCAAGGTACTGGCCGCCCGGCCCGAGTGGCAGGCGGTGTTGCTCGCGCTCCCCTCGGGCGACGTACTCCTCAACACCGTCGTTCCGGCGGGCGCGAAACCACCGCGCGTCGGCGAGCTCAGGAGCTTGGCCGAGACCGTTCGCACCGGCGCGCCGGCCATCGGCCCGCTCGCGACCGGGCCGTTCGGCAACCGCGGCATCCCGGTGCGAGTTCCGGTGATGCGTGACGGCACGCTGCGCTATGTCTTGAGCGCGGTCGTCAAGCCGGAAGCGATTCTCGCGGTCGTCGACCGGCAGCGCGTGCCACCGGTGTGGACGGTTTCGGTGTTCGACGCCGACAACTTCCGGGTCGCCCGCTCGCGCGACCACGAGAAGTTTCTCGGCAGCGCGCCGGGGGACTCGCTGCTGCAGCTGATGGCGAGCCTGAAGGGCCGCGATGAAGGGCTTGGCCAGACCTTGACCGCCGAGGGCGAGCGCGTCAATACCGCGCTTGCGCGCACCCGGTCATCGGGCTGGACCGTCGCGCTCGGCATGCCGCGATCGATCGGCGAGCAGGCGTTCCAGCGCTCGATGCTCGTCTTCGGCGGCGGCATCGCGTTGTCGATGGCGCTCGCGGCGCTGGCTGCGGGCTTGGCCTCGCGCCGCATCGAGCGCGCGATCGCCCGCCTGCGCGATGCGGCCGTCGCGCTCGGCCGCGGCGAGCCGGTGCCGCTCACCGGCACCGGCATCGCCGAGATCGAGGCGACGTCGCAGGCGTTGGTCGTGGCCGCGGCGCGGCGCGCGCAGGGCGAGCGCGAGCGCGAATCGCTGCTCGACGCCGAGCGCGCGGCGCGGGCGATCGCCGAGCAGGCCGAGCGCCGCCTGCAGCTGCTCGTCGCCGCCAGCTCGTCGCTCTCGAATTCGCTCGAGGAGGGATCGGCGCTGGCGTCGATCGCGACCTCGATCGTCCCGGACATCGCCGATCTCTGCCGCATCGACCTGCTCAACGCCGAAGGCGTGCTCGAGCGCAAGATCACGCACCACCGCGACCCCGAGAGGACGCGGGAGATCATGAGCTGGGTCGAGCGCAGCGTGGCTTCGCCCGAGACACCGGGCACTTTTCCTTGGGCGATCGCGACCGGCGAGACTTTCGTCGGCCACTTCGACGACGCTGCCATCGCGGCGATATCGGATCCGGGGGTGGCCGAGTTCATTCGCGTCGTCGGCCTGCGCGCCGCCTGCGTCATGCCGCTGATCGCGCGTGGTCGAACCATCGGCGCGATGGCCGTGATCCAGGGCGAGTCGGGGCGCCGCTTCGAGGCCGACGACGTTGCCCTCGTGGGCGAGATCGCACGACGCGCCGCGCTCGCGCTCGACAACGTGCGCCTGTTCGCCGAGTCGCGCGCGGCGCTGGCGCAGGCGCAGTCGGCGGGAAGGGTCAAGGACGAGTTCCTCGCCATGCTCGGCCACGAGCTGCGCAACCCGCTGGCGCCGATCGTCACCTCGCTCGAGCTGATGGCACGCCGCGAAGGCGCGGTCGGGACACCCGAGCGGCACGTCATCGAGCGGCAGGTGAGGCACCTCTCGCGCCTGGTCGACGACCTGCTCGACGTCTCGCGGATCGCCGCCGGCAAGGTCGAGCTGCACAAGGAGGCAATCGACCTGCGCGACGTCGTCGGCCGCGCGCTCGAGCTGGCCAAGCCCGCGCTCGCAGGCCGGTTCGTCCCGCCTGTCGTCTCGGTACCGGAGCGGCCGGTGTGGGTCGACGGCGATCCGGTGCGGCTGGCCCAGGTGGTCTGCAATCTGCTCACCAACGCGGCCAAGTTCTCGCCTCCGGCGGGGCACATCGGCATCGAGCTGCGCCACGAGCGCGGCGAGGCGCTGCTCTCGGTCGCAGACGACGGCGACGGCATCGCGCGCGAGCTGCTCGAGCACGTCTTCGAGCGGTTCGTCCAGGGCAACCAGTCGCTGCAGCGGGCTCGCGGCGGCCTCGGGCTCGGTCTGGCGATCGTCCGCAACATCGTCGAGCTCCACGGCGGCGCGGTCACGGCGGCGAGCGAGGGCGTCGGCAAGGGCAGCCGGTTCACCGTCACGCTGCCGGAGACGGCGCCGCCGCCGCCGGCAGCGCCGGCACAAGCGCAGGTGGCCGCGCCGCCGGCCGCGCCGCCGGCGTCGCTGCCGGCCAAGGTCCTCGTCGTCGACGACAACGACGATGCCGCGCAAGCGATCGCGGTCCTGCTCGAATTCGAGGGCCACACGGTGCGCACCGCGGCCACGGCGCGCGAGGCACTGGCGATGTTCGACCAGTTCGTTCCCGACGTGGCCTTTCTCGACATCGGTCTGCCGGACCTGAACGGCTACGAGCTGGCGCGCGCGATCCGCACCGACCCGCGGGCCACGAACACGCGCCTGGTCGCCCTCACCGGATACGGACGAGGGCCGGATCGCGAGCTGGCCGAGCAGGCCGGGTTCGACCGGCACCTCGTCAAGCCGGCCGAGATCGACGACCTGCTTGCCGCGATCGGGGCACGCGGCTGAGCCGCCGGGCGATGTGAGCTCGCACAATACGACACCGCCCCGAGTCCCTGACATGACCGCGCCCTCCACCCCCACGATCACCGCATTGCGCGTCATTCCGGTCGCCGGCCGCGACAGCATGCTGCTCAACCTGAGTGGCGCGCACGGTCCGTTCTTCACCCGCAACCTGCTGATCCTCACCGACAGCGCCGGCCGCACCGGCGTCGGCGAGGTGCCCGGCGGCGAGAAGATCAGGCGCACGCTCGAAGATGCGGCGCAGCTGGTCGTCGGCCAGCCGATCGGCGCGCAGCAGCGGCTGCTGCAGCAGGTCCAGCAGAAGTTTGCCGACCGCGACAGCGGCGGCCGCGGCCTGCAGACGTTCGACCTGCGAACGACGATCCACGCCGTCACGGCGATCGAGTCGGCGCTGCTCGACCTGCTCGGCCAGCACCTCGACGTCCCGGTCGCGGCATTGCTCGGCGAAGGCCAGCAGCGCGACGAGGTCGAGATGCTCGGCTACCTGTTCTACGTCGGCGACAAGGGCAAGACCGATCTTCCCTATGCCAGCGATCAGGAGTCGAGCGACGATTGGCTGCGCCTGCGCCACGAGAAGGCGCTGACGCCCGAGGCGGTGGTGCGCCTGGCCGAAGCGGCGCGGGCGCGCTACGGCTTCGATGACTTCAAGCTGAAGGGCGGCGCCTTGCGCGCCGAAGAGGAGATCGAGGCCGTCAAGGCCTTGCACGAGCGCTTCCCGCAGGCGCGCGTCACGCTCGATCCGAACGGCGGCTGGTTCCTCAAGGACGCGATCCGGCTGATGCGCGACCTGCGCGGCGTCGTCGCCTACGCCGAGGATCCGTGCGGCGCGGAAGACGGCTTCTCCGGCCGCGAGGTGATGGCCGAATTCCGCCGCGCCACCGGCCTGCCGACGGCGACCAACATGATCGCCACCGACTGGCGCCAGCTGAGCCATGCGCTGGCGTTGCAGTCGGTCGACATCCCGCTCGCCGACCCGCACTTCTGGACCATGGCCGGCTCGGTCCGGGTGGCGCAGACGTGCCGCGACTGGGGCCTGACTTGGGGCTCGCACTCGAACAACCACTTCGATGTCTCGCTGGCGATGTTCACCCACGTCGGCGCGGCTGCGCCGGGGCGGGTGACGGCGATCGACACCCATTGGATCTGGCAGGACGGCCAGCGTCTGACGAAGGAGCCGCTGCGGATCAAGGGCGGCAAGGTCGAGGTGCCGAAGCAGCCCGGCCTCGGCGTCGAGCTCGACATGATCGAAGTCGACAAGGCGCACCGGCTCTATCTCGAGCACGGCCTCGGCGCGCGCGACGACGCGGTCGCGATGCAGTACCTGATTCCCGGCTGGACCTTCGATCCCAAGCGGCCGGCGCTCGACCGCTGACGGTCTCTCCGCGCACCGAGCGCACTTTTCCGGAACGAGAACACCATGCGCGAAAACAACCTCCGTCGTCTCTGGCAGTCAGGCACCGCCGCCGTCAACGGCTGGCTCGCGATCGCCAACAGCTTCTCGGCCGAGACGATGGCGCACCAGGGCTGGGACTCACTCACGATCGACCTGCAGCACGGCGTCGTCGACTACCAGGCGATGGTGACGATGCTGCAGGCGATCTCGACCACCGACACGGTGCCGATGGTGAGAGTTCCGTGGCTCGAGCCCGGCATCCTGATGAAGGCGCTCGACGCCGGCGCCTACGGCGTCATTTGCCCGATGGTCAACACCCGGGCCGACGCCCAGAACCTGGTCGCGTGGACCCATTACGCGCCGCGCGGCACGCGCAGCTTCGGTCCGGTGCGGGCGCAGATCTACGGCGGCGCCGACTATCCGCGGCACGCCAACGAGACGATCGTCACCTTCGCGATGATCGAGACCGCGGCGGCGCTCGACAACCTCGACCAGATCCTCTCCGTCGAAGGGCTCGACGCGATCTACATCGGCCCCTCGGACCTCTCGCTCTCGCTCGGCTGCACGCCGACGCTCGACGACGTCGACGACAAGGCGGCGCAGGCGATCGACCACGTTCTCGAGCGCGCCAAGGCGCACGGCATCGTCGCCGGCATCCACAACGCCAGCCCTGAGACGGCGCTGCGGCGGATCGCCAAGGGATTCCAGTTCGTGACGGTGAGCTCGGATGCGCGGCTGATGGCGGCAGGCGCGCAGCAGGCGATGGCGAAGATGCGTGCCGCGCCCGCTCCCCGAGCGTCCGGCAACTATTGAGCCGCCTCGTCCCGCAACCTGTCAGGAGCTCCCATGAAGATCGGATTCATCGGCCTCGGCATCATGGGCGCGCCGATGGCGTTGCACCTCGTCGCCGCCGGCCATCAGCTGTTCGTCAAGAGCGGCCGCAAGATCCCGGACAGCATCGCCTCGTCACCGGCGGTGCCGTGCGCCGACGCGGCCGAGGTCACGCGCCAGGCCGAGGTCGTGTTCATCATGGTGCCCGACACGCCCGACGTCGAGTCGGTCCTGTTCGACGCCGGCGGCGTCGCGGCCGGTCTGTCGGCGGGCGGCGCGCGCAAGGTGATCGTCGACATGAGCTCGATCTCGCCGATGGCGACCAAGGCCTTCGCGCAGAAGATCAACGCCGCCGGCGCCGACTACATCGACGCGCCGGTCTCCGGTGGCGAGGTCGGCGCCAAGGCGGCATCGCTGACGATCATGTGCGGCGGCGACGAGGCGGTGTTCGAGCGGATTCGTCCGCTGCTCGAGAAGATGGGCAAGAACATCACGCTCGTCGGCGGCAACGGCGACGGCCAGACGACCAAGGTCGCGAACCAGATCATCGTCGCCCTCAACATCGCCGCGGTCGGCGAGGCGCTGGTGTTCGCGAGCAAGGCCGGCGCCGACCCGGCGAAGGTGCGCCAGGCGTTGATGGGCGGGTTCGCCGCCAGCCGTGTCCTCGAAGTGCACGGCGAGCGGATGATCAAGCGCACCTTCAACCCGGGCTTTCGCATCCGGCTGCATCAGAAGGATCTCGGCCTGGCGCTGCAGGGCGCGCGCGAGCTCGGCGTGGCGCTGCCGCAGACGGCGAGCGCGGCGCAGCTGATGCAGGCCTGCGCCGCCAACGGCATGGCTGAGCTCGATCATTCGGCGCTGGTCAGGGCACTGGAGCTGATGGCGTCGCACGAGGTGGCCCCGGGCTGAGCGCATCCCCCGATGTCGGCGGCGCGGGGGCGGTGGTAGGTTGCGCCCTCGTCCACCCATTGCATCGGATGTCATGAATCGTTCGACCTTGATCGTCGCCCTCGCCGTGTGTGGGGCTGCGCTGGCCTTCCCGACCGTGGCGCAGACCGTGAAGGTGACGCCGCTCGGCGGCATCGACGGCGAGTTCTGCCCGCAGGATCGCGCGCTGATCTTCGAGGATCCGAACGGCACCCGCGTCCTCTATGACCCGGGGCGAACGGTCGCCGGAGCCGCCGACCCGCGGCTGGGCAAGATCGACATCATCCTGGTCAGTCACATGCACGGCGATCACGCCGGCAACGCGCACAACAAGGCGCCCAACTCGGGCACCTGCGAGAGCCCCGACATGTCGGTGTCGGACATCCCCAACTCGAACGCCGCGAACATCGCCGTCGCGAAGAAGTCGAAGATCGTCACCGGCAGCGAGATGCCGGCCTTCTTCGCCGCCAAGCTCAAGGCCAACGGCGGCGACCCGGCCAACTCGATCCTTGCCCGCTTCGGCGGCAGCGTCGCCGTCGGCGGCATCCGCATCGCCACGGTGACGGCGATGCACAGCAACGGCCTCGATCCCGACTACATCGGCGGCGACCTCGGCAAGGCGATGAAGG
>Ga0070672_100002142_pt1 | contig 12459 bp, 12 predicted proteins | sample KBSM13metaG_FD_66151 | JGI IMG/M metagenome (GOLD analysis project Ga0070672, IMG submission 66151) | Miscanthus rhizosphere microbial communities from Kellogg Biological Station, Michigan, USA - KBS M1-3 metaG | ecosystem: Host-associated > Plants > Roots > Rhizosphere > Soil ... | reverse complement strand
AACGTATCGTGTACACGACGTTGGCGAGATTGCCGGTGCTCGACACCAGCCAGTTCACCGGCCCCGCCCTGTTGCTGATCGGACCGCAATTCGTCGATCGCCGCGCCGCAACGCTCAATCTCGATGAAATAGCGACGCAGCTCCGGAGGGTCCATGGCTGAGTTCCGATGTCGACGCGTTTCCCATTACTGCACGAGCCGCCACAGCGGCTTTTTTCGGCACCTATATATAGCTAGAAGTTCTCACAAGTAATTTGCTTATTCCGGAGATCCCCGAACATGAAACTTGACACCTGGCTTCGCATCGTCACCTTCGGCAGCGCGTTGGCATCGACCACCGCCATCGCGGACGTCACGCTCCTCAACGTCTCCTACGATCCGACCCGCGAGCTGTATCAGGACTTCAACGCGGCCTTTGCCAGGCAATGGCAGGCAAAGACTGGCGAGAAGGTCGTCATCCGGCAATCGCATGGAGGATCCGGCAAGCAGGCCCGCACGGTGATCGACGGACTCGACGCCGATGTCGTGACACTGGCGCTTGCATCCGACATCAACGCCATCTCGGATCACGCGAAGCTTCTATCCCCGGACTGGCAAAAGCGGCTGCCGCACAACAGCACGCCGTACACGTCGACGATAGTCTTCCTCGTGCGGAAGGGGAATCCCAAGGGCATCAAGGATTGGGACGATCTCGTGAAGCCCGGCGTTGCGGTGATCACGCCCAATCCCAAGACGTCGGGTGGCGCGCAGTGGAACTATCTTGCAGCGTGGGAATTCGGCAAGCGCAAATACGGCAGCGACGAGAAGGCACGCGATTTCGTCACCCGCATCTACAAGAACGTTCCGGTGCTCGACTCGGGCGCGCGCGGATCGACGACGACCTTCGTCGAGCGCAACGTCGGCGACGTGCTGCTCGCGTGGGAGAACGAGGCTCTGCTCGCGCTCAAGGAATTCGGTCCCGGCAAATTCGAGATCGTTGCGCCGTCGCTGTCGATCCTCGCGGAGCCGCCGGTCGCGGTAGTGGACCGCAACGTCGACAAGAAGGGCACGCGCAAGGTCGCCGAAGCCTATCTGCAGTATTTGTACAGCGAGGAAGGCCAGGAGATCGCCGCGCGCAACTTCTATCGTGCGACGGATCCGAAGGTGGCCGCCAAACACGCACAGCAGTTCCCGCAGATCACGCTTGTCACGATCGATGGCGCGTTCGGCGGCTGGCGCAATGCGACGAAGACGCACTTCGCCGATGGGGGCACGTTCGACCAGATCTACCAGCCCGCACTCGCCAAGTGAGTCGGACGATGACGCCGCGGACCGCCGCGGCCTCGCACGCGCGGGCGCTGTTCCCGTTTGCAACCCGCACGCCGGTGCTCGTCGTGCCGGGATTGAACGACAGCGCTCCTGGCCACTGGCAATCGCTGTGGCTCGAGCGATATCGGGAGTTCGAGCGGGTCGTCCAGGAAGACTTCTCGACACTTGTGCTCGGGCGATGGTCTGCGGCGGTAGGTCGCGCCATCGACGCTGCAGGGTCGCCACCGCTCGTGATCGCGCACAGCTTCGGTTGCCTCGCCGCTGTTCATGCAGCCGTGCAGCCCGGGCGTCGTGTGGCGGCAGTCATGCTGGTTGCTCCGACCGACCCCGATCGCTTCGGTGTGCGTCCCCAGCTCTCCCGGCGACCCCTGCCGTTTCCGACGACGCTTGCTGCCAGCACGGACGATCCATGGATCAAGCTCGTGAAGGCAGGTGCACTGGCGTCGCAGTGGGGCAGCACATTCGTCGCGTTCACCAACGCCGGTCACATCAATGTCGAATCGGGTCATGGTGACTGGCCCGCCGGATTCGCGCTGCTGCGCGATTTGGCGGAGCGCGCGGCGGCCAAGCCCGTCGCGGTGAACTGATCCTCGATGCCGATGGATGCCTCCCGCATGGCCACGCCTACCGCGCACGGTGATGCGATCCTCCTCGGTCGCGACTTCGCGATCGCGCGTGCGTTCGACGCAGACGGTGCCGTGGCGGTGCGCGCGCAAACGTCCGTGCGGCGCGGACGCAACGTGCTCCCCGGGTTCGGCCTCTCGCTCGGCATCACGCTCGTCTATCTCGGCCTGATCGTGCTGATCCCGCTCGCGGCAGCGTTCATCAAGACAAGCGCGCTGTCGTGGCCCGCGTTCGTCGCCATCGTCACCGCGCCGCGCGTGATGGCGAGCTACCGCCTCACGTTCGGCGCGTCGCTCGGTGCCGCCGCTCTCAATACGGCATTCGGCCTGCTGGTGGCGTGGGTGCTCGTCCGTTACCGGTTCGCGGGCCGGCGCATCGTCGACGCGCTGGTGGACCTGCCTTTCGCCTTGCCCACGGCGGTTGCGGGCATTGCCCTCACCGGGCTCTTCGCGAACAACGGCTGGTTCGGGTCGGTGCTGGAGCCGATGGGCATCAAGGTGGCTTTCACGCCGCTGGGCGTCTTCGTTGCGCTGACCTTCATCGGATTGCCGTTCGTCGTGCGCACCGTGCAGCCCGTGCTCGAGGAGCTTCCGCGCGAGCTGGAAGAAGCTGCATCGACGCTGGGCGCCACGCGTTGGGACGTCTTTCGCCGCGTGGTGTTTCCCGTCGTGCTGCCGGCGCTCATCACGGGCTTCGCCCTCGCATTTGCGCGAGCGATCGGCGAGTACGGCTCGGTGATCTTCATCGCCGGCAACATGCCGATGGTGTCGGAGATCACGCCGCTACTCATCATCACCAAGCTCGAGCAGTACGACTACGCCGGCGCGACGGCGATCGCCGTCGTCATGCTCGTGGCGTCCTTTGCGCTGCTCCTCGCGATCAACGCACTGCAGGCGTGGACGCGGCGACGGCAAGGGGCGCAGGCATGAGCGGCGCCGCGTTGGCAGCCCATGCACCGGGCGAGGAACCGGCCTGGATCCGCCGGACCCTGATCGGAACCGCGCTCTCGTTTTTGACGGTTTTCCTGTTCGTTCCGCTGGCGTTCGTGTTCGCGGAAGCCCTGAAAAAAGGCATGGGCGTGTACTGGGCAGCGCTGGTCGAGCCGGATGCCCTGGCGGCCGTCCGGCTCACCCTCCTCACCGCCGCGATCGCGGTGCCGCTCAATCTCGTGTTCGGCGTAGCGGCCGCCTGGGCCATTGCCAAGTTCGATTTTCGTGGCAAAAGCGTCCTGACCACGCTGATCGACCTGCCGTTCTCGGTTTCCCCCGTGATCGCCGGTCTCATCTACGTGCTGATCTTCGGCCTGCAGGGCTGGTTCGGGGGATGGCTGGCGGAGCACGATCTCAAGGTCATCTTCGCGGTGCCGGGCATCGTGCTCGCGACGGTGTTCGTGACGTTCCCGTTTGTCGCGCGCGAACTGATCCCGTTGATGCAGTCGCAGGGGATCGAGCAGGAGGAAGCGGCGACGGTGCTGGGTGCGCGCGGATGGCAGACGTTCTGGCGCGTGACGCTGCCCAACGTCAAGTGGGGCCTTCTCTACGGCGTCATCCTCTGCAATGCACGCGCGATGGGCGAGTTCGGCGCGGTATCGGTGGTGTCCGGCCACATCCGCGGCGCCACCAATACGCTCCCGCTGCACGTCGAGATCCTCTACAACGAGTACCAGTTCGCCGCCGCGTTCGCTGTGGCGTCGCTGCTGGCGCTGCTGGCGCTCGTCACGCTGCTCGTCAAATACGCGATCGAGCGGCGCGTGCCTTTCGTGTCGGCTTCGCACCCTGAGGACACTTCTCCATGAGCATCGAGCTTGCCCGCATCACCAAGCGCTTCGGGTCGTTCGTCGCGGTCGACGGCATCGACCTGCAAGTCGAGACCGGCGAATTGCTGGCGCTGCTGGGGCCTTCCGGCTCGGGCAAGACGTCGCTCCTTCGCATCATTGCCGGTCTGGAGGCGCCCGACCACGGAACGGTATCTTTTCACGGCGAAGACGCCACCGATCGTCACGCGCGCGAACGGCAGGTGGGCTTTGTCTTCCAGCATTACGCGCTGTTCGGCCACCTGACGATCTTCGAGAATGTCGCGTTCGGGCTGCGCGTGCGACCCCGTGCGCAGCGTCTCGCCGAGGCAGCGATCAAGAAGCGCGTGATGTCGCTCCTCGAGCTCGTCCAGCTCGACTGGCTCGCTGATCGCCATCCGCATCAGCTCTCGGGTGGGCAGCGGCAGCGGATCGCGTTGGCGCGCGCGCTCGCGGTCGAGCCTCGCGTGCTGTTGCTCGACGAGCCATTCGGCGCGCTCGATGCCCGGGTGAGGCAGGAGCTCCGCCGCTGGCTGCGCCGCCTGCACGACGAGGTGCATGTGACCAGCGTCTTCGTGACGCACGACCAGGAAGAGGCGCTCGAAGTGGCCGATCGCGTCGTCGTGATGAACCATGGACGCATCGAGCAGGTCGGCACGCCGGAAGAAGTCTACGAGCACCCTGCGACGCCGTTCGTGTTCGCATTCCTGGGTCACGTCAATCGCCTGCCCGTTGGCGACGATGACAGCCCCGCGACGTTCGCGCGGCCGCACGAGATCGCCGTCGCGCGCGCGCCGAGCGCAGCCGCGCTGGTCGCGCGCTTCACGCATGGCGCCGCGATCGGTCCCGTTGCCCGCCTCGAGTTCGCGCTCGATCGGTCGGAGCAGACGGTCAATGTCGAGTTGCCGCCGGACGAGTACCGCCGGCTTCGCCTTCGCGCCGGCGACATCGCGTACCTGACGCCCACGCGCCGGCACGCCTTTGCAGCGAACGGCGAAGGGGGTTCTCCGCTGCAGCGGTAGAATCGCGCACGGCCGGGACGCGACGTCGCGGCCCGCCGATTCGATGCCGCTGCCGCTGTTCTCCCTATCCCCGCAAGCGCAACGCGACTGGCTGTCCGCGCGCCTCGCGCTGCCGGCGCCCGCCGAGGCGATCGGCATGAGCGACGGTTTCCGCCTGCCCGGGCGCGAAGGCGACGCACGACCCGCGGCGGTGCTGGTCCCGCTCGTGAACCGCCCCGAGGGCCTCAACGTGCTGCTCACGGAGCGAAGCGCGACGCTGCCCGATCACGCGGGACAGATCAGCTTTCCTGGCGGCCGCGTCGAGCCCGAGGACGCCGACCACCGCGCGGCCGCACTGCGCGAGGCGATGGAGGAAATCGGGCTTGCGGCCGATCGGGTGTCGGTGCTGGGCGATCTGGCGCAATACGAAACGGTGACCGGCTATCGCGTCGCGCCGGTCGTGGGCTGGGTCGAGCCCCCGTTCCTGCTGGTGCCCGACCCGGTCGAGGTCGCGGATGTATTCGAGGTCCCGCTGGCCTTTCTGCTGGACCCCGCGCACCAGCAGCGCCACTTCCGCATGCTCGGACCCACGCGTCGCGATTACTGGGCAATCCCCTACCAGAACCGCTACATCTGGGGTGCGACCGCCGCGATGCTGATGATTCTCGACCGTACGCTCCGCGCGTCCGCGTAACCCGCGGTTCATGGCGAAACCCGCGCTCGTTACCGCTCTCGTGCTGTCGGGCGGTGGCGCACGCGCGGCGTATCAGGCCGGTGCGCTTCGCGGGATCGCCGCCATTCTCGGCAAGCGCCGCAAGAGTCCCTTCCCCGTGATCTCCGGCACGTCCGCCGGTGCGATCAATGCGGCCACCCTTGCCATTCACGCCGACGAGTTCCGCCTGGGCGTGGCGCGACTCGTGCGATGGTGGCGGCGGATCGGCGTCGACGACGTATATCGCGCTGATTTCGCGACGCTGTCGCTCCACGGCGCGCGCTTTCTCGCATCGATCGTGGGCGTGGGCAGCCCGCCGGCGGACGCCGCGTCGATGCTGGACAGCGCGCCGCTCGGCACCATGCTGGAACGAGTGCTCGACTTCGACCGTCTCGACGGTCATTTGAAGAGCGGAGCGCTGTCGGCGCTGGCGGTCAATGCGACGAGCTACGCCACCGGCCAGGCCGTCACTTTTTTTCAGGGTGGCGCGGATTTTCTGCCGTGGCAGCGAACGCGGCGGCGCGGCGAGCGATGTCGCATCACCCACGCACACCTGATGGCGTCGGCCGCAATTCCGTTCATCTTCCCGGCCATGCAAGTCGGGGAGGACTTCTTCATGGACGGATCCGTGCGGCAGATTGCCCCGCTATCGCCGGCATTGCACCTGGAGGCGCAGCGTATCGTTGTCATCGCTGTCGGCCAATTCGCGGGACAGACGACGGTAACGCCCGGACCGCCGCAATATCCGTCCTTCGCGCAGGTGGCCGGCCATGCGCTTTCGTCGATTTTCCTCGACAACCTGGGCGCGGACCTCGAACGGATGATGCAGCTCAACCGCATTGTAGGCATGGTGCCGAAGGCAAGACTGGCGAAGCGCGGGGTGCGGCTTCGCAATGTCGATGCCCTCGTGCTTGCTCCGGGGAGCGACCTTGGACCCCTCGCGCTCCGCTTTGCCGACCGGCTGCCGCACGCCGTGCGCACGCTCCTGCATGGCTTCGGAAGCACGCGCGGCACCGGCGCCAACCTGCTGTCGTATCTGCTGTTCGACCGTGGTTTCTGCCGCGCCCTGCTGGATCTCGGGTACAACGATACGATGGCACGGAAGGACGAGATCGCCGCCTTTCTCGATCCGGCACGAACGACTTTCATTCCCCTCTATTGGCCACCCACCCACTGACTCGCCTGCACATGCTGACTGCCACCCGACCCCATACCCGCCACTTCCGGAGCCTTTCCCCGCACGGCTTTCATCGCGTCGTCTACTACGAATGGGGCGCGCCAGACAATCCGCGCGTCGTCGTCTGCGTACACGGCATCGGCCGCAATGCCCGCGACTTCGACGTTCTCGGCGAGGCGCTGGCGGCGACGCATCGCGTCGTGGCAGTGGACATGCCGGGGCGCGGCGAGAGCGACTGGCTCGCCGATCCCAACGACTACATTGCGCCGGTCTACCTGGCGACCCTGTCCGCGCTGATCGCGCGTACGGGCGCGGAGACCGTCGACTGGGTCGGCACTTCGATGGGCGGTCTCCTCGGCATGATCGCCGCCGCGCAGCCCAGGACGCCCATTGCACGACTCGTCGTCAACGATGTCGGGCCTGTGGTCGAGCCGAGCGCGATCGCGCGCATCGCCGAATATTTCGGCACCGATCCGACGTTCGACAGCTTCGAAGCGATACTGCGTTACGTGCGCGAGATCTCGGCACCCTTCGGCCCGCTGACCGACGCGCAGTGGGAATACGTCACGCGCACCAACGTGCGCCAGCGTGCCGATGGTCGCTGGGGACTCGCCTACGATCCCGGCATCGCCATCCCTTTCAGGCAGCAGACGACGCCTCCATCGCTGTGGGGACTCTGGGATGCGATCCGCATCCCGACGCTCGTGTTGCGGGGCTCGCGCTCCGATCTGCTTTCGCCCGCGACAGCAGCCGAGATGAGCGCGCGCGGACCGCGACCGAAGGTGGTGGAATTCGAAGGCGTCGGTCACGCCCCGATGCTGTTCGCGCGGGAGCAGATCGAACCCGTCGTCGCATTTCTCGGCGCGGCGCCGTCGTCCGGGTGAAAGAAACGGATTGGCGCGGTTGCCGTAGCACAATGGCATACAATCGCCGCGTTCGAACCGTTGCGCCCGTCCCTTCCTTCGATGAAGCTCGTTCTCGATCTGCCCGCGCTTAGCGCGCCCTCCGACAGCAAGCCGGAAACGCGGCCCCCGCGAGTCGCGGCGTGGCTTGCCGACACGGGCAAGCGTGACGTCACGACGGCGGCGCGAATGATCGGCGACGCACTCGCCGCGACGAATCGCGCGTCGGTTGGCGATGCGCGGCGGGTCGAGCTCCTGTCGCAATACTGGAAGGCGTCCACGACACTCTGGTCCCCGATCACGCGTCTTTACCTGCGCTCGCAGCATCCGCTGACGGCGCATGCGAACGATGCGGCGCGCGCCTCCATCACGCTGGCGGGTGAGCTGGCCGACGCGTACAAGCGGCAACTCGTGCGCGAAACGGACAAGCGCATCTCGCTCGGCGGCCAGAAGCTGATGGTGGCGCTCCTGCGGCGCGCGATGCAGGCGTCGCACCGCCTGGTGGTCAACTGCTATCTGTCGTACTCGCCGCTGCCTCCGCGAACGTGGTACGACATGCATGTCATCTACGCGTTCGCGCGGGCGCGCGGTTTGCATCAGACGGGACGCCCCGACGACGCGTCCGACGTGACGCCTGAGAGCATCTATCTGCAGACGTTGCTGCTGGCGCTGGCGAATCCGTATGGCTTTCATCCGGGCCAGATCGAGATCGTGATGCGTTATGTGAGCGAGCATGCGCAGCTCGCCAAGATCGTCGACGTCCCGCCCGTGCATCGGATGGCGAAGGCCGTGGCGATCATTCCGGTGGGCCACGACTTTCCGCCGTTTTCCGCGAACAAGGGCGGCTCGGTCAATGGTCCCAAGCTTTATCTCCTCACGTTCGATCTCGCATTCCAGTTGCAGGAGGAGCTGCAGAAGCTCGAGAACGGCGGTGATCCCCCTCCCGCATTTCGGCACGACGTGGCGTCGCGCTCGCGCAACCTCAACCTGCTGCGGCGCCTGTTGCGGCAGTGGGCGATTCCGCCGGCGCGGCAGTTCAGCCGCCTGCCGGCGCGCGGCCGCATCATCGTTGCCGCTGGCTTCATGAACGCATGGCACGGCAGCCGCACCGACGACCGCCGCCTGATGGGCGGGCATCCCGACCTGGCGCCGCCCACCACCTGCCAGATCCTGAATCAGACGCCCGGTGGCTATGCGCTGCGACAGGTCGCGGCGTCACCCGCTCCCCTGCGGATCGGCGACCTGATCGCGCTTCGCGTCGACGGCAAGCCGGGCCTGCAGGTCGGCATCGTCCGCTGGTTTCGCAACACGACCACCGGACGCGCGCTCGAGTTTGGTTGCGAGCTCGTCTCGGACGTCGCGCAGGCCGCCACCGCGGCCGCGGAGAACGCGCTCGACACCACGCCGACCCCCGTGGTGGTGCTGCCGGCACCCACCAGCCGCAGATCCGGCAAGAACGCCGCGATCGACCAGATCGTCGTGCCGACCGGCGCGTTCGGACTCGAGCATGCCGTCGGTCTTTGGCACGACAAGGCCAAGCACCTGGCAGTGCTCACGAAGTTCGTCGACCAGGGACCCGATTTCGAAATCTACGAATTCGCCGCGGTGGCGTGACCGTCGATTCGACACGGCGCATGGCACGGCTCGCCATCGTCGCGGTTCTGCTGCTCGCGTTGGTGGACGTGCTGTGGGAGACCGCATGGGCTCCGTTGCGACCCGGGAGCTACGGCCTTGCGCTCAAGGCGCTGCCGCTCGCCGTTCTGCTGCCGGGGCTTGCGCGCGGGAATCGCCGCGCGCGCCAGTGGCTCGCGCTGCTGCTCCCCTTTTACGTCGCCGAAGGCGTCGTGCGCGCGTTTTCGGAGCCCGGACGGCATGCGCTCGTCGCGGCGGCCGCGGGACTGGTGGCGACGGTGGCGTTTTTGGCTGTGCTGGGTTGGTTTCGCGCGGAGCGAACTGCGAACTGACGCTGTCGCTCCTGCCGTCGCCAGCAGGCTAGCCGGAGGGTCCCACCTCGGGGGCCTTCGATGCCACGCCGCCTGCAAGTCCGCCAGGCAGCGGGAAGACGACTTTCTCGACCACGCCACGAAGCTCCGTCACGGTGCCCGGGCCCATGGCCTGCAATCGCGCGACCACTTCGCGCACCAGTACCTCGGGCGCCGACGCGCCGGCCGTGACGCCCACCCGGTGCTTCCCGGCGATCCATTCGGGGCGCAACTCGTCGGCACGATCCACCATGTACGCGGCAATGCCGCGGTGGATCGCGACTTCGCGCAGTCGATTCGAGTTGGAACTGTTGGGACTGCCGACGACGATGACGACGTCCACGTCGGACGCAAGCATCTTCACGGCATCCTGACGGTTTTGCGTCGCGTAGCAGATATCGTTGCGCCGGGGCCCGAGGATGGAAGGAAAGCGCACCTTGAGCGCGGCCACGACCGCCGCCGCATCATCGACGGACAGCGTGGTCTGGGTCACGTAGGCGAGCTTCTCGGGATCGCGCACATGGAGCTTCGCCACATCGGCGACCGATTCGACCAGGTACACGCCGCCGTCGCACTGCCCCATCGTGCCTTCGACCTCCGGATGGCCGGCATGGCCGATCATCACGATCTCGCGATCCTGCCTGCGCATCTTGACGATCTCGACGTGTACCTTCGTCACCAGCGGACACGTCGCGTCGAAGACCCGGAGTCCACGGGCTTCCGCCTCCAGGCGTACCGCCTGCGACACGCCATGTGCGCTGAAGACGACGGTGGCCCCGCGCGGCACCTCGTCGAGCTGGTCGACGAACACCGCGCCCTTCCGCTTCAGGTCGTCGACGACGAAGCGATTGTGCACGACCTCGTGGCGCACGAAGATCGGGGCGCCGAACTGCAGCAACGCCTGCTCGACGATCGCGATGGCGCGGTCGACGCCGGCGCAAAAGCCGCGAGGATTGGCGAGAACGACGTCCACGGCGTCGGTCACTGCACGTCTCCTTCGTGACGCACCGGCACGGGCGCTTCGCGCCGCTCGCGGAAGCTGTCGAGTATCAAGAGCACCGCTCCGATCGTGATGGCGCTGTCGGCAACATTGAACGCCGGATAGCTCCAGCCCCGATAGTGGAACAGCAGGAAATCGACGACGCGTCCGATCGCGATACGATCGTAGAGATTGCCCAGCGCGCCGCCTACGATCAGCGCCAGCGCGATGCAGTACGCCGTGCGGCCGCCCCGCCGTAGGAGCCACAGCATGAACGCGCAGGCAACGACGGCGAAGCCCGCGAACAGCCACCGCTGCCATCCGTCGGCGCCCGCGAGGAAGCTGAACGCTGCTCCCGAGTTGAACGCGAGCACCAGGCTGAAAAACGACGTGACGGGCAGCTCCTCTCCGGGACGAAAGAGCGCCAGCACGATCTGCTTCGTGATCTGGTCGAGCACGATGACGGCCGCCGACAGCCACAACCAGCGCATCCAGCGCGACGCGCGAGTCGCAGGCACGGGTGAGGCGTTCGTCATGCGGCGCGGCGCGGCTCGCCTGCACCGGACAGGTTGGCGACGCAGCGGCCGCACAACCCGGGATGACGGGCATCCATGCCGACATCCGCCCGCCAGTGCCAGCAGCGCTCGCATTTCGGATGGGTGCTCGGCGTGACCGTGACGGCCAGCGCTTCCCCGGGACGCACCGTCGCGGCCGACGTGATCAGCACGAAGCGCAGATCGTCGCCGAGCGACGCCAGCGCCTCGTGATCGGCAGGCGGCGCGACGATCGCAACTGCTGCCTGCAGCGGCGCGCCGATACCACCCGCCTGGCGCACGGCCTCGAGTTCTTTCTGCACCGCGGCGCGAACGGCGACGATGCGCTCCCACTTCTGCACGAGCGACGCCGCACCCGGCACGTCGGGCACCGACGCGCTCCACACCTCCGTGAAAATCGTCGCGGCTGCGGGATGGGCGATGCGCCATGCCTCCTCGGCCGTGAACGACAGGATGGGCGCCATCAGCTTGAGGAGCGCGTCGCGAATCGACGTCAGCGCCGTCTGCGCCGAACGCCGCGCGACGCTGTCCGCGGCCGTGGTGTAGAGACGATCCTTGAGCACGTCGAGGTAGAAACCGCCGAGATCCTCGGAGCAGTACGTCGCAAGGCGCTGCACGACCAGGTGGAAATCGTAACGCCCGTAGTCGGCGGAGACCGCGTCCACCAGCATGCGCGCATTGACGAGCGCGTAGCGGTCGATCTCGACCATGTCGCCGACCGGCACGGCATGGCGGGCCGGGTCGAAATCCGCGGTATTCGCGAGCAGGAAACGGAGCGTGTTGCGGATGCGCCGATAGCTTTCGACGACGCGCTTCAGGATTTCGTCGCCAATCGACATGTCGCCGGAAAAATCGGTCGCGCCCACCCACAGGCGCAGGATTTCCGCGCCGAGCGTGTCGGCGATTTTCTGCGGCGCCACGACGTTGCCCTTCGACTTCGACATCTTGCGGCCTTCGCCGTCGACCACGAAGCCGTGGGTCAGGAGCGCCTTGTACGGCGGCACGCCGTTCAGCATGCACGAGACGAGAAGCGACGAGTGAAACCAGCCGCGATGCTGATCGGAGCCTTCGAGATAGAGGTCCGCGGGAAAGCCGGTATCGAGCGGACGCGAGCCGGCACCGCTCGTGCGGCCGTCGGGGCCGCCCATAACGGTCTGGTGTGTCGATCCCGAATCGAACCAGACATCGAGCGTGTCGGCGAGCTTGCGGTACCTGGCCTCGTCGACGCCGAAGTCCTCCGGGGTCGACGCGAACCATGCCTCGATGCCGCCATCCTGCACCTTCGACGCCGCGAGCTCGAGCAGTGCCGGCGTGTCGGGATGCAACTCGTCGGTCGTCCTGTCGACGAAGAACGGCAGCGGTACGCCCCACTGCCGCTGGCGCGAGAGCGTCCAGTCCGGCCGGTGCGCGATCATGCCGTGCAGGCGCG
>Ga0070672_100002136_pt1 | contig 12474 bp, 10 predicted proteins | sample KBSM13metaG_FD_66151 | JGI IMG/M metagenome (GOLD analysis project Ga0070672, IMG submission 66151) | Miscanthus rhizosphere microbial communities from Kellogg Biological Station, Michigan, USA - KBS M1-3 metaG | ecosystem: Host-associated > Plants > Roots > Rhizosphere > Soil ... | reverse complement strand
CCTATTCGCCGCGCTTCGAACGCGAGGTGGCGCTGCTGATCCGCGACCGCCGCACCGGCCAGCTGCTGTACGAAGCGCGGGCCGACACCACCGGCTCCTCGGCCGCGATCGACCACCTGCTGCCGGCGATGTTCGAGGCGGCGATGAAGGATTTCCCCGCGACCGGCCCGAACCCGCGCGACGTGACCACGCAGATCTCGACGCGCTGAGGGCGCAACGTTCTTCTTCAATCGCTGCGCGACGGCTCGGGCGCGGCGGCGAGCGCGCGCAGGTCGCTCTCCCAGCCGGCCAGCTTGTCGGCGGCGCGGCGCCGCTGCGCGGCGCTGGTGCCGTTGTGGAAGGTCGCGGCGAAGGCGCAGTTGAACTCGGTCAGGCGCTGCGCATAACGGCGGTAGTTCTCGCGCGGCGACCGCTGCAGCCGATCGGCGTAGGTGCGCAGCGCGGCCTGCGCCTGTTCACGGCCGGCGCCTGCACTGGCGGTCAACGTGCGCAGTATCTGCAGCGTGTCCTGCTGGCGCAGGCGGCGCTCCGTGAACCACAGCTCGGGGTCGAACGGCGAGCGCGCCAGTGCCGCGGCGATGCGCGAACGCTGCGCGTCGTCGATCGCGCCGTACAGGCTTTCGATGCGCTCGACAGTGCGCTTGACCGCCGCCTCGGCGCGCTGCGCCGGATCGGGCTGAAGGTAGTCATTGCGAAACTCGTCATTGGCTTTCGCGTAGCGGTGCTCGATGTGCTGGATCTGCTGCGGCGTGATCGTCATCAGGATGTCGGCAGCGGCCGGCACCGCATGCTCGAACGCCGTCTGCGCACGCCGGATCACTTCATCCTGCCATTCGCAGACGCGCGCCGGGGTGGTGTCGACCAGCACCTCGGCCTGCGCGCGCGCCAGTTGCGCCGCGTAGTCGGGCAGCTGGCTGCGGCGGTGCCAGGCGAACCACTGCCCGAGCGCCTCGCGCACCCGCACCGTCTGGGCGCCGTTGAAGTCGACATGGCCGTCGAGCCACCAGTACATCAGGTCGGGTGCCTGGCTGTAGCCGATGCGCAGCACGCTGCAGCCCGACACCAGCGCGAGCAGGCAGCACAGCGCCGCGATAATGGGTCGACGGAAACCCTCGAGGACACGCCGGGCCGCGCCCGCCATGTCTCGACCCCCGCGGGGGGCCGGCCATCGCAATGCGTCGGCCCAGGGGGTGCAATGAACTCGAAAGACAGACATGGCGCTCGACATCGTGATCATGGCCGCGGGCAAAGGCACCCGCATGAAATCGGCCCTGCCGAAGGTACTGCACAAGCTGGCCGGACGCAGCCTATTGCAGCACGTCCTGCAAACCGCAGTCGGCCTCGGGGCTGACGGGATCGTCGTGATCACCGGCCATGGCGCCGAGCAGGTCGAGCAGGCGGTCAGCGCACCGAACCTGCACTTCGCGCGGCAGATGCCGCAGCTCGGCACCGGCCATGCCGTGCAGCAGGCGCTGCCGGCCCTGCACGACGCGGGCACGACGCTGATCCTGAACGGCGACGTGCCGCTGATCGAGGCCGCCACCGCGCGCGCGCTGATCGAGGCCTGCAACGGCGAACGCCTGGCGCTGTTGACGGTGCGCCTGGCCGACCCGACCGGCTACGGCCGCGTCGTGCGCGGCGACCCGGCCGGGCGCGACGCCACCGAAGGCGGGCGCGTGCACGGGATCGTCGAGCACAAGGACGCGAGCGCCGCCGAGCGGCTGATCGACGAGGCCTACACCGGCATGATGGCGGCGCCGACCGCACACCTCAGGCGCTGGCTCGCGGCGCTTCAGAACAACAACAGCCAGGGCGAGTACTACCTGACCGACGTGGTCGCGATGGCGGTCGCGCAGGGCGTGCCGGTGGTCGTCGCCCAGGCGGCGAACGAGACCGAGGTGCTGGGCGTGAACAGCCCGGTGCAGCTCGCCGACCTCGAGCGGCGCTATCAGCAGCGCCAGGCCATCGCATTGATGGACGCAGGCGTGCGCCTGGCCGATCCGGCGCGCTTCGATGTGCGCGGCGCGCTGCGCTGCGGCGGCGATGTCGAGATCGACGTCAACTGCGTGTTCGACGGCGAGGTCGAGCTCGGCGACGGCGTGCGCATCGGCGCGAACTGCATGGTCCGCAATGCGGTGATCGGCGCCGGCGCGGTGATCCACCCCTTCACGCACATCGACGGCGAGGCGCTGGGCGTGCGCGTCGGCGCGGGTGCGCTGGTCGGGCCGTTCGCGCGGCTGCGCCCGGGCGCGGTGCTGGCCGAGGAGGTCCACATCGGCAATTTCGTCGAAGTCAAGAACACCACGCTGGCGCGCGGCGCCAAGGCCAATCACCTGGCCTACCTCGGCGACGCGACGGTCGGCGAGCGCGTCAACTACGGCGCCGGCAGCATCACCGCGAACTACGACGGCGCGAACAAGCACCGCACCGAGATCGGCGCCGACGTGCACGTCGGCAGCAACTGCGTGCTGGTGGCGCCGGTCAGCCTGGGCGCCGGCGCGACGATCGGCGGCGGATCGACGATCACGAAGGACGTGCCGGCCGGCCAGCTGGCGGTGGCACGCGGCAAGCAGGTCACGCTGGCCGGCTGGACGCGGCCGGTCAAGAAGAAGCCGTAGGCGGCATATCGGGTGGCTCAGAAGGTGTGAATGAATCCGGCGTGCCCGAGCGGGCTGCCCAAACGCGCCCAGTCAAGGCGCAAAGCACAGCCGTAGCTCGGGCTACGGCGAGCATTTGCAACGCCGAGTGGGGCGCGTTTGGGCGGCACGAGCGGGCAGGCTGGGTTCGTTCACACCTTCGCAGTGCCCGGCCGGTGCGGCGCCGTGCGCAGCCATTCCTCGAACGCCGCCGCCGGTAGCGGCGCGCTGATCAGCAGCCCCTGCAGCCCGTCGCAGCCCTGACCGGCGAGATACGCCCACTGCGCGTCGGTCTCGACGCCTTCGGCGGTCACCGTCATGCCCAGGCTGTGGCCCATCTGGACGATCGCGCGCGTGATCGCGACCGAGTCGCGGTTCTCCGGCAGGTCGTGCACGAACGAGCGGTCGATCTTGACCTTGTCGATCGGCAATTCCTTCAAATGGCCGAGCGACGAGTAGCCGGTGCCGAAATCGTCGACCGAGATCTGCAGCCCCATCGCCTTCAGCTGGACCAGACGCTGCTTCACCTGCGCGAGGTCGTCCATCAGCATGCGCTCGGTGAGCTCGAGCTCGAGCATCCCGGCGCCGATGTCGGCCGAGGCCAGCACCTGCGCGACGCCGTCGACGAAGCCGCTCGCATGGAACTGCACCCCCGACAGATTGACCGCGACCGGCCGAACGTTCAGCCCCATCGCGCGCCAGCGCCGCGCGCAGCGCGCCGCCTCGGCGAGTACCCATTGGCCGATCGGCAGCATCAGCTGGCGCTGCTCGGCCAGCGCGATGAAATGGGCCGGCAGCAGCAGCCCGCGCTCGGGGTGGCGCCAGCGGATCAGCGCCTCGGCACCGACCAGCGCACCGTCGCGGGCGCGCACCTGCGGCTGGAAGTGCAGCACGAACTCGCCGCGTTCGAGCGCCTGCGCGAGCTGGCCTTCGAGCACCAGCTCGGCATAGGCCGAGGCCGCCATGCCGCGCTCGAAGAACAGGTAGTTCGCCCGGCCGCGCGCCTTGGCCAGGTACATCGCCGAGTCGGCATGCTTGACCAGCTCTTCCGGCGTGCTGCCGTCGCCCGGGTACAGCGCGATGCCCACCGACGGCGTCACCGACAGCGGCCGGCCCTCGACGACGACCGGCGCGGCGATCGACGACAGCAGTTTCTGCGCGACCTCTTCGGCATCGACCGCGTGCTGGGCGCCGGCGGCCAGCCCCGAGAGCAGCACGACGAACTCGTCGCCGCCGAAGCGCGAGACCACGTCGGTGGCCCGCAGGCTGGCGACGATCCGGGCCGAGACGGTTCGCAGCAGGGTGTCGCCGACCAGATGGCCGAGCGAGTCGTTGACGCGCTTGAAGTGGTCGAGGTCGATGAACAGCAGCGCGAGCCGCGATTCACCCTCGATCGGCGCGATCATCGAATGCTCGAGGTGCTCCATGAACGAGTTGCGGTTCGGCAGCCCGGTGAGCGCATCGTGGTGCGCGAGGTGGTGGATGCGGGCCTGCGCGGTGTGGCGATCGCGGATGTCGCGCACGATCGTCATGCGCAGCCGCTCGCCGTTGCGCATCATCGTGCGCACGATGAATTCGACCGGGATGCGCTGGCCGTGCTTGTCGAGCAGCACGCTCTCGTAGGCCGTCTCCTGGCCCGACTCGATGACCGCGCCGACCCGCGCCGCATGGTCGGGCGCGATGAACTCGATCGTCTTGCGGCCCAGGATCTCCTCGAGCGAATAGCCGGTGAGCGCGCAGATCGGCGGGTTCGCGTCGGTGATGCAGCCGTCGCGGTGGAACACGATGCCTTCGGCGCTGGCCTGCATGAACTTGGCCAGCCGCTCCTCGGATTCATGCGCCGCCTGCTCGGCCAGGCGGTGCCGGGTGATGTCGTTGATCAGCACGAAGGCGCCGACCGGCGGGCCGCTGCCGGCAAGGCCGACTTCGTCGAGATGCGGCAGCAGGTGGACCTCGATCCAGCGGACCGCGCCGTCGGGGCCGCCGAGCCGGCGCTCGTAGAACACCGGGCGGCGCTGCGCCAGCATCCGCTCGACCTGCGGCTCGATCTCGCGCGCGGCTTCGGCGCCGATCACCTCGGCGAACGTGGCGCCGATGATCGTCATTTCATCGCGACCGAAGGTCTGCGCATACAGCTTGTTGGCGAACCGGCAGCGGAAGTCGCTTGCGCTGTAGTACGCGATCTGGACCGGGACGTTGTCGGCAAGCAGGCGGAACAACGCCGCCTGCGCCTGCGGCGAGCGCACTGCGAGCGCGCCATCGGCATGGGCGTCGGCATCCGCGTCGGCTCCGGCCGTCGGCTGCAGGATGCAGGCGCAGCGCTCGCCGTCGCCCAGCCAGTGCGCGATGCAGCGTGCCGGCGTCGGATGACCGGCACGGTCGAGCAGTTCGAGGCGCAGCTCGGAATCGACCGGTCGGCGCAGGCGCACGAGCAGCGCGTCGACCGACGCTGCACTCATCAGTCCCTGCCAGGCCGTACCCAGCAGTTGCGCCGCACTGCGGCCGCTCAACGCGGCCAGCGCGGGGCTGGCATACAGCGCGTGGCCGTCGGGCGCAAGCAGCAGGACCCATCCCGGCAATGCATCCCATGGGGATGCGTCGGCATGTGGCGCGGGCGGTGCATCAGGCATCGGGACGTGGGACGCCGGCGGTCGTGGCCCGCCGGCTGTCGCAGCGCATCATAGTCGCGGCCTACGGGCGGCACCAGCGCCTGCGTGGCTCGGGCGCTCAGGACGCAGTGCGCGCAACAGCGTCGGCGAGCACGGTCTCGCGCGCCAGGCACAGGTCGTCCCAGGCTTTCGCCTTGTCCTCGAGGTTGCGCAGCAGGTAGGCCGGGTGGTAGGTCACGATCAGCGGCACGCCCTGGTAGCGGTGCACGCGGCCACGCAGCCGCCCGATCGGTTCGCTGCTGCGCAACAGCGCCTGCACCGCGAAACGGCCCATCGCGAGAATGATGCGCGGCTGCACCAATTGCACCTGGCGGATCAGGAAGCCCTCGCACTGCGCGAGCTCGTCGGGCTCGGGATTGCGGTTGCCCGGCGGGCGGCACTTGATCGCGTTCGCGATGTAGACCTGCCGCGCCGGCTCGGCCTCGCCGCGCGTCAGCGCCAGCGCACGCAGCATGTTGTCGAGCAGCTCGCCCGACTTGCCGACGAAGGGCTCGCCCTGCCGGTCCTCCTGCTCGCCGGGCGCCTCGCCGACGATCATCCAGTGGGCGCGCTGGTGGCCGACGCCGAACACCGTCTGGCGGCGACCCTCGCACAGGCGGCAAGCGGTGCAGGCCGCGACCGTGTCGCGCAGCGCCGGCCAGTCGAGCGCGGCGAGCGCCGCGGCGCCGGGATGCGGACCGGCGTGCGGTGGCGGGCGCAGCATCACGGACGGCGCAGCAGCGGCGAGGCCGGATTCGCGCATCGCGTCGGGCGCGGGTGCGGACGTCGGGACCGGCTCTGGCGCGGTCACGCAAGCGTCGTCGAGGCCCGCCCGCGGCGGTGCCCAGACCCGGATGCCGATTTCGCGCAACAGGGCCAGCTGGCGTTCACTCCAGCCCATCGTCGCCCTCGCCGGCATCGATCTTCAGGCTCATCACGATTGCATCTTCGCGCCGCCCGAACGGTGCGGGGTAATAGCCCTTGCGCAGGCCTTTGTCGACGAAGCCGATGCGCTCGTAGATCGCCCGCGCGCGCGTGTTGCCGGCCCGCACCTCGAGCCAGAGTTCGCGCGCCGCCTCGGCGCGGCACAGCGCCACCAGCGCCGCGATCATGAAGCGCGCATGGCCGCGCCCCTGGGCCGCAGGCGCGACGGTGATGTTGAGCAGGTGCATCTCGTCGACACCGCCCATCGCGACGAAGTAGCCGAGCAGCTCGCCCTGTGCGTCGACCAGCACCTGCGCGGCATAGCCGGCCGCGATCGAATCGATGAAGTTGCCGCGGCTCCACGGGAAGGTGTATGCGGCGGTCTCGATCGCCATCACGGCGTCGAGCTGCGACGCGTTCATCGGCAGCAGGCTGCACGCCGGCATCGGGGCCGGTTCCTCGCGCCACAGTGCGCTCACTGGACGATCCTTCGCGCTGCGCGCTGCGGGACGAGTGCTTCGGAGCGGCCGGTCGCGCTCATCGGGCGCCCTCTTCCTTCGCGGCCCGCGCGGCCGCGCGCTCGACGGTGGTCTGCGCGACCTTGTCGCGCAGATAGAGCGGCAGCGCCTGCGCCGCATCGACGGCGCCGCCCTGCGCCCACAGCGCGCGCGCGAGCGGCAGCATCGCCCGCGCGCGCGGCAGCGCATCGGGCACGCGCAGCGCAGCGCCGGTCTCGAGCAGCGGGCCGAACGCCGCGAGCGCGCTGCCCGCGACGCATTGCGCCGGCGCGTCGCGCCAACGCTCGTTCAGCAGTTCCGGCGTTGTCAGCATCGGCGCGCACAGCACCGACCAGCCTCCGTCGCGAAAGGCGTAGTGGCCGGCGTAGACCTCGTCCATGCGCGCGTCCATCGCGACCCAGACCTGGAGTGCGTCGCGCCCGGCGCGGGCGTCCTCGGCGACCGCCAGCAGGCTGTCGATCGGCAGCACCGGCTTACCGGCGCCGAAGGCCAGCCCCTGCGCGACCGAACAGGCGGTGCGCAGCCCGGTGAAGGCGCCGGGACCGCGGCCGAACGCGATCGCATCGAGTTCGCGCAGGCCCACGCCGGCGCGTGCCAGCAGCGCGAGGATCGCCGGGATCAAGGTGGCCGACGCCAGTGCACCGCCGGCCGCCTCGTGCACCAGCACGCTCGCGCGCCCGGTGACGGCGATGCTGAGGTGTTCGGTGGCGGTGTCGAAAGCGAGCAGCAACGGGTCCATTCGGCGGTCGGTACCGGCCAGGCGGCGTGGCGGCGGTCTCAGCCCCTGAGTTTAGCGGCCGGTGCGGGGCCGCATCGCCGTGCGATCATCGGCGCCAATGAGCGCGCGCGGCCGCCGAGGGTCACGAAGGGGCCCACTTCGTGACCCCCAGAACGAATGCCCGAACGCGCAGCACGAGGTACGCCAATGACCCGAACCGCGGGGCGCATGCCAATCCTTCGCGCGCTGGCGGCCGCGCTGCTGTGGCTTGCCGCTGCGCCGCTGCACGCCGCGCCCGATCTGTTGCCGGCGCCGTTCAGCGACGCGCTGGCGCGCGCAGGGATTGCGCCCGAAGCGAGCGTCGCGATCGTGCAGGAAATCGGCCTCTCAGGCGCCGACATCCGGCCGCGGCTGATCTGGCAGCCCGACCGGCCGGTGAACCCGGCCTCTCTGATGAAGCTGCTGACGACCTACGCGGGCCTGGAGCTGCTCGGCCCGGCCTGGACCTGGCGCACGCCGGTGTGGCTGCAGGGCACGGTGCACGACGGCGTGCTCGACGGCAACCTCGTCATCAAGGGCAGCGGCGATCCGAAGCTGGTCGTCGAGCGCCTGTGGCTGATGCTGCGCCGCGTGCGGCAGCTCGGCGTGCGCGAGATCCGCGGCGACATCGTGCTCGACCGCAGCGCGTTCGCAGTGCCGCCGCGCAGTGCCGCCGATTTCGACGGCGAAGCGCTGCGGCCTTACAACGTGCTGGCCGATGCGCTGCTGCTGAACTTCAAGTCGATCGTGTTCACGATCACGCCCGACCCTGCCCGCGGTGTGGCACGGCTCGCGACCGACCTGCCGCTGGCCGGCGTGCGCATCGACGCCAGCGTGCCGCTCGTCGGCGGCGCCTGCGACGACTGGCGCGCTGCACTGCGCGCCGATTTCGCCAACCCGGCCCGGGTGCGGTTCGGCGGCCGCTACGCGGCGTCCTGCGGCGAGCGCACCTGGGCCGTGGCCTACAGCGAACCGGACCGCTACAACGAGCGTGCGCTTGCCGGCCTGTGGCACGACATCGGCGGGCGCCTGACCGGTCGGGTGCGCGACGGCACGGCACCTGCGACACCGCCGAGCTTCGAGTCGAGCTCGCCGCCCTTGGCGGAGGTCGTGCGCGACATCAACAAGTACAGCAACAACGTGATGGCGCAGCAGCTGTTCCTGACACTCGGGCTGACCCAGCGCGACAGCGGCACGCCCGACGCGGCGCGCGAGGTGCTGCGCCAATGGGCGACCGAACGCCTTGGCGCGCAGGCCGCTGCCGGGCTCACCATCGACAACGGCTCGGGGCTGTCGCGCGACGCACGCGTCAGCGCGCGAGGGCTGGCGCAGCTGCTGGTGGCGGCCTGGGCCGGGCCGGTGATGCCGGAACTGATGAGCTCGCTGCCGGTGAGCGGCGTCGACGGGACCCTGCAGCGCCCGCGCGCCACCGTCGTCCATGCGCACCTGAAGACCGGCTCGCTGCGCGATGTGGCCGGCGTCGCCGGCGTCGTGCTGGCGAACTCGGGCCGGCGCTATGTGGTGGTGGCGATCGTCAACGACCCGAATGCGCCGCTGGCGCGCCCCGCTCTCGATGCGCTGCTGGAATGGACGGCGGCCGATGCGCCGGCGAACTGATCGCTGCGGCGCCGCCGCCCCGCGCCCGGGTCAGAACGGATTGTTCTGTGCGCGCGTCGCCGCCAGCGATGCCAGTCCCGCCTGGCCGATCGGCGCGAGGTGGCGGTCATCGGCCCATAGCCAGGTGACGCCGACCGCATCGGCGACCAGCGTGTTGGTCGTGCAGTTCGGCAGTGCGACCGCGCACGCCGGCAGCGTCGAGTTGGCGATGCCGCCCTGACCATTGCGCGTTGCGGTGTCGATGGCGCGCAGGTATTCATCGAGCTGGATCAGGCCGATCTTGTGGCCGTCGTTGGTGAGGTGCACGAGCAGGGTGTCGTTGAACCGCGTCGACAGGCGCGACAGCAGCGGCGGGTTGCCGTCGGTCGAACCGACGGAGCGATCGCCGGCGAACGGCGTCAGACCCATGTTCGGGATCGTCGAGATAAGCACCTTGGCGCCCAGATCGGCGAGCCGATTGACCTGGTTCGCCAGCTCGACCGCTGCGGCATCGAGATTGGCCAGCAGCTGGTCTTCGCCGAGCGTCGAATACTGGGCGAACTGAGCGACCACATCATTGGCGCCGACCAGCACCGTCACGAGATCGCCATCGCGAAAGCCGTCGTTGGCAAGTTGCGCGTCGATCTGCGTCGCCAGGTCCGCGACGGTCGCACCGTTGGTGGCGTAGATCAGGCCGTTCGGCAGCAGACCCGTCGTGCTCGGGCACTGCGGAAAGGAGATGGCGTACAGCGCCGCCAGCGCCTGGATCCAGATCGGGTTGGTCTCGCAGTCGAGCGTGGTCGTGCCGGAGACCAGCGCGTTGATGGTGTACTTGCTCTGGTCGTTGTTGATGACGCTGAATTCGTCACCGAATGCGATCACGCGCGACGCATGGAAGTTCGATGATTGTTCGCCGCCACCGCAGGAACTCAGCAACGCAGACACCAGCACGCCGGCGCACAGCGCGGCGCGCCTGATAGCTCTCACTCTCGACTTCATTCAACGCTCCGGAAAAGGCGGGGGAAAGGATGATGGTCAGGACGCTGCCGCGCGCAGCAGGCGGTCGCGCACGCCATCCCAGGCGGGATCGGCGGGCGGCTCCTCGACCCAGATGAGCTGCACACCTTCGGCATCGAATTCACGCAACACCGCAAACAGCTCGTGCGCAGCCTGCTCGGGCAGCAGGGGCATGCGCCGCTGGCGTACATCGCCGGCGCCCCCCAGCGGCAGGCTGCGTGAATATACCGCCAGCTTCAGCGGCTGGTCGCCGATCAATTGCAAAGCTGAGCGAAGCGCCTGCGTCGACATTAGGCGCACGGCTGCGTTCGGCGCGTAGTGCGCCGCCAGCGTGCCGGGCGCGCGCGGCGCGTTCGCATCGGCGTCGTGCAGCGGTTCGCCGGCGGCGGCCTCGATCTGCGCGCGCGTCAGCACGCCGGGCCGCAACAGGACCGGGTGCGCGCGCGAGCAGTCGACGATGCTCGATTCGATGCCGAGCGCGCACACGCCGCCGTCGAGCACCGCCACCGCGTCGCCGAATTCGCCGATCACATGGGCGGCGCAGGTCGGGCTGATGCGGCCGAAGCGATTCGCGCTCGGCGCCGCGACGCCGAGTACGCCCAGCCCGGCTGCAGCCTGCAGCAGCGCCTGCGCGACCGGGTGCGACGGGCAACGCAGCCCGATGCTGGGCTGGCCGCCGGCGGCGGCGGCGGCAACACCATCGGCACGCGGCAGGATCAGGGTCAGCGGCCCAGGCCAGAACGCCGTCATCAGGCGCTGCGCCAACGGAGGAAGCCTGGACGCGAACCGGGTCGCTGCCGCCGACTCGGCCACATGCACGATCAGCGGATGGTCGGTCGGCCGGCCCTTGGCTTGAAAGATCTTCGCGACCGCGCGCTCATCGTCGGCACGCGCACCAAGGCCGTAGACGGTCTCGGTCGGAAACGCGACGAGCTCGCCCGCGGCAAGCAGACCGGCCGCGCGATCGATCGCGGCGGCATCGGAGCCGTCAAGCAGCACGGTTCACCAGGCCTCGATGCCGAGCAGATCGGCCGCGGTGCGCGCACGCGTGTCGGCCTCTGCCGCGCTCGCGGCGGTCACGGTCAGGTGCCCCATCTTGCGGCCGGCCCGTGCCTCGGCCTTGCCGTACAGGTGCAGATGGACACCCGGCACCGCCAGCACCGCGGCCCAGTCGGGCGATGCACCGCGCCACAGATCGCCGAGCAGGTTGAGCATCACGCACGGCGAATGCAGGCGCGGCGCGCGCAGCGGCGCCCCGGTCATCGCGCGTACTTGGAGCTCGAACTGCGACACGTCGCAGGCATCGATGCTGTAGTGGCCGGAGTTGTGCGGCCGCGGCGCCATCTCGTTGGCGACCAGGCTGCCGTCGGCCAGCACGAAGAACTCGACGCACAGCACGCCGACGTAATCGAGTGTGCCGGCGATTCGCTGGGCATGGGCGATCGCGCGCGCGCCGACTTCGGCCGCGACATCGGGCGCGGGCACCCGCGTCAGCGCGAGAATGCCGTCGCGGTGCAGGTTCTGCTGCACCGGCAGGTTGACGATCTCCCCGTTCGCCGAGCGCGCGACGATCACGCTGATCTCGTGGGCCAGCGGGAGGCGCTGCTCGAGCACGCAGACAACACCGCCCAGCCGCGCCCACGCAGCCGAGAGCTGCGCGCGCGACTCGACACGTGCCTGGCCCTTGCCGTCGTAGCCGAGCCGCGCGGTCTTCAGGATGCCGGGCAGCAGCTGGTCATCGATTGCGGCGAGTTGCGCCGCCGATGCGATCACCGCATGCGGCGCACAGGGCACGCCGCTGCGCTCGAAATGGGCCTTCTCGGCAGCGCGGTCCTGGCACACCGCAACTGCGGCCGCGCCGGGCGCCACCGGCACGCAATCGGCGAGCACGGCCAGCGAGCGCGCCGGGACGTTCTCGAACTCGGTGGTCACCGCGGCGCTGCAGTCGGCCAGCTCGGCGAGTCCCTGCGGGTCGAGGTAGTCGGCCAGCACGTGGGTGTGCGCGACCAGACCGGCCGGGCTGGCCGGGTCGGCATCGAGCACGGCGGTGGCATAGCCCATCTGTTGCGCCGCATGGACGAACATGCGCGCGAGCTGACCGCCGCCCATGACGCCGAGCGTCGCACCCGGCGCGATGAACGCAGCCGGCGATGCGCGATCGACGGGCGTTGCGTCGGGCGCAACCGAAGCGTTCATTTCAGATCGGCCGTCATCGCGCGTGCGGCGTCGGTCTGGCGGGCGCGGTAGGCCTCGAGCGCGGCGCGCAGCGCGGGGTCGTCATTGGCCAGCATTGCGATCGCGAACAAGGCCGCATTGGCGGCACCGGCGGCGCCGATCGCGAAGGTCGCGACCGGAATCCCCTTGGGCATCTGCACGAT
>Ga0070672_100002126_pt1 | contig 12502 bp, 11 predicted proteins | sample KBSM13metaG_FD_66151 | JGI IMG/M metagenome (GOLD analysis project Ga0070672, IMG submission 66151) | Miscanthus rhizosphere microbial communities from Kellogg Biological Station, Michigan, USA - KBS M1-3 metaG | ecosystem: Host-associated > Plants > Roots > Rhizosphere > Soil ... | reverse complement strand
CAGGAGAATCCGCTGCCGACGATCCAGAGCAACAAGTTCTTCGAAGTGCAGAAGTATCTCGTGCTTACAGGCCACATCATCACGCCGCGTCTCGTCGTCGTGAACGAGGCCGTGTGGCAGAAGCTGTCCGCCAAGGAGCGGCAAGCGCTCAAAGGATCGCTGGAGACGCATGGCGCCGTGCAGGACAGCGAGATCCTGTCGCAGGAGAGCAAGCTCGCCGATACCTTCAAGGCAGCCGGCATGACGGTGATCCAGCCCGACGTCGAAAGCTTCCGCAAGCCGGTGTTCGCGAGCCTGCCGGCCAAGTTCGAGTCGAAGTGGGGCAAGGGCCTTTGGGAGCGCATCGCCGCGTCCTGACGCGGCTCGAGTCGACCGACAGCGGCTCGCGGGAGGAACTGCCGCGGACGTTGCATCCGATGCCTCTGCTTCGCACTCTCACCGGCGCGTTCGACAGGGCCGCTGCCGTCGTTTCCTGCGCGCTCGTCGTCGCCCTGCTCGCCTGCGTGTCGCTCGGTGTCGTGACGCGCGCGATGGGAGAACCGCTGATCTGGACCGACGAGCTTTCCCGTTTCCTGATGGTGTGGCTCGCGGTGTTCGGGTGGATCGCGGCTGGCCGCAAGCGCATCCACGTGCGCATTCGTTTCTTCCAGGACCTGCTGCCGGCGGGCGGTCACAAGGCGACGGAGCTCGTGATGCAGGCGGCGATGACGCTCTTCGGCATCCTCGTGACGGTCTACAGCATCGGCCTGATCGGCAAGAACCACGATCTCGAGGCGACGAGCATGCCGATTTCGATGGCGTGGATGTACGCCCCGATGCTGCTTGCCGGATCCGTCACGGCGCTGCAGGGCGCGAGCGAGCTGGTCGCGGCGTGGAAGAAATCGCCCGTGCCCACGCGCGGCGACGAGGTGGGCCTCGAATGACTCACCTCATGGGGGAGATCGTCGCGGTCTGGCTCGCGGCCATTCTTCTGGGCATGCCGCTTTTTGCCTCGATGGGGCTGGCGGCGTTCGCGTTCGTCATGTTAGGCGGACTGTCGCCTTCTATCGTGCCGCAGAAGATGGCGCAGGCCATGAACTCGTTCCCGCTCGTCGCCGCGCCGCTTTTCATCCTGATGGGCAACATTCTCGGCGCGGCGAAGCTGACCGATCGCATCGTGCGCTTCGCGAGCTCGCTCGTGGGTGCGCTTCGCGGTGGCTATGCGCACGCCAGCATCCTCTCGAGCATGATCTTCGCGGGGATGGTGGGATCGGCCGTGGCCGACGCGGCCGGCACGGGCGCCGTCGAGGTTCGCGCGATGAAAAAGGCCGGCTACCGGCCCGAGACCGCCGCGGCGATCAGCGCCGCCGCCGCCACCATTGGGCCGATCATACCGCCGAGCCTGCCGATGGTGATTTACGGCGTGAGCGCGGATGTGTCGATCGGTCGCCTTTTCATCGCTGGCGTCGTGCCGGGCGTGCTGATGGGACTGTCGCTCATGATCATGGTGGCGATCATCGCGCCGCGCCAGGGACTCCCGCGCCATTCCTTCGGCGGCCTGTCCGACGTGTGGGCCGCGCTGAAGGAAAGCCTCTGGGCGCTGCTGACGCCCGTGATCCTGCTGGGGGGCATGTTCAGCGGGTTGTTCACGCCGACGGAAGCCGCCGCGATCGCCTGTCTCTACGCCCTTTTCCTGGGATTCGTCGTCTACCGCACGCTATCGGTGAAGGAATTGCCCGCAATCCTCGTCAATACGGCGGAGACGACCGGCATCGTGGCGGTGCTCGTCATGGTGGCCGGAGCGCTCGGCTGGTGCATGTCGATCTCGCGAATTCCGCAGACGGTGGCTCCGGCGATCGTGGCCGCCATTCACGAGCCGCTCGTATTCCTGCTGGCCACCAATGTCATCCTGCTGGTCGTGGGCTGCTTCATGGAGGCGCTCGCCGCGCTGCTGATTCTGATACCGATCCTCGTGCCCGCGGCCATCAGCTTCGGCATCGACCCCGTTCAGTTCGGCCTCATTATGATCTTCAACCTGATCCTCGGCACGATCCATCCGCCGATCGGCGTCGTGCTGTTCGTGATGGCGCGCATCGCCGACGTAACGTTCGAGCAGATTTCACGGGCGATCCTGCCGTGGCTCGTGCCGCTGCTGCTCGTGTTGGCGGCGATCACCGTGTGGCCGCCGCTGACGCTAGCGCTGCCGCGTCTCATCATGGGGAAGTAAGTCACCGGATTACCGCGCCGCGACGCCGCGGAGCGTAAGCTCCTTCGCCCGGTGACAACTCACGAAGTGATCGGGCGCCGCCTCCTCGAGCGCGGGTGATTTCTCGCGGCAGATCGGCTGAGCATATCGGCACCGCGGATGGAAGTGGCACCCCGACGGCGTATTGGCGGGATCGGCCACCTCGCCTTGCAGCACGATACGGTCCGAACGCAGTCGTGGATCGGGCTTTGGAACGGCGGACAGCAACGCCTCGGTATAGGGATGCTTGGGCGATGCGAATAGCGCCTCGGTCGGCGCGGTCTCCACGATCCTGCCGACGTACATCACGGCGACGCGCTCGCTGATGTGCTTGACGACGCTTAAATCGTGCGCGACGAAGAGGTACGTGAGCCCGAGGCGGTCCTGCAGCTCGAGCAGCAGGTTCAGGATCTGCGCCTGCACCGAGACGTCCAGCGCGGAGACGGGCTCGTCGGCGACGACGAGCCGCGGATTCAAGGCCAACGCACGGGCGATGCCGATGCGCTGCCGCTGCCCGCCCGAGAACGCATGCGGATAGCGCCGCATGTATTCCGGGCGCAGCCCGACGAGGCGCAGTATCTCGACGACGCGGTCGGTTCGCTCCTGCGCGTTGCCGACGCCGTGGACGAGCAGCGGCTCGCCGACGATGTCGAGCAGCGTCATCCTCGGATTGAGCGACGAAAAAGGGTCCTGGAAGATCATCTGCATCTGCCGCCGCAGCGACCGCAGCCGTGTCTTCGGAACTATCGCCACGTCGAGCACTTGGCCGTTGTCCGAAAGCAGGATCTCGCCAGCCGTCGGCGTGAGCGCGCGCAGGATGCAGCGCGACGTCGTCGTCTTTCCGCATCCGCTCTCGCCGACGAGCGACAGCGTCTCTCCGCGCTTGACGTGGAAGCTCACGTCGTCGACGGCTTTCACGTGCCCGATGGTCTTCTGCAGAAACCCCCGCCGAATGGGAAAGTACTTCTTCAGTCCCTTCACTTCCAGGAGCGCGGAGTCGTCCAAGGCAGCGGCCGTTGCCGTCGGTATCATGAGTACAGGAAGCAGCTCGCCTTCCGCCCGTCCCCGATCTCGCACAGAGTCGGGTCGGCGGTGTCGCAACGACCGGGCATAGCGGAGACGCATCGCGGATGAAACGGACAGCCCCTCGGCCGGTTGAACGGGTGCGGGATGGAGCCGCTGATCGTCGGCAGCTTCTGTTTCGGCACCGACTCGATGCTCGGAATCGATTGCAGCAGCGCTTTCGTGTACGGGTGCTTGGGATCGTGGAAGATGGCGTCGACGCTGCCCTGCTCGACCACGCGGCCGAGGTACATCACCACGACGTCGTCGGCCATCTCGGCCACGACGCCCAAGTTGTGCGTAATGAGCATGATCGCCATGCCGCGCTCGCGCTGCAGCGTGCGCAGAAGGTCGAGGATTTGTGCCTGCGTGGTCACGTCGAGCGCCGTCGTCGGCTCGTCGGCGATCAGTAGCCGCGGATCGCACGACAGCGCCACGGCGATCATCGCCCGCTGCCGCAGTCCGCCGCTCAATTCGAACGAATACTCGTCGATCCTGCGCTCGGGCTTCGGAATGCCGACGCTGCGCAGCGCTTCGATGCCGAGTCGTCGCGCCTCCTGCTTGCTCACGTCGTTGTGAAGACGAATCGCTTCCACGAGCTGCGCACCGATCGTATGCACGGGACTGAACGAGGTCATCGGCTCCTGGAACACGAGGCCGATCTCGCCGCCGCGGATGGACCGCATCTCCGCACCGTTGGCATCGAGCTTGACGAGATCGGTTTGCGATCCGTCGGCTCGCGTGAGGATGATTTCCCCGTCGACGATGCGGCCCGGACGATCGACGATCCGCAGGATCGATTGCGCCGTGACGCTCTTGCCGCAGCCGCTCTCGCCGACGATGGCGAGCGTCTTGCGGGGCTCGACGTCGAACGATGCGCCGTCGACGGCTTTGGTCGTTCCCTCGTCCTGGAAGAAGCTCGTGCGCAGGTTCCTGACGGAAAGGAGCGGCTTGTCAAAGGTAGGGATCGGCCGCATCGCGTATTCCGTCGCCCATGAAGTTGAAGGCCAGCACCGCGATGATGACCGCCACGGCCGGGTACAGCAGCCACGGCGAGATGACCAGCGCCTGGATGTTCTGCGCGTCCTGCAGCAGGACGCCCCAACTGATGGCGGGGGGGCGCAGGCCAAGGCCGAGAAACGACAGCGACGTCTCGCTGATGATGATGGCCGGAATCGCGAGCGTGGTCGCCGCGATGATGTGGCTCACGAACGACGGCACCATGTGGCGGAAGATGATCCGCGCCTTGCTGCACCCGACAAGCTCCGCCGCCATGACGAAGTCTTCCTGCTTGAGCGAAATGAATCGGCCGCGGACAACGCGCGCGAGCTCCGTCCAGCCGATGAGCGAGATGATGATGGTGATCGCGAAATACATCTGCACGACGCTCCAGTCGGAAGGAAGCGCAGCCGCGAGCCCCATCCACAACGGAATCGTCGGGATCGAGCGCAGGATCTCGATGACGCGCTGGATCACCGTGTCGACCGTGCCGCCGAAATAGCCGGAGACACCGCCCAGAATGACGCCGAGCACGAGGCTCAGCGCGACGCTGACGAGGCCGATCGTCATCGACGTTCGCGTCGCGTACATGAGGCGCGACCAGAGGTCGCGTCCGTGCGTGTCGGTGCCGAGCAGGAATAGCGTCTCGCTGGCCTTGGCGCCTTCGACCGCGATCAGGTGGCGGTCGGCGGGTATGAAGCCCAGGAACAGGTAGGGGTCGCCGTGTCCGAAAAACTTGACCGGCACCTTCGCGGTCGTGTCGGGAACGTAGACGCGCTTGAACGTCTTCGGGTCGCGCGTGCCCTTGAGCGGATGCACATAGGGCCGGAACGCGCCCTCATCGAACCAGTGAATGTCCTGCGGCGCCATCAACGAGCGCTGGGCCTCGGACTCGGTCGGATCGACGTACGCGAAGAAATCGGCGAACAGCGCGACGACGTAGAACGCGATCAGCACGACCGTCCCGCCCACCGCCAGCTTGTGCTTGCGAAAGCGCCACCAGATGAGCTGCCACTGCGTGGCGACGGCGATCCGGTCTTCGGCCGCAACGGCAACGTCGAGGGCGGGCGAAGCAACGGAGGCTGCCGCGTTATCGGCCATCACGCCCCAGGCGAATGCGCGGATCGACCCACATCAGCAGCAGGTCGGAAAGGAACGTTCCGATGACCGTCATCACGCCGAGGAGCAGGATGATCGTTCCCGCGAGGAACATGTCCTGGGCGATCAGCGCCTTGAGCAGCAACGGGCCGACAGTCGGCAGGCTCAGCACGAGCGACACGATGATGCTGCCGGATACGACGTACGGCAGAAGATAACCGATGGTGCTGATGAACGGATTGAGCGCGACGCGCACTGGGTAGCGCATGATCGTGCGGTATTCGGAAAGTCCGCGCGCGCGAGCCGTCATCACGTACGGCTTGCGCAGCTCGTCGAGCAGGTTCGACCGCATGATGCGGATCAGCTGCGCGGTGCCGGCCACGCCGAGGACGATGGCGGGAATCGGCAGGTGCTTCGTCAGGTCCCAAAGCTTCGCAGGCGACCACGGCGCTTCGGCGAAATCGGGCGAGAACAACCCGCCGACATTCGCCCCGAAGTAGGCGAAGCCGATGTACATCACTACGAGCGCGAGCAGGAATCCGGGAATGGCGAGCCCGATGAAGCCGATCAGTGTGAACGCGTAATCGGCGATCGAATACGGCTTGACGGCGGAATAGATGCCGATCGGCAGCGCAAGGCCCCACGTGAATACGATCGCGGCCACCGAAATGACCATGGTCAGCATCAACCGGTCGCCGATGACGTCGGCCACGGGCCGGCCCCACTCCATCGCCATCCCGAAATTGCCTTGCAGGATGAGGCCCATCCACTTCGCGTACTGCACGTGGATCGGCTTGTCGAGGCCGAGCTGCTCGCGCAGCGCCTGCGCCTCGTCGGCGGACACCGCGCTGCCCGAAGCGGACATCGACGCGATGTACGACGTGACGTAATCGCCCGGAGGCAGGTGAATGATCAGGAACGACAGGACGGAGATCGCCCAGACCGTCATCACGGCCAGCACCAGGCGACGCACGATGTAAGCGACCATTGCAGGCCCTCCGCCTCGCTGCGGCCGCTCGAAGCGCTCGTGCAGCGACGTTGCGCGACTACGACCGCGGCGCCGGCCCCGCCTATTCGAGGCGGGACCTCCCGTCGTGAATGACTACTTGAAGTAGTACGTGATCGGCATCGACGAATGCGGGGTGCGGGCGTGCTGGGCGTTGACCGTCCGGTCGGGAATGTTGCCCATGTTGTTCTTGACGATGCGAACGCCCATCACCGCCGGCGACTGGCCGACCGTGCCAATGCTCCACATCTGCTCAACGGCGATCTTCCAGATCTCCTTCGCGTTCGCGACACGCTTTTCCTCCGACACGCCGAACGCCTCCCGGAAGAGGTCGAACGCGCGAAGCATCTCTGGATCCTCCGGCTTCGTGCCTGCCGCGCCGCGCGAGGCGTACCACTTCGCGTACGCCATTCCCATGTGCGCTTCGGCCGCGTCCACCGGAAGGGCATGGCGCGGGAAGAGATAGATCATCTCGGAGCCGTCGTTCGCCCACGTGATCATCTGGTTCTCGTTGTTGTTGTCGCGCGTGAACGCGAGGTTGCGCTCGAGCTCCTTGACGTCGAGATCGATGCCGATCTTCTTCCATTGCTGCTTGATCATCTCCCCGACGGGCGTGTAAGGCACGAACTGGCCGCCGACCGTCACGAGCTCGAGGCGCAGCCGGCCCTTGCCGTCGGTGCGCAGGCGATACCCTTCGCCATCCTTCTTGGAAAGACCCACCTTGTCGAGGAGCTCGTTCGCCTGCTTCGCATCGTACGTCGCGTACTTCTTGTTCCACTCGGCTCCCGGCGCGTAGACGGTGTCCGGCGCCGGGGCGATCGACCCCGGCGTGCCGACGCCGAGCCAGAATGCCTCGTTCAACTGGTCGCGGTCGATACCTAGCGAGAGTGCGTGCCGGAAATCCTTGTTCTTCAGAAACTTCGCGATCTCGGGGTCGCCCGAGTACGCATTGCCGATATGGATCGTCGCGTCGGACCCGTTCAGCGCCGGGTCGAGGTGAACGGTGTAGTTGCCTTTCTTCGCGTTCTCGAGGAAGACGGGAAGCTTGGCGAGCCCCATGTGCCGTTCCTGAATGTCGTATTCGCCGGCAATCGCGCGCAGGTTCGCAACCTCGATGTTCTCGGCGAGCGTCATCGTGATCCGGTCGATGTAGGGAAGCTGATTCCCCGCGGTGTCGACAGCCCAGAAGTACGGGTTGCGCTCCATCGACCACGTCGGCGTATTGATGGGCGACACGGTCTTCCACGGCGTCATCACGGGCAGCTCGTTGTTGAGCGCCCAGCTGTAGCGGTTCTTGAGCAGCGATACCCAGCCGTCGAAACCCATCTCCTTCGCCTTCTTCGTCACCGCCTCTTCCGACGAATACTTCGGCAGGAACTGCTTCAGGTAGTGGGCCGGCGCATAGGCGCCGCCGAAATTCTGGAATCCGCCGCGCGTGGCGAATCCAGCGCCGATGGCCGTGCTGCCCGCGAGCTGGGAAACGAAGAAGGGATAGGGCTCGGGAAATTCGAAGGCGACCGCATAGTCGTCGACCTTCTTCATCACGCCGTCCTTGCCGTTGATCTGGAACTCGAAAAACGGGGTGGGATTGATGTTCTTGTTGAGATAGATGTCGTTGTACCAGAACATGAAATCGTTTGCCGTGAACGGCGTGCCGTCCGACCAGCGCGCGCCCTTCCGCAGGTAGATCGTCGTCGTCTTGCCGTCGTCGCTGACCTTCCAGTCGCGGGCGAGGCTGGGGATGATCTTCGAGCCCGTGTAGTCGTAAGTCAGGATCTTGTCGAGCGAAACAATCCGGCCCCCATTCTCGTAGTCAGCCGGCCCGGTGAAAGCGCGCCGCCAATTGCCGCCGTATTTTCCGATTTCGTGCAGCGGCTTCACGACGAAGAGCTGCGAAGGCTCGGGCAGGCGCTTGTCGAGCGCGGGGAGCTTTCCGGTTTTCACCTGTTCAGCCAGCGTCGGGGCTTCCTTGAAAGTTTTCGGAAATGCCTTGGCGTCCAGAATGACTTCCGGTCCTTCGAGCTTGCCGATCAGCGACGAGCCGATCTTTGCCGGCGCCGCCGCGGGGGCTGCCGGAGTCGCCGACTGCGCGTTCGCGTTGCCCAGCGGCATCGCGGCGAGCGCGAGGACTCCGAGACCCGTCAGCACCGCCACTGCGCGCATTCGCTTCATACCGATCCTCCTATGCTGTTGTGGTCGTGGGCCCGGCGGGTCGAAAGCCCGTCCTTGGAGGCACCCGACGCGCAGTATCACGGCGTGTCGTAGCGGGGTCAACTGGTCGGCAACCGCGACCGCGTATTGCTCGGCGCCAGCACCTGTTTTGCCGGATTCTCGGTACGATGGCGTCGGCAAGCACACCGAGGAAGATCCGATGACATCGATTCTGGGAAGCGGGGAGCACCGTTACCGCGTCGTGGAGAACTGGGCGAAGCTGCCGGAAGGATGGGAGCTGAAGGACGTCGCCTCGGTGGCCGTCGACAGCCGCAACCGGGTATACGTGTTCAATCGCGGCGATCATCCGATGATCGTTTTCGAAGCCGACGGCAATTTCCTGTCGTCCTGGGGGGAAGGCACGTTCCCGCGCGCGCACGGCCTCTCCATCGACGCGAACGACGTCCTGTATTGCACCGACGACGCGGGACACTTCGTGCGCAAATGCACGACCGAGGGAAAGGTTCTGCTCGAGATCGGCGTGCCTGGAAAGGAGACGCCCTACATGAGCGGCCTGCCGTTCCATCGTTGCACGCACACGGCGTTGTCGCCAAAGGGTGACATCTACGTGAGCGACGGCTACGGCAACGCGCGCATTCACAAGTACTCGCCCGACGGCAAGCTGCTGCTCGCATGGGGCGAGCCCGGCACGGATCCAGGGCAATTCAACATCCCGCACAACATAGCGACCGACGCCGACGGCTGGGTCTACGTGGCCGACCGCGAGAACCACCGGGTCCAGGTGTTCGACGGCAACGGCAACTACGAAACGCAATGGAACAACATGCATCGCCCGTGCGGTCTCTATTGCTGCGGCGGTCACAAGCCGAGATTCATCATCGGCGAGCTCGGTCCCATGGGATCCGTCAACCGGTTGCACCCGAACATCGGCCCGCGGCTGTCGATCGTCGACAGCCAAGGCAAGACCATCGCGCGGCTGGGAGGCGAAGCCGGACCCGGGCTCGAGAACGGCAAGTTCATCGCGCCGCACGGCCTCGCGATGGATGCGCGCGGCGACATCTACGTCGGCGAAGTGAGCTATACGGAGTATCCGCGCCTTTTCCCCGACGAGAAGATTCCGTGGCGGATGCGGTCGCTGCAGAAGCTGCAGAAATGTTGAAGATCACCCGGATCGAGACGATTAGCCTGGCCGAGTTTCCCAACGTTGTCTGGGTCCGGGTCCACACGGATGCCGGACACGTCGGCTTGGGCGAGACGTTCTTCGGCTCGCAGGCGGTGCACGCCTACGTGCACGAGACGCTGGCGCCGCAGATGCTCGGCCAGGATGCGCTTCGCATCGAGCAGCACTCACGGAAGCTGCTGCAGAACTACGTCGGCTTCAAGTCGACCGGCGTCGAGATCCGCGGCGCCTCGGCGTTCGACATCGCCCTGTGGGACATCATGGGACAAGCCGCCGGAATGCCGCTCTATCAGCTGCTGGGTGGCAAGTGCCGCGACCGCATACGCGCGTACAACACGTGCGCCGGATACCGCTACGTGCGGGCCAAGGCCAATTGGGGCACCAACGACTGGGGGCTCGAGAGCACCGAAGGCCCGTACGAGGATCTCGAGGCGTTCCTGCACCGCGCGGATGATCTCGCCGAAAGCCTGCTTTCGGAAGGCTACACCGGGATGAAGATCTGGCCGTTCGATCACGCGGCCGACGCCACCGGCGGCAACGACATCTCGACCGCTGAGGTGAAAGCGGCGCTGCAGCCCTTCGAAAAAATCCGCAAACGCGTCGGCGACAGGATGGACATCCACGTCGAGCTGCATGGGCTGTGGAATCTTCCGACCGCGATGAAGATTGCCCGCGCGGTGGAACCGTTCGAGCCGTACTGGTTCGAGGATCCCATTCGCCCGTCGAACATCGATGCGCTGAAGCGTTTCCGCGACTCCACCCGGGTCTGGACGACGGCCAGCGAAATGCTGTCGACTCGATGGTCGTTTCGCGAAGTGTTCGAGAAGCAGGCGACGTCGGTGGCGATGCTCGACGTCGGATGGTGCGGCGGCATCGGCGAGGCGAAGAAGATCGCGACCATGGCGGAGAGCTACGAGATTCCGGTCGCTCCACATGACTGCACGGGCCCCGTGTTGCTGACCGCCTCCGTTCATCTCGCGATGGCCTCGCCCAATGCGCTGGTCCAGGAGGTCGTTCGCGCCTTCTATTTCGGCTGGTACCGCGAGCTCGTCGACGAGCTGCCGCCACTCGCGAACGGGTTCATCGCGCCGAGGGAAGCGGCCGGGCTCGGCGTCAGGCTCAAGACGGGACTCGAGTCGCGCCCCGATGCAACCGTCCGGGTCTCGACGCTGTGACGACTGCCGGCCGGCTCGCGGTCCTCGTCGGTGCGCCGTGCGCGCCGTTTCGCGATGGCCTGGCCGCCGCCGTCGCGACGGCCTGGGAGATCGTGGCGACGGGCGATGATCTCGCGGCTTCGGCGGAACTCATCGGCGGGGCCGAGGCCATCGTGACGGTCCATTACGGCAAAGCGTGGCCGAAGGCCCCGAACCTCAGGTTGCTGCAGGTGCCCGGCGCCGGTTACGACGGCATCGATCTCGCCGCGATGCCCGCGGGTGTGGCGCTGTGCAATGTGTTCGAGCACGAGCCCGGCGTGTCCGAGTACGCGCTCCTCGCGATGCTCGAGTGGTGCCATCGATTGTGTTCCGCTGATCGCGAGATGCGCTCGGGCATCTGGACCCGGTCTTCCCGCTTCGGTGGCGCGCCGGATGACGAGCTTACCGGCAAGACGCTGGTCATCGTGGGCTTGGGCCGCATCGGCCGCGCCGTCGCCCGCCGAGCGCGCGCGTTCGACATGCGCGTGCTCGCGGTCAACCGGAGTGCCGACAAGACCGATCCCAATGTCGAGCGGGTCGTGGGTCTCGAACGGCTGCACGTCACGCTAGGCGAAGCGGACTTCGTCGTGCTCGGATGCGCGTTGACGCCCGAGACTCGGGGGCTGATCGACGCGTCCGCCCTCGCGGCGATGAAACCGTCGGCCGTCGTCATCAACCCCGCCCGTGGCGCGGTAATCGACGAAGCCGCGCTGTACGACGCTCTTCTGCATCGCCGTATTGGCGGCGCCGCGATCGACACTTGGTGGGATTACCCCGCTTCCCCCGCTCCTCGCGATCCGTCGACGAGGCTTGCCTTCCATCGCCTCGACAACGTGATCCTGAGCCCGCACGTCGCGGGATGGACGACGGGCACCGTCAAGCGGCGAACGCTTGGAATGGCCCGGAACCTCGACCGTCTTGCGCGCGATGAGCCGTTGGACAATCGCGTCACCGGCGTTCAGCTGGCCGGGTAGCTGCGGCGCGCGGTCTCGACCTGCGCCATCGCTTGGCTGCCGTCGCCGCCGACGCTCGTCTCGACCAAGGTCGCATTGACGAAGTACAGTCGTCGCTCGCCGGCGGCGGTCGCGTACGTCCATTCCTCGCGCCATTCACGGGCGGCCTTCGTTCGTACGATCTGCTGCGGCACCCCCCATCCCGCCAGATTCAGCACCTCGTCGTCGGACATGCCGAGCATCAGGGTGCGGCGCGGGGGCCACACCTTGCCAGTTGGCTCTGTCGTCTGGGCATCGGCCGGGACTCGCGGAACCGCGGGGGGCGGCGACGGGCCGTCCGCTTCGGCGCGCGCGAGGTTGAGGACGCCGACCACCGTGTCGCCGGGTTCGCAGGGCATTGACTGGTAAGCGATGGTTTCGCCCTGGACGCACTTGTAAATGTGCTTCGCCGGTGTCTGCGCTAGAGCGGCAGTCGGGAACGCAAGCGCCGTTGCGAGCGATAAGGCGGCCACGAAGGGCGGGCGCATGGCCCTCACTTGCGTGTCGCGTCGTGCCGAGAAGCTATCCATGAGCGAATGCTAGAGCCACGCTGCGGTATGCGCCGTAGGCTGCGAC
>Ga0070672_100002124_pt1 | contig 12510 bp, 8 predicted proteins | sample KBSM13metaG_FD_66151 | JGI IMG/M metagenome (GOLD analysis project Ga0070672, IMG submission 66151) | Miscanthus rhizosphere microbial communities from Kellogg Biological Station, Michigan, USA - KBS M1-3 metaG | ecosystem: Host-associated > Plants > Roots > Rhizosphere > Soil ... | reverse complement strand
TGCCGCGGCCGCCGAGGATCGAGGTGCCGCCGAGCACCACCGCGGCGATCGCCGGCAGCAGATAGGGATCGCCCATCGCCTGCGCCGCCTTGCTGGCATAGCCGGCGAGAAGCACGCCGCCGAACGCCGCCAGACCGCCCGAGAGCGCGAACGCCGCCATCACGACCGTGCGCGTGCGCGCGCCGGAGAGATAGGCGGCGCGCTCGCGGTTGCCGATCGCGTAGACGGTGCGGCCGAAGGTGGTTCGGGTCAGCAGGAAGACTGCCGCCGCGCCGACCGCGGCCCACACCAGGAGCGCGTTCGGGATGCCGAGCACGCTGTGTCCGGTGGCGATGAAGCGCATCGCCGGCGACGATGCGTCCTGCGGCGAGAAGCCACCGGTGTGGACCACCATCAGGCCCTGCGCGACGGCGTTGACGGCGAGCGTGACGACCATCGACGGCAGGCGCAGGAAGGCGACGCCGAGGCCGTTGACGAGACCGAGGCCGACGCCGCAGGCGATGCCGATCGGGATCGCGAGGGCGACGCCGAGCGGACCCCAGCCGGTCGCCGCCGTCGCCATCATGCCGCCGACCGCGACCACCCACGGCACCGAGAGGTCGATCTGGCCCAGCAGGATGACGATCATCATGCCGGTGGCGATGACACCGAGGAACGACGCCACCTTCAGCTGCTGCAGCAGGTACTCGGGCGAGAGGAAGCTGCGCGAGTAGACGCTGCCGACGAGGAGCAGCACGACGATGCAGCCGAACGCCGAGAGCGTCGCCGGATCGACGTGCCGGCGCCAGCCGGCGAGGCCGCCTCGCGCGCTGACCGCGGCTTCGCCGTCAGCCATAGAGATCGAGCCGGTTGCGCACGCGCAGCAGCCGGACCGCGCCGAGGCACACCGCCGCCGCCAGCACGACACCCTGGAACAGCGGCTGCCAGAGGGGATCGAGGTTGAAGACGAACAGCAGGTCGCCGATGGTGCGGAACATCAGCGCGCCGAAGATCGCGCCGATCGCGCTGCCCGAGCCGCCGAACAGCGATACGCCGCCGAGAACGACGGCGGCGATCGAGTAGAGCGTGTAGGTGTTGCCGTTGGCGGCCGACGCCTCGCCCGAGTAGGTGACGCAGGTGAGGAAGAGGCCGGCGATCGATGCCAGCAGGCCCGAGAGCAGGTAGGCGACGAACTTGGCGCGCCGGATCGGCACGCCCGACATGTAGGCGGCGAGCTCGCTCGAGCCGACCGCATACGCGGCGCGTCCGGTGGCCGAATGCCGGAACGGCAGCCAGACGACGAGCACCAGCACGACCAGGAGCAACAGGCTCGCGGGCACGCTGATGCCGGGGAGCTGGCCGGTCAGCGCTTCGGCGAGCGAGGCGTTGACGTCGCCGCCGGGAACCCGACGCAGGGCGAGCGCCGCGCCGTAGAAAACGGCGCCGGTGGCGATCGTCGTCACGATCGGCTGCAGCCGGCCGTAGATCACGATCGCGCCGTTGATCGCGCCGCACAGCAGTCCCGTGCCGAGGACCGCTAGCGTGCCGAGCGCCGTGGCGGCCGGCGAGCCGACGACGATCGCCGAGGCGAGGCAGTTGGCGAGCACCATCACCATGCCGACCGAGAGGTCGATGCCCGAGGTCAGGACGACCAGCGTCTGCGCCATGGCGACGATCGCGAGCAGCACGCCCTTGTTGGCCGCGGTGGTGGCGACGTTGGCGTTCAGGCCGACCGGGTGGTTGGCGACGTAGATCGCGAACATCGCGACGAAGGCGAGCAACGCGAGCAGCGTGCCGCGGTGCTCGCGCAGGCGATACGGCCAGTCGCTGTTCATAGCCCGGCCGTCGCCGCCGCGTGGCGCCCGTCGTCGCCGATGTTGAGCGCGCTGCTCACCAGCGCGTGCTCGGTGATCTCGGCGCCGGCCAGTTCGCGCCGGACGCGGCCGTCGTACATCACGAGCACCCGGTCGCAGCAGCCGACCAGCTCGTCGTAGTCGGTCGAGTAGAAGAGGATCGCCGTTCCGGCCTCGGCGAGCCGGCGCAGCAGGGCATAGATCTCCTGCTTGGTGCCGACGTCGATGCCGCGCGTCGGATCGTTGAGGAGGAGGATGCGCGGCGCCATCATCAGCCACTTGCCGATGACGAGCTTTTGCTGGTTGCCTCCCGAGAGCGAGCTCGCCGCCTGCGCCGTGCCGTCGCTGCGGATCGCGAGCAGCTTCATGATCCGCGCGACCGCCGCGCCTTCGGCCGCGCCATCGACGACGCCGGCCGTCGCCAGGCGGCCGAGGGCCGCGAACGACAGGTTGTCGCGCACCGACATCGCCAGCATCAGGCCCTCGGTCTTGCGATCCTCGGGGATCAGCGCCATGCCGATCGCGCTGCGCTTGGCCGCCGCCGGGCCGGCGATCGCGACCGGCCGGCCGTCGATCAGCACCTCGCCGGTGGTGCCGCGCAGGACGCCGAAGAGCGCCAGCAGCAGCTCGCGCTGGCCCTGGCCGTCGAGGCCCCCGAGGCCGATCACCTCGCCGGCGTGCAGGCGCAGCGAGACGTCGTCGAGCCGGTCGGTCCAGCTCAGGCGGCGCAGCTCGAGGCGCGGTGCCTCGGTCTCGCTCGGCCGGACCGGCAGCGCCGGAAAGACGGCGCTGTACTCGCGTCCGATCATCAGCTCGACGACCTCGCTGTCGCTCTTCGTGCCCGCGGGGTAGCTGGCGACGCTGCGGCCGTTGCGAAACACCGTGCACTCGTCGGCGAGCGCGACGATCTCGTGCATGCGATGCGAGATGTAGACCAGCGCCAGGCCGTCGCTGCGCAGGCGCTTCAGCACCGCGTAGATCTTGGTCACGTCGGCGGCGGTCAGCGCCGAGGTCGCCTCGTCGAGGATCAGGATCCGCGGCTGGCGCGCCAGAGCCTTGGCGATCTCGACCATCTGCCGGCGCGAGAGCGAGAGGTCGCGCACCAGCGCCAGCGGATGGATGTCCTCGGCGCCGGCCCGTGCCAGCGCCGCTTCGGCCAGGCGGCGCTGGGCGTGCCGGTCGATCAGGCCGAAGCGACGCGGCGGGTTGCTGATGGCGATGTTGTCGGCCACCGGAAGGTCGGGAATGAGCGACAGCTCCTGGAAGACGCAGGCGATGCCGGCCGCATGCGCCGCCGCCGGCGCGGCGAACGCGACCGGCCGGCCGTCGAGGAGCAGGCGGCCGGCGTCGGGGCGGACGACGCCGGCCATGATCTTGATCAGGGTCGACTTGCCGGCGCCGTTCTCGCCCAGCACGGCGTGGATCCGACCGGCCTCGATCGCGAGATCGGCGCCCTCCAGCGCGCGCACCCCGCCGTAGCGCTTGCTCACGCCCTGCATGACGAACAGGCTCATCGGCCATCCTCGTGCCGCGCCCGCTTCGCACGCGCAGCCGCTGGCGCCCCGAGCGAGCGCGACGCAGGCACCGCTACTTGTTCGCTTCGCTCTGGCCCATGATCTCCTGCGCGGTGAAGTTGATGCCGCAGGTCGGGAACGAGTTGCCGACGAAGAAGTTGTCGGAGAGCTTGGCGTAGAAGTCGGTGCCGTCCTTGAAGTTCGGATCCTCGGCCTTGGCCAGCGGCAGCTTCACCGACTGCGGCACGACCTTGCCCTCGAGCGCGGCGATCGCGGTCTTGATCGCCACCGCGACCTGCGCCGGCCCGGTGCCGGCGGAGGCGCACTTCAGGCCCTGGCCCGCGTACTGGCTGCAGAACTTGCGAAAGCCGTTCTCGGTCTCGCCGCCGAACGGCACGAACGGGTGCTTGGCGTCGATCATCGCCTGCACCACGCCGGTGTCGCCTCCCTGCGCCGTGATCGCGTCGAACTTCTTGTGCACGGCAATCGCGTCGGCGGTGACCTTCTGCGCCGTCGGGTCGTCCCACTTGCCGATCACCTCGACCGTGTCCCATTTCTTGCCCGACGCCTTGAACACCTCCTGGATGCCGTCGTGGCGATCACGATCGACCGAAGTGCCCGAGACACCCCGCACCTCGAGCACCTTGCCGCCGTTAGGCACGTTCTTGACCAGCCACTCCGCCCAGTACTTGCCGAGCCCCTTCTGGTCGACGTTGACGTTGATCGCCTCCTCGGTGTCGAGGATGTTGTCGAACGCCACCAGGACGACGCCGGCGTCGTTGGCGCGCTTGATCACCGGCTTGAACGCGGCCGGGTTCTGCGCATTGACGACCACCGCGTCGTAGCCTGAGTCGATGAAGTTGTTGATCGCCGCGATCTGCGCCGCGACGTCCTCGCCGGTCGAGACGACCTTGAACTCCTTCAGCTTGGCCGCGACCTCGGGCTGCGCCGCGTAGGCCTTGGCGGTCTTGATCATCTGGATGCGCCAGGTGTTGGCGACGTAGCCGTTGGCCAGCGCGATCCGGTACGGACCCTTCTTCGCCGGGTACTGGAACAGCTTGGTGTCGCTGGCCCAGGGCGCGAAGCACTGCGGATCGGAATTGGCGGCCGTCACCACCTTGGGCGGCGCTGCCAGCGCGACGCTGCCGAAGAAGCCCGCGGCGACGATCGCCGCCGGCAGCCCGATATGACGCAAGCAAGTCTTCGAGGCCATGGCTTTGTCTCCTCTGATGGGTCTGGGAAGGCGGATCAATGTACCGATTTGGCCATTGCTGCCAGTACGCGAATACCCGGGCGTCGACCGGCGTTGCTGGCGCAGCGCCTTCGGCGCGGATCGAGCAATTGCTGCCGAACGGCGGCCAGGGCGCCCGGGCGCCCACTTGCGCCGTCGTCCTCCCGATCGATCGTCGATTGAGAATCCCTCGATGCCCTTCCCTCCGAAGCGCCGACGCTGGCTGGTCCCGGACGGCGTCGACACGAGCGCGTGGCGCCTGCTCGCGGCGCGCGCAATGCGCGCCTTCGCCGACGGCTACATGGCGCTGCTGCTGCCGGCGTACCTGCTCGCGCTCGGCCTGGGGACGCTCGAGGTCGGCATCGTCAGCACGGCAACGATGCTCGGCTCGGCGCTGGCGACGCTCGCGGTCGGCGCCTGGGGCCACCGCGTCGCCGGCCGCACTCTCCTGCGCGGTGCCGCGTTGCTGATGGTCGCGACCGGCGTCGCCTTCGCCGGCGTCGCTTCGTTCTGGCCGCTGCTCGTGGTCGCCTTCGTCGGCACGCTCAATCCAAGCTCGGGCGATGTCAGCGTCTTCCTGCCGCTCGAGCACGCGCGCCTGGCGCACGCCGCGGCAGGCCGCGCCCGGATCGCGCTGTTCGCTCGCTACAGCGTCCTCGGCGCGCTGTTCGCTTCGCTCGGCGCGCTCGCCGCCGCGGCACCCGACGCGCTCGGCCGCATCGGCGTCGCTCCGCTCGATGCGCTGCGGGCGATGTTCCTCGGCTACGGCGCGATCGGCCTCGCCGTCTGGCTGCTCTACCGGCGCCTGCCCGCCGATCGCGACAACGCCGGCAGCGTCGCGCCGGCGGCGCCGCTCGGGCCGTCGCGCGCGATCGTCGTCCGCCTCGCGGCGCTGTTCAGCGTCGACGCCTTCGCCGGCGGGCTGGTCGTCAACTCGCTGCTCGCGCTCTGGCTGTTCGAGCGCTTCGGCTTCTCGCTGACGCAGGCGGCGGCGTTCTTCTTCTGGACCGGCCTGCTCAGCGCCGCGTCGCAGCTTGCCGCGCCGCGCGTCGCAGCGCGCATCGGCCTGCTCAACACGATGGTCTTCACGCACATTCCGGCCAACGTCTGCCTGGTCGCGGCAGCGCTGGCGCCGACGCTGCCGCTCGCGCTCGTCTTGCTGTTCATCCGCAGCGCGCTGTCGCAGATGGACGTGCCGACCCGAACCGCCTACGTGATGGCCGCCGTCACCCCGGCCGAGCGCACCGCCGCGGCGAGCTTCACCGCCGTGCCGCGCAGCCTGGCCGCGGCCCTCAGCCCGACCCTGAGCGGCGCGCTGCTCGCCGCCGGCTGGATCGCGCTGCCGCTGGTCGGCTGCGGCGTGCTCAAGATCGCCTACGACCTGACACTCTGGCGCGCGATGCGCCAGGTGCGCCTCGACAGCGCCTGACGCGACAGCGACTCAGCCGATTCGCTCGGCGTCGTAGCCCTGCTCGCGCATCGCCGCCAGGATCTTGTCGATGTGCGCCGCGCCGCGCGTCTGCACCACGACCTCGATCTGCACCCGCTCGACCGAGAGCGAGGTGAAGGCGCGCTGGTGCTGGACCTCGTCGATGTTGGCGCCCAGTCGTGCCAGCAGCGCCGCGACCTCGGCGAGCGCGCCGGGAACGTCGCGCACGTCGACGCGCAGCCGCGCCAGCCGGCCCGACTTGACCATGCCGCGCTCGATGATCTCGGCCAGCACCAGCGGCTCGATGTTGCCGCCGCACAGGACCAGGCCCACCTTCTTGCCGGCGAAGCGCGCGCGGTCCTTCAGCAGCGCCGCCAAACCGACCGCGCCCGCACCCTCGACCACCGTCTTCTCGATCTCGAGCAGCATCAGCATCGCCTGCTCGATGTCGTCTTCGGACACCAGCACGACGTCGTCGACCAGCGCCTTGATCACGGGCAGCGTCAGCGCACCGGGCGACTTGACGCCGATCCCGTCGGCGATCGTCGCCTGGCGGCTCTCGAGGCGGCCGTCGTGGATCGCGTTCCAAGCCGCCGGGAAGCGCTCGGTCTGGACGCCGACGATGCGCAGCTCGGGACGCAGCGCCTTCGCCGCCGTCGCCATGCCGGCGATCAGGCCGCCGCCGCCGATGGCGACGACGAGGGTGTCGATCGCCGGCTGCTGCGCCAGCATCTCGAGCGCGACCGTTCCCTGGCCGGCGATGACGGCGAGGTCGTCGTACGGATGGACCACCGTGTAGCCGCGTTCCGCGGCGAGCTTCAGGCCGGCGACGCGCGCGTCCTCGAAGGTGTCGCCCTCGAGCACGACCTCGGCACCGAAGCCGCGCGTGTTCTCGACCTTCACCGACGAGGCAAAGCGCGGCATGACGATCGTCGCCGCGATCCCCATCCGCTCGGCGTGGTACGCGACCGCCTGCGCGTGGTTGCCGGCCGAGACCGCGAGCACGCCCTTGGCGCGCTCGGCGGGCGTGAGCTGCGCCATCTTGTTGAGCGCGCCGCGCTCCTTGAACGACGCCGTGAACTGCAGGTTCTCGAACTTGAGGAAAACCTCGCAACCGCAGATTGCCGAAAGCGTCCGTGAATGCAGGCACGGCGTGTCGCCGATCTCGCCCTGCAGCCGCAGCGCGGCGGCGCGCACGTCGTCGATCGTCGGCCCGGAGTTCACGCTCGCCATCGCGCCATTGTCACGCCGCCGCGGGCGGAGCGATTCGATCGCGAGCGCTCAGTCCGCAGGCGGATAGCCGGTGATCCGGCGTATCCGCGCATAGAGCGGCGCCAGGCCCTTGTACATGCGCCGATAGACCTGCTGGTAGAGCTGCTCGTACAGCGCCGCGTTCGCGGCGATCGGCTCGAAGGTTCGCGCGCTGCGCGTCATTGCGCGCACCGCCGCCCCGAAGTCGGCATGCAGGCCGAGCGCGACCGCGCTGTCGATGGCGGCGCCGAGCCCCGACGTCTCGTAGGTGTGCGGCCGGGCCGCGGGCAGGCGAAAGACGTCGGCGGTGAGCTGCATCGCCGCGTCCGACTGCGAGCCGCCGCCGGAGACGCGCAGCTCGGTGAGCGCCGTGCCCGTCTTGCGCGCGATCCGCTCCGCGCCGTCGCGCAGCGCATAGGCGAGGCCTTCGAGAATCGCGCGGTAGAGGTGGGCGCGGGTGTGCACGTCGCCGAAGCCGATGATCGCGCCCTTCGCGTCGAGCCCCGGATGACGCACTCCCGGCGCCCAGTAGGGCTGCAGCGTCAGGCCGAGCGAGCCCGCCGGAACTGCAGCGACGAGCGCGTCGAACAGGCTCTCGGGCGCCACGCCGGCAAGCTGCGCCGCGTGCTGCTCGCGGTCGCCGAACTGCTCCTTGAACCAGCGCACCATCCAGTAGCCGCGGTAGATCTGCACCTCGCAGGCGAAGCGGCCGGGCAGTGCCGCCGGATACGGCGGGACGAACGCGAACGGCTCGCGGTAGCGACCGGTGCAGACGTTGATGGTCGCCGTCGTGCCGTACGAGAGCGCGCCGACGTGAGCTTCGATGCAGCCCGAGCCGAGCACCTCGCACGCCTTGTCGGCCGCGGCGGCGATCACCGGCAGGCCGCGCGCCAGCCCGGTCGTCGTCGCCGCCTCGACGCTCACTTCGCCGAGCACCGATCCGGCCGGCACCAGCTCGGGCAGCTGCTCGCGCCGCAGCGCGAGCGCCTGCCACTTCCAGTCGCCGGCGCCGGCCCAGGCATGGCGCTTGAAGTCGAACGGCAGGTAGCCGACCTGCGCCGCGACCGAATCGACGAAGCGGCCGGTGAGCTTCCAGTTGAGGAGGCCCGAGACCAGCAGCACCTTGTCGGCGCGGGCCCACATCGCCGGATCGTTCTCGGCCCACCAGTTGCACTCGGCTTCGCGCTGGAAGTGGCGCACCGTGCCGGCCGCGCCGGCAGCGCCGAGCGCCGCGCGCCAGAACGCGCCGAGCGGCGGCACGCGTGTCGCGCGGCGCTGGTCGAGCCAGACGATCGCCGGGGCGAGCGTTCGCCCGTGCGAGTCGATCGGCACCACCGTGCCGCGCTGCGTCGTCACGGCGACGCTGCGCACCGCGCGGCGCAACGCGGGCTGCTCGCGCCAGAGCTGCTGGCAGGCTTCGGCAGTCGCCTTCCAGAAGGCGTCGCCGTCGTGCTCGAGCCAGCCCGGCTGCGCCGCGACGTAACCGTCGAGCGCCACCTGCGACTTGGCAGCGAGGTTGCCCTCGAGGTCGAACAGGAGCGCGCGAACGCTTTGCGTGCCGCAGTCGATCGCCAGCAGCAGATCGTCGGGCGCGGCGGTCACGTCACGGCAGCGAGTGGCACCGGGCGATGATGCCCGAGTAGCGCTCGCATTCGGCACTCCAGTCGGCACTCGACCAGCCGAGCGCGTCGCACGCCGGTCGCTGCAATTGCGGCAACAGCGACTGCGCGCCATGGCGCATCAGCAGACCGAGGCGCGTGCGGCGCAGCAGCAGGTCGTCGAGATGGCGCACCTGCTCGTGACGCAGCGCCCAGTGCAGCTCGGCCCACAGCGTCGGCGTCGCATCGATGCGCTGCAGATCGCCCGCGCCGGCTTCGGCGACGATCGCTTCGGCGTGCGCGCCGTAGCGGCCGAGCAGCCGCTCGCGCAGTGGCGGGGCGACACGAGCCAGCACGGGTCCGGGCGAAGCCGCGGCGAACACCGGTGCCCGGCTCTGGACATCGCCGCCGCGCGCGCCGATGCCGCGCAGTGCCTCGAGGCGCGGCGCTGCATGCCGCAATGCGTCGAGGGCGATGACGCGAAACGTCGTCAGCTTGCCGCCGGTGACGGTGATGAGCCCGTGCTCGGTGCGAACGACGTGCTCGCGCGCCGCTTCCGACGGCGCGCCCGTGCCGGCGTCCACGACCGGGCGAACACCGGCGAAGCTGCTGATGGCGTCGGCCGCGGTCAGCCGCAGAGCCGGAAAGGCATGGGCCAGCGCTTCAATCAGATAGGTCACTTCGGCGGCCGTGATCGCGGGCTCGCGCTCGGGGCCCTCGCCGTGGTCGAGGTCGGTCGTGCCGACCAGCGCCGCGCCTTCCCACGGCGTCGCGAACACGGGCCGGCGGTCGCGCGGATGGAGCAGGCTCACCGATTGCGCCACCGGCAGGCGCCAGAGCGGGAACAGCAGGTGGCTGCCGCGCAAGGGCCTGAGCATCGGCGCGGCGCCGAGCTCGGCGCGGACACCGTCGGCCCAGGTCCCGGTGGCATTGATGACGACACGTGCCCGCACCTCGCCGCTGAAGCCGGCGCCACCGATGCGTGCGCCGACGACCTCGCTGCCGTCGCGCAGCAGCCGCTCGACACCGGCGTCGTTGACGACGCGCGCGCCGTGGCGCTCGGCCTCGTGCAGGACGCGTAAGACCAGGCGCGCGTCGTCGGTCTTGGCATCGAGGAAGGTCGAGGCACCGAGCAGGCCACAGGCGCCGATGTGCGGCGCGAGGCGCAGCGTCTCGGCGCCGTCGTGATGGGCGCGGGTTCGCTCGCCGCCGAACGCGTCGTAGAGCGCCAGCCCGAGCGCCATCGTTCGCCGGCCCGGCGAGCGGCCGGCATAGTGGCCGAACAAGGCGCGCTGCGGCTCGACCAGGCCGGGCGCTTCGCGCAGCAGCCGGCCGCGTTCGCGCACCGACTCGCGCGTCAAGCCGACCTGGCCCTGGCGCAGGTAGCGCAGGCCGCCGTGGACCAGCTTCGACGAGCGCGACGACGTGCCCCAGGCGAAGTCGCGCGCCTCGACCAGCATCACTGCGACTCCGCGCCGCGCCGCTTCGAGGGCGATGCCGGCGCCGGTGATGCCGCCGCCGACGACGAGCAGGTCGGTCGCGACGTTCATCGCCCGCCGCCGTTGGGCCGGTCGCTCATGCAGCGTCGTCGTCGATCAGATGGCCCCCCGCCATCACGCCGTGGGGATCGAAGTGCGCGACCATCGCCTGCAGCGCGGCGATGCCGACCGCGCCCTTCTCCGCGCCGAGCCAGGGGCGGTGGTCGTGGCCGACGCCGTGCTGATGGCTGATCGTTCCGCCCTCGGCGACGATCGCCTCGCTGACCGCCTCCTTGAGGCCACGCCAGCGCGACAGTGCCGTCTCGTAGTCGGCGCCGATGCGGTAGACGAAGGTGCTGTAGACGCTCGATCCCTGCGCATAGACATGCGAGAGATGGGTGTACGCATGGACGCGCTCGCCGTCGCGGGCCAGCGCCGCGCGGCCGGCGCTTTCGATCGCCGCGATCATCGCGTCGACGCGCGGCCAGTCGCAGGCCGTCTCCATGGTCTCGACCGCGTAGCCCGCGTCCCAGAGGCCGTTGCGCAGGTAGACGCCGGCGAAGCGCCGTGCCGCCCACTTGGCGCCGAGCAGGGTGCCGGTCGATACGCCGCGCCGGCGGCGCCAGATGCGGGCGGCGCGCCGGCGCATCGCGGCGACCTCGGCCGCGTCGCCGCTGAAGCCGGCGAGCAGCAGGCACTTGGCCGCACCGACGCCGCGCCACGCAAGCATCCGCTCGAGCGCGCCGATGGCGCCAGCGTGTCCGGCCATCGCGAGCGTCGTCCGCGTCTCGTCGGCGCTTGCCAGGCGCAGCATCGACAGGCCGAGGCGTGCCTGCACCAGCTCGCGCACGGCGTCGCGCGCGTGCGACCAGTCGGGAAAGAAGACGCCGATGAAGCGCTCGCTCTCGGGCTGCGGCGAGATGCGCACGGTCGCTTCGGTGATGACGCCGAGACGGCCCTCGGAGCCGAGCACCCATTCGCGCAGGTCGGGGCCGGCGGCCGACGCCGGGAACGCCGGCAGGCGCCACTCGCCATCGGGCGTGTGCAGCGCCATCCCGGCGCAGAGCTGCTCTATCCGACCGTAGCGAGCCGATTGCTGGCCCGACGAGCGTGCCGCGATCCAGCCGCCGAGGGTCGAGTACTCGAAGCTCTGCGGGAAGTGGCCGAGGACGAAGCCGTGCGCGCGCAGCTGCGCCTCGAGATCGGGCCCGGCGACGCCGGCCTCGAAGCGCGCGAGCCGGGACACGGGATCGATCTCGAGCAGCCGCATCATGCGGCCGAGCTTGAGCACGACGATCGGCGCGGCGCCGACCGGCGTGAGATGGCCGACGACGCTGGTCGCGCCGCCGCACGGCAGGACGCGAACACCGTGGGCGCGCGCCCAGTCGAGCAGCTCGCGCACCTCGCCCGCATGCTCGGGCCAGGCGACGCCGTCGCTGACCCGGCCGAGAACGCCGAAGCGAAGGCGCAGCCAGTCGTGCCCCGACTGGCCGAAGCTGGCGCGCAGCCGCGCCTCGGCGCCGGTGTCGACCAGCCGATGCGCGGACAGTCGCGATGGCTGCGCCTCGACCTGCGCCAGCGCGGCGGCGAGACTCGCATCGACCGCCGGCGTCGCGACGCCGATCACTTGGGCGAGAAAGGCTCTTGCCGCGGGCGTGAGCGGCGCGTCGATCGCGGCCTCGCCCCAGCCGTTCCAGCGACGCCCGACCTCGGTCATCGCCGCGGCGTCGCGTCAGCCGCCGACGCGAACCACTTTGAGCATGTTGGTGCCGCCGGGATAGCCCATCGGCTCGCCGCAGGTGATGCCGTAGGTGTCGCCCGGCTTGAGCACGCCCGAGTCGACGAGCAGCTGCTCGGCGTGCGCGAGCGCCGTGTCGCGGTCGTCGAAGTTGGGCATCAGCAGCGGCGTGACGTTGCGGTAGATCGCCATCCGCCGCTGGCTCTTGATCTGCGACGTCAGGCCGAAGATCGGCACGTGGATCTTCTGCCGACTCATCCAGAGCGCGGTCGACCCCGACTCGGTCAGCGCCAGGATCGCCTTGCAGCCGAGGTGATACGCGGTGAACAGCGCCGCCATCGCGATCGACTGGTCGATCCGGCCGAAGGTCTTGTTGGTGAAGCCGGCGTCGAGCGAGATCTCCTCGGCGCGCTCGGCCTCGACGCAGATCGACGCCATC
>Ga0070672_100002122_pt1 | contig 12517 bp, 12 predicted proteins | sample KBSM13metaG_FD_66151 | JGI IMG/M metagenome (GOLD analysis project Ga0070672, IMG submission 66151) | Miscanthus rhizosphere microbial communities from Kellogg Biological Station, Michigan, USA - KBS M1-3 metaG | ecosystem: Host-associated > Plants > Roots > Rhizosphere > Soil ... | reverse complement strand
GATCGGCACGGCATCCAGGCCGGTCTGCTCCATGTGGAATACCGTGGCGGTCACCCGCAGCTTCTTGCGCCCGATCAGAACCTGCAGCATCGTCACCAGCATGAGTCCGACGAAACCGAGAAGTTCGCGCGTCTGCTGCACCAGGCTCGCAACGGCCAAACCGACACGCTCGAGCATGCGCCGGAAACTCGCATGAGGTTCGATCGGCGGTGCTGGGGCGTCGAGCCGTGACCCGACGAGGCGCAACAGCGCAAGGTCCGCCGCGGTCATGCCTTCGATGCGATGCTCGTCGAGCGGCTTGCCGCTGACGCGCAGGGCGCGGATCAGCAGCAGCGCACCAGCAGTGTCGAGCGACCCGAGCGCCCCTGCCTCGATGACCCAAGCACCCGAGCCCCGGTGCGCTGCGGCAATGCGCCGGATCGTCGGATCCAGGTCATTCGCATGCGCAAGCGTCCAGTCGCCACCGATACGCAAGCGCGTACCGGTCGCATCGTTGACTGCATCGGCAAAAGCCGCACCCTGCATGAAAAACGATCCGCCCTGGCATATCTGACGCTCGCAGGATGGCCGAAAGCGCCGCCGCTATGCTGACCTAGGTCAACAAATGCCGGCCGGGCCTGATCTGCGTCAACCGGAAGCAACGGGCAACGCATAGATTGAGCGCATCTGGCCAGGAGTCGCACCGATGATTCCGTTCGATCAAGCCGATTGGCTGGCGCAGCGCGTCAACGCGCTCAAGCCCGGATGGCGCGGCCGTCTGCGCCTGCGGGCACCGGAGGAAGCCCGCACCAGCGCTCCGGAAAGCATCGTCGGTACCGTTGCGGACGAAGCGACTCCCGATCGCCACACGGCCACAGGAGTCATCGTCGACGCAATCATCACGGTCTGCGCAAATTATCGCGCAGGGCGCTTCGTGCCGATGCAGGGCGAGCCGAATTTCAGCGTTCGCGCCTCGCAGATCATTGCAATGGAGCCGATGTAGCAGTTGGGAGCAACCGGCATGCGCGACGATACGGCGCAACCTCAGCGGCTTCTCGGCCGCAGGAATTTCAAGTCGAGCAACTCCTTGTCGGAGCGCTGTATGGTCTCGCGCGCCAGACGTTCGAGCGTGCGCTTCGCCTCGGGCGTGGCGACATCGATCCCCAGCCGGGCCTTGGGCGGCCAGGTCGCGTCGAGCCGCACGTAGCGCTCGCCAAGACGATCCTCCATCATCGCTTCTACGTGCTGCTGCTGCACCGAAATCAGCGTCAGGATCAGTCGTCCTTCCGACAGCCAGCCGACCGCGCCGTCATCGAAAGCAATCCGCTCGGATGGCGCATAGTTCGCCGTCGCCGTGCCGACCGAAAGCATGGTCACGCTGTCCGCATCGATGCCCATGAAATGTTCGGCTTCATGCAGCGCGACCTGGTCCGGCGCGACCGCAAACATGCCGCCGTCTGCATACAGCGACTCGCCGATGCGCACCGCGGGAAAATATGCCGGCGCCGCGCAAGCGGCCATGACGACATCGACGGCGCGCACGTTTTCGTCGCCGGCCGACTTGGGCGAGTGCGGCGTCTTGAAGACCTTGGTCAGGCTGTGAGTGACGTTGACCGCCGGTATCACGAGGCGGTGGCGCGCCTGGGCCAGCGTGCGCTCGCCCAGGTGCTTGGCAAGCGCATCGTGCAACGCCTTGCCGGTGTATTTCGGGCCCATCACCGATCGCGCCAGGTCCATCAGCTTGCTGATCGCGCCGCTGGGCAGCGAACGCGTGGAAAAAATCTTCGCGCCATGTTCGACGAACAGGCGCTTCATGGCCTCCATCGGCAACTCGAACGCGAGCCCTATCGCCAGGATGCCGCCGACCGACGTGCCCGCGATCAGATCGAAGCGCCGCGCCAAGGGTTCACCCGCGCGCGCTTCCAGTTCCGCCAGGACGCAGGCGGTGTACAGACCGAGGTAGCCGCCGCCTGCGAGTGAGAGGATACGGAACGGTCTACGCATGCTCATTGCCTCGCTGCGGCGCGCGAGAATGTCGCCGTGGCGAAGTCACGCGGCCGACGACTTCGCACCGTGCGCCGCGTCCAGCAGATAACGCACTTCGTCGTCCTGGGTCTGGTCGAAGTCGCGATACCACCAGCCTACCGAATGGAAATCGCGTGGCGTTTCGATGCAGACGAAGTCGTCGGCGATGTGGATGAATTCTTCGGCGGTCTCGATCGGTGCGACCGGCACGGCCACCACGATCCTGGCGGGCTGCAGCGAGCGCAAGGCGACGACGGCTGCGCGCATGCTGGCCCCTGTCGCCAGTCCGTCATCGACCACGATCACCGTGCGGCCTCGGACGTTCAAGGGTCCACGGTCTCCGCGATAGGCTCGCTCGCGCCGCTGCAGTTCGATGCGCTCGGTACGTACTATCGCATCGAGATGGGAACGCGTGACGCCGATGGCGCCGACGACATCATCGTTGAATACGGTCGCGCCGCCCGAGGCAATCGCTCCGAGTGCGAGTTCGGGCTGTCGCGGAACGCCGAGTTTGCGCACGACCAGCACGTCGAGTTCCGCGCCCAGCGCCATGGCTATCTCATACGCAACCGGAACGCCGCCACGCGGCAGGGCGAGCACGAGCAGGCCCGGCGCCTTGCGGTAGCCGGCAAGTTGCACGGCAAGTTCTGCGCCGGCGGCGCGGCGGTCGCGGAAGCATCCTCGCATGACTCACCTCGCTTCCCCGCGGAAATGGGGGATTTTTCAATGCCAATTGCGCGCCTCAGGCGCATCCATCACCTTGATCCAAATCAACCGCCCCCAAGGAAGCGTGCCGCCGAACCAGTTGCTCTTCGATCGTGAGCCAGCCGCGCAACGCTCAGGCCTGCCGTTGATGCAGATCAACGTACGCGCGCTGCGGGCTGGACATAGTTCGTCATCGGCACGAATGTGGGGACAGGCAGCATGGTCGCGAAGGTGCGAATGAGCACGAGACTCGCGGCGGCGCTTGGGGCTGCGGGCGTGGTCACTTCCGCCCAAGCGCAACCGGTAGCCGAGTACGGCAACTGGGGCGTCAACTCCGTCATCGTCGTCGCAACCGCGCTTGCGGTCTTCCTTTGCGTCCTGCTGCACTACGAGGTGCTGAACTTCCTTTCGCGTTGGCTCATCCGGCTTGAGGGTCAGCGTCGCCGCCGCGTGCTGTTCGCGATTTTCGGCGTGCTTCCGGCGCACGTGGCGGAAATATGGATCTTCGGGATGACCTACCTGCTCCTCGAGATCTCGCCGGCATTCGGTTCGGCGCATGGAGTCGGGCCGAGCCTGCTCGACTACATCTATATCTCCGCGATGACGTTTACGACTGTCGGCATGAGCGATGCCTATCTGGACGGGCCAATCCGCTTCGTCTGTGGCAACGAGGCCCTTACCGGCCTCGTGCTGATCACCTGGTCAGCCTCGTTCACGTTCCTGGAGATGGAACGGTTCTGGCGCGACCGCTGACGCATCGCTTGCCGGTCAGGTCGAGGCGCCGGGCCGGGCCTGATCAGATGGCGATTCAACATGAGCACTCTCGCTCGGTTGAAACTCTCCAGGTCGCCCCTATATGAATTAGTAAATGCTAATGTTATGACTTGATTTCGATCAATGGCAAGGATCCGGCCTGGGCGTATCCTTCAAACTGGCTCCGAGCGCAACTGGTTGAGCCGAATACTGGTAGAGGAGAAAGCAAATGAACATCGATCGTGCCGTCCTGGCATTCGCGGGTTCTGTCGTGGTTATCAGTCTCGTGCTTGCGCAGTTCGTATCCGCCTGGTGGCTGTTGTTGACGCTGTTCGTCGGACTGAACGAACTGCAGGCGTCGTTCACCGGTTTCTGTCCGCTTGCGATTATTCTGCGCAAGGCAGGCGTCAAGTCGGGCTGCGCTTTTCAGTGAAAGCCCGGGCTGCCAGCAGCCTGCGCGTCGTCGCGCTGGCGATCGCCGCGGCAGCAGCCTTGGCTGCCTGCGGCAAGACGCCCTCTACGACCGCGCCAGCAGCAGGGAAACTGCCGGAACTTGAAACCAGCGTGATCACGCTCGAGCGCGTGCCGCTCGAACTCGTCTGGGACGGTGTAGTCGAGGCCGTCAATCAAGCGACGCTATCCGCCCAGACGAGCGGCCGGGTCGTCGAGTTGCCGTACGACGTCGATGACTATGTACCGGCTGGTGCCGTCGTCGTGCGTTTCACCGACGTCGAGCAGCAGTCCGGGCGCAAGCGTGCAGAGGCACTGGTCGCCTCGGCCGAAGCGGCCAGCAAGAGTGCCGAAGCCGACTATGCGCGCCTGTCCGAGATCTACGCGCGCAAGCTGATCGCCAAGGCGGACCTGGACAAGGCCACCGAAAGGCGCGACGCGTCGCGAGCAGCGCTGGACAGCGCGCGCGCCGCCGTCCGCGAGGCCGGCCAGGCAGTGGACTACACGGTGATCCGTGCGCCCTACTCCGGCATCGTGACGCAACGTCACGTCCAGGTCGGCGAATCGGTGCGGCCGGGGCAGCCACTTATTTCCGGCGTCTCGCTCGGCCAGCTGCGCGTGAACGTCAACGTGCCGCAGAGCGACATCGAGGCGATCCGCCAGCATAAGCAAGCGGCGGTCGTGCTCGACGCGGCGACGGACAAGCGCGTAGCGGCGAAAGCGGTCGTGCTGTTTCCCTATGCCGACCCGCAGACTCATTCGTTCAAGGTCCGTCTGGAACTGCCCGAGCAGGAAACCGGGCTGAATCCTGGCATGACCGTCAAGACCGCCTTCGTCATCGGCGACGCCGAACGGCTGCTCGTGCCAGCCTCGGCACTGGTCCAGCGCAGCGAGGTAAGTGGAATCTACATCGTCGGTCCGGACAACGCCATTACCCTGCTCCAGGTGCGCCTGGGCCACCGCTTCGGCGACCGCATCGAAGTGTTGTCGGGACTGGCGGCCGGCACGCGCATAGCTAACGATCCGGTTGCCGCAAGTCTGGTGGTTGCGGCATCCCGCGGCGGATCCAATCATGGTTGACGCACGGCTCGGGCTGTCGGGCCGCGTCGCGCGCGCTTTCCTCGATTCGCCGCTGACGCCGATCCTGGCGATCGCGGCGCTGTTGCTCGGACTCGTGGCGGTGTTGATCACGCCGCGCGAAGAAGAGCCGCAGATCGACGTGACGATGGCCAATGTGTTCGTGCCATTTCCGGGCGCCGGCGTCGAAGACGTCGAGAACCTGGTCGCGTTTCCCCTCGAGCAGACGCTCTCGGAAATCGAAGGCGTCAGGCACGTCTACTCGATCAGCCGCCCGGGCGCCGCCGTGATCACGGTCGAATTCGAAGTCGGCGTGCCACGCCGCGACGCGATCGTGCGCTTGTACAACCAGGTCTACTCGCATCAGGACCGCATTCCCCGCGATCTGGGCGCCGGTCCCGCGCTCGTGCGGCCCATGGGCATCGACGATGTGCCGGTCATGGGCCTGACCTTGTGGACCGACGACGCCAGCCGCGGCGCGACCGAACTGGCGGAAGTCGCGCACACGCTGGAAACCGAACTCAAACGCGTGCCCGGTACGCGCGATGTATACACGATCGGTGCGCCGGAACGCGCGGTCGTGGTCGAGCTCGATACTTCCCGGCTCGCGGCCTACGGGCTGGCCGCGGATGACCTGATCGGCGCGCTCAAGGCCGCCAATGCCGTCTCCCAAGCCGGTGAGCGTGTCTCCGACAATCGCGACGTGCCGGTGACCGCAGGCACGTTTCTCGCCGACGCGGACGAGGTCAACCATCTGGTCATCGGGCTGAAGAATGGCGAGCCGGTATATCTGTCCGACGTCGCCACCGTTCGTCCCGGGGCCGATCTGCCGCTGCGTTACGCATGGTATGCGACACCGCCGGGCAAAAGCGGCCCGGCAAGCGGCATCGCGCCCGCCGTGACCCTGGCGATCGCCAAGAAACCGGGAACGAATGCCGCGGACATCACCCGCGCCGTGCGCGAGCGCGTCGCCGCGCTCGCGGGCATCGTCATCCCGCAAGGGGTGCACGTCGAGGTGACGCGCGACTACGGGCTGACCGCCACGGACAAGGCGCAGAAACTGATCCAGAAGCTGATCTTCGCGACCTTCGCGGTCGTGCTGCTCGTGCTGTTCACCCTGGGCTGGCGCGAGGCGATCGTCGTCGGCGCAGCCGTCATCATCACGCTGGCGATAACCCTGTTCGCGTCATGGGGGATGGGCTTCACGATCAACCGCGTATCGTTGTTCGCATTGATATTCTCGATCGGCATCCTCGTCGACGATGCGATCGTCATCGTCGAGAACATCCATCGCCACATGGCGCTCGACGATCGCCCGCTGCTCGAGGCAATTCCGCTTGCCGTCGCGGAAGTCGGCGGTCCGACGATCCTGGCCACGTTCACCGTCATCGCGGCTCTGTTGCCGATGGCGTTCGTGTCGGGACTGATGGGTCCGTACATGCGTCCGATTCCGATCAATGCGAGTGCCGGCATGCTGCTGTCGCTTGCGGTTGCGTTGATCGTCACTCCATGGTTTTCCCTGAAACTGCTGCGGCGCCATCCGGCCGGCGACCATCCTGCCGGCGAGGAAAAAGCGGCAGACGAGGTTCGCACGAGCCGGCTCGAGCGCCTGTTCAATCGTCTGATGCGGCCTTTTCTCTCGGGGCGCTCCGGCGTGCGCCGGCGCCTGCTGCTGTTCGTAGCGCTCACGGCCTGTGTGCTGCTTGCCGTCGCTCTGGTCGCGGTCGGCGCGGTCGTGATGAAGATGCTCCCGTTCGACAACAAGTCCGAGTTCCAGGTGGTTGTCGACCTGCCCGAAGGCTCGACGCTCGAGACGACCAACCGGTTGCTCATCGACCTTGCGACCGCACTCGAAAGCGTGCCCGAAGTCGAGAACATCCAGGGCTACGCCGGCACGTCGGCGCCGATCAACTTCAACGGACTGGTGCGCCAGTACTACCTGCGCCAGGGTGCCAATGCCGGCGACCTGCAGGTGAACCTGCTCGACAAGCATCTGCGCAGCCGCAAGAGTCATGAGATTGCGTTCGCGGTGCGGCCGCAACTCGCCGGAATCGGCAAACGCTACGGGGCGTCGATCAAGGTCGTCGAAGTACCGCCGGGACCGCCGGTGCTGGCGCCGATCGTTGCAGAGGTCTATGGCCCCGACTACGCGCGTTCGCGCGCGGCTGCGAAGGATCTGGAGACGCGCTTCCACGCTACTGCCGACGTAGTCGACGTCGATACGAGCGTGGAAGCCGACAGCCCGCGCCAGATCGTCGTCGTCGACCGCGAGCGAGCGGCCAATCTCGGCCTCGATCAAGCGACGATCGTCGGCGCGTTGCGCACCGCGCTCGGAGGGACCGACGCGACGTATCTGCAGGACGGTCGTTCGAAGTACGCAATACCGGTGCGGCTGCATCTGTCCGCCGCCGCCCAGGCAAGCGTTCCCGCGCTGTTGGCGCTCCGCGTTCGCAGCCGTAGCGGCCAACTCGTGGCGCTGAGTGAAGTTACCTCAGTGCGCGAGTCTGGATGGGAGAAAGCAATATTTCACAAAGACTTACTTCCAGTTGTTTATGTAACGGGTGATGTTGCGGGCCATTCCGACAGCCCGCTCTACGGCATGTTCTCGATGGTGGGTTCGCTAGGGCATGAGGCATTCGCGGGGCAGACGCTCGATCAGCGCTTCATCGCGCAACCGGAAGACACGTCGCACTTTTCGGTCAAATGGGACGGCGAATGGCAGATCACGTACGAGACGTTCCGTGACATGGGCCTGGCCTACTCCGTCGGCCTGCTGCTGATCTATCTGCTCGTGCTCGGTCAGTTCCGCAGCTACGTGGTGCCGCTGATCATCATGGCGCCGATCCCGCTGACGGTGATCGGCGTGATGCCGGGCCATGCGTTGCTCGGCGCGCAGTTCACCGCGACCTCGATGATCGGCATGATCGCGCTCGCGGGGATAATAGTGCGCAACTCGATACTGCTGATCGACTTCATCAACCAGGAGCGCGCACGCGGCACTGCGCTCGAGGACGCGGTCGTCTCGGCGAGCGCCGTTCGTGCCAAGCCGATCGCGCTGACGGCACTGGCCGCGATGCTCGGTGCGCTGTTCATTCTCGACGATCCGATCTTCAATGGTCTCGCGGTCGCATTGATCTTCGGCATCCTGGTTTCGACCGTATTGACGCTGGTCGTCATTCCGCTGCTGTACTACGCGTTGCTGTCTTCGCGCGAACCGGAGTTGCAGACGCAATGAGTGCCGGCCTCCATATCGTTTGTCCTGGTTGTGCAGCACTCAACCGTGTGCCGGCCGAGCGCATCGGCGCAGCGCCATCGTGCGGCCGCTGCCACACCGCATTGTTTCGCGGCGAGCCGTTGCTGCTGGACGCAATTGGACTCGAGCAACATTCGACCCGCGGCGACCTGCCGCTGCTCGTCGATTTCTGGGCATCCTGGTGCGCGCCGTGCCGCATGATGGCGCCCGAGTTCGAGCGCGCTGCGCAACGCCTCGAACCAAAGTTTCGCCTTGCCAAGATCGACACCGAGGCGCAACCGGCACTCGCGCGCCGCCATGATATCCGCAGCATCCCCACGCTGATCCTGTTCAAGAGTGGAGCGGAACTGGCGCGCCATTCAGGCGCGATGACGTCTACCGATATCGAGCGCTGGGCGCTCGGCGTGCAGCCTCACTAGCCTGCCGCGCTATTCGAAGCCGTTTGCGAAGATCTTGTCGAGTGGGGTCGCGAGCATGTCGTCCGCGGCGAAAATCACGCCATAGTCGCACGACCCGGGCGGTGGCGCCGAGTCGTAGTGGACGACGACGTTGTTGAATCCCTGCGGGGCATTCAGACTCAGCATGCTGCTCGGCCATGTGCCCGGGTTCGTCGCCTGGGACGTGGCTGTCGCAACGAAATTCGCACCGAGGTAGCCGGTCACGCGCAGCGTCGCCGAGGTGTCGCACGCCAGCTCATGCGGAGCAACCAGAATGGAGAAGTCGCTCAGCACGACGTTGAAGCTGACGTGCAGATCGCCACCGAAGACACCGTTCGGGCATATCGCATAGCCCGAGAAACCCGCCGGCACCAGTCCCAGCGACTGCGAGGGGTCCTGTATCGAGAATCCGTCTCCGGTCGCGGTGAAATGCGCGTTGATGCCAGCCTGACTCAGATCGAGCGGCAGTGACGAGTGCAGCAGCACGGGGTCGTTGAAATCGTACAGCATGGCCTGTGCCTGAGCCCCCGTCGCAGCGAGAACAAGCATCAGCCCCGAAGCCAGCGTAGTCCAGTGCTGTGTCTTTGAAAGGGCTGTACGCGCCGTATCCACCGGAAGTTCCCTCATGTTTCGCGTGCATCAGTATCCGACGATCACCATTCGCGCCATTGATCTTGATCAACGGCCCCGCGTGCGCATGGGGCTGAGTAGCCAGATGGATTTCTTGCGGCAGCGTCAGGCGGCCGGCGGTGTTCGCGCGCCATGCCGGCGACGCCGTGACGATTTGATCAGGATCAAAAGCGCCGCCGCTCTGTCCCGTACGCTAGTCGGCAGATGCGGCCGCAACCGGTCGCGCAAGCGGGAACAATGCATGATCGTTACGGACGTCGTCATCGTTGGTGCGGGCCCAGTCGGCCTCTTCCAGGTCTTCGAACTCGGCTTGCTCGACCTCAAGGCACACGTCGTCGACAGCATGCCGCAGGTGGGCGGCCAGTGCATCGAGTTGTATCCCGACAAACCGATTTACGACATACCGGCGATACCGGTCTGCGACGCGCGCGAACTGGTCGATCGCCTGATGCAACAGATCAGACCGTTCGCGCCGCAGTTTCACCTTGGTCAGGAAGTGACCGAAGTCAATCGACAGCTGACCGGTCGATTCCTCGTTCGAACCAGCACCGGCACGCAATTCGACGCGGCAGCGGTCATCATTGCGGGCGGTGTCGGCTCGTTCCGGCCGCGCCAGTTGAATGTCGAGGGAGCGGCACGCATCGAGGGCCGCCAGTTGCACTACAAGATCCAGGACGCTGCCCTGTTTGCCGGCAAGGACGTGATCATCGCCGGCGCGGGAGACTCGGCGCTGGACTGGGTGCTGTCCCTGCACGACAAGGTCAACAGCCTGATCCTCCTGCACCGTTCTCGCGAGTTTCGCGCAATGGCGGGCAAAGTGCGGCAAATGGAACAACTGTGCACCGAGCAGAAGATGCAGTTCCTCGAAGGAGACATCAGCGCGCTGGAGATTGCCAACGACACGCTGAAGTCGGTTTCAGTCCGCACAAAGAGCGGTTTGACGACACGCGTCGATACCGATCATCTCGTCGTACTCTGGGGCCTGCACCCGAAGCTCGGACCGATCGCGGACTGGGGATTGAACCTGGACAAGAACCAGATCGAGGTCGACACGGCAAAATTCTCGACGAACGTGCCCGGTATCTTCGCCGTCGGCGACATCAATACCTATCCGGGCAAGAAGAAACTCATCCTGAGCGGTTTCCACGAAACGGCGCTGGCGGCGTTCGGCGTGCGCGAATTGCTGTCGCCGGAAGAAAAGGTATACCTGCAATACACGACGACGAGCCCGATCATGCACAAGCGGCTCGGCGTCGAGCCATTGAAGAAAGTCCGCACCGAGGGCATGGCGGTCGGCTGACGCTTGCTCGCGTCCAGCCGCCCCTGCCAGGGTGGCGGGCGCGACGCGGTCCCCGCTTCAGATCAGTGTTCCGCGAGTTCGCGTTGGGTCGCGGCCAGAAGGTCCGGGTCGAGTTCGCCGATGCGGCTGCTGTGCGCAAGGTTGCGGCCTTCCTTGTCCAGCACGCTGATAACGGCGGAATGGTTGAATTCGCCGGGGCTGATCTCCCGATATTGCACACCGAGCACCGCAGCGAGCTTGCGCACGCTCTCGACATCCGTTCGTGCGAGCGTCCAGCGTGCAAGATCCAGATGGCGCAGTTCGGACGCAGCTTTCAATGCCTGCGGCGTGTCGTTGCTGGGATCGAAGCTGACCAGCACCACGCGCAGGCCGGATCGCTGCTCCGGGGTCAACGCCTTGTCGACGCGCAGCATGCTATCGATGATCAACGGGCAGACGTATTTGCACGAGGTGTAGAACATCGCGATCAGGACCGGCGTGCCGCGCAGGTCGGCCAGCTTCGACACGCGCCCATCCTGGTTCGTCAGCGGAATATCCAGCTGATACACCGAGTCGCCAGGCAGTGCTTTGGGCGTGTCCGCGGATGCGCCGATCGCAGTCGTACCGAAAGCGAACGCTGCGAGCAGAAGTATACATATCGCAAGTTGCTTCATGACCCGTCTCCAGTGGCGCCTTTCGCACAGCGAAAGCCGAGGTTGGCGGTCGTGTCGGCCGCCTTGAGCGCGGACAGCATCGCAACCCGCATCAGGATCGCGTAGTTCTCGCGGTCCTGTGTGGAGAGCGCGCCGGCGCCGCAGAATTTCAACAGATCGGGATCGCCCTGATCGCGGTTGTCGCCCGAGATCATCAGGCCGGCGTAGTCCCCGACCCACTCCCAGATCAGGCCGTGCATGTCGTACACGCCATAGAAGTTTTTCGGCGTGCTGCCGACATCCGGCAATGCCGTCGTCGACGGGCGTGAGTACCAGTCGAGTATGTGCTCGCGCCAGGCCTCATCGCCGCGCGCATCGGCATGCGATTCGTCGGAAGCGGCCGCGTATTCGAATTCGTACCAGGTCGGCAAACGCGCCTGTTCGCTTTCACAATACGCCTCGGCGGCAAACCAGCTCACGTGCGTCACCGGCTGATTGCGCCCCGCCCCGCCCAAACTCAATGGGCCAGCCCAGTGGGAAAGATATTGGCCATCGGCAAACAGCGACGCGATCCTGAAGCGGGCCCATTGTGGGTTGGCCCGTACAAAATCGAGAAACTCACCATTCGTGACCGGCAAAGTGCGCAGGCGAAACGCAGCGACGACTGCGGGCGCAAACTTGCCATCCGGCGGCAGCACGGAGGAGTAACTGCCGCCGGGAACGGTCACGTAGTCGGCCGCGGCCGCAGGCAGCGTGAATGCTGCCATGCAGAGTACTGCTGTCGCGGCGCGGAGCATGTGCTCAATGCTCCGGCTTGGCCGCCGCCGCCGCCGGTGCCGGTGCCGCGCGTACCTTGCTTACATCTTCCGCGCTGATCCGGCCACCCGGATTGCCCCAACTGTTGAGCACGTAGGTCAGGATGTTCGCGACCTCGTCGTCGTTGAGTTGGTTCATTGGCGGCATGACCGAGTTGAATTCGCTGCCGTTCACGATGACCTTGCCGGTCAAGCCGTGCAACAGGATACCGATCGCGCGCTTCGGATCGGCGGCAAGGTAATCGGATTTTGCCAGCGGCGGGAACACGTTGGGCAGGCCCGCGCCGGTGGGCTGGTGGCAGACCGAACATGTGCCGTTGAACAGCGCCCCGCCTGCCTTGACCTGGTCCTCGAGCGTCAGGGTGCCACTCTGCGCGGCTTTCGCCGCCTCGGTAACGGCGGCGAGATTCGGCGCCGAGCGGTCGCCGAGATAAACCGCGTCGACCTCCTTGCCGGAATAG
>Ga0070672_100002108_pt1 | contig 12555 bp, 7 predicted proteins | sample KBSM13metaG_FD_66151 | JGI IMG/M metagenome (GOLD analysis project Ga0070672, IMG submission 66151) | Miscanthus rhizosphere microbial communities from Kellogg Biological Station, Michigan, USA - KBS M1-3 metaG | ecosystem: Host-associated > Plants > Roots > Rhizosphere > Soil ... | reverse complement strand
GCCACTTCGCTCACCGACCTGTTGCCGGTGGGCATGGTCATCGCTGCAGTGCCGCCGAACCCCGCTCCGACGAACAGCTGCGGCGGCGTGCTGACCGCCACCCCGGGCACGTCGACGATCTCGATCGCGAACGGAAGCATCGCCGCCAACGCGACTTGCGCCATCGCCGTCAGCGTCGTCACCAACGCCAGCGGCAACCTGATCAACACATTGCCCGCTGGCACCTTTACATCGGCGCAAGGCGTGAGCAATCCGCTTCCGGCGCTGGCCACCCTCGCCGCCACCGGCAGCGCCGACCTGCAGGTGACCAAGACCGACGGCACGCTGAACGCAGTGCCCGGAACGACCACCACCTACACGATAGTCGCGAGGAACAACGGCCCGCAGACCGTCGCCGGCGCGACCTTCACGGACACGCCGCCCGCGGGCATGGCCTTCACCGCCTGGACCTGCGTGGCGTCCGCAGGATCGGCGTGCGGCAATGCGAACGGCAGCGGCCCGATCAACGAGCTCGTCACGCTGCTCCTGAACGGCACCGCTACGTACACCGTGACCGCGTCGATCGCGCCCAATGCCACGGGCACGATCACCAATACGGCAACGATCGTCGTACCGGGCACGGTCATCGACACCAACCTCGCCAACAACACGGCGTCGGACACCGACACGCTGACGCGACAGGCCGACCTCGCGATCAGCAAGACCGACGGTGCCGTCAGCGCCGTGGCGGGGGCGTCGACCGTCTACACGATCGTAGTCAGCAATAACGGGCCGAGCAGTGTCGTCGGCGCATCCATAGCCGACGTCATGCCCGCCGCGATCGTCGGCGACACGTTCACCGCGGTCGCTACTGGCGGTGCCACTGGATTCACGGCCGTTGGCGCCGGCAACATCAACGACACGGTCAACATGCCCGCGGGCAGCACGATCACCTACACGGTCACGGCCAACATAAACAGCGGCGCCAGCGGCAACCTGGTCAACACGGCAACCGTCACGGCGCCGGCCGGTGTGACCGACACCAACCCGGGAAACAATTCGGCCACGGACAGCGACGCGCTGACGCGGCAGGCCGACCTCACGATCATCAAGACCGACGGCAGAATCAGCGTCATTCCGGGCGGTACGACCACCTACACGGTCACGGTCGGCAACAGCGGGCCCAGCAGCGTCGTTGGCGCGGCGATCGCCGACATCATTCCGGCCGCCATCCAAAGCGACACATTCACCGCGGTTGGCGCTGGAGGCGCGTCGGGATTTACCGCCAACGGCGCCGGCAACATCAACGACACGGTCAACATGCCGGCGGGCAGCACAATCGTCTACACAATCGTTGCCAACATCCGGGCAAGCGCGACGGGGACGCTGGTCAACACCGCCACGGTGACGCCGCCGGGTGGCGTGATCGATCCCACGCCCGGCAACAATACCTCCGCGGACACCGACTCGCTGACACCGCAGGCAGACCTGTCTGTCACCAAGACCGACAACGTAGCCAGCGTCGTGCCGGGCGGCTCGACCACCTACACCATCGTGGTCACCAACAACGGGCCGAGCAACGTCACAGCCGCGACGATCGCGGACATCATGCCGGCCGGGATCACGAGCGACACCTACACTGCCGTCGCGACCCTGGGAGCTACGGGCTTTACCGCAAACGGCAGCGGCGACATCAACGACACGGTGACCATGCCGGCCGGTAGCACGATCACGTACACGGTCGTCACCGATATCAGCGCCAGCGCCAGTGGCACGCTGGTCAACACGGCCACGGTGACCCCGCCGGGCGGCGTAACCGACCCGACGCCGGGCAACAATTCCGCAACCGATACAGATACGCTGGCGGCGCAGGTGACGCTGGCCGTGGTCAAGACCGACGGCAGCGCGAACTACACGCCGGGCGGGACCGCGGTCTACCTGGTGACTGTCGCTAATTCCGGAGTCAGTGACGCCCTGAATGTCACCGTGACCGACCTGCTTCCGCCGGGACTGACGCTGACCGCGAACGTTTCCTGTACGGCGAACGGCAACGCAACCTGCGGTCCAGTCATCGGCAGCATCGGCGGCACCAGCTTCAGCATGACCAACGGCATTGTCGGTGCCGGCATGGGCAATTCGCTGGTGTTCACCGTACCGGTTGCATTTGCGCCGAGCATGACGGCCAATCCGCTGCAGAACACCGCGACGGCAACCGACATCGCGACGGGTTCCAACGCGTCGGACACGGATTCCGACGCGTTGGCGCCGCAGGTCAGCCTGTCCGTCGCCAAATCGGACGGAAGCGCGACATACACGCCGGGCGGAAGCGCGACGTACACACTGACGATCACGAACGGCGGCCTGTCAAACGCCACCAACGTCACCATCAACGATCCGCTGCCGGCCGGTGTCACGCTGACTGCAAACGCCACCTGCGCCCCTACTGGCGCCGCGAATTGCGGAACGGTGACCGGCACAATCGGCCAAGGCGCTTTCGGCACAACGGGCGCGCAGATTACCGCGGGCGCCGGCAATGCGCTCGTGTTCACCGCACCGGTGGCCTTTGCACCGGGTTTGGCCACCGATCCGCTCGACAATACGGCCACCGCGCAGGACGTGCTTTCCGGCGCGAGCGGTTTCGCCACCGACACTAATATGCGCGCAGCCCTCGTCACGCTTGCCGTCAGCAAGACCGACGGCAGCGCGACCTACACGCCCGGCACGGGTGCCACATATCTGGTGGGCGTGGCCAACACCGGTGTGTCCGATGCGCTCAATGTGACCATCGGCGATACGCTGCCGGTGGGCGTGACATTGAGCGGCGCCGTCACCTGTGTGGCTACCGGAATCGCCAATTGCGGCATCGTGACGGGCATCGCCCCGCAAACGAGCTTCGGCGCCACCGGCGCCCAGGTCAGCGCGGGCGCCGGCAACTCCCTTGCGTTCACGGTGCCGGTCTCGTTCGCAGCGAGCCTCGCCGACAACCCGTTGCTCAACACCGCGACCGCGAACGACCTTGCTTCGGGCGCCAACGGCAGCGCGACCGACAGCGACACGTTGGCCGCGCAGGCGGATCTCGCGATGACCAAGACTGACGGTGTCGGCAGCGTTGCTCCGGGCACCACGACCACGTACACGATCGTGGTCACCAACAACGGGCCAGGCAATGTGGCCGGAGCGACCGTGACCGACGTGATGCCGGCGGCAATCATCAGCGACAACTTCACCGCGGTCGGCAGCGGTGGCGCCGCGGGGTTCACGGCCGCGGGCGCCGGCAACATCAACGACACCGTCAGCATGCCGCCCGGAAGCACGATCACATACACGGTTGTCGCGGACATCAGCGCCGGCGCGGCCGGCAACCTCGTGAACACGGCGACGGCAGCGGTCCCGGCCGGTATGACGGATACCAACCCGGCCAATAATTCCGCCACCGATACCGACACGCTGTCCGCGCAGGTCGACCTTTCGATCACCAAGTCCGACGGCACGATCAGTGCTGCACCGGGCACTGCCACGACCTATACGATTGTGGTCGCCAACAACGGGCCAAGTGATGTGGTGGGCGCCGCGATCAGCGACGTCATGCCGGCAGCGATCGCCAGCGCTAACTTCACCGCGGCCGGCAACGGTGGCGCCTCGGGATTCACGGCCGCCGGCGCCGGAAACATCAACGACACGGTCAACATGCCGTCGGGCAGCACCATTACGTACACGGTCGTCGCCAACATCAGCGCCAGCGCGACCGGCAATCTCGTCAACACGGCGACAGTCGCCCCGCCTGCTGGCGTCATCGATACCAATCCGGGCAACAACAGCGCCACCGATACCGACACGTTGACGGCAACGGCCGATTTGTCTATCACCAAGACCGACGGCGTCGTCGCCATCGCGCAAGGCGGATCGACCACCTACGTCATCGTCGTCGCCAACAGCGGACCAAGCGCCGTTGTCGGGGCGACGGTCAGCGATGTCCTGCCCGCCGCCTTTGCCAGCGCCACGTTTACCGCGGTTGGCAACGGTAGCGCGTCGGGATTCACCGCCAACGGCGTCGGCAGCATCAACGACACGGTCGCCCTGCCCGCAGGCAGCACAATCACCTACACGTTGAACGCCAGCCTCAACGCAGGCGCATTGGGCAACGTGGCCAATACGGCAACAGTGGCGGCGCCGGGGGGCGTAACGGACCCCACACCGGGCAACAACAGCGCTACGGACACCGACACCGTCACGGCGACGCCGACCGCCGATCTCGGCATCACGAAATCCGATGCCAGCCCGACGTATACGCCAGGCAGCGCGGTAACCTATTCGATCGTCGCCAGCAATGCCGGACCGGCGCCCGCGCCAGGAGCGACCGTCATCGATGTGCTGCCAGTTGCGATCGCCGGCGCGACCTGGACATGCGTCGGCGCCGGAGGCGGAACGTGTCCGGCTGCCGGAGCCGGAAACATCAACGCCAACGTCAATCTGCCGGCGGGCGCCAGCGTCACCTTTACGCTGACTGGGAATGTCGCGGCCGGGGCCGCAGGCAATCTCGTGAATACCGCCACCATCGCCGTTCCTCCTGGCATCGTGGACCCCAATCCGGGCAACAACAGCGCGACCGACACCGACGCACCCGCATCCGCGGCCGGATTGGCCATCACCAAGACCGACGGCAGCGCCACGTATTCGCCGGGCGGGACGGGGACCTATACGATCACCGTCACCAACAATGGCCCGTCGAACGCTAACAACATGATCGTCACTGACAATCTGCCCGCAGGCGTGACGCTGACCGGGAACGCGACATGCGTGGCCGCCGGCGCGGCGACCTGCGGCGTGGTGGCCGGCGCTGCTGGCGGCACAGTGTTTACGGCGACCGGAGCGACGATCGCGGCCGGGGCCGGCAATCGTCTGGTATATACGTTGCCGGTGAAATTCGCCATTGGCATGACGACGAATCCGCTGGTCAACATCGCGACGGCCAGCGACCCTGCATCGGCTTCCGTGGCGTCCGCTTCCGACGGCAACGCCATCGCAACCGCCGGCCCTGCACCGGTCGTCAATCCGGTGCCCGTCGACAGTCGTTGGGCGCTGATGCTCCTGGCTGGACTCATCGTGTTCGCCACATGGCGCCGTTCGTACCGGAGGAATTCCTAGCGCCGGAATCAGTCGCGCCTGGACTTCTCCCGGCCGTACAATTGCGGCTGTAAATTGCGAAGACTCCGGGAGCTGCGATGAGCGTCAGGGACCTGCTCGATCTGAGCGGAAAAGTCGCGGTGGTGACCGGCGGGTCGCGCGGTATCGGCCTGCAAATGGCCGAAGCGCTCGGCGAGATGGGAGCGCGCGTGGCCATCACCGCGCGCAAGCAGGACGAACTCGACGAGGCCCGCGCGCATCTCGAAAGCCTGGACGTCGAATGTCTGCGGGTCGCGGGAGACCTGTCGCAATTCGCGTCGATCCCCGCCATGGTGGACGCGGTGCTCAAGCCGTGGGGCAGGATCGACATACTCGTCAACAACGCCGGCTGCAATTGGGCAGCACCCGCCGAGAACTATCCGGATGACGGTTGGCGCAAGGTGATGAACCTCAACATCGACGCCGCATTCTTCCTGTCGCGCGAGATCGGCCGGCGATCGATGATTCCCGGGCGCAGCGGCAAGATCGTGAATATCGCATCCATTGCCGGGCTGTTCGGCAATCCGCCGGACTGGGGGATGGAGACGATCGCCTACAACACGAGCAAGGGCGCGCTGGTGCAGATGACGCGCGCGCTTGCAGCCGAGTGGGGTAAGCACAACATCAACGTCAACGCGATTTGCCCGGGATTCTTTCCGTCGAAGATGACGAAGGTCACGCTCGACAGGATCACTGAGAGCGTACTCGCGCTGACGCCACTGCAGAGGCTGGGCGGCGACGAGGACCTCAAGGGCAGCGTCGTATATCTGGCTTCCGAAGCGTCGCGGCACGTGACCGGCCAGGTGATCGCCGTCGATGGCGGCTGCACCGTCATCTGAAGATGGGGATGCGATGAGCGCCGAAGGGCCGCCCCAAGGCGCGAATAGCTCCCCCTCGGGGGGCAGCGAACGAAGTGAGCGTGGGGGTCCTTCAAACCCGGGAGCGAAGCTCATCGCGCCGGCGCATCCGATCGATGCGGCCGCGCTTGCCGCCTGGCTGCGCGCCAACGTGGATTCCGATGTGGGCGACCTCGTCGTCGAGCAATACCAGGGCGGACAGTCCAACCCGACCTATCGGGTGACTGCGGGTCAGCGCCGCTACGTCCTGCGCCGAAAGCCGTCCGGCAAGCTGCTGCCTTCGGCGCACGCCGTCGACCGCGAATACCGTGTGATGTCGGCGCTCGCCACGACCGGCGTGCCGGTCGCGAAAATGTGCGCGATGTGCGAAGACGACGCGGTGATCGGCACCGCGTTTTACGTGATGGAGTACGTCGAGGGCCGCATTCTCTGGGATCCCACGCTTCCCGGCATGACCCCGGCGCAGCGAGCGGCGCACTACGCCGAGCTCAACCGCGTCATCGCCACGCTCCACCTTGTCGATTACCCAGCCATCGGCCTTGGCGATTTCGGCCGGACTGGCAACTACATCGAGCGGCAGGTGGCGCGCTGGAGCAAGCAATACCAGGCGGCCGGCGCGGACCGCATCGAGGCCATGGACCGCCTTATCGAATGGCTGCCGTCGCACATTCCCGACGGCGACGAGACGAGCATCGTCCACGGCGACTACCGTCTCGACAACGTCATCTTCCACCCGAGCGAACCGCGGATTCTGGCGGTGCTCGACTGGGAGCTATCCACGCTTGGACACCCGCTCTCCGATTTTGCCTATCAGGTCATGGCGTGGCGCCTGTCGCCGCAGGAATTTCGCGGGCTCAAAGGCGCGGACCTCGAGTCGCTCGGCATTCCCTCCGAAGCGGAATACGTCGCGGCGTATTGTCGACGCACCGGACGCACCGGAATACCGCACTTCGAGTTCTATCTGATCTTCAACATGTTCCGCATAGCCGCGATCCTGCACGGCGTGTTGTCGCGAGCGCAACAGGGCAATGCCGCCAGCGCCGACGCCATTGCAATGGGAAGCCGCGCACGTCCGGTGGCCGACGTCGCGTTGCAAATGGCGCGAAGCCTGGCGTAGCTGGTCACCGATCACCTTTGACGAAATTGGCCACCGAAAAATATCGAGTCCTGATGACGCATTTCCATCCTCCGTTGTGCCGCCTCTGGGCCGGCTTCCGCAGAGCTTCCGTCGCCCCTGCCCTTGCGCTCGCGCTTGCGTGGGCGCCGATCCCCGTGCACGCACAGCGGGCCGCGGAATTTCATCAGCGCGTGAAGCAATACGTGGTCCACGACGCGCCGACCATCCGCATCGACGACGTGCGCGTGATCGACGGCACCGGTGCGCCGGCCGTCGCCGGCCAGTCGATCCTGATGCGCGACGGCAAGATCATCCGGATCGGCCCGACCGAATCGGGCGCCGGGAGCGCCGCGGACGTCGTGATCGACGGCAAGGGCCGGACGGTCATGCCGGGACTGGTCATGATGCACGAGCATCTCCTTTTCCTCGACCCGCTGGCCGATGCGCCGTCCTACATGGGGGAACCGCTGGCCTCGCCGAAGGCATACCTCGCCTGGGGCGCGACGACGATACGCACGGCGGGCACATTCAATGGCAGCGATGACATCCAGGTCGCGCGGATGATTCGCGACGGCCAGTTCGTTGGTCCCGAGATCAACGTCACCGCGCCGTTCCTCGAAGGCAACGGCAGTTTCGCCTACCAGATGGTGCCGATCAGCGACCCGGCGCGTGCCCGGCAGATCGTGAATTTCTGGGCCGACGCCGGCGCGACGTCGTTCAAGATCTACATGAACATCTCGCGCGAGGTCCTGGCCGCTGCGATCGAAGAGGCGCACAAGCGTGGCCTGCAGGTCACCGGCCATCTGTGCTCCATCACGTTCCACGAGGCCGCCGCCGCGGGCATCGACGGTCTGGAACACGGCGTGGTCGTCGCCACGGACTTCGTGGCGGACAAGAAGGCGGACCGCTGCCCGACGGGAAGCGCGGCGGGCGACGCCCTGCTCGCATTGAAGGCGGACAGTCCGGAGATGACCGAACTGATCCAGACGCTGGTCAGGCGCAAGGTGGCGGTGACCTCTACGCTCGCGGTCTTCGCGGCCGGCATCGTGAACTGGTTTCCCGCAGCCGACGATCTCGCAATGCTGAACGAGCAATCGCAGTTGTGGGCATGGCAACGCCTGGCGGCGATCAACCGCGCGCCCGAACGCCGCGAACGCGGAGCGCGCCTGCTGCAGGCGGAGATGCAATTCGAGAAGGCATTCGTCGCCGCCGGCGGAACGCTGCTGGTCGGCACCGACCCCACGGGCTGGGGAGGAACGCTTCCCGGACCCGGCAACCACGCGGCGCTCAAACTCCTCGTCGAGGCCGGATTCACGCCACTCGAGGTGATCCGCATCGCGACGCTTGCGGGCGCCCGCTTCCAGCACATCGACGATCGCGTCGGCACGCTGGCCCCTGGCAAGCAAGCCGATCTCCTGCTGATCGATGGCAGGCCGGACGAGGAGATCGCGCAGCTCTCGCGCCTCGATCTCGTGTTCAAGAACGGAGTTGCCTTCGACTCGAATCGGATGAGGCAGGACTTGCGCGGCAAGATCGGCAGATAACAATCCATTCAGTTGGCCGGCAGCCGGCCAACTGCAAATTTCGGGAGGCCGCACGTGGACTTCGACTATTCCGGCAAGGTGCACGACCTGCAGGCGCGGCTCACGCGATTCATGGAGGAGAACGTCTATCCGGCGGAGCCGGCGTTCGCTGCGGAGGTGCTGGCGAATCGTGAATCCGGCAACGCGTGGATTCCGACGCAGGTCATGGAGTCGTTGAAGGCCAAGGCGCGGGCCGCGGGATTGTGGAATCTGTTCCTGCCGGAGTCGGACTTGGGCGCCGGCCTCACCAATCTGGAATACGCGCCACTGTGCGAAATCATGGGCCGGTCGTGGATCGCGCCGGAGGCATTCAACTGCAACGCGCCGGACACCGGCAACATGGAGGTGCTGGTCCGTTACGCAACGCCCGCGCAGAAGAAGCAGTGGCTGGAGCCGCTGCTCGCGGGCGAGATCCGCTCGGCCTTCGCGATGACGGAGCCGGATGTGGCCAGCAGCGACGCAACCAACATCGAAGCGTCGATCCAGCGCGACGGCGACCATTACGTGATCAACGGGCGCAAGTGGTGGACCACCGGAGGGCCCGATCCACGCTGCAAAATCATGATCTTCATGGGCAAGACCGACGCCGACAACCCGGATCGCCACAAGCAGCAGTCGATGATCCTGATTCCCGTGGACACGCCGGGCGTCAAGCTCGTGCGCGTCCTGCCGGTGTTCGGTTACGACGATGCTCCACATGGCCACGGCGAATTCGACTTCGACAATGTTCGGGTTCCCGCCGCCAACCTGCTGTTGGGGGAAGGACGCGGCTTCGAAATCGCGCAGGGTCGCTTAGGGCCTGGTCGCATCCATCATTGCATGCGCCTGATCGGGCAGGCCGAGCGCTCGCTCGACTACATGTGCCGGCGGGCGGTGAGCCGCGTCGCGTTCGGACGCGCGATCGCCGACCAGACCGTCACGCAGGAGCGCATCGCCAATGCGCGCATCGCCATCGATCAGGCGCGGCTGCTGGTTCTGCACGCCGCGTGGAAGATGGACGTTGCCGGCAACAAGGCCGCGAAAAAGGAGATCGCGATGATCAAGGTGGCCGCGCCAGTCATGGCGTGCCAGGTGATCGACTGGGCGATGCAGGTGCACGGTGCGGCCGGCGTAAGTGACGACTTTCCTCTGGCGTTCTTCTACGCGCAGGCGCGCACGCTGCGCTTCGCCGACGGACCAGATGAAGTGCACCGCAACCAGATCGCCAGGCTGGAGCTGGCTCAATATTCACCGGCGAAAGCGAAGCCGCGCTAGATCGACAGGGGACGGCGGAAGCGCTGGCGCAGCGGTCAGCCCAGAATTTCGCGAATGTGTTCCCGGTTGTCGAGTTGGGATTCGAATTCCTGCAACTCCGGTCCAAGCGCGTCTCGCGCCGAAACCACTCCGAGCGGATGGCCATTCTCCACTACCGGGACATGGCGGAAGCCGCCTTCGTACATCATGAGCATGGCGTGGCCGAAGGTCTTGTCAGGTTGAATGGATTGCGGGTCGCCGGTCATGACTACTGACAACGGCGTAGTCCTCGGATCGCGTCCGGCGGCAAGTACCCGAAAGAGCGCATCACGCTCCGTGAAGATTCCGACCAATCTCCCTTTTTCCATGACCAGCAACGCGCCAACCTGGTTGTCTTCCATCAGCCGGGCGGCGTGAGCGACCGTGGTTTTCGATGGCGCCGAGACTACCTTTCGCTTCGCGACAATCTCTCGGATGGTTCGGTTTGGCATGACAGCCCTCCAAAGGGTTTGCTGCCTGACGCTTGACTCTACCCCGACGGCCCGGAACAAACCATGGGTAAGGCATTCGCGGAGCAGCGCCGGTGGCGTGTTCAGCGCTTCGGCTTGTACCAGTATCGATCCGTGAATTCGGTCGGCTTGCCCTTGAAGAAATGGCGCAGTCCTTCCGAGACCAGCGAAAACGTGTGCCAGTCGCCGAACTCGTCGAACTTGCGCGTCGACACGATCACCTTGGCGCTCGTCACGCGCTGCAATCGCTGGCCGCGCGTCTTCCCCAGCCGCTTCAAGGCAAGGAGGAAGGCCACGTCCTCCGCAACAAGCCGGCTTTCGTCGTAGCCGCCCAGTTCCTCGAAGTCCTGCCTGCGCGCGAACACGACGCCAGTATCGATGCCCGTCAACAGCGCGATCGGCACGAGTGTCAGGTAGACCATCGCAATGCCCAGCGACCGGCGCTCGAGTGTGGCGCCGGTCGCCCCACCTATCACGCGACCGCTGGCCAGCGCCTTGTCGATTTCGACGAACGTCTGTGGATGGACCTGCGTGTCGGCATCGACGAACGCGAGGTAATCGCCGGCGGCCACGCGCGCGCCCGCATTGCGGACCGCGGCGATGACACGCTTTGCCACCGGCACGACGCGGCATCCGCGCGCCCTGGCGATCTCCGCGGTTCGGTCCGTCGACACGTTGTCGGCGACGATCACTTCGACGGCGTCAACATTTCCATAAGCCGCCCGGGCGACGTCGAGCGAATCGAGCAGGCGCCCCAGCAGCTTCCCTTCGTTGTAGGCCGGGATGACAACCGAATAGCGCGGCGTCATGCGCCCTGATCAGCGGCCAGCGCGGCGTCCCGAGCCTTGACCCGCGCTGCTGCCGGGCGCGCGTTCCAGCGAGCGATGTACGCCTGGATCACCGGCAGCGCGGGCACCAGCTTGAAGCCCGTGGTCCACGTAAGCGCCGTTCCCCACAGCACGTCGGCAGCCGTGAATCGCTCGCCTAAAAGCCACGGTCCGGTGGCGAGTTGATCGGTCAACGTCTTCAGCATCGTGTCGAAATCACCGTAGGGTGAGGTGGACGGCGGCGCCGGATCACGCTTCATTGCGCGATCGATCAATGCGGGTTCGAAACAGGAGCCGTAGTACACCATCCAGCGCAAGTAGGGGCCGCGCAGCGGATCGCCGATCGGTGGCGCCAGGCCGGCGTCCGGATACAGATCCGCAAGGTACAGAAAGACGGCGACCTGTTCCGTGATCAACGCATCTCCGTGCTTCACAGCGGGAACCTTGCCCATCGGATTCACAGCCAGGTACGCCGCCCCGCGCTGTTCGGACGCCTTGAAGTTCAATACCTGCAACTCGAAGTCGGCGCCAAGTTCCTCCATCAGCGCGAGCGCGCCGGTCGACCGCGTATTGGGGGCGTGGAACAGAGTGACGCGACGGTTCGCGGTCATGACGGCAGTCTCCAATGCGGGAGCGGGTGTTGCGGACCACTCATCCCAGGTTGCGCAATTCGCGCATCGCCACTGAAAGCATTTCGGCATCGGGCGCGGGAACAGCGCGCAGCTCGGCCAAAAGCCGCGCGGTCCGCTCGAGCGCCCGGCGGTTGGCGTCCTGCCAGGCGGCCACGAGCTTCCCCGGCGACGCCGCATCGGCACCACCGACCACCGTTCCCGTGAGTGCTCGTTGCAGCCCCGACAGATCGTCCTGCATGGCGCTCTTCGCCAGCAGCTGCCAATGCTTGTCTCCCGGCAGCGCGGCAATTTTCTCGCGCAGCCACGACAATCCCAGCTTGTCGCCAAGATCGAAATACACCGCCGCCACCTGCTCCACCGGCCGCTTGGCGCCGGCGGTCACCTCGGCGATGTCGAGCGAAGCGTAGAGCGTGTCGAACGTCACCACGCGCACGGCAAGCTCCTTGGGCACGCCCTGCGAAACGTAGCGCGCCACGGCGGCATCGATGCGCGCGCGTTCGCCGGCGTCGAGCAGCTTGGGCAGACGTTCCGACAACTCTGCGACGCCCGGCGCGAAATTGGCGATGGTCGCCCCCATGTCGTCCGCAAGCCGGCGCGAGCGCAGGAACCACTTGGTGCCGCGCTCGAGCTGCGCGCTGGTGTCGATCAGCATCGT